>WNGR01003435.1_pt1 | contig 26177 bp, 26 predicted proteins | sample 5407581 | NCBI WGS metagenome assembly WNGR01 (sample SAMN13153383, study PRJNA577476) | soil metagenome | isolation source: 80 cm soil or saprolite under Garry oak tree replicate 2 | place: USA:California | collected 2016-06-15
GTTTCAGACCGGCTTCACCGTGGATATCGGCCATCTCAGCGCGGCCGCCGCCCTGGCTCTGGTTCCGAGTGCGCTTTTCTTCTCGCTGATGCGTCGAAATTTCGTGCGTGGCGTGGCCGCGAGCGGTTTGAAAGAGTGATGCCTTGGCAGCATTCCGGATGCGCCCTCAAATTCCGAGATACGCCGCTTGGACTTGTTTGCTGTTGGCAAGCTCGTCGCTTTTTACCTGCATGGTCACGCGCCCGCTCTCCAGCACGTAAGCGCGGTCAACCAGAGACAGTGCGCAAGTTGATGCATTTGCGCACTGAGGTGTTGATTCTCACGATGCATGAAAGCGAGGAACTGTTGACCGAGGCCATTCTGGCCGGCGTCCGCGGTTTCCTATTCAAGTCGGATGCCAGGGAGCACCTGATTTCCGCGATCGAGGCTTTGCTTGACCGTAGGCCCTACTTCACCAGCGTTTTGCTGGAGAAGCTTCTCCGCGACTATCAAATCAACAAACAGAATAAGTCGGACGTGCTGCTCACCTCGCGGGAACAGAGCGTGGTTCAGCTCATCGCGGAGGGGCATTCAAACCGATCGATCAGCGGCATCTTGAAGCTGAGCGTAAAAACCGTCGAGACGCATCGTGCGGCGGCGATGCGCAAACTTGGGATGTCGTCGACGGCGGAGCTTGTTCGCTATGCCATCCGCAAGAAACTAGTCGCGCCTTGAGTTGGGCCAAGCGGCCAGAGGGTCTTGGCAGGCGACGCGTCAAGGGCCTCTGCGACCGACGTTCCACGTCAAGCCTGGCACCTGCGCGGCCAGAAATCCAAGAGCGAACCAGCGCCGCTTCATGCGGCTATTGTTCGGGGCATCAATCGATTCAGTCTCGGCCCGCGATTTGGCGGTCGCTCCGCCGGAGCCTCAAAGCATCGGTTCGAACTGGCAGTGCACGAGCATCTCGGAAACCGAAGCGTTGTTCGGCAGCATGAGCGCGGTTTCCGCCAGACGGGCGATATCGCCGGGCTGGCTCATCTCGTGGCGGGGAATCTCGTCGTCATTCAGGGTCATGTCGGTGGCAACATAGCCCGGGCAGATCACGGTGGCCCGAATGCCGGCCGCGCGCCCTTCCCGGCGAATGCCGTGGGTGAGTGCGACCACGGCGAATTTGGTCATCGCGTAGCCGACGTTGCTTCCCACGCGCTTCCCGGACAGCGATCCCAGATTGATGACCCGCCCATGACCGCAGACGGCCAGATGGGGGAGGGTGGCTCTGACGAGGCGCAGGGGACCCTTGACGTTGACGCGCCACATCTCATCCAGTTCGGTCTCGCCCTCGTCGGAGACGCGGACCTTCGGATTGATTCCGGCCGCGTTGACAATGGCGTCGACGCCGCCCCACCGCGCAACCGTTGCGTCGGCCCACGAGATCGGGCTTTTGGCGTCCTCGGCGTCATAGCGGTGCGTCATCAGCCTCTCGCTCTCCGCGAGCCGGCCCGGATCGCGAAGCCCCGCGGAGACCCGGAAACCCGACGACAGCAGCCGCTCGACGACAGCGCGTCCGATGCCGCGCGAAGCGCCCGAGACCATGACGATCCGATTGTCGACCTCCAACATTCGATTCCGTCTCCTACGGATGAGCAAAAGCGTTTCAAAATGTAAGGGGGCACGACGGGAAGCGAGTAAGAGAAATTCGCTCTGCCGGCATTGTGCGTGCTTATGGCTCGCCGGTGAAGGACGCCGTCGGGGACATTGGATGTCCTTATGAGGGCAGAACAAATCCGCTCTATGCGTGCGTATGCCCGTGCACGTAGTTTTCCGCCGCTCTGTTTGACGGCAAAGAGCCTTGCGGATGGGATTTTCAGACTATCGGACGGCGTTGGTGACGGGCGCGTCCTCAGGCATCGGAGCTGCGACGGTTCGTCGCCTCTGCGCCGAGGGGCTCGAGGTTCATGCGCTGGGCCGCGACGCGCACCGGCTGGCGAGGTTGTCGGCGGAGACCGGGTGCCGTGTAGCCAAGGTCGATGTGAATGATCTCGAGGCCCTGAGGCAGCTTGCGACCTCGGCCGCGTTCGATATTCTCGTCAACAATGCCGGCCAGTCGCGCCGCAGCAATATCCTGGATACCGCGCCCGACGATGTCGACACGCTCGTCGACGTCAATCTGCGCGCGGTCCTGCACCTGACGCGGCTCGTCGTGCCTGGCATGGCAAGGCGCAATCGCGGCCACGTGGTCAACGTCTCGTCGATCGCCGGGCACTACGCCTTCGGCGAGAACGCGACGACCTTCAATTCATCCGTGGCCTATCACGCGACCAAGGCGGGCGTTCATTCGCTGTCGCAGCAGCTGCGCGTCGATCTTTACGGGACCTGCGTCCGTGTCACAGAAGTATCGCCAGGACGCGTCGCGACAAGCATCTTCCAGAACCAGAACGCTGCCGATAACCCGGATGCGCGCTTCGTGGGGGCGTTCGAGACGCTCCAGTCTGAGGACATCGCAGAAGCCATCGCGTTCGCGGTGGGATCGCCGGCGCGGATGAACGTCGCGATGATCGAGGTCGTACCGACGTTCCAGGTCGTCGGCGAATTGCGATTCGCGAGCCAATCCGAGGCCGCGCGTTTGAAAGACATGACAAGTGGAGCTGATAATGCCTGAACTCGCAAACCGCCTGAAGACCGTGAAAATATCGGCCTCGGCGGCGATGACGGACAAGGCGCGCGACCTCCGCGCTGCCGGCGTCAAGATCGTCAGCCTGTCGTCCGGCGAGCCCGACTTTCCGACGCCGCCGCATGCGATCGAGGCTGCGCATCGGGCGGCGCTGGCGGGCGATACCAAATATCCAGCGCAACCAGGGACCGTCGCGCTGAGGACCGCGGTCCAGCGCAAGTTCAAGCGGGAGAATAATCTCGACTATGCCCTGGACGAGATCCTGATCGCCAATGGCGGCAAGCAGATCATCTTCAACGCGCTGTTCGCCACCTGCAATCCCGGCGACGAGGTCGTCATTCCGGCTCCGGGCTGGATCACCTATGCGGACATCGTGCAGCTTGCCGAGGCGACGCCCATCGCCGTGCCGTGCCCGGAGAACAACCAGTTCAAGCTGCGCCCTGTGGACCTCGACGCGGCGATCACGCCCCGGACCAAGTGGCTGATCCTGAATTTTCCCAACAATCCGACCGGCGCGGCATGCACGCGCGAGGAGATGCGTGCGATCGCCGACGTCATGCTCAGGCATCCCGACGTCTGGATCCTCACCGACGACATCTACGAACACCTCACCTATGACGGTTTCGAGTTCTGCACCATCGCGGAGGTTGAGCCGAGGCTGAAGAATCGCGTCGTGACTGTCAACGGCGCGTCCAAGGCCTATGCCATGACGGGCTGGCGGGTCGGCTATTGCGGCGGCCCGAAGGACCTGATCGCCGCCATGAACAATGTCCACGGTCAGGCGACCGGCGGAATCTGCACCCTGAGCCAGGCGGCGGCGGTCGCGGTCCTGGACGGTCCGCAGGATTTCCTGAAGGAGCGCGCGGACATCTATCGCGACCGGCGCGATCTGGTGGTCAAGCTCCTCAATCAGATCCCCGGCATCACCTGCCACAAGCCGGAAGGGGCCTTCTATGTGTTTCCGAACATCGCCGGCTGCATCGGCAAGACCACGAAAGCGGGACGCCGGCTGGAAACCGATGCCGACTTCATCTCGGCGCTGATGGAAGAGCAGCATGTCGCGGCCGTGCATGGCGGCGCCTATGGCATGAGCCCGTACTTCCGCATTTCCTATGCGACCGATACCGAATCGATCAAGGAAGGCTGCCGGCGCATCGCGAGCTTCTGCGAAAGCCTGCGCTGACCGGGCATCCGGATGCCAGGGCTTCGTGCCCCCGGGGGGGGAGGTCCGCAGATGCGGTCAGCAGCACTTACCGATCAAGATTGGAGCAGCCTGCCGAACCAATTGTCATAATCGTTCGTAATGCCCCTAAACGAAGATGTTCTTGGCCCCGTAGGATGCCGGCGCATAAGCTTCGTGGAAAGAGGGGTAGGCCTTGGTATCGCGCAGTCCAGGACGGCCAGCGATGACCACCAGCGACGATGCGGTGGCGGTTTTGGGCGTTGAAACCCCACCGGTTGCCCGACAGGGATCGCGGTGGCGCCTGGCCCTGCCTGTCGGGCTTCTCGCAGTGCCGATGCTGGCATTCCTGGCCTACTTCTTCTTCTATCCGGCGATAAGGCTGCTGTTCTCGAGCATCCAGACCCAGAACAGCCTGGGAATCATCGGCCGCCCGTTCACGCTCGCGCACTATGCGCGCTTGATCGATGTCGAACTCTATGCCCGCGTGCTTTGGACGACGCTTCGGATCAGCGCCATCACCTCCGTGCTCGCGACGGTGCTTGCCTATCCGGTCGCGTTGGTCATGGTCAAAAGCCGCCCGATCGTCACGCGGAGCATTACGCTGATCGTTATCGCGCCCTTGATCGTCAGCGTGGTCGTGCGTGGATATGGCTGGCAACTGGTGCTTCAGAACGGCCCGAAGGGGATGTTGAACTGGATCCTGATGACCCTGCATATCATCAACGAGCCATTGTCGATTCTGTACACCGAAACGGCCGTCGTCATCGGATCGCTGCACGTATTCTTCCCGATGATGGTCCTGCCGCTGGCTTCGGCGCTCGGCAAGATCGATCCCAATCTCGAAGATGCTGCCCGCACACTCGGCGCGCCATGGTGGAAGGTGTTCCTTCGGGTGACGCTGCCATTGAGCATGCCTGGCTTCGTGGCGGGCTTCACGCTGGTATTTTCGCTCACCGCCGGCTCCTTCGTCATTCCGGCGATCCTCGGCGGCGCTTCGGCGGTCATGCTCGGCAATCTGATCGAGCAACAGATCTTCGTCGTCTATGACTGGCCGTTCGGCGCCGCGATCGCCGTGGTTCTCGTTGGCCTCGTCCTCGCAGTCAACGGTGTCTCGATGTGGCTGCTGGAAGGCCGCCGTCTCAGGAGGGCCGATTGATGAACGAGCGGTTTTCCGGCTTCGGTGCCTTCATCCTCTGCACGATCACCGCCGGCATGATGATGTTCATCCTGGCGCCGCTTCTGCTCGTCATGGCGGTGTCGGTCTCCGATACCTATTTCGTGACGTTTCCTCCGCAGGGCTTCACTCTGAAGTGGTACGCCAAGGTCCTGCAAGACCGCGATTTCCTCGAAGCGATGCGGCTGAGCATCCTGCTCGCGCTCGGCACGACGGCCGGATCGCTCCTGCTTGGCGTGCCGGCGGCCTTCGCGCTCGTGCGCGGCGATTTCTTCGGCCTGGCCGCGATCAAGGGGTTTCTGCTATCGCCGCTGATCTTTCCCGCGCTGGTGACAGGCCTGGCATTGCTTCAGATCATGACAAAGCTCGGCTCCCAGGATGCGCGGTTGAATCTTCTGATCGGGCACATCGTCGTGACGTCGCCTTATGTTATCCGGACCGTCGTCACCAGCCTTCAACTGGTGGACGAGAATCTGGAAGACGCCGCGCGCACGCTTGGGGCGAGCCGTTTGTGGACGTTCTGGCGCGTGACGCTGCCGCAGATCGCTTCCGGCGTCGCCGCCGGCGGACTGTTCGCCTTCATGGTGTCCTTTGACAACTACCCGGTCACGATGTGGCTGGCGAACTCCGAATACTCACCCGTGCCGCTCGTCCTGATGCGGCAGTTGGTCAACGTCTTTGATCCTTCCGTGCCGGCGATGTCGACGATCATCATCCTTATGGCGATGGTCGGCGTTCTGCTGCTGGAGAAACTGGTGGGCCTGCGCCGTGCGCTGGCCGCTTGATGTGTATTGGTAAAGGGAGATTGGACTCATGAGCCTGACGCGTAGGACACTCATCAAGGCCGGGGCATCCGCGGTTGCGTTCCCCACGATCATCAGCCGGGCAGCGGCGCAGGACGCCAAGCAACTGCATGTCGGCGTGTACAACTCTGCGCTGGGCAAGCTGATCCAGAAGGAGGTCATTCCCAAGTTCGAGGCCGAGTTCAAGTGCCGCGTCTTCACGATCGAGGGCGCGACGCTCTCCAACATCGCAGCCCTCCGCGCGACCCGCGATACGCCGCGCTTCAGCATGATGATGATGGATGACGTCGGCATCCCCCAGGCCAAGCAGGAGGAGCTGATCGACAAACTCGACGCCAGCAAGATCCCCAATCTCGAGAAGGTATATCCGCGCTACCTCTTCGAGGACGGCTATGGCGTCGGCTTCTCGATCTCCAGTGCGGCGATGTTCATCAATCCGCAGGTGACCAAGCCGCTCGAGAGCTATGAGCAGATCTTCGATGCGAAGTACCGCAAGCAGATTCTGCTGAACACGCCCAAGAATACCCAGAGCGTGCTGATGCTGATCGCCGCGACGTCACTTGTAACCGGCAAGCCGTTCAAGGAGGCGCAATACCTGGTCGACAGCGGCTGGGACAAGCTGGCGATGCTGAAGCCGAATGTGCTGACGATCTACGACAGCGAGGCGCAGGTGCTCCAGGTTGCCCAAGGCCAGGCGACCATCGGCGGCATCGAATACTCCAAGGCGATCTACCCGCACACGGCGAAGGGCATGCCGCTCGACATGACCTTCCCCAAGGAAGGTGCGTTCACCGGCATCAACAGCATGACGCTAGTCAAGAAGGCGCCCGAGCCGGAGCTGGCCTGTGCCCTCATCAACCGCATCCTGGAGCCGTCGGTCGCCAAAATGCTGTCCGAGCAGACGCTGAGCGCGCCGTCGGTCGGCGGAATCGACTTCAAGCCCGAAACGGCCAAGTTCCTGGCCTATCCTGACACCAAGGCGACCGATCTCGGGCTGTTCACGCCGGACTGGAAGTTCATCGTTCCGCGCCGCGGTCCGTGGCTGGAGCGCTACAATCAGGTGTTCACGAGCTGAGCAGGGGGTGCCATGAGGTCGTCCGTAGTCAGGCTTGATCGCCTCAGCAAGGAATACAACCGAACGGTTGCCGTCGACGACGTATCGCTCACGATCGAGCCGGGCCATTTGATCGCGCTGCTCGGTCCGAGCGGATGCGGCAAGACCACCTGCCTTCGCATGATCGCGGGCCTTATCCGTCCGACATCCGGCGACGTCTTCGTGAACGACGAGAGAGTGACCGACATTCCGGTCCATCGCCGCAACGTCGGAATGCTGTTTCAGAGCTACGCGCTGTTCCCGCATCTTACCGTCGAGGAGAACATCGCATTCGGCCTCGACGTGCGCGGGATCGCGAAGGCCGAGGCCGCGAAGAAAGTGGCTTCGGCACTCAGCCTCGTCCAGCTGTCGAACTTCGGAAAGCGGTATCCGGCGCAGCTGTCGGGCGGTCAGCAGCAGCGCGTCGCGCTCGGACGGGCGCTGGTCATCGAGCCGGCGATGCTGTTGCTCGATGAGCCGCTGGGGGCGCTCGACAAGGGGCTGCGCGAAAGCATGCAGGTCGAGTTGCGCGCCTTGCAGCGCAGGTTGGGTCTCACCACGATCATGGTCACCCACGACCAGGACGAGGCCTTGACCATGGCCGACAAGATCGTGGTGATGCGCGACGGCAAGCTTGAGCAGGTCGGCTCGCCGACCGAAATATACCAGCGCCCGACGTCGAAATTTGTGGCGAAATTCATCGGTGCTTCGAATTTGTTCGAAGGGCGTGTTGAGCAGAGGAACGGCGGCGGCGCGCTCATCCGTGTTTCGCCGGAATTGAGCTTGCAGGTCGACGACATGCCGGCATCCGCGACCGACGCGATGATCTCAATTCGGCCCGAGTCGGTTGTCGTCGAAAGGGTCGGCCAGAAAGCAGGGACACAACAGGTGAATAGCGTGGCTGCGCGTGTCGACCAAGCCATATATCGAGGGTTCGTTAGTCATTATTATCTAAGAACGGGCGGCGGCGAGCAGATCATCGTGTTCGAGCAAAATCAGTCGCAACAGGCGGGACTGCGATACGCGGTGGGTGATGAAGTCGTCGCGCGGTGGGAAACTCCCAGCAATCACGTCATTGCGCGCCACTGAAGCCCGGGGCGTGCGCCGCATGTGTGCGGCCGCGGACCGCTGCGATCGGTACCGCGACCATTCGCGCGGTCGCCTTGCTGGCAATCGACATCTCTTATACCCGCAGATGAACATCATCTTGGATCGGCCTCCACTGCTTGGCTAGACTTTTGGAGGTGGCGGCGCCGCGGGCGTTGGACGAGTGAGGCGTTTTTGTCGATTAATCATCCCAGCGCTCCCTTTGTCGGCGCGATCGAGAAAAGTCCGAAGGTCAGCCTGATCGGTACACTCGCGATGCTGATTGAGGCGCCCGGCGACTTCGACTTGGTACAGCAGGGACGCATCTGGGCCCTGGCTGATGCTCTCTCGTCCTGGCCAAATGTCCAGGAGGCCGTCATTGGCGTCACTAACGTGATGCTGGCATTTGAGCAGCCGCCTGACGATATCGGCGTGCTCAGCGCTTCGATAGTCGAACTGTGGCACCGTCTGCCGGGCCGTAAGGCGGATGGCAAGCTCATCGAAATTCCCGTCGTCTACGGCGGTGAGCAAGGATTCGACTTGACCGCGGTCGCCGCGCGCGCGGGACTATCCGAGCGGGAGGTGATCAGGATTCACAGCGATGGCGAATATACGGTTTGCGCGGTCGCGAGTTCGCCGGGGTTCGGTTACCTCCACGGCCTTGATCCGCGCATCTACATGCCACGAAAGTCCGTACCTTCATTGAACATGAGCGCGGGCTCGGTAACCATCGGCGGGATGCAGACCGGCGTCGCGGTCTTGACCAGTCCGAACGGATGGAATGCGATCGGCTGGGCCTCTGTTGCGATGTTCGATCCAGAGCGGACCCAGCCGTCTCTCATGCTGCCGGGTGACCGCGTCAGGTTCAGGATCGATCGGATCGAGCTGTGATCGAGATACTGACCAGCAATGCGTTCAATACTATCCAGGATCAGGGCCGCAACGGCGCGCGCCGCCTGGGTGTGAGCACTTCCGGCGCCATGGATCCCGTCGCCCTCGAGGCCGGAAACGCGTTGCTTGGTAACGATCGCGATGCCGCCGGAATCGAGATCCAGACGTTTCCTTTCCGCCTGCGATTCGAGACCGACACCACATTTGCGCTCACCGGTGCCGACCACGATGCCACATTGGCGGGCGCGACTGTTCCATCATGGTGGTGCAGGCGGGCCAAGGCGGGCGATATCCTCTCAATCAGCGCGCCCAGGCGGGGCGCGCGCGTCTACGTGACGTTCGCAGGCGGCATCGATGTGCCGCGCGTGCTGGGCTCGCGCAGCACCCATCTGCGCGCCGGCTTCGGCGGAATGGAGGGGCGCGCCTTGCAGGCAGGCGACGTCGTGCCGGTCGGCGGGACACAGCGCGAGGCCGCCGGCCGCTTCGATTTCGGCGTCGAGCCACCCGATGTAGCGATTGCGGGCCGTGGTCCATCGAAGGACCGCGTGGTGCGGGTGCGCCTCATGCGGGCCGGCGAGCATGATCTGTTTTCGGAGGCGATGCAGGCCGCGTTCTGGTCCACGACATGGAAGATCAGTGCCCGGAGCGACCGGGGCGGATACCGCCTCACCGGAGGCAGGCTGACATTGGACGCGCCGGTCGAGATGCGCTCGCATGGCGTCGTGGCTGGCGTCGTGCAAGTGCCGCCGGCCGGCGAGCCGATCATCCAGATGAGCGACGCCAACACGGCAGGCGGCTATCCGAAGATGGCCGCCGTGATTCAAGCCGATCTCTGGCGTCTCGGCCAGGCGGCGCCGGGATCATTCATCGCCTTCAGCGAGGTCAGCTACCAGGAGGCCGTTGCGGCCATGACTCCCGTCAGCAACTACCTCGCGACGTTGCGTGCAACTGCGGATCTCTATCGAGCGCTTTGAGTGAACGTCAACAATAACAACAGAAGGATGCGAGCATGAAAATCGGCATCAATTCGGACATGGGCGAAGGTTTTGGCAATTATCGGATCTGCGACGACGAGGCGCTGATGGGCATTATCTCGTCGGCCAATGTCGCGTGCGGTTTCCACGCCGGCGATCCCATCATCATGGATCGGATGGTCCGACTGGCGAAGCAGAAGGGGGTCGAGGTCGGCGCCCATCCTGGCCTGCCCGATCTGCTCGGATTTGGCCGCCGCGTGATCCAGATGGATGCCGCCGAACTCGAGAAGCATATGGTCTACCAGATCGGTGCGTTGCAGGCGATCGCGACCAATGCTGGCCACCGCGTGACCCATGTCAGCTTCCACGCCGCGATGGGCAACATGGTGGATGCGGATCCCGACATGGCCGAAATCGTCGCCCGCGCGATTGCGACCATCAATCGCGATTTCATCGTCTTTTCGCAGCCGGGCGCCGAGATCGCACGTGCCGCGCGCAAGATCGGCCTGCGGGTCCTGACGTTGTTCCTGGCCGATCGCGCCTATGACGAGAACGCCCATCTGGTGTCCCGTAAGCTTCCCAATTCGGTCATCACCTCGCCCGAGGCCGTGGCCGAGCGGGTGCAGCGCTTTCTGGACAGCGGAACAGTGAAGACGATCGAAGGCAAGTCGATCAAGATCGAGGCGCGCTCGATCCTGATCCACAGCGACACCCCCGGATCGGTCAACCTCGCCGGCACGGTGCGCCGCGTGATCGAGCAGGGTGGCGGCGAAGTCACGCCCGCAACCGTATTGCTCAACTGATCGGGCTGATCTCGCCGAGCGGGCGGATGCGCGCAATTGGTGTGCCGTAGCCGACCATTGCGCCGGTCTCCGCGATCACGGCATCGACGGTGCCGGCGGCCGGCGCAACGATGGGAGCATAGAGCAGTCCGATCTTGACCAGGCCGACGATCGCGCCGGCCTCGATCCGCTGACCGGGCGCGACAAACGGCTTGTCCCGCCAGGGATGAGCCGCGAGGAAATGTCCTGCGACATCGGCTTTGGCAATGACGGAGTGGTCTGCGGCTGGGCCGGCCGTGGCAGCCAGCGTCGGAGAGGCAGCCATCCGGGCGCCCGTGTCCATGACGAGCTTCAGCGACTGTCCCGGCTCCTCGATCTCGATCGCGTCGACGCCGGACCTTTCGAGAATTTGCGCCAGACGTTCGATATCGGTCAGCTCTATCGGCATGCTCTGATCTCCTCGACATGTCGCACATTGGTCCTGAGCCGATCGAGATAGGTGGACATCTCGGCCTCGGCCGCAAGCGCATCGGTATAAGCGGTTTGCTCGAACCGCAATTTTCCGCCGAGGCGCGCCTGCCCGACGCGCCAGAGATCGGCCCTGATCACGGTTGCGATCTTCGGATAGCCGCCGGACGTCTGCGCGTCGCGCATCTGGATGATGGGCTGCCCATTGGGCGGAATCTGGATGACGCCGGGGACGATGCCGTGAGAGCGCTTCTCGATCGGCGAGCTCGGCTTCACGGCGGGTCCTTGCAGACGGTAGCCGTAGCGGTTGCTCTGCGGCGTGATCTTCCAGCTGCTGCGCCAGAACAGCGCCTGCGTGGCGTCATCGAATGCGTCATATTCGCCCGCGATCACGACCCTGACGATGGTCTCGTCCACGGATGCGTTTGCCCGCGCCAGAGTGATATCGGCGGGCTCGACCCCGAGCTTGCCGATGGTCGCGGCAGACGCGGCGCATGGCAGGATATCGCCGGGCTGGAGCGGCTGTCCCTGCAAGCCGCCGAACTCGCCGCGAAACTGCGTGCTGCGCGATCCCAATACCACCGGCACATCGATGCCGCCGCCGACGGTCAGATAGCTTCGCGCGCCGCGAGGCATGGTCTTGATGGTCAGAACGTCTCCGGCGCGGGCGTACGAACGCCACCATGGCGGGATTGCGCGGCCGGCGATTTCGGCCTCGACGTCGGCGCCCGTAAGCGCGAAGGCCATGTCCTGACCGAAGCGGAGCTTGAACGGCATCATCGGGATTTCGATGCCGGCGGCATTCTCATCGTTGCCGAGAAGGATGTTGCCAGCGCGAAGGGCGACGTCGTCCATTGCGCCCGACGTGCCGACCCCAAAACGGTATTGGTCGAAGCGGCCGAGGTCCTGAACGCTAGCCGGACCGACGACTGACAGGATCTCGATCAACGGATCACCCGTTCGATCGCAAAGCGGATGGTATCGCCCGGTACGAGCGCGGCCGGTGTAGGCGAGGACGGATCGAAGAACGTCCAGTCCGTATGCCCGATGGCGTGCCAGCCGCTGGGGCCAGGTGATGCGGAGACGCCGGTCTGTGATCCGCCGATGGACACCGAGCCGCCCGCGGAACGTTGCAGCGGCGTCTGACGCCGCGGCATGGTGATGCGCGGGTCCATGCCGCCGAGGTAGCAATAGCCGGGATGGCTGCCCAGCGCGAACACCGTGTAGAGCGGCGCGGCATGGATCGACACGACGTCGTCGACCGACAGGCCGCAATGATCGGAGACGGACTTGAGCGACGATCCGATCTCGCCGCCATAGGTGACAGGCAGCTTGATCTCGCGACCGCCGATGGCGAGGCCTTCCGCCTCGTCCCAGCCGTCGTTGAGGGCGGTAATCAGGGTCTTGAGCTCAAGGGGAGGCGATTCGAAGGTCAGCATCAGGTTGGTGATGCCGGGAATGGCCTCGCGGATATCAGGCCATTTCGATGCGGTGGCTGCGAGCGACCAGATCCGCCGTTGATGCGGCAGGTCGAACGATCCGGGCGCCTCGAACAGCAGAGCCGATGTGCCGAGCAGGCTGATCCGCGGTCGGTCAGGCGCTGTCATTGGGCGGCCATCCGCGCACTCATCCAGTGCTCGAGATAGTGGATGTCGTAGCCGCCGCGGCAGAACGTCGGATCGGACAGGATCGCCTGATGCAACGGCACATTGGTCCGGATGCCTTCGGCGCGCAGTTCGGACAAGGCGACGCGCGCGCGTGCCAAGGCCTCGTCGCGGGTGCTGCCATGGGCGATCAGCTTGCCGATCAGCGAGTCATAGTGACGGGGAATGTTGGCGCCGGCGGTGATATGGGAATCGACGCGGATACCGATGCCGCCGGGGACGTCCCAGCGCGTCACCGTGCCGGGCGAGGGCGCGAAGGTGGAGGGATCTTCGGCATTGATACGAAACTCGACCGCATGGCCGACCCGCGCGATGTCGGCTTGCGAGATCCGCAGCGGCTCGCCCCGCGCGATCCGGATCTGCTCCTTGACGATGTCGATCCCGGTCGTCATCTCGGTGACGGGATGCTCCACCTGGACGCGCGTGTTCATCTCGATGAAGAAGAATTGCCCGTCCTCGTAGAGGAATTCGAAGGTGCCGGCGCCGCGATAGCCGATCCGCCGACAGGCTTCGACGCAGCTCGAGCCCACTTGTTCGATCAGCGCGCGATCGATGCCGGGCGCGGGAGCTTCCTCGACGACCTTCTGGTTCCTGCGCTGGAGTGAGCAGTCGCGGTCGCCGAGCCAGAGATGATTGCCGTGCTGATCGCTCAGCACCTGAATCTCGATATGGCGGGGCTTTTCGAGGAATTTCTCGATGTAGACCGCAGCGTTCTTGAAGGCCTTGCTCGCCTCCGCGCGCGTCAGCGCGAGCGCCTGATCCAGTGCGTCTTCGTTGCGCACGATCCGCATGCCGCGCCCGCCGCCGCCACCGGCCGCCTTGATGATCACGGGGTATCCGATGTCCCGCGCGATCGCGCGCACCTCCGCCGGATCATCCGGCAGGGCGCTGTCCGGCCCGGGAACGCAGGGCACGCCGGCCGTCCGCATCGCGCGCTTGGCCGCGACCTTGTCGCCCATGGTTCGGATGCAATCCACCGGAGGGCCGATGAAGGTGAGACCGGCGCGTGCGACCCGCTCGGCGAACTCCGCACTCTCCGAGAGGAATCCGTAGCCCGGGTGGATTGCCTGGGCGCCGCTGACCTCCGCGGCGAGCAGGATTGCCGCCGCGTTGAGATAGGTGCCGCTCGCCGGCGCCGGCCCGATGCAGAGTGCCTGGTCTGCGAGCGCGACATAGCGCGCGTCGCTGTCCGCCTCCGAGTGAATGACCACCGTCTTGAGACCCATGGCCCGACAGGCGCGCTGGATGCGAAGTGCGATCTCGCCGCGGTTGGCGATCAGGACCTTGTCGAACATCAGGATGGACCCGCAGGACCGATCCGAAACAGGGCTTGTCCCGCTTCGATCTCGTTACCGTCCTCCGCGAGGATCGCAAGCACGACGCCCGGCGTTTCGGCTGTGACGTCGATGAAGGTCTTCATCGCCTCGATGATGCATATCTTCTGCCGGGCCTCGATCCGCGCACCGACCTCGACCAGCGGCGGCTCGTCCGGCGCCGCTGCCCGGTAGAACACGCCGTGCATCGGTGCGGGCACGACGATGTCGGCTGTGGCGGAGGCGGGTGCATCAGGAGCAGGGCCTTCCTGGCGATTGAGGGCGGCCTGCGCGCTGCCTGCACTTGCAGGAGGTGCCAAGACCTGGGGCGCTCCCTGATCCGGTCGCTTGAGGATGCGGATGCGTGTTCCGTCCTGCGTAAGCTCGAGTTCCGCGATGGAGGATCTCGCAACCAGATCCACGAGCTGTTCGATTTTGGGGAGATCCACGGTCACGCTCCGCGTTGACGGCACGTCGAGTTCGGGGCGTTCATGCATCACTCCGCCGGCCGCGGGCCCTTTTGTGCGAAATTGAGGCCGCCGACGACCTGCTGGGTCGGCAAGACCTCCATGAATGCGACATTCATGCGCGCCGGCGATCCAACCGCGAATGCGATCGAGTTGGCGATGTCCTCGGGCTGGAGTGCATCATAGTCGTCAAAGAAGCGGCGCTTGGCTTCGGCGAGATCACCCAGCAGCCGCCCGAAGACTTCAGTCTCGACCCGCGCCGGCGATATCTCGGTGACGCGAACCCTGGTGCCGAAGAGGTCGACGCGCAATTGCTGCGATAGCGAGTGAATCCCCGCTTTCGTGGCATGGTACACGGTATTTCCGCCGCCAAATGCGTAGTGGCCCGCGATGGAGGAGATGTTGACGATATGGCCGCGGTCGCGGTGCGCCATGCCCGGCACGACGAGCCGCGTCAGATGCAGCACCGCGCGCAGATTGACGTCGATAAGCGCGTCGACATCCTCGGGCGTCGTGTCCAGGATATTCCCGCGCCGGGATTGGCCGGCATTGTTGACCAGGACGTCGAACTCGGCGGACTTCGCCAGTGCTGCAAGCGCGTCCAGGTCGCTGATATCAACGGCGCAGGGGCGGCATCCGGTCTCCGCGGATAAGGCGCTCAGGCGGGTGGCATCGCGGGCCACCGCGTAGACTTGCAGCCCTTCTGCACTTAGGCGGCGCACCGTCGCCGCACCGATCCCCGAGGACGCACCGGTCACCAAGGCCGTTCGATAGTCCGAAAATCCCATCCGCAGGGCTCCTCTGCTACCGTCCAGCCCTCAATGGCGTCGGCTGCGATGCGAGCGGCGGACGTGTTCAGAGCTACCTATAGGCCCTGCGGGTTCCAGATGGTAAGAACATTTCCTTCTGATCCCATAGCTTCAGCCTATTGCTGCTGCATTGCTCCCTGTCTGGATATCCGGAGGCGCCGTATTGGATACGAAACGTTTGGAGGCATTCACGAAGGTCGTGGATCTCGGCAGCATGACGAGCGCGGCAAAGGTGCTGAACGTCGCGCAGCCGGCCCTGAGCCAGCACATTGCGAGCCTGGAAGCGGACTTCAAGTGCAAGCTGCTCGATCGCAGCGCGCGCGGGGTCAAGCCCACCGAGGCCGGACGGATCCTCTATCGCTACGCCAAGTCCATCCAGCGGCAGATCGAGGAAGCCCGGCGCGCCATTCTGGACAACAAGCCGGAGCTGACCGGCAACGTCACGATCGGTCTGGCGCCGCTCACCTCGGCAGCATTGCTCGCGACCCCGCTGCTGATGCAGGTACGCGAACGCTATCCCGGCATCGTGCCACACATTTACGACAGCTCCGGGGTCATGCTCAGCGAAATGATGCTGAAGGGGAGCATGGATATGGCTATCCTCTACGGCGATCGCCCGGTGACCGGTCTCGACTACAAGCCGCTGATGCGCGAGTATTTTTATCTTGTCGCGCCCCGCAGCATGTATCCGCAGATGCCTCCGGAAGAGGTTTCGGCGGCGGAGGTCGCGCAATTCGACCTGCTTCTTCCATATCGGGACTCCTTCCTGCGACAGACGGTCGAGCGGGTCTGCGCCGAGGTGGGACTCCGCCCGCGCGTCGTCGCCGAGATTCATTCACAATCGACCCTATCTTCGGCGATTGCAGCCGGAGTGGGTGCTGCCGTGCTGCCCATCTCCATCGCAAAGGCATTGCCGAACCTGGATGAACTCTGCATTCGGCGGATCGATGCGCCGTCAGCCTCGCAGCAAATGTCGCTATGCATTTCCGATAACGTTGCCTTGTCCGATGCCGCATTCGCTGTCTACAAGATATTGCTCGAGATCATCGTCAAGAACTGGGGGCAGTTCGATTGCCCCCCCGGCTCGGCTGCCATCGCTACGGGTGGCCCAACATCGACTCTGGACGGCCCGAAGGACGAGCCATAACGAAACACGATGCGGCAATCCTAAAATCTGAAATTCTCCGATGTGAGACGGTCGACTATCTCAGGTGAAGCGCAGATTGCGGACCCTTGGAGGGACCATGGTTCACGTTGTCAGAACATTCGATCGGCCTGCCGCAGACCTAGTCGAACGCATCAAGCAGTTTCCTCCGTCCACCCTGCACGAAGCGCAGGGTCGATCGGGCGCACTGACCTCCCGCATCAAGCCGATCTATCCCGGGATGCGCGCCTGCGGGCCGGCGCTGACGGTCAGCTGCCATCCGGGCGACAACATGATGCTCATCACGGCGATTTCGTTGGCCAAGCCGGGCGACGTGCTCGTGGTGAGCGCAGGTGATCATCCCGAGCAAGGCGGGTTCGGCGAGGTGCTGTCGACGGCCTGCGTCGCCAAGGGCATCGTGGGCCTGGTGACGGATGCCGGCGTTCGCGATGGCCCGGCGGTGCGCGACACTGGCTTCAACGTTTTCTCCTACGGTCTCTGCATGAAGGGCACCGTCAAGGAAACCCTCGGCTACATCAACCAGCCGATCGTGATCGGCGGCATTGCGGTTCGTCCCGGTGATATCGTGAGTGCCGACGACGACGGTGTGGTGATCGTGCCCAAGGAGACCATTGCCGACGTTTGCGTCAAGTCTGCCGCGCGCGAGGAGAAGGAAGCCAGCGTGATGAAGGCGCTCAAAGCTGGCGGCGACATTCTCGAGCTCTCTGGCATCGGCAAGGTGCTGGAGTCCAAGGGCTGCACCTTCGCCTGAGCGGTCACGCGCCGCGAGCGCGTAGGAGATCAGGTGGCAGCCATTCTCGGCTCGGGGAAGCATCGCTACCGCGTCGTCGACAATTGGGTGAAGCTGCCGGACGGCTGGCAGCTCACCGACGTCGCCTCCGTCGCGGTCGACAGCAAGGACCGCATCTACGCCTTCAATCGCGGCGCTCATCCGATGGTGGTATTCGACCGCGAGGGCAATTTCCTGCGGAGCTGGGGCGAGGGACTGTTCTCCCGCGCGCATGGCCTCCATATCGACGCCGACGACAATCTCTATTGCACCGACGACGGCGACCACACCGTGCGCAAATGCACGACCGATGGCAAGGTATTGCTGACGATCGGCATCCCCGGGAAGCCCTCGCCGTTCATGAGCGGTGATCCCTTCCACCGCTGCACCCACACCGCGCTGTCGCCAAAGGGCGAGATCTATGTCTCCGACGGCTATGGCAACGCCCGCGTCCACAAGTTCACGCCCGACGGCAAGCTGATCAAGAGTTGGGGCGGGCCCGGCACCGATCCCGGCCAGTTCAACATCGTGCACAATATCGCCACCGACGCCGACGGCTTCGTCTATGTCGCCGACTGCGAGAACCATCGCGTGCAGGTGTTCGACGGCAACGGCAGATACGAGACGCAGTGGAACAACCTGCACCGGCCGTGCGCGCTGTGTTGTTGCGGCGGCAAGAGCCCGACCTTCGTCATCGGCGAGCTCGGTCCCGCCATGGCCGTCAACCGCAAAGTGCCCAATCTCGGCCCGCGGCTGTCGATCGTGGACGCCAAGGGAAAGCGCATCGCGCGGCTCGGCGGTGAGGACGGTCCGGGGATAGCAAGCGGGAAATTTCTGGCGCCGCATGGCATCGCGCTGGATTCCAGGGGCGACCTATATATCGGCGAGGTCGGTGTCACCGATTGGAAGACGAATTTTCCGGACGAGGATATGCCGGCCGTGGTCCGCGCGACGCGTTGCTTGCAGAAACTGGAGCGCATCGCGGACTCTTCTCCCTAGAGGCGTATTTTGATCTCGCTGGTCGGGAGATGGTAGATATTTGCGTCGGCGTTGCCTCGCAATGCGGCGGGTGGGTGTGTGACTATCCGAGTGAATTAAGACGATCATCTCCGCATTCTTCGAAGGCCTCTCAGTCACAAGACTTGTACGTCAAGCGCACAGGGCGGCAGATTCGGATCCGCTGGCGAGAGGACTGCGTGATTCAACGCTTACGATGCGGCTCCCGCTCCTTCGCTGCACTTTCCGCGAGAAGTTCGTGGGATGGTCGCCGTAAGGTTTCTCCAGATTTGCGCTGCGGGTCGGTTGGACACCGCTCTGGCTCGTTCTTTGGGCAGGCTGCTCATGAAGCAATCGTCTTTGCCCGAAGCGGCTGGCGCCCTAACTCGCAAGATGCAGCAGGGCACTCGATCCTGCGTCATAAAAATCCGCTATGACGGCAGACTGCAGTCGTGCCTTCCCCTGTCATCAAACGTAGTTCAACTTTTTCGTTGGCCACGGCAAAAGCTTCCGACAGCAAGACCACAGAAGTGGCGACATTTGCGGATGCGTCATCTTGTAGCAGCAAGTGTGAGGGACATGATGACCTACTCGAGCCGACGGGGATCTGGCATCGGAATTGCTCTGATTGGATTGCAGACCAAGGGCACACCAGTCGAGGACGCGAATTCCGCAACCCTGAGTAGCCGCTAACTGCGCCGCTTAGGGGGCGGGAGATGGATTGTGATTATTGGCCTCATGGCTTCTGTGACGGCGCTGGTGAAAGCCTGGCGCGCCTGCGGAAACGCGCGTCCGCATTTTTCGAAAGCCTATCGGTCACCGAACTTGTGCGTGTGACGCAGAGGGAAGCATGGATCTCAGATTGGACGAGAGTAGGGGACGACTACCTAATGCTCGCCGAATCCACGCGCGGAGCTGGTTCGGCTTATGTTGTAGGCGAATCGTGCCTGTGTGCGCTGACGGCTTTTGAGGTCGCAAGAAGCCTGTCTTACTTGGAAGATCCTGCAAGCATCGATCTTGCGGACAAAATCGGCCCCAGTCTGAGCAAGCTCGAAGATTGTTTTACCAAGCCGATTGAGCGCGTGGAAATTGACTGTTTTGATCAAGGGACGCTTGAGGGTCTTTTTCTGCCGGCGGTTTGCGGTGAGTCGTCCGCAGCTGCGATCATCTGTGTCGGCGACGAGGACGTTACGCTGAGCTCGATGTTGAGTCGGTTGCTTCCGGCCTCGATTGGCCGGAGAGTGTCGCTCCTGCTCATTGATGGTCGCACTGCATCGGCATTTCGCTCGTCCAAGCCCGAGCATGCTCTTGGTTGCTGGCTGGACTACCTGGACGGTCGCCCGGATGTCGATTCAAATCGGATCGCCGTTTATGGCGAAGGGGCCGGCGCCAGCCATGCGTCTCGCCTCGCCGGTTCGGATCGCAGGATCGCAGCAGCTGTGTGCGACGGGGGCCTTTGGGCTTCGCACCGACGTCAAGCGTCGGTTCGCTGGATAACCGGCGTCTGGCATGAGGCCGGCAATAGGAGCCCGATACGCCCCTTGCGGATATCGCGCACAATACCTTGTCCAATTCTCATGGTGGTCGGGAGTCGCTCGATGGTCCGTGAGGAGGATGCACTCGAACTGCAAGCCAGTTACCGGCAATCTGGAGCTAATTGCTCGATCGTTATCCCGAACGCCATCCAGAACCCTCTGGGAGAGGTCGAAAATTTCATCGCCGTGGACGATTTCGTTTTCGACTGGTTCGATGACAAATTCGGATCTGTCCGTCAGCTCGATCCTCTAACTTATCTCTAGCTGAGTGTGAGGCGTTGGGCTCGTCCAGTCCAGGCTCGAACGTTTGCCGTTCGTGGTGGAAACTTGCAACGATCGGCGGAACGTCCGGCTCAAGCTACGAGACGTCTATCGCCAATAATCGTGCAGCCAGTCGGGCATTCTTGGCGATCGTTGCGAGGAGTGCGTTGAGGTCAGCCAAGGTATTCTCGTCGAGATCGTTGAACATGGTCGAGTTCAAGGCGAGCTTTCTCTTGGACTGTTTTTCGATTTCCGTCGTCGCCTTTGCCGTGAGCGACATCAGGACGAAGCGCGCGTCGTCCGCTCCCGGTCGCCGCGATAGAAAGCCGCTCTTTTCGAGATTCTTGGTCTGGTTGGTCACAAAGGCGGGGTGAACGCGCAACTTGTTCGCAATGTCAGTTCCGGCGACACCTCGGCCTTCGTCCAGTTCAGTTATCGCCATCAGGATCAGCCACTGTGGCTCCGTAATGCCCAGCAGTTCGGCCCAACTGGAGTGTATGTCTTCCAGCTGAGAATGAATTTCGACCACGTTCCAGATGAAGTCGGTAATTGCTCTGTCGAGTTTCTTCTCGATCATGTGGCTCCCTCCCCCGTTCGGCTTTGATCATTCTTTTAATGGGATATTTGGTAGGCGTCTCGCCTTTCGCGCACTGATTGTGCTGGCGGACGCCGCATAACGGCAAGTAGCCAGACCGTTTGATGCTTGCAAAAAACAATTAATTCAATTATGTCGTTAGATGATCGAATTTGTTGCTCTTGACGTTGCCGATAGGCAGCAATGTGAGATCTCCAAGAAAGCCCTCAGGATGCCCCCTGAGGGCTTTTTTCGTTTGATTTACCGCTTTTAATCGAGAGTCTCGCCGCTGTTGCTCAGGGGCAACATGTCGCTCCGAACTCATGATTCACCAAAGCAATAAATTGAGATGATTGTTTTTATAAACTATATGTGAAGCCGCGACGGAGGGGGCATCTCACTGTCGTTTCGATCCGGACCCGCAGTGCGGACCTGAATTGAACGGAAATTGAAGTGGGCAAAAGCGGCATCCGTCGAGGAGCCGAGCCCCCGGAACCGACTTGGAGGTTTACTAATGAAGTTGACGAAGACACTCTTTCTCGGCTCGGCTGCCGGCCTGATGGCCGCCTCCGGGGCGTTCGCTGCCGATCTTCCCGTGAAGGCCAAGGCCGTTGAATACGTGAAGATCTGCTCCCTGTACGGCGCCGGTTTCTACTACATCCCGGGCACCGACACCTGCATCAAGCTCGGTGGTTACCTGCGCGCTGACGCCGTGCTCGGGTCCAACTCGGACTTCAATCCGAACCAGGGCGGTACTGCCGGTGCTCGCAACCGTCTGATGAACTACTACACCTTCCGCGCTCGTGAAGACCTCAACATCGACACGCGCACCGCGACCGAGTACGGCGTGGTCCGCACCTTCTTCGACGGCGTCTTCACCTGGACGACCGGCAACTATACCCCCACCGGTTCGGGAACGGGCGGAACCCAGTACAGCGGTACGCTCGGTCTCAACGCTGCGGGCACCGGCCTCGTCGGTTCGAACGGCTCGGGCTCGGTCAACGGCACCGACGGCAACACCTCGGCCGGTGCACTCGGCGTGTATTACGCCTTCATCCAGTTCGCCGGCTTCACGATGGGTAAGGCCGTGTCGCAGTTCGACGCGCCCTGGACCAACTATCCCGGCAACATCACCGACAACCTCGTCGGCGGCAGCGGCACGGTTACTGGTATCACCCAGTTCACCTACACCGCTGACTTCGGCCAGGGCATCACGGCGTCGTTCTCGGCGGAAGATGCGACCACGTACATGCAGGCCGGCAACCTCAACATGACCGGCGCGACCGCGGGCGGCATGATCGGCGGTTCGTACGGCACCAACGCTATCGGCGGCTCGCGTTCGCCGAACCTCGTTGGTCAGGTGCGTGTCGACCAGGCCTGGGGCCTCTTCCAGGCGTCGGTGGCTGCGCATGACAACCACGTCGGCTACTACGGTGCGACCGAGACCACCGGCCACCCCGACGACAAGTGGGGTTGGGCGGTTCAGCTCGCTCTCTCGATCAAGAACATCCCGACTGGCGCGGGTGACACGATCAACATCCAGGGCGTCTACACCGACGGTGCGACTCGCTACAACTTCCAGAATCTCTCGGGCAGCTCCTACGCGCTGTACGGTAATTCGGGCGTTGCTGGCGCCTACGGTAGCATCGGCTTCGCCAACGCTCCCGACACGGTGTTCGTGACCGGCAGCTCGCAGGAAACCGTCAAGACCTGGGGCTTCCGTGGCGCCTACACCCACAACTGGGATCCCTACTGGAACTCGGCGATCTACGGTGCCTACGCTCAGGCCCAGTTCGGCACCTTGGCCAAGACCACCCTCTGCGGCGCTGGCGGTGCTGGCGGCGTGTTCGGTGGCTTGGCGGGTGTGACCAGCTGTAACCCGGACTTCGCGATCGGCCAGCTCGGTGTCGTCACCCGCTGGACTCCGGTCAAGAACCTGACGTTCTCGGCTGACCTGTCCTGGACCCATCTCGACCAGAAGTACTCTGGTACGGTTGGCATCTCCCCGTCGGCCACGACCGCCAAGCCGACCGCAGTCTACGAGCTGAAGGATCAGGACTCGATCGCTATGATCCTCCGCGCCCAGCGCAACTGGTAAGCTCGGTCTAACGACCTGACAGAGAGCCCCGGCGGGAAACCGCCGGGGCTTTGTTGTACTTCCCGCAAGGTTGACAGCGAGACGCGAAAATACAAAATCGAAACTTCGGAACGTCACATGTGGCCGTCGAAGGGACCGAATAGTTCAGCCAGCAGCGATGCCCGGCTGCAATTGAGTTTCAAGGACCGTTGCGCGCAGGGTCCGCACGAATTCCGTCTGGATCGCCGTTGGCTCCAGATCTCGCCGCGACAGCAGCCAGACATCACGATGTGAGTTCGGCACTGACTTTGGGAGGATACAGAGGCCCGTCAGGGCGTCGTCGATCCCAAGGGTACTGCGGGTGGTGAGCGCCAGGAAATTCGTCTGAAACAGCAGTGAGCGAACCAGCGAAAATTCCAGCGTCGTCACGGCCGCGGCGGGCGCAGCCATGCCCTCCAGCTCGAACATCGTCGCCATCCGCGCTGCGGCGCCAGTGCCGGGTTGGGCTCCGATCCAGGGATATGATGCAAGCGTCTTTCCGTCGAGGTTGGTTTCGCGGGCCAATGGATGATCCGGTCCGCAGACGATGCACAACTCGCTCGCGAACAGCTTTTCGGACCTGAACTCGCGCGGGATGTCTGGTCGCACCGTGGTGCAGAGGTAATCCAGCCGCCCGGCGCGCAGATGCTCGAGCATATCCTCGTAGTGATCCTGCTCGACCACGAAGCTTATGCCGGGAAATGCATGAACGCATTTCTGGATGGTCGCCGGCAGCACTACGGATGCCGAGACGCGAACGCAGCCGACCGCGATCGTGCCTTGCAGCTGGCCGTTGAGAGCACTCATGTCGGCATTGGCGAAGCGAAGCTCTCGCAGCGCCAGGCTGAACAGGATTGCGATCTCGTGGCCGAGATCATTGAGCGAGCCGCCGTATTTCTGGCGATGCACCAGCTTGGCGCCGACGGCAGCTTCAAGGCCGCCGATCGCGCGATGGACGGACGGCACGCTCAAGCCGATGTGCTCGGCAGCGTTTCGGAAGCCGTCGAACTCGTCCATCGCCGTCAGGGCGCGGACCTGTGACACTGTCAACAGATTGAGCAAGCGTTCGAGGCGCGCGACCGACGGCCGATCCGGGTCCGGGCAGAATTTTGACAGCGCGCGCGTGAGGTAAAAAATGCATCGCCCTGCGCGTCTTACCAGAGCAGCGCCGAATTCCGTCTCGACTAATCCTGTGGCACGTCGCTCGAACAGGTGCACGCCATAGTGTTCTTCGAGCGCACGAAGTCCAAGCGTCACAGCAGGTTGGCTCAGTCGCAGACGCAGTGCGGCCTTGCGCAGGCTCAACCCTTCCGAAACGAGCGTCAATAGGCGCACGTGCCGAAGATTAGGCAGGGGATGATCCTCTTTTAGGCGGATGTGTCGCATCGGAGCAGGGTGTTAGCAGGAACTTATCGCATGACGGAATGAATAAATTGGCGATCCGGCGCGTGAACGATGCATCATTTCGTCATAGCGAGCCACAACGAAGTGGCCGCGACGTCAGAGGTGAGGAACGGCACGGGAGGAGATCCTATCGGCGCCTTCACAGGCGACGAATTCCGGAGCTGTCTTATGCAAGTCACTGCCGCCCGCCTGTCTCGCGTCAAAGCATCCGCCTCTGAAGCCGCATCACGAAAGGCGCGCGAGCTTATCTCGGCAGGCGTGGATCTGATCTCGCTCGCGACTGGCGAGCCCGATTTCGATACGCCTGATCATGTCATCGAAGCCGCGATCGCAGCAATGCGCGGTGGCCAGACGCGATACACCTCGTCCGACGGAACCGTCCAGCTCAAGCGCGCGATCGCGACGAAGTTCGAGCGCGACAACAATATCCAATATGCCCCCAACGAAATCCTTGCCAGTTCGGGCGCGAAGAACGTCGTGTTCCTCGCCTTGATGGCAAGTCTCGATGCCGGCGACGAAGTGATCGTGCCGGCGCCTCACTGGGTATCATTTACCGACATGACCGTGCTGGTCGGCGGCACGCCGGTCGTCGTCAGCTGCTCGCACAACAATGGCTACAAGCTCGACGCCGAAAGCCTCGAGAAGGCGATCACGCCACGGACGAAGTGGCTTCTCCTCAATACGCCGAACAACCCGACCGGCGCGATCTACAGCCGGGAAGAGCTCGAAGCTCTGGCCGAGGTGGTCAGGCGGCATCCGCGCCTTCACGTCATGACCGACGAGATCTATGAGCACATCATCTTCGACGGGCTCAAGTTCCACAGCTTCGCGGCCGTTGCGCCGGATCTCAAGAGCAGAACGCTGACGATCAACGGCGTGTCCAAGGCCTACGCCATGACGGGCTGGAGAACCGGGTTCGCTGGAGGACCGGCCGAGCTGATCGAGTCGATGAGGCGTGTTCAATCCCAGTCCCTGGGCAGCAGCTCCTCGATCAGCCAAGCCGCCGCAGCGGCGGCCCTGACGGGGCCGCAGGAATTTCTCCTGGAGCGGTCGGCGGCGTTTCAGGCGCGGCGCGATCGCGTCATCGCAATGCTGAACTGGGTGCCCGGTCTTTCATGCAGCCGCCCCCAAGGCGCCTTCTACCTGTTCGTCGGCTGTGCGGATTTGCTGGGGCGCCGTACGCCGGACGGCAAGGTGCTTACTGCCGACACGGATGTTGCCGAGTTCCTGGTCGAGTACGCAAAAGTCATGGTCGTCAATGGCGGAGCCTACGGCCTCTCGCCTCACTTCCGGATATCCATCGCGACGTCGCTCGATCGGCTGGAAGAGGCCTGCCGCCGTATCACGTCGGCGATTTCGGCGCTGAGGTAGCAGAGGCCACGCCATGACCGTTCCATCGATCAGCTTCATCGAAGGCGTCATCGATCTCTTCAACAGGTCGGGTGCCACGGAGTTCGAGTTCAGGGACGGCGACGTCAGCGTGAAGCTTCGCCGAGGTGCTTCTGCGGGGCCCGGGATCGTCTCGCCCGCGGCAAGTGCGCCCGGATCAGTGCCATCGAGCACATCAGTCACCCCACGGCCTGCGCCGACAAAGACCGAAGAGCTCGTATCGGCCTTCATGCATGGCGTGTTTCACCGTGCGGCGGCGCCGGGCGAGAAGCCGTTTGTCGAAGTCGGCTCGAAAGTCACGAAGGATCAGCAGATCGGCATTCTCGAAGCGATGAAGGTGTTCATGCCTGTCGTCTCGCCGATCGATGGGATGATTGTTCAGATTGACGCCGAAAACGCGACGGACGTTTCAGTCGGGCAGCGGCTCATGACCGTTGCGCCCATCGGGACAGGAGAGCCCGCTTGAGCGGCCGGATCGCCATTCTTGCCACGCCTCGGGTCACGCATTGCGGCGACCAGGGATTGCTGCTCGAAGCCGAGGGTGATCTGGCGCTGCCGACGCAGGAACGGATCTGGGCGCTCAACGACCGCGTTCTCGAATGGCCCGGCGT
>WNGR01005459.1_pt1 | contig 26176 bp, 19 predicted proteins | sample 5407581 | NCBI WGS metagenome assembly WNGR01 (sample SAMN13153383, study PRJNA577476) | soil metagenome | isolation source: 80 cm soil or saprolite under Garry oak tree replicate 2 | place: USA:California | collected 2016-06-15
AAGCGGGATGGTGAAGGGCAGCCGCCCTTCACCTGGGGCTTGGGGCTGTGCCCCAACTTTCTCATCTCCCAGGCACCGCCACAGGCGGCACGTAAAAAAAGGAAAAAGAGCTTTTCGGGGACACCCCGAAGCCCCGGCAGGGAGGCTAGCCGCCTCCCTGCGCCCTCCGCAGGAGGCAACAAACCTTTAAGTTGACGCCAAAGGGGGTGCCACTACATTACATAGGATACAAGGTAAACAATATAAAGGATACTATGCAGTTAAAGGCATTATTGACTTCACTGGAAGAGCCACCAGTAGCATTGTATGGCGATGGCAGCGTACTCGACACCGTTGAGGTGACAAGCCTGGCCTATGATTCACGGCAGGTACAGGCAGGTGGGTTGTTTATTGCAGTCCCTGGAGTGCATACCGATGGCCGACGATTCCTCGCCGATGCTTCCAGGCGCGGAGCTATCGTTGCTCTCGGTGAAGCGTTGGCAGGCGTATCCTTCGCCTCTCTTCCACTTCCTTATATAGAGGTAAGGGATGTACGAACCGCACTGGCGAATCTCTCCTGTGCCTTCTATGGCTATCCAGCCCATCACCTCTGCACTATTGGAATCACCGGCACAGATGGGAAGACGACAACCAGCAACCTCATCAGTGCAATATTTGATGCGGCAGGACATCCTACAGGACTGATGACTACCGCTAACTTTAAGATTCGCGGAGAAGAATGGGAAAACGCGACACGCCAGAGTACGTTGGAGGCACTGGAGGTACAGGAGTTTTTGCGGCGTGTACTCGATGCTGGAGCAACACACGCAGTTATCGAAGCCACCTCGCACGGACTGGAGTTACGACGAGTCCATGGCTGCGAGTTCGATGTAGGAGTTGTGACCAATATCACCCATGAACACCTGGATTTTCATAAAACTCTTGAGGGCTATCGCCGGGCAAAAGCGCGGCTCTTTGAGATGCTCGATCCCGCACGAGACAAGGGCCCTGGCGCTCTCCCTGTCGCTATTCTTAACCGCGACGATGAAAGCTACGAGATACTGAAGCCTTACTGCCGCGTTCCTATCCTCGATTATGGGATCGACCAGCCAGCTGCAGTACGCGCTGTGGACCTGCAACTTCAGGCCACCAGCACCCGTTTCCGTACAATTTTGCCCGATACAGAAATCATGATAGAAACACAGCTGGTTGGACGTTTCAATGTCAGCAATTGCCTGGCGGCCATTGCAACAGCCTATAGCCAGGGGATTCCAGCTGCTGATATTGCCGGGGTGTTGGCAAGTGTCAGTGGTGTTACGGGACGGATGGAGCGCATCGATGAAGGCCAGCCTTTTACCGTGATTGTCGATTATGCTCATACACCCGATAGCCTGGAAAAAGTCCTCGCCATCCTACGGCCACTCACTACTGGTAAATTAATGGTGGTATTTGGTTCCGCTGGTGAACGTGATGTACAGAAACGTCCTATGATGGGGCGTATTGCCGCACAGATGTGTGATTTTTTCGTTATTACTGATGAAGATCCTCGTGAAGAGGATCGTGAACGTATTTTGCGCGACATTGCTGAAGGTGCAGAAGCAATTGGCAAACGTGAAGGACGGGATTTTCTCTGCATTGCAGACCGTACTCAGGCCATTGCTACAGCATTCACGCAGGCGCAGGCGGGTGATACTGTCCTGCTGGCCGGGAAGGGTCACGAACAGAGTATTTTTATAGGAAGAGAGAAGTTGCCGTGGGACGACCGCAAAGTCGCACGAGAACAATTGCGTATAGTTGGGGTCAAGAAGAACAAATCCCATATTTGATGATTTTGAAGTATAATAGCCAGGAGGCATAGCCTTCTACTGGTAGATATATATTACTGGTAAAGCTCACGCTCGCATTTGCGTAAGTGAAGCGTCTGGGCACCGCCTTTGGAGAGTTGATATGGTTCCACTGTGGTTAGTATTCATCCTCATCTTTCTCATCTGTGCATCAGTGAGCCTGCTGCTCTGCGGTTTAGCCAGGTTATTGTTTCCGCGCTTTCGTAGCGGTGAACATAAACCTGGTTCTCATCGCTTCGATCTCCAACCCGGGTTTCATCGGGCTGATCTCCCTGGCAGTGGTCGGGAAATTAAGACGATAGAATTACCACTGGTGGGTGGCCCGGCCTTCACCCTGGCAATTATCCTCACTGGCATTGGAGCTGCTTTCCTCTTGCATTTCCAGCAAGAGCAATGGACGCTCCTGCTGATTGGCCTGGGAGCAACATTCGGCTACATGCTGATTGGGTTTTTTGATGACTGGAACAAGGTCTATAGTCAAGAAGGTCTGCGAGAACGTACAAAGTTTTGTGCCGTGCTGTTTGTCTCGATAGCGGCTGGCATCCTCTACTTCTTTCTCCTGCCCAGCGGTCGGGAATCCTATTCTCCCTATATAGATTTCCCGATCATTGGGCCCTTGCTCTGCCCACATCCGCTAATTGATCCCCATACTCATCTCAGGCTTTCTCATTGTCCATTAGAAACCCAGGGAAATGTTGCATATTATGCGTGGTTAATCTTCCTTCCACTCGTGACAGGTATCATTGGTAGTCTTACCTCGCTCTCTGTCGATTTCAGTGATGGACTCGATGGGCTGGCAGGTGGATTGGTCTTTAGTGCCGCCCTGGCTTTTGGTATCGTCGTGACCGGTCTCTTTACTCAACCAGGACATCCAGAAGCGATGGTGCTGGAACTGCTGGCACTACTCTGCGCAGGCAGCGTTCTGGGCTACCTGCCATGGAACTGGCCTTCCTCTTGGGCAGCCCGCCGTGGCACTGCAAAGCGGCGTGCTAAGATCTATATGGGTGATAGTGGCGCTCTTGGCCTGGGAGGTATCCTGGCCATGATCGCTATCTTCGACCGGCAACCCGACATTCTGCTTATGATTGGAGCAGCATTTGTGCTGGAAGGGCTCTCAGCCTTGATTTCAGCCAGGGTACTGACGCGCTTTTTCCGCAAACGACTCCAGATACTGCGATTCGCCAGCACGCGTGAGCATATACATCATACAGAGTTTCCGCTACCCTTTCTGGCAACGCCACTGCACCATCACTTTGATTTGCTTGGCTGGGACCGTCGCCGGCTGGTCTATGGCGCATGGGCCTTGGGAGCCTGCTTTGCTGTGCTGGGTGTGATGGTCGGTTTATCGCCAGAATCCTGGCAGCGCTACCTTGGCCGTATCCTGGTGCTGATTCTCGCCTGGCTCGTGTGGTCAAGCGGCTCATGGACGCGCATGTACTTCGTCGGAAAGTACCCGGCTGAGCGTACACGTCGAAGGCGGCTCGCTCTCTACTATGGCTTTCCCTATCAGGTGATGGGCCTACGTCTGTATCACCGGGTAGAGATTATCGAGGCAAGCGAAGATGTGATAGAGACTCCTGCCGAGGAGCTTGCCCTCTGGCAACGTATGAATATCTTTGATGCACGGGCAATGCTTGGCCTGTACTGTTACCGGGCAGGCTACTATCCAGCAGCATTAGCACAGTGGACGCGTATTCCTGAGAGCAATCGGAAATTGCGGCCAGATATTGTGCGCCTGCTGGAAGAAGTTGATAACCTGCTCGCGCTGGAAAAGCAAGAGACACAGCCCTTGAGGCGCGACCAGATTCTCAAGCAGGAGCCAATCCTCTCCGGCAACCTATCACCAGCGGATTTGCCGAATCCCCATGAGCCAGTCCGTAGCGACGAAACCTTCGATAACCGGCCAGGGGGTCGGAGCGCCGCTTCACCAGGTTCTGCCTATAACGGTGAGGAAGAGGAGGAAAAGCGACAACCCACAGCACCATTGCGCAAAGACTCTTTTACCCGACCTTCCACCAATGGTTATACGAGCGTGGCAAGCAGTTCTGGCTCCCAGGACACTGCTCCGCCAGCACGGCAGAACTGGTTCTGGCGTCTCTTGCGCCGACCAACGAATAATAACGAATAAGAGAAACACAAAAGCAGGCCAGGTTGCCGCAAGAAACCCTCCTGACAACGAGTGAGCCCCGATCCCCAGGCCCCCAGCCCCTCCAGGGAGATGGGAGGTCTGGCTCCTACAATCCCCACTTCTTGCGGAACTCAGCATACGCTTCTTCCAGGTGCTGCTCCCTCACAAGTGCATCCACTTTGTCCTGCAGGTCTTTGCGAGCAGGGTGGCCCAGGCGACGATCAAGGACAAGTGCCTGTACCCAGAAATCGAGTGCCTCGCAGTACTTGCTCTGTTCAGCATACAGTTGACCCAGGCGACGGAGTACGGCACAGCGCTCAGCAGGGGTATCCAGTTCAGTAGCGATCCTGAGAGCATCCTGATAGAGGGTTTCCGCTTGAGGCGGTGGGTGCATGATATGAGCGACATCTCCTAGACCACGCAGAGCACGCCCTTCGATCTGGCGAGACTTCTGTTCATGCGCAATGGTCTTTGCCTGCTCATAGAATCTGTTTGCCATCCGATAGTCACCTTCGTCAAACGAGATGGCTCCCAGGGCATTGAGCACTCGCGCCTGGTCAACCCGGTCCCCCAGCTCCTTGAAAATGCTGAGCGCCTCCTCATAACGACTGCGAGCATCAGCCAACCTGTGCCGTTCGCGGGCAATATTACCGAGAGCACGCCAGGTCCAGCCTTCACCACGGCGCAGACGCTGCTCACGAAAGAGGGAGAGCGCTTCGTTGCAGACCTGTTCGGCTCGCTCAAGCTCACCCTGATCCGTATAGACAATCCCCTGATCGGCAAGAACCCAGGCCAAGCCGGAACGCAAACCGAGTCCATTGAAGAGGCGCAGCGCTTCCTCATAATCAGCAAGGGCTTCGTCATAGCGCCCCAGGGCCTGGTAGACGGTGCCACGATCCCGCAATGCTGAAGCACACCCTTCATCATTATGACTGGTACAGAAACTCTCAAGGGCCAGTCCAAAGTGTCCAAGAGCCTCGTGATATTGTCCATAGCCACGACTGACTTCGCCCAGGACGACCTGCATCCAGGCTTCACCTTTTTTATCCCCGGCTTCACGGAAAAATTCCAGTGCCTCCTGTGCATAGTGACCTGCCAGTTCAAAATGCCCTTCCTCTCGTGAGAGCATCGCCAGTTCATAGAGCGCCCACCCTGCATCATCACGCTCATTCTGCTCACGGTGAAGATCCAGGCTACGGGTAAGGCAACCAACAGCCTCGGCATAGCGACCCAGTTGGCGGAGAATAGCTCCCAGGCAACACTGGATCTGCCCCTCACCCGTTTTATCACCCAGGTGCAAGGCATGCTCCTCAGCACGCCGCAAGATGGCTAACAATTCAACGGCATAGCCCCGACCGCTCAAGGCCCAGGAAGCAGCGACCGCCAGGCGGACCGCATCTTGCAGGTCCTGTGGCTCTCCTGCGGATTCCAGGTGCTCAAATGCAGCAAACCATTCTTCTGGACTGGGCTGAGGCAAACTACGATAGTATGCTGCTACGACCCGGTGCACCCGCCGACGCTCTTCTAAGGGGAGATATGACAGGGCAAAGTTGCGAACCTGCGGGTGGATGGTATAGACCCGTCCATCGAATCCCGTAAAGGATGCTCGCACGAGTTCATCACGTGCGGCACGCCAATCTTTTGCCAGTTCCGGTGGAACAGCAGCGCTCGCAGCCAGTGCATTCTCTCCATTGCTTCCATGTCCGGCTTCCATAGGTGTACCAGGAGTGGCCAGAGCTAATGTTCCAGGGGCAACGAGCAGCATAATCTGCTGGCGGCTGAAGGGTAATTTAAAGGCAGCAAGATAGGGAAGGAGAAGACGGGCTGGTGCACTCAAGCGGCGATAGGCCACCTCCAGGACAGCCAGAATGCCGGCCAGGGGTGTCTCTCGCAACTCATCACGGACTTCCTCCAGAGAACGTGAAGCCGCTTCTGGTGTGAACACCCGCCCTTCAATCGAGTGGGCTGTGCCAAAGATCAATTCTGCCCCAAGGGGATACCCATCCAGTAAGGTACAGATCTCACGTAGGGTCTCCTGCTGTCTTGGATCATCCAGGTGAATACGCTGATCTAAGCCGCTCGCCTCTGCTAAATCGCGAAAGAGTGTCAGCAGGTCAGTATCTGCCATTTTGCCCACACTATACTCATACCAATGGCAGAGTATTCCCTCGACGACTCCCATGGTTGCTGGATTGGAACGCGAGGTCAGGAGCACCACAATCTGCTCTGGCAAGGCACAAAGGAAACGCAGCCAATTCTTCAGCTCATCCTGCTCTATCACCTCTTCGAAACTCTCCAGTAGTAGCAGACTCGGAAGCTCTCGACTTGCCCGCGACTGCAACTGACTGAGCACCAGCCTTTCACGATAGCCGGGATCAGCCGTATGAATTGCCCGCGTAGAAATATGGAGATGATGGGCTACCTCGACCAGCGCTTCACTAAACGGCTTTCCTCCACGCAAGGAGATGCCCACCAACCCGCCGGGGAACTTCCCTTGATTTCGTCGCGCCGCTTCAACTGCCAGAGCACTCTTTCCAATCCCGGCCGAGCCAGTCAAAGCGATGTGATGGGTGCCTGGCCTCAATTTCAGCTGTCCTTCCAGGCCCGGAGTGTGTTCTTCTCCTCGTGCTGCAGCTGTGAGGAGCGCACCAATTTCACGCAATTCGCGTTCACGGCCCACAAACGTGCTCGAAGCCTCCAGGTGGGCGAGAGGATGATCGTGTTCTTCAGGAGTATTGCGGTCCGCAAGCAGGGCCACTGGTCCTTCCTGGCCCTCAGCCACATGCCGATAGAGTACCGGGATAAACCACCCCTTCTGATGCTTGGGGAGCAAGGCTTGACGTGCACGGGATAAGGCCTCTTCGAGCATACGACCATCCGCCAGGGCTTCATAGAAGTGGAACATAAATGTTGGGCTGAGGTCATCCTGTAACGAGAAAGGCATCGCCACAACCGCAGGTACCCGGGCCATGACTAATGCAGTGGCTAACGTGGTATCAAAGGCGACGCGGCGATGGTTGTGGCCATTCTCGGCAGCAAAAGCAGCCGTTTCACAGGCAGAGAAAACGGCCAGGCGGATATCACTACTGATCAGCAAGTCGCATAATGAATGGGTGTCGATGTACTGATTGTATCCTTTCTCATCACAGAACGAGAGATAGGTTTGCGCCTTGACCCGACTGAGCGAAGTATCACATTCGGTACATCTGCGAACATCGGCCTGATTGAGCGCACTACATTCATCCTCTGGACAAAGACGACCATAGGCTCCATGGCCGTCAAAGTGTACAATATAGCAGGGAAGTGTTGTGTCGCTGTCATCAAGCATGCCAGCTCCACCGTACAGGCTGAGGTAGCGCACCAGCTCACTGAATGTGGCTGGCTCCAGTCTATCCAGCATCAACTCACCGCTATCAATCAGGCGAGAAAGACCACGGTCGAGGGCTTCAAAGCTTCGTTCTATTTCTAATGCCGGGCAGTCACCGGGCGAGGCCCCAATATAGAGCATCCGCATCGGTGGATGCACCGGCAAGTCAGAGCCTCTCGACTCGTCCGGGCGCAACAGGGTACGTGTGAGGGTAAAGATCCCTGAAGCCAGCAGGAAGTGATCTCCATTATGCAGCAGTTCCCAGGGATAGCGCACAAACTCCTCACAACCAGGAGCAAAGCAAAACGTCAGGGCGACGGTTCCGCGCCGTCGCAAGGTGCGCTGAATGACACTCCGTAGCACCGCCTGCACTGACTGCTCTGATAACTCACGCCGAGTGGTTCCAGGCTTTTCAGAACCACAGAGGGCCAGAAAGAGCCGATGCCCAATTTCACGTAACTCCGAATCGTTACTCTCCAATGCATTCAGCTTCTTGAGTAGAGGATTGAGCTGCCTGGTTGTGTAAGGAGGAACAAAACTGCCGCTGACGGCCCGTCCCGACCAGCTCTCTCTCACCTCCAACTCAAATGCGCCATTCTCGCGGCTCCGAAATAGCAGGTTCAGTGTCTCTCCCATGTCCGAGGTTCTCTCGCATTCTGTTGGTCTTGGTGGGTTTTGGAGCTTAAAGTGTACAATTGACACTGGTTAGTATACCACAGGAAATTCTTGTGTTACATGGTCTTCCTTCAATCAGTTACGGTTCAGATTTTTGTTGGGCCACCAGGTGACCTGGTGGTCCAACAAAAATCTGAACCATTAATATTTTTTACTCTCCCCAATATAACTCAACTTTGCCGAAACGCACAATATCTCCCACTTGTACACCAGCAGCCTCCAATGCTTTTGTGACCCCCATCTTCGCGAGCGTAACTTGCAGGCGGGCCATACTTTCTTCGCTCTCCTGGTTCGTCATGTTCACGACGCGCTCTACACGCTTCCCACGGACAACATAAACACCATTCTCTTTCGTGATGGTAAAGGCGTCCTCTGGCTGTGGACGGAGGACGGGACCAACCATATCGGGAATGGCCTGTGAAGCTGCTCGTTCTGCTTCCTCATGCTGAATCTCTTGCAAACGACGGGCAACGTACTGCATCAATTCATCAGTGCCCTGGTGGGCAACGGCAGAAATGGCAAAGACGGGATAGCCTGCCGCTTCTGCCTGGGCTTTGAATGCAGGCCAGCGCTCGCGGGCCTCTGGTATATCCATTTTGTTGAAGACGACAACCTGTGGGCGGGCCGCAAGTTGTTCATTATATTGACGAAGTTCCGCATTAATTGTCTGGAGGTCCTGCCATGGGTCGCGCTCCAGCGAGGCACCATCGATCATGTGGATCAACAGGCGAGTGCGCTGTATATGACGGAGGAACTCATGACCAAGGCCGACGCCCTGGGCAGCCCCTTCGATCAGTCCAGGAATATCGGCCAGAACGAAGCTGAAGTCATCTCCACTGCCAGGCAGGCCGACAACGACAACGCCGAGATTGGGTGAGAGCGTGGTGAAGGGATAATCAGCAATCTTGGGTCGTGCAGCAGTCACGACGGAGAGCAGGGTTGATTTCCCGGCATTTGGATAGCCAACAAGGCCGACGTCGGCAATTAAGCGGAGTTCGAGGAGCATCCAGCGCTCTTCCCCAGGTTCACCTTTCTGAGCTTCGCGTGGAGCTTGATGGGTTGGCGTTGCAAAATGGACGTTGCCCAGCCCACCGCGACCACCACGCGCTACCATGACACGTTGACCTTCCTCGACAAGGTCTGCGATCAGTTCATTAGTCTCGGCATCGCGGACAATTGTGCCACAGGGAACGAGCAGTTCCAGGTCCTCTCCCTTGGCCCCATGCATCTTCTGACGCATACCAGGTCCACCTGCCCCCGCCTTAAAATGATGCCGATAGCGATAATCGATCAGGGTATTCAGGCTGGTCGTAGCTTTCAAGTAGACACTGCCGCCCCTGCCACCATCTCCACCATCCGGTCCACCAAATGGGACATATTTTTCACGGCGGAAGTGAATGGAGCCATCTCCTCCATCACCAGCCTTGACGAAGATTTTGACATGATCAAAAAACATGATGTGGTTTCTCAACCCCCTTCAATCGGCCTATAGAGGCAATGCTCAGCCCCAGACCACATTAATAAAAAGTTTCGCATCCTCTTTGCGTGCTATCATTTTACCACCGATCCTGGCTAAGCAGGAATATGTTTCCTCATATGGAATGCCTTCGTCTCGTCAAAGCGAATAGGCAAAAAAGAGGTCAGCACATCATCTGGAGAAGTTTCACTGTCCGGGAGTAGGAGTAACATTCCAGAGACCGCTAGCACCAGCCTGCGAACTGCAATGGTCACCTTGAAGGCTACAATAGGTTCCCTGCATGCTCCCGTCGGCTTGCACTGTCCCCTCAAAGAAGAGAGGTGCATTTTTCTTGTACTTGTGCACAGTAAACTGGATATGTTTGGCCGTATCGACAGTGCCAGTAAAAGACCCACTTCCCTCAAGTTCTGGGCCTACAGTGAAGTCGCCACTGATGTTCCCTTGATCCTGATTCTGCTGGATAGAAAGGGACATCCAGGTAGTGATACCTGCCGTCGTATTCTGAATAGTGCCATGATACCTTCCGGCCACAGTTGGATAGTGAGAGGAAGCAGAAGAAGGAGTATGAGTAAGAGGAGAGCCTGCACTAAAAAACCAGAAACCTGCTGCAGTGCCTAAAACCACCAGCAGAACAAGCGCAACGAGGAGACAGGGGAGGAGCCCACGCTGTTTTTCGGAACGTGGAGGAGCCTGCGGTGCTGGTTGAGTAGGGAGAGGAGTATTTGCGAAGCCCGGCCGGGGAGGAACCGGTGGACGTGAAGGAGCAACTGATGAAATACCGGGGACAGATGCAGGTTCCATCGGCGGAATAACTAGCCGACGCTGTGGAGCGAGAGGCGAAACAATCGAGCCGGGTTGCTGCCCTCTAGCAGGATAGGCATTCAGGGCCTGCCAGAATTGCTCGACCGTGGAGAAACGGTTCGCACCATCTAGAGACATGGCATGGTTGATAGCCTCGGCTACCGTTGCAGGAATGTCTGGTACCAGCACGTTCACCGGTTCGAGAGGGTCAATACCCCTGCTTCCTAACTGGGTCATGCGGTAGAGTGCATCGATGGGAACGGTACCTGTCAAGAGAGTATAGAAGGTGGCACCTAAGCCATAGATGTCAGTACGAGTATTGGTGCCTGAGCTATATTGTTCGAGTGCGGCATAGCCTGGGGTAGCTCGTCGAATAGCCGTTGTCGTCGAAGCCGGGTCATACTCCTTGGCAACGCCAAAATCAACCAGCATAGCCTCACCGCCTTCGACTGGCACAATGATATTGGCAGGCTTGATATCCCGGTGAATAATTGGAGGCTGCTGATGATGGAGATAGGTCACAGCATCCACAATCGGAGCCATAATGGCGAGCACCTGGGGCAAAGAAAAACGCTCTCCTGGCTGTTGTTTCCGCAATATTTCCAGGTTCGACCCTTCAACGTAGTCCATGAGAATGTACGCCCGACCATGTTCGCTATCTTCAAATACGCGATACACGCGAGGCAAAGCGGGGTGGTCAAGTCGCTTGAGTAGATCACCCTCCTGGATGAATGGCTTGCGGTCCTGCTCACCCTGGTCAATCACTTCTTTGAGGGCAAACCGGTTGCCCCTGACTTTCTGATCACGTACCAGGTAGACAGCGCCGAAGCCCCCTTTGCCAAGCAGGTTCTCTACAACATAACGGCCTTGTAGAACAGTTCCAAGAGGAAGTGTAGCCTGCACTGTTCACCTCCTAGACTCAAAAATTTGATGGTTCAGTTCTCTAATCATGGATCAGAACGATCCAGGAGACACCGGGTCCGCAGACCAGGTACCCGCACCACCAGCAGCCGAACTACACTGATTCTGCTGGTTCAGGCTGCAGTAGGTTCCCTGCATACTGCCGTCTGCCAGTATTGTCCCCTGAAAGAAGAGAGGGGCCGGTACCTGGGAACTGTGAACGACAAACTTGATATGCCTGGACGTATCCACAGTCCCGGTAAAAGGCCCACTTCCTTGCAATCCCGGGCCTACAGTGAAGTTGCCGCTGATGTTCCCTCCATTCTGCTGAATAGAAAGGGTCATCGAGGTGGTGACATTGGCTGTCGTATTGCGAATAGTGCCATTATGGAATCCAGCTACAGATGGATAGGCAGATGCTGCCGTGGGTGATGGTACTGGTGTAGATGTCGGACTTGGTTGTGCTGTTGGACTCGATGCTGGAGTAATTGCAGCAGTAGCCGCAGTATGCGTCTTTGACACTGGGGTAGGAGTATGAGAGACCTGCTGACCGGTAAGAAACGCCCAGGAAGCGACTGCAACGCCTAAAATAGCCAGGAGTACCAGGAGGGCGAGAAGAAGTAGCAGAAGTACAGGCCGTCTCCTGGAGGGGAAAACCTCGGTTGGGCCTGGTAAGGAAGAGGCGGTCATATTTTCTTTTGGCCGTCCAAGAACAACAGCCGGGTGCGAAGAAGGCGGGCGCGAAGGGGGGATCGGTGTGATAGGTGCTGGAGCTGCTGATTGCCATCCCGAATACGTATTGGCGTAATTCAATGCCTGCCAGAATTCCTGAACTGTAGAGTAGCGGTCCTTACTACTTAAAGACATCGCTCGCTGGATAACCTCTGCTACTGACTGCGGAATGGCCGGGTTGAGCTGATTTACTGGTTCGAGGGGATCGACACCCTTGCTACCAAGTCGGGTCATGCGGTAAAGAGCATCAGTAGGAGCAACACCAGTTAACAGGGTATAGAGTGTTGCGCCCAGTCCATAAATATCGGTTCGAGTGTTGGTTCCCTTGCTATATTGTTCAGGCGCGGCATAGCCGGGTGATGCTCGCCGGATGGCAGTCGTCGTCGAATCCGGGTCATATTCCTTGGCAATGCCCAGATCAACCAGCACAGCATCATTCCCTGTCGGAGAGACGATAATGTTAGCAGGTTTGATATCGCGGTGGATAACGGGAGGCTGCTGGCTATGCAAATAATTCACGGCATCCATGATGGGTGCCAGCATGGTCAGGACTTGTGGCAATGAAAAACGTTTCTCAGGCTGTCTTTGGCGCAGTCTTACCAGGTTCGGCCCCTCAACGTAGTCCATGAGCATATACGCTCTATTATTGTTCTCGTCATCGAACACGCGGTAGACGCGAGGAAGCGCCCGGTGCTCAAGGCGTCTGAGCAGTTCAGCTTCAAAAAGGAATCGATCCCCCCTTGCCGAGCAGTTCTTCGATAATATAGCGATCTCTTACAATCGTGCCAATCGGAAGAGTTCCTTGAACCTGTTGCACTCTGCACCTCAATAAAATGGGATAACCTGCACATTCTGATTATAGGCGGAGAGAAGCCATATTAGCAAGCTCAGGCACTTCGTGCATCGTTTCATTAGAGAATCACTAGAAAAGCATAAGTGGATGTCATTTCATTGAGGGAGACCGTTCCTTATCCATAAACGTGATCAGCCGCGCACCACGTTGATAGGTGAAGTAAGTCCAGGCCCATTGAAAAAGCGCCACCAGGCGGTTTCGGAAACCGATCAGGAAGAAAATATGGACGAGAAGCCATATCACCCAGGCGAAGAAACCCGTAAGGCGGAATTTGCCTATATCGACAATCGCATACGAACGGCCAACGGTGGCAAGGTTCCCCTTATCGCGGTAATGAAAGGGTCGCTTTACTTCCTTCTGGGCCACGCGATCGGCAATCACGGAAGCCACATAGCGCCCTTCTTGCATAGCTACAGGCGCAGTCCCTGGAAGCAGCTTCCCATCCTGCTGTAGAGTGGACGTATCCCCAATCACAAAGATGTTTGGATGGCTGGGAACGCTCAGATCACTCAGCACCTTGACCCGACCCGCTCGATCCGTTTCAGCACCGAGCCACTGCCCTGCAGGAGAGGCTGCAACACCTGCGCTCCAGATGACGGTTTTTGCAGCGATACGCTCCTCTCCAACAACGATACCATCTTCGTCTATAGATGTGACGGGAGTACCTGTTCTCACTTCAACACCCATACGCACGAGTTTCTCCTGTGATTTTCTTGCCAGCGACTCAGGAAATGCTGCCAGTATTCTTGGGGCAGCCTCGATCAGGATGATACGGGCTGAGGCCGGGTCGATGTGTCTGAAATCCGATGTTAGCGCCTTGTGGGCCAGTTCGGCGATTGCTCCGGACATTTCCACGCCCGTTGGGCCAGCACCAACCAGCACAAACGTGAGAAGTTGTCTGACCCTGTCCGGGTCGGTCTCCATCTCGGCCTCTTCAAACCCGAGCAGGATTTTGCGGCGGATCTCGGTGGCTTCTTCTATCGATTTGAGCCCGGTGGCGAACTGCGCCCACTCCGGGTGGTTGAAGTAGTTGTCGCGTGCACCGGTGGCGAGGATTAAATAGTCAAAACTAATTGAATGAATATGCATCAGGACTTTTTGTTCCTGGACATCTATGCCGGTGACTTCGGCCATCAGCACTTCTGTATTCTTTTGTTTCCTGAGAATATGGCGGATTGGGGAGGAGATGTCTGCAGGGGACAGCCCCGACGAAGCCACCCAGTACAATAATGGTTGGAAGAGGTGATGGTTGTTGCGGTCGATGACTGTTATATGCACAGGAGCGTTGCGCAGGGCGCGGGCAGCCTCCAGGCCGCCGAAGCCTGCGCCGATGATGACTACACGAAGGAGTGTAGTCACTTTCTCTTGTAGGTTCTGAGCAGCACCTGGTGTGCTCGAAGCATCAGTTTTCATAATCTGGACCTTACTTGCTAGTGGCCTGTCAAGTTTGATTTGAAAAGGAGGGAGAAAGCGGATATCCTTGAGAGTGAGATTGACCACAACCATCACTCAGAAGGAGACTCCCATGAGCAAGTATATCGTCAAATTGGATGGAGAACAACGTGGCGGGTTAGAGCAACTGATCAGGAGTGGGCAGGCCTCGGCACGCAAGCTGATGCATGCGCGGATCCTCTTGAAAGCCGATAGTGGGGAGCACGGCCCCAATTGGTCGGATACACGGATCAGCGAAGCACTGGAGGTGAGTGTGCCGACCATTTGGCGGGTGCGACGGCGCTTTGTTGAGCAGGGCATCGACGATGCCCTCAATCGGCGTCCGCAGCCGGAACGGCCCAGCAAACGCATCTTCGATGGAGAGAAGGAGGCCCATCTGATCGCCTTGACGTGCGGGGAGAAGCCGGAGGGAGAGGGACGCTGGAGTTTACGACTGCTGGCAGAGAGACTGGTCAAAGTGGGGGAAGTAGAGCAGGTGAGCTATGAAACGGTGCGGCAGGTGCTTAAAAAAACAAGCTGAAGCCGTGGTTGAAAGAGCAGTGGTGTATTCCTCCCAAAGCCAATGCCGACTTTGTGGCCCACATGGAGGATGTGCTGACGGTCTATGTCCGCCCGTATGACCCGCGCTTTCCGCAGGTGTGCATGGATGAGACCAGTAAACAACTTCTGGGTGACACCCACGAGCCACTGCCGATGGAACCAGGGTATCCCGAGCGGCAGGATTACGAGTACGAGCGCCACGGCGTCTGCAACGTGTTTCTGGCCTGTGAGCCGAGAGCCTGGCAAGCGCTATACCCAAGTCACCACTCAGCGGACCAAGGTCGACTGGGCGCACTTCATCCAGCACGTGGTCGATGTCCACTATCCTCAAGCGGAGAAGATTGTATTGGTACTCGATAACTTGAATACGCATACCCCGACAGCCTTGTATGAGATGTTCCCTCCCGCTCAGGCGCGTCGGCTGGTGGAGAAACTGGAAATCCACTACACGCTCAAACATGGCAGTTGGCCCGAGTACTGGCCGAGATCGAACGAGAGTCGTGCTGAGCCAGCATCCCTTAAGCCAACGCATCGACACGCAAGCTGAACTGCAACGACAGGTCGAGGCTTGGCAGCAGCGGTGCAACCAGAAAGCCGTCACCGTTGACTGGCGTTTCACCACCGAGGATGCGCGCATTAAGCTCAAACATCTCTACCCTTCACTTGAAGGAAAGGGCCGGACGCCCGTTGTGGGCCTCCCTACATGATGAGATGGCCCCTCTTCTTCATATCTTTCTCTTCATCATCATGCCCTTTCAATATGTTATAATTGACACGAAGTCCGCTAAAAGGGGGTGCCTCAATGGGTACCAGCAACGTTTGCTCAGACTGTGTGGTTGCACAGGTCTGAGTACACCTCATGCCCTGAGAAAGATCACGTCTCCATACTTCATGATTGCAACATGCCACTAAACCGGTGGGAATGGTTCTTTCTTCCATGCTTCTTTCTAGTCAACCACACGCAAGCGCTTCACTTCCCCACCTGGAGTACAGGTTCCTCTGTGTTTAGTTAGAGATGCAGAGAGGGTGTGCCAGAAAGCGGAACTGGCCTGTGAACATCAGTGTACAAAAGACCGCAGAAGACGAGGTAGCTATGCGTGAAAAACCAGATATTCCAGACGAACTTTTGCGAACCACTTTACAGGACCAGTATGACCTGGTTCCCGTCACACTTGAGTTCCTTCCTGTGGGACTGGATTACCATGCCGGAGTGTACCGGGTGGTGAGCGAGCAGGGAAGTGCCTATTTGCTCAAAGTCACCTCCAGACCTCTCTACGAACCACGGTACCAGGTTCCTCGCTATCTCAACGATCAGGGTATCACATCCGTCGTAGCTCCCCTGCCTACCAGGAGCGGCGGTCTATGGGCGAAGCTCGTGCATTGGATGGCGATCGTCTACCCCTGGATCTCCGGGGATTCCAGCTTTACGGGTATGACGAATGAGCACTGGAGGAAGTTGGGAAGCATCTTCAAACAGATTCACCAGGTCATGGTACCCGCTGAATGGTTCGAGTCGCTGCGCAAAGAAACCTTTGATGCGGCGGAGTATGTCCGATGGATACATACCTTTGAGACACAGCACCTCCATTCGCGACACGGTGGAAGTGTCTCTCAGCGCGCACTTCGCGCTGACTGGCTGACGCATCAGGCCACGATTCACACGGCAGTAAGCTCGCTGGAAAAGCTGGCAGGAGTGCTCCAAAAACGATCAGGGCCAGACGTCTTCTGTCACGCGGACCTGCATCCGGCCAATCTGATCCGCGATTCTAACGGCCACGTGTTTGTGATCGATTGGGATGATGTGATGCTGGCGCCCAAAGAGCGCGATTTCATCTTTGTCAGGGAATCAGGGGCAGATGCCTTCTGGGAAGGATACGGACAGCCGCAGGTTGATTGGATCGCACTCACCTACTACCGCTGGGAACGGGTCGTGCAAGATGTGATCGCGTGTGCCGATGACCTGTTTTTCAAGGACGACCTGGGAGAAGAAACCAGCGCCGATATTGCCGGGTTGTTCCATGAGATCCTGCTGGGTAACACCAGCACCATCAATGATGTCTACGCGGCGGCTGCCCATCTTCCAGCAGATCTCACCTTAGAGTGAAAGGACTTCACAGGCAAAAAACACGATTGCCCGCGTCCCTACTGGTCAAGGCTGAATCGAAGGCAGGAGCCGGACGCCCACGAGGGGCGTCCCTACAGGTTGGGATGACCCCTCCTCTTCAAATGAAGTGTGACAGGCCACTACCAATGCCCCGACCTTATTTGATAGACCTCATCTCTCATCTTGCTACGAGAATATTCATATCATCGGTCAGCAGGCATCAAGGAGCGCAGCGAGAACGGATACCAGTGTGACAGCTCTTTCCACTCATTCTCCTAGTAGGTCGTTCCACTGCTCCATGATCTCCTGCTGCATCGAGGGGAGCACATGTGAATAGATATCCATGGTGATATCAATGCTGCTGTGCCCTAACAGTTCCTGTACCAGTTTGGGATGCGTCTTATTACCAAGCAGGATGGTAGCGGCGCTATGCCTCAAATCGTGCAGGCGCATACGTGGAAGCCCGGCCTTTTCAAGCAGCCTATGGAATTGTGCCATGAGTATATCAGGATTGATGTATCCCCCATGCGTGTTGGAGAAGACTAAACCACCTTCCTGCCACTTCTCAGCGCCCTTCAGGCGAGCTTCTTTTTGGCGAGTTTGCTGTTCTTTCAAAGATCGCAAAACGATATCCGGCAGCATAATCATGCGCTTTCCGCCTTCTGTTTTAGGAGAAGTCTCTTCAAAGCGCCCTTGAAAGCGGCCTTTTATACCAGCCAGGCGAGTGACAGTTCGCCGGACATGCAAACAGTGACCGTCAAAATCGATGTCCTGCCAGCGCAATCCCCTGATTTCTCCATGACGCATCCCTGTTGTTATCGCTACTAGCACAATGGTCTCCCACTGGGTACCTTTCGCCTCGGCAATGAGCTGTACAACTTGCTCTTTGGTCAGCGTTTTCACCTCATAGTGCTTGATACGAGGGAGATCACCAACGAGGTTACTCACATTCTGCCCTACATAACGCTTTCGGACAGCCTGATCGAGAGCCTCGTGAAGAATGACGTGAATGAGTCGGACCATACTTGCTGACAGCCCCTCTCTTGTCTTCTTCGCGTACAGACGCTCCAGGTGTTCAGGGGTGAGTTTTTTTAATTGAATATGCCCTATTTCAGGCAGAATATGATTGTCGAGTACCCTGCGGTACTTCGCATACGTCGTAAGCTTGATAGCAGGCTTATGCACGTCTTCAAGCCAATGCTCCAGGAATTGTTTCATGCTTTGCTGTGGCCCTGTTGACAGCATTCCCTGTTTGTCTGCATGTTGCGCGGCGCGTAGCTTCTCCCTGGCCTCTTCTTGTGTCTTGCCATAGACATACCTCCGCTCCCCGTTCTCGGTGTAAAAGCTTCCTACCCATCGATCATTCTTTTTGTCGGGATAAATGGAGCCTTCGCCTTTGCCGCGTCGTTTTAATTTTTGTCGTGCCATAGTGCTACCCTCGCTTTTAGGTTTTGTGTGTAGACAAACAAAAAACTGGCTCTCAATAGGGCCAGGAGAAAACAAGGTTCTACGGATATCCGTAGTCCCTCTCTGGATGTGTGAAAATGAGCCTCAGTAAAGGCCCAAGTTGATGGAGAGGTATTCAGCTACCACCAACGCAAATTACCTGCCAAAAAGAGCTTTACTGGGGGTCGTAGTGATGCGTTCTGTAGGGGAGTGTCTCCAACAAGGACATATCCGCATTGCTCAAGTAGCAAATGGATATTTCGTGTGTACAAAACTGAAGATGTGTTACCTGGCCGGCTCTCTTTTTACTCCAATTTGAAATTGGAGTAACCCGCTCGCATAGCTGGGAGTCCTGCCGTTTCAAACGGCGAAATTGCCCGATCCCTCGATCAGGACTGCTTGCATTGCAACTCTCGATACGTTAAACTAAAGACCCACTGGATTAGTAGCGAGGGCCTACTACCATTGTTGCGCTGATATAGCAAGTGAGGGGTTTGCATGAGTCAAGCGGGAACAGAGGTACGTCATTACCTGAAAGGCATTGAGAAAACACTTCAAAGCAGGAACGCAACTGAACATAGCTATCGTTCAAACCTGAAAGGACTGCTGGAGACATTGTTTCCTGATGTAACCGCAACGAATGAACCAAAGCGCATCAAATGCGGCGCGCCCGATTACATCATCACGAATAAGCAGACCCCGCTCGGCTATATCGAAACAAAAGATATCGGTATTCCCCTGGACCAGGTAGAGCGCACAGCTCAAATGAAACGCTATCTGGGCAGCCTCGCGAATCTAATCCTCTCCGACTACGTGGAGTTTCGCTGGTATGTCTCAGGGCAACTTCGCATGACTACCCGCCTTGCAAAGGTCGGGGCTAACAACAAACTCATACCGGAAACCAATGGAGCAGACCAGCTCGCGGATCTTCTGCAAGGCTTCATGCTTACTCACGTTCCCACTGTATCAAACCCAAAAGAGCTGGCTACTCGTATGGCCGCGCTTGCTCAGCTGACTCGCAATGCCATTCGCCTGGCCTTTGAAAGTGAAGAAGGCGGCGGATCACTACATGCCCAGATGGAGGGCTTCCGTCAGGTACTCCTACCAGATCTTACCTATGAACAATTCTCTGACATGTACGCTCAGACGATCTGCTATGGCCTCTTTGCCGCTCGCTGTAATGCGAAGCTAGGCGCGAGCTTTACTCGTGAACATGCTGCTTATCAAATTCCAAAAACGAATCCATTCCTACGCAAAATGTTCAACTATATGGCAGGGCCGGACCTTGATGAACGAATTGTCTGGGTTGTGGATGATCTTGCTGAGCTCTTGAACCGTTCCGATATGGCCACTATTCTACAAGACTTTGGCAAACATACCCGACAGGAGGACCCTGTTGTTCATTTTTATGAGACGTTTCTTGCACAGTATGATCCCAAGTTGCGTGAGCTACGTGGGGTCTATTACACGCCAGAGCCAGTTGTTTCCTATATCGTGCGGAGCGTGGATTATCTGCTCAAGAAAGACTTTGGTCTGGCTGATGGATTGGCCGACGCAACAAAACTCAAAGTGAGCAGTTCAGACGGCAAGTATGGATTAGAAACACATAAAGTTCAGATACTTGATCCAGCTACCGGAACTGGTACATTCTTGTACTACGTTATTAATCAAATCCACGAAATGTTCAAGGACAATGGCGGTATGTGGTCGAGCTATGTCTCACAACACTTGCTCCCTCGTTTGTTCGGCTTTGAAATCCTTATGGCCCCTTACGCCGTTGCGCATTTAAAACTAGGCTTACAACTCGCTGAGACTGGTTATGATTTCAAAGATAAGGAGCGGCTGCGTGTATATTTAACAAACACCTTAGAAGAAGAGTTCGAGGTAGGGAGACTTCCTTTTGCTGAATGGCTCGTTGAGGAGGCAACTGCCGCGGGAAATGTAAAGTACGATGCTCCAGTTATGGTAATCATTGGTAATCCCCCTTATTCATATGAGTCAGCAAATACAGGGAAATGGATAAGCTCTCTTATTCGGGATTATTATCAAGTTGATGGCCAGTCATTAGGAGAGCGCAATCCAAAGGGATTGCAAGACGACTACGTGAAGTTTACCCGTTTTGCACAATGGCGCATCCAACGCACAGGTTATGGCATTTTAGCCTTTATCACCAATCATGGGTATCTTGATAATCCGACCTTTAGAGGGATGCGTCAAAGCCTGATGCAAACTTTTAATGAAATCTATGTGCTTGACCTGCATGGTAATAGCAAAAAGAAAGAGCATTCTCCTGATGGATCAAAAGATGAAAACGTTTTTGACATTCAACAGGGAGTAGCAATTGGCATCTTTATCAAACACCCACAAATAAAAATGCAGACGGCAGTTGTTCATCATGCCCAACTGTGGGGATTACGCGAGGTATATGAGCAGGTGCCTGATGGTCAAAAACTTACAGGCGGGAAGTATCACTGGCTTTCTGAAAATGATCTTGCTAGGACGGAATGGACAGTGCTTAACCCCCAGTCTCCATTCTATTTCTTTGTACCTCAAGATGTCACCCTCCTACCAGAATTTGAACGAGGTTATAAAATCACAGACATCATGCAGGTTTACTCCGTAGGTATTGTAACTTCACGAGACCATCTAGCAGTGCATATGTCAGTACAGCAGGCAAAAAATATCCTTTCCCAATTTATTACCCTGCCAGCAGAAATAGCTCGACAAACTTTAAACCTCGGAGAAGATTCAAGAGATTGGCAAGTAGCACTAGCGCAAGCAGATCTAAAACAAACCAACCTTGCAGACAAGTCTCTGATAAAAATGGCATATCGTCCATTTGATATCCGATATACGTACTATACAGGTCACTCAAGAGGATTTCATAGTATGCCAAGACGCGCTGTTATGCGACATATGCTAGAAGATAATATTGCTCTACTGACAAGCAGAATGACTAAAGGTGAACAATTTGCCCACGTACAGGTGACAAAATATCCTTCCGAAAAAATTATGATGTCTCCACAAACGTCAAACAACAGTTTTCACTTTCCTCTTTATCTCTACCCCGATTCTACAAAACCTAGTCTATTCAACGCCGATGATTTTTCAACTGCGCCAGCAGGTCGCCGTCCGAATCTTGAACCTGCTTTTATCACAGACATATCAAAGAAAGTTGATCTTCAATTTATACAAGACGGCAAAGGCAACCTAGAGCAGACCTTTGGTCCAGAGGACATCTTTAATTACATATACGCTGTCTTCTACTCACCAACTTATCGCGCACGTTATGCGGATTTCCTCAAAACTGATTTTCCACACTTGCCACTTACCTCAAATTCTGACCTCTTCCGCGAACTGTGCCAGCTCGGTGGTAGACTTATTGGCCTGCATCTGATGGAGAAGTGTGGGAGCGAAATGCCAACCTATCCTGTTGATGGTAACGACCTGGTCGAGAAAGTTGAGTACTTTGCCTCACCAAATCGACAAGAGCTTGGACGGGTGTACATCAATAAAACACAATATTTTTTGGGTATTTCTCCTGAAGTATGGGAGTTCCATGTAGGTGGATATCAGGTATGTCATAAATGGCTCAAAGACCGCAAAGGAAGAATATTATCATATGAGGATATTCAGCATTACCAGAGAATTGTAGCAGCTCTGGCTGAGACAATCACTCTCATGGAAAAGGTTGATGAGGTGATTGAGGATCATGGCGGATGGCCAATAGAGTAAGGGAAGTACCAGGCCGACCTCATTTGGCATTTCCCCTTTTGAACACTCCGACAAGCTGTCGGAGTGTTTACTTATCTTTAATTTAGCTGTGACTTCGATAGAACTCGCTGCGTATCGTTTGTCGGTGTGTCCTCAAGCAAGATGATCGTGGTGTGTTCATCTATGCCTGTCAGTTCTTTGAGACGGTTGATCTGCTCTTCCAACGATGGCATGTTATCCAGGGAGGGCATACCTTGCACCTCAAATACGCCCAGGGCTTGCAGCCTGCCTAGTGTATCGGTAGTGTAGAAAAACGGCTCCAGGTACACGTAGGCGTCCAGCGGGAAACTGGCAGGCGTTTCCTCTTGCCAGATCATCCGGTCTGGATCGAGAAAAACTACGTAGGGCATATCAGCTTGCCGCGCTTCTAAACGGTAGTCAAGCGGCCTCTTGAGCAGGCTTTCCAGATCACACTGCCAGCCTCCCACGTTGGTGACTGGTGCCTGGCGTGCTGGGATCGCTGTTTTTTCCACGAGTTGGAGACTCCGCTCGGCTGTAACTAGGTACCAATGCGGATACAGCAGGGCATAGTCTCCTGGATGGAGTGTGCTTTCTGTCGCACTGTCTGAGCTAAACACCAGCGTTGGGTAATAGGTGATCGGGACGACGGCAAGTGTTCGGGGATGTGATTTCATGTGGATAACCTCCTTGCAGATGTGGATAACACAGGAATAGGTGGGCAAGCAATACTTGAGCGAGGGTTACGCAGATTGCGTAGCACTGTGCCAGGTGTGATGGAAGCCGGGCAACTGGTGACGAATCACCAGGCAAAGGGCTGCTGGATGACCTGGAAGTGTGGCGTATGGGCGGGCAGGCGTTTCCTGGGTTTCGGGGCAGGCAGCCCAATGGACCTGGCCCGGTAACGCGCATAGTCGGGAAAGTGCTGTGGGAAGTACACTGTCCGGAGCCATTGCACAAAGAGGGGTATGTAGTGCCTATCATAGGCCCAGGCCCACACGACGCGCCCGTTGGCAAGCACATGAGAGTACTTGCGCCGGTGTTCGTCTGGGATGTGGAGCTCCTCAGTAGCGTATCGTGCAAACCGTTGCGCAATCGATCGCTCCGGCATGGCGGATGCATCTAGCCCGCTCAACATGTCCATCAGCGCCTCCATATGTCTCGATGCTACACTCCCGGGAGTAAAGTAGCCAGCAGGGATATTCTGTTCATTGGCCGACAGGCGCTCACGCAAGGCTTCCTTCAATGTTCGCGTCGAGAGGTGTTGCTGCTCTTGCAGTTGCCTGCGGGCCTGAGAGAAGGCCTTGGTGAGCTGCAATTTGAAGGCCACCACCTGGCGCGTATTGCGGCTCAAGGTTGCGGCGAAGATGGCCTGATCCTCATTGAGCAAGGTATATCTTTCTGGCTGTCCACGTCCTTTGATTTCTCCGATTTCAAATCGGAGTATTCCTAACTCCCCTAGTTCTGCTTGATAGGTATGGAGCGTTCGCATGAACGATTCGTGCTCAATGCTCAGTGACTTTGCGACCAGACGACTATCAATGCGAGGGATATGATCGTCTGCCATCACGATTTTCAGTGCTTGGGTCATCGCCTTGCCTCCTTTCCAGGACAGCGTTCATACAATCCGTCAAACATACCCGCCTGCCTACTGGCGGGTATGTTGGCGTGAGGACACTCGTGCAGCCTAACGCGGCCGCCGACTTTGAACAACACCCAGATCCCGGATGTCGGTTCGTAGGTCCAGTCTGGTGAGTTGCTGGAAACGCCGGTGAAAGGCGTGCTCGTTGCGTACCGTCAAGGGCCGGATGTCGCCTAGCGCCTGGGACAACCTGCCGCCTTCATCAGTGGTAGAGAGGTACTGGCCAATGAGTGCGTAGGCATGCGGCGGAAAGCAGGTGGACGGGCCCTCTCGCAACGGGCTGTCAGTTGCAGATGAAACATGAAGGCAGCCGACAAGATGGCGGTTCGCGGGATCAGACGCTGGTCCAGCGGCAGATCGAGCCAGGTTTCTCAAGGCTTCCAGATACGTAGTGCGCAATCGTGTGAGACCAGAGGACAAGGATTTCTTGTTTCCTCGTCTCTGCTCACAGCATAGTTTTCCCCTTGCCTATGCTCCCACAATCTGCTACCTTGAGTATCAGAAGCCAACGATAAGAAATGGAGGGACAGGTATGGATGCCCTGCTCGTCCTTGTTCACAGTCCCCTGGTAGGTCCTTTCACCTGGTCTCTGGTTGCCCAGCAGTTGCAAGCAATTGGTTTCGATGCCCTGGTGCCAGCGCTCACCGATAGTGGAGAGACGCCTCCTCCGTACTGGCAGCAGCACGCCAGGTCCGTGCAACGGGCACTCGCGTCGATCCCAAAGGCCCGCCCTGTCGTGTTCGTCGGCCATAGTGGGGCTGGTTCCTTGCTGCCGGTCATTGCCCAGGCGGCCCACCATCCTGTCAACGGCTACATCTTCGTTGATGCTGGCCTGCCCCATCCAGGGAAGACGGGACTGGAGGAGATGCAGACCAGTGTTCCCGCATTTGCGCAAGAGCTGCGCAAGTCACTGGCCTCTGGGGAACGTTTTCCTCACTGGAGTGATGAAGATCTGAGCGAGGACCTTCCCGATGACCTTATTCGCCAGCAGTTGCTGGCAGGGGTGCAGCCGCGTCCCCTTGGCTTTTTTGAGGAAGTGATGCCAGACGTTGCCGGATGGCCTGATGCTCCCAGTGGCTATCTCTTGTTCACACCGGGATATCGCCGCTTTCTAGAGCAGGCGCAGCGAACAGGATGGCCAAGCCGAACGTTTCATGCCGGGCATTTTCACCTGTTGGTTGATCCTCTCGCTGTAGCTGCCGCCCTTGTCGAATTGGTGAAGATGCTGAGCGAAAAGCTTGCAGGTTGATGATGTGGCATGTTTACCACTCTCCCGCAAGCATTCCGTGGAAGCATGTAGCTCCAGTTGCCAGTCTGTGACGTGGGTACGCGCCACATGGTGTGAAGCCGACGGCGGTTTTGCCCACGCACTGCAGGACGCTCCTCTCGTTGACGTGGTACCAGTACGGGTACAACAGAATATAATCGCCTGGCTGAAACTGTCCGCGCGACTCGGTTGGTGACGAACTGAACAGCAGCGCGGAATGCTCGGTCATGGCGAGCATGCTATAGGGTTGGGGTGTATAACAAGCATCTCCTTTGGATGGAAGCATGAGCCAAAAAGCACTTGGTAATTTCCCTGAAACCTTGACGGTTTTTTCCCTCTACGCGAACAGTTTGCCCTGAATCATGAGCAGCCAACCATTGACCATCTGAGAAACAGCTCCAGGACAGGATTATTGCTCAGCGTTTTTGTAAATTCGGAAGGTCAGCGTAGAGTGCACTTCGCGCAACAGGTACATTGGGTGAAACTTCGACCGGTTTTGAGGGACCAGAGAGGAGGCAGCGCGAAACAAGAGAATCAATCCTGTTTCGCATGGAGAAACCCTTGCTCACCTGGTATGCTATTCCTGAACGTGGGAAAGAGTCTCGCTCACGGAGACGATGGAGTTTCCTGCTGGAGCATTCCAAAGGGAGCTTGCCGCAGAGCATGACCCAAGCGTTCTTGGGAGAAAGGATATCTCGATGCGCATCCCAGATGATGGGAAAAGCTGGCTAATCGGGCTGGTGTGTGGAGCCGTCTTAGCTGGCATTCATCTCTTCCTCTTTCCTAGCCTGTACACCCGTGATCTGCTGATACCGCTGGGCGTTCTCGTGGCAGCGTATGTGTGTGTCTCAGCCATTTCCGCTTGGATCGTGTCCTGGTGGACCCAAAGCTGGGATGCTGGTTTCAAAGCTGGGTGGATTACTGGTCTCGGCGGTGGGATTGGAGCCTTTGGCGGGTGTCTCCTTTTCCTTCTGCTGCTCACGCATGGGCAACTCTTCGGTGGGAGAGGATATGCGCTCTCCGGACTCTTCGCATTCCTTCCCTTTTGTCTCCTTGGCATCTGTCTTTCTCTTGGAGGGGCTTTGCTCGGCTGTAAGGTGGCACACGTTGAGGGGTGAGTGATCCCAGGTCTTGCCACCTCGTTCATGGTCTGCGCTCGGGCTCGCCGCTTGAATTTACAAAAACGCTGGGCAAACATTCGCTTGTGGAGCGGCTTTTCAAACAACCAATGGCTGTG
>WNGR01005670.1_pt1 | contig 26147 bp, 21 predicted proteins | sample 5407581 | NCBI WGS metagenome assembly WNGR01 (sample SAMN13153383, study PRJNA577476) | soil metagenome | isolation source: 80 cm soil or saprolite under Garry oak tree replicate 2 | place: USA:California | collected 2016-06-15
CCTGCATTTCCTGATGCAACACAACGCAAATCGCAACGGGGCGGCCGACACCCTGGACATCACCAGAGCCCTGTCGGCGATGAATGCCGTCCACGCCTCCATCCGGCCGACGCCCTGTCCGGCGGGACCCACAGGAGTGGATTGCGCGGTCGCCGCCGGGGCTAGGCTAACCACGTACACAAACGCCGGCCTCGGGTCGACGGCCACGGCTAGCATTTCCGGCCCCAGCAACTCCGCGTTTCCGGGGATAAACCCGAATTTCAACGGCCTCTTTCTGCTTTCGATGAACGGCTTCTCGAATTACAATGCGCTCCAGGTAAACCTCCGTGGCAGGCTGCCGAGTGTGGGCCGTCTCGTCAAGGAACCATCGGTGGTCGCCTCCTATGCCCTCAGCCGGCTGGAGGGAACGGCAGAAGATCAGGCCGTACTCAACGTGTCCGACCGCGTGGATAACGACAACCCGCTGGGCTTTCGGGGACCAACCAGCCTGGATCGCAAACACATCCTGAGCTTGGCCAGCCTGTTCACCATCCCCGGTGGGGTGCGGCTGAACAGCATTTGGAGGGTGTTTAGTGCTCTGCCTCAGACATTATCAGTGCCACAGGTCTCCGGCGCAGGCGCTGAGATTTTTCTTACCGACTTCAACGGCGACGGCAACGCCCTGGATGTGCTGCCGGGGACCAACCGCGGGAGCTACGGGCGCAAGGTCGGCTGCGGGAGCGCGGCGTTGAATCGCGTGATTGACGCTTACAACAGCAAGCGGGCCGGCAACCTAACGCCTGCCGGGCAAGCCCTGGTGAATGCGGGACTCTTCACGGAATCTCAGTTGAAAGCGCTGGGTGCCGTGAGCCCGACCGTGCACCGTGCACCTGACGGCCAAGTGTGCCTCGATTCTTTCATCACTACCGACATGCGTATCGCGCGCCCGTTCAAGCTCCGTCGCGAACGAATTACGATCGAGCCGGCACTCGAATGGTTCAACCTTTTCAACGTCGCGAATTACGACCTGCCAGACAACAAGCTCAGAGGGGCGCTGGACACATCCGTGGGCTCGTTGAATGGAACGACCGCTTCCAATCGACCCAACCGGGCCGGTGGAACCGGAAGCTTTGTCCTGGGCGCCCCTCGCTCGTGGCAACTGGCGCTTCGGATTTCCTTCTAAAAGTAAAGGAGGCAAGGTCCTTTGGAGAAAGCAGTGACCTCCAGGACGTGAGCCGGAGCTTCTGCTATGGAGTCGGCGGAGATGTCCCGCTCAACGGGAGGCCGATGCGGCGCACAAGATCCTGGAAGCGCGGGTCGGCGCGTAGTGGGGCGTACAAGGGTTGCGAGTTGAGTTCGAACAATGCGCCACGCCTCCGCTCGTAAGCTGTTTCGAGAACGGCGAAGGCCTTATCTTTGTCTCCCAAGCCGCTGTAGGCAATTGCCAGCGGCCTCCACGGCGGCACGTGTTCACCATTCGGCCGATGCAGTAATTCGCTTACCAGCTTTAGTGCTTCCTGACGTCGCCCGGCTTTACCGTAAGCATGCGCCAGCACTCCAAGACTCAAAGAGTCTCGCCCGCCCAAGGCCATGGCTTTTTCCAGTTCCTCGATCGCCTGCTGATACATCCCCTTTTCGATATAGGCCCGAGCGAGACTATGATGCGCAATGTGATAGTTCGGTTCCAGCTCCAGCACCTTTCGATAGGATTCGATTGCTTCATCAACGCGCCCGGCATCTAGGTAGGGTTCTGCAGAATGAACGCTGGTGTCCGGCGACACGGGGTCGAGTCGACGTGCGATTTCTGCTTGGGCGAGAGACTCCTCGAAGCGGCGCATGCAGCTGAGAAACTGGGCATACCAAGTACGAGCTACGGGCAAGTTGGGGTTCAGCTCAATGGCCCGCCGGAATTCCTGCTCCGCGCCTATCCAATTCCAATCCATCATTGCAATCCAAGCTAGTGCGGCATGGGGTTCAGCTAGCGTGTCGTCCAGTTCCACCGCCTTCTGAGCCCACTCCCGAGTCTGAGTACGGTCCTCTAAGGGTCCTGCTCCTGCGCGGAAGAAACCGCCATGGGCACGCAAGACAGCAAGGTTCGCATAAGCAAGTGCAAAGTTCGGGTCCTTTTCAATTGCCTTCTCAAAATATTCATGAGCCTTGGCCCTGTCTGCGTCCGTTCCCTTCCTAAAGTGATAATTACCCCTCAGATAGGCTTCGTTGGCTTCCGGAGTCGTCTCCCGCGACCTTGAGAGGCGGGACTTTTCTTCGGGCGTTACTTGCACGTTCATTGCTTCAAGAATTTCGGCCGCCACCGCGGGGAGCAGCGCCTGAACGTTCTTGGGTTCAACCTCATAGGACTTGGCCCATAGATGCCGATCCGTTTGCGCGTGAATGAGCTGGACGTTGACCAGCAACCGGTCCCCAGAGCGTTGCACACTGGGCTCGACCATGGCCTCCACGCTCAATTCCCGCGCGATCTCGGAAAGCTTCTTGCGCTCGCCTTTAAAGTACATCGAAGAGGTCACAGAAGGCACAATCAGTGATTTGACTTGTGCCAAATGGGTCGTCAGAACATCAGTTAAGCCATCCGCAAGGAAATCTTGTTCAGGGTCCCCCGTCAGGTTCTTGCAGGGCAGAACGGCGACCGAATCAATCGGCCCGACGCCCGTCCGGCCCGTGATTCGATCGCGCAGACCACCGACGTTTGATAGCAGCGCTGCAGCAAGCAGTGCGGTCAGTGCCAACAGACCAGCGGCCCAACGCCGCCGCCACCAGGTCATCGGTAGAACCTGCACGTCTGCTGGGGCGCGCGCTCCATTCACCGGATAAATGAAGCGGTAGCCGCGGCGCGGAAGCGTCTCAATAAAGCGCGGACTATCCGCGGAGTCACCCAGGGTGTCGCGCAACTTTTTGATGGCAGTGTTTAGGCCGTCGTCGAAATCGACAAATGTATCAGCGGGCCACAACTTTTGCTGTAACTCTTCGCGTGTGATCACCTCACCTGGCTTCTCCAGCAGCATAGTGAGAATTTGGAAGGGTTGCTCCTGAAGTCTGATTCGTGCGCCACTCTTGCGCAAGTCGCCCGCACGCAAATCCACCTCGAATGTGCCGAACTGCAAGACCCGGCTGGCCCGTACGTGAGGTGCCATTACCGCCTCGGGTGATTGCGCGAAGTCTAACACCCAGTCAGGAGAGGTTCAACGATTTCGACGTGGTACGTACAGACAGGCGCCCAAGTTCTTTCCACTCAAGCGATTGCCACTCCAGAAGCATTCCGGCAAGAGATCAGGTTCCGTTCATTGACGGTTCTGAGAAATTCAAGGATCGTTGGCGCGTTTGCACGATTCCCATCCGCGGATGTGCATGAGGGAGGCGACATGGAAAAGCGATTTACTGAGAAGGTTAGCGACCGTCTGCCACTACTTTCCCTAGCCATGTTCCTGACCGCCTGCGGCGGCGCGCCAACGCCAGCGCCAGCACCGACGCCGGTGCCGATCCCGTCAAACCCCGTCCCGGCCATCACTTCGATTTCACCGACTGGCGCCACCGCCGGGGGAGCGACTTTTACCCTGACGGTGAGCGGTACAGGTTTCATTTCCACATCTGTGGTGCGTTGGAACGGAAATGATCGTCCCACGGCATTTCAAGACAGTACGCACATGACCGCGCAGATCCCAGCGAGTGACATTGCCACTGTTGCCGCGGCCAGTGTGGCGGTGTTCAACCCGGTGCCGGGGGGAGGCACCTCCAGTGCGATACCTTTCGCGATTATCGCTACCGTGGGCGGTTTTAACCCTGCCGGGAGTATGAGCGTGCCGCGCCGAAACCATACCGCTACCCTTCTGCCCAATGGCGAGGTGCTGGTAGCCGGCGGCGTTTCCCTGGTCTGCTGTGATCCGGTGCCGGTCTCAGAAATATTCGACCCCAAGACGAACCAATTTCGTAACACCGGCAGTATGTCCGCTCCGCGCTACGCTCACACTGCTACTTTACTCCCTGACGGAAGAGTGTTGCTTGCTGGAGGCTTAGCCCCGCCAGGCCCGAACCTCGCAGTTCAGGCCCTCTCGAGTGCGGAATTGTACGATCCAGCGACCGGGACTTTCACGCCGACCGGCTCGATGGTAGACGCGCGCTCAGCCCACACCGGCACACTATTGCCGAATGGAAAAGTGCTTGTAACCGGCGGGCGGCAGAATGAAAGCTTCAACGTCCTACAGCGAGCTGAAATCTACGACCCAGCAACTGGAGGTTTCACTCTCACGGGGAATATGACAGAACGGCGAGCCTCCCATACAGCCGTGTTGCTGAAGGATGGCAGGGTCCTCGTGGGTGGAGGCTTTGGGGATCGCTGTGATCCAGACGGCTGTGATTCATCGGCCTCCGCGGAGATTTTCGACCCGGCTAGCGGGACCTTTACGTCTACGGGAAGCATGGCCAACGCGCGCGATTCGCACAGCGCTACCCTGCTAAGCGACGGGCGCGTACTGGCGGCGGGCGGCGAGGTCCAAGCGCTAGGCCTTGGCGCCGTTGGCTCCCATGCCAGCGTTGAGGCCTTCGATCCCGCCACGGGCATTTTCAGCTCGCCAGCGGCCAGGATGACGACCTCACGCTTTGCCCATATAGCTATCCTGTTGCCGAATGGACAGGTGTTGCTGGCAGGTGGCACCAACTGTTTTAGCGACATGGCAGACTGCCACGCCTCGATCCTATCAAGCGCAGAACTGTTTGATCCAGCCAGTCCCACATTTTTCGTCACGGGCAACATGGTGAAGAAGCGCAGCGGCCACCAGGCCACTCTGTTGCTGGATGGTAGGGTATTGATCACAGGAGGTTCCGACGACAATTCCGCCGAGTTGTATGAATAGAGTGATTAGCATAGGAGGACGCCATGAAGAAGTTATTTGGAAAGAATATAGCGGTAGGGCTGATGTGTGCGCTGTTAATCATGTTGGTTTCCCTACCGCCAGCATCCGCTTGGAAAAACGATGACGGCGAGGATGGGAAGTTTGGTCCCTGGTCCGCGCCGGTCAACCTCGGTCCACCGGTGAATACGGTCCTTGCTGATTACCAGCCGTTCATCTCCAAGGACGGGCTCAGCCTGTACTTTTCCGTTTTGGAAGGTCCCACGCCGAATTCACCGCAAGACATTTGGGTAGCAAAACGCAACTCCAGGTCCGAAAACTGGGGAACGCCACAAAGACTCGGCCCGGAGATCAACACGCCCGCGACCGAAGGCCAGCCGTTCGTCACCGTCGACGGGCACTGGATGTACTTCAACAGTAACCGAAAGACGCCCGACGCAAACGGCGTTCTGCCGTTCGGGCTGAACGATATCTACGTCGCCCACCGGCAGAACAAACGCGAGGATTTCGGCCCTGGTGGCTGGCAGGAAGCGGTAAATATTGGCGCTGGAGTTAATACGAGCTTCGGAGAGACCTCTCCATTCGTCTTCGAGGATGAGATGACCGGGGTCACCACGCTGTACTTTCACTCGAGTCGCCCAGGCTTGGGTGCTGGTACCGACATTTACGCCAGCACGCTGCAACCGGACGGAACATTCGGCCCACCTCAGTTGGTTTTCGAAGTCAGCAGCACATACAACGACCAGAATCCCTCGATCAGCCGCGACGGCCTGGAGATGTACTTTGCCTCCGACCGACCCGGTTCGACGCCGAATCCCGATAGCGGCATGTCTGGCCCGCCAGGCCAGCCCTCCGTGGACATCTGGGTCTCGACTCGGGCAAGTACCTCGGATCCATGGGGAACGCCGGCTAACTTGGACGCGGTGAATCAAGCGCAGGGCGGCCCCGTAATCAACAGCCCATTTTTCGACGGGAAACCGTCCCTCTCGTTTGACGGCACGGAGCTGTACTTCCACTCCGCGTTCCGGCAAGGCAGCCAGTCTGTATTCTTCGACATCTGGAAGACCACACGCACCAAGCTCAAGCAACCGGAGTAGAACAGGGCGGCGCTTGCGAAGGTAGAAATCTCAGCGTCGGGGGGGGCCGAACCGCACAACAAAATGCGTTTGGCCCCTCGCATTTGCGGGAAGGCCTATCGCTCCCCGTACAGTCCCAGAACAGTTTCACTGTGGCCGGTCCGTTCTCCATTGATGTTAGATGTATATACATCTACTTGGTCACAAAAAAATTTAGGCCGACGTGGCGGCCTCGGTCATCCGAATGGCTGCCCGTTTCATGCTCTTCCAGCGGGCTTCCCCAAGTTCCTGCCGCAGCCTATGTTTTTTGAGTCGCCTCCCCGGTCGGAGAGATGCTCACAGAAACGTCGATTCTTCTCCCGTCTTTTCGGACACGCACTGTCCCCGTCATCCGCTCGCAATCGCGATGCCGGTCCCCGTCCCCTGGTCCGTCCAGAAGAGCTATCCTTCACTAATCCCGATCCGTAACGCGCCCCTGAAGGGGCAGAATCATTCCTTATCTTTCGTTCTGAAAACAATTCGCCGAACGACCTCGCGAATCTCGCGAACCGGCCTGCTTGCGGGTCCGTCGGGCTCAAGTTTGAGGTACGCGTCCAGGTCGTGGAGTTGCATCCCGTATTCGCCCCTGCGTGCGTGGACGTCTGCCAGCATAAGGTAAGCCCAGGCAAAACCGGGCTTCCTCAAGAGAGCCTCACGAGCACTTTTCTCTGCCTCCTCAAGACGGTTCAGATGAAAAAGGGCAACACTCAAAAAGAGATGGCCCGTGGCTGGACTCCCATCTACGTCCAGTCCTTTGCGGATGACAGTCTCTGCTTCGGTGTATTCCCCTCGTCGGCAAAGCAGCAAACCCCTGGCGAACTGAGCCCAGGCGTAGCGCCCTCCGCTTAGATCAATCGCTTTTTGAAAAGCTTGTGCGGCTTCCTCTTCTTGGCCGAGCCTGAAGTCCGCCACACCGATGTGGTAGTACGCCTCGTAGTAGTCCGGGAATGCTGTGATAGCTCGCTCGAACTGCGTCCGGCTGCCGACCGCATCGTTCTTTGCCAGACGCTGCAATCCCTTCTCGAATGCATTGCGCGCCTTGCCGGGTATTCTCAGTTCCCGCACAGAAACCGTGTAATCTGTCCGCCCCGCAGGCGAAGGGTTGCTCACCCTGAGATGAAGCTCTAAAGGCGGTGAAGGTCCACGAAGAAGTTGAAGAGTCACCCGACTTGGCTCGTAGCCTGGTTCTTCCACTGCAATCTCGTACATCCCAGGATCGAGCCCCGGCACCCGAAAGCGCCCACTCCAGTCCGTCAGAACGCTGATGAAAGGTCCTCCGGGAAGCGACCGGATACTCACGATAACGCCGTCTATAGGACGGTTACCTGCCTCCACAAATACAGTCCCGAAAATCTCGACGGCCTGTCTGTCGAAATCGGCAATTTGCGCGCGGACCATCGGCGTAAAAACCGACAAGCCCAACAACAGCCAAGGCAGACCGCTTTGTTTCGTCCATCGCAGCACCTTGTAGAGTCTGTCCGCTATCGGGAACGGAGCATTGTGGCGCTGCTTGCAAGAGAGATGCGCGCGAAGAATGTGCCGGGTCACTACGCCGATGATCTGCGGCTGTTCGTGGAGTTTGCCTCGATCTGCTAGTCGCAGCTTCCGCTGCCAGAGAGGATTCCAATGCTTAAGACGTTGCGGCACGAGGGTACTGAAATCTCTGTCGGATAGAGCTGCGATGGAGGGGCGGCCAATCGTTCGGCGTTGGCGGAGGCTACAGCGCGGGCCGTTCGTCCTACATTCATGGCCCTTCTCCCTCAAACTATACGCGCTGTGGCAGGGCTTTCAATCCAGTAAAGACAGGAATTGTTGTGCCGGAAGAATTTGAATTCCAAGGCCAGGTAAAGCCCTGAGACCATAAAGCCTACTCAGGATTCTCCCGAAATCCGCGCGTGATTGCCAAGCAACGCGAGATCCCTCTGATGGAATCTAGTCGTATGTATCATAAATAGATAGACATATTGTGGCCAGTATGATATGTGTGTACGCATGGCCAGAATCAGCCCGCTTGTAAGCTTAGCCGCCGACGATCTGGAGCAAGTGGTCCGGTGGGAAGCGGCGCCCAGCACGCCGCAGCAGGTGGCCTTGCGCTGCCGCTTGGTCCTGGCGGCGGCCTCCGGCAAGCAGGATCTGGAAATTGCTTCCATCTATGACGTCAATCGCCATACCGCTGCCTTGTGGCGCCAGCGCGTGCGCGCCGCCGGGATCGGTTCGCTCTGGGAGATTCAACCCGGCCGGGGACGCAAGCCCAAGTATGATCAGGAGAAGCGAGACGCACTGATTGCCGCGACTCTGGAAACCAAACCCAAAGGCATGACGCACTGGAGCTGCCGGACCCTGGCGAAAGCCCAGGGAGTAAGCCACAGCACCGTGAATCGGCTTTGGCAATTGCACAATCTCAAGCCGCACCTGAGCCGCACCTTCAAGTTGTCGCGCGATTCCAAGTTCATCGAGAAGTTGACCGATGTGGTGGGTTTGTACCTGAATCCGCCGCAAAAGGCGATCGTGTTATGCGTAGATGAAAAGAGTCAGATTCAAGCCTTGGACCGAACCCAGCCGAGCCTGCCGCTGAAAAAGGGGCGATGCGGCACGATGACGCACGACTATAAGCGCAACGGAACGACGACCCTGTTCGCGGCGCTGAGCATGTTGGATGGCAAGGTCATTGGGCAGTGCCAGAGTCGGCACCGGCATCAAGAATTCCTCAAGTTCTTGCGCCGCCTAGACCGAGAGTTTCCCGGGGATTGGGAATTGCATCTGGTGCTGGACAACTACGGCACCCACAAAACTCCGGAAGTACAGAAGTGGCTGAAACGCCATGGGCGCTTTGTACTGCACTTTATTCCCACCAGTTCCAGTTGGCTGAATTTAGTCGAGCGCTGGTTTCGCGAACTGACGCAAAAGGCGGTGCGGCGTGGGGGAAGATTGAGCGTGCACGCGCAAAGTTGGAATCGATTCAACCGGGGAGCACTCAACCCCGGCGCCGACGGAAAGGCGAGGAATAATATGTATAGTCATTTAAGATACGCTAGACTAGTTCTCCCGGCGCACTTATTGGAACCGTCAAAGCAAACAGGGAGCAATCCACATCAAACGGCAAGGGCGGAATGCGGGAGTCTTGCAGGTATTTTCCTCGCTAGCGCGTCACGGCGAAATAGATCACATATGCCCAACTGCATAGCCCATGAAGTAGGCACCACAGGATGCTTGCGTTTCTGGACCACGATAGCACCATTGCCAAGGACATCCCCATGGCGTAACCCAAGGACAGTCCAGTAACAGTCACTGGTGGCGTTGATTCCAGTTCATCAATGCGCCGCTCTAATTCTTCGATTCGCGACTCATCGTCATCATCGCTAAATTGTCCCTCGCCTAGTTCCAATTCCTCATCTCGTTTGTCCATGGAAAGCCTGCCTTCCCCAAGCCCCAAAGACTCTACCACTCCGATTGTTAAGCTTTGGTTTCAGGGGGTAGACTTTTCTCCACGTTTCCGCCGGAGGACTCAATGCCGCCAGCTCTTGACGGAACTGCACAAGGGGAAGCAGCCAGAAGATTTTCTCACCATGATTCGCCGCGGCGTTCCTCAAAAGACGGCGCGGGAATCTTCGGCCACAAGACGGACTCGGTCCTTTCGCGCTACAATATCGTCTCCGAGGCTGACATCCTTAGACAGACGCGGCCAGGTGATCGAAGAAGGCGCCAAGGCCGCAATTCATAGTTTATGCATCTCGAGCTCCACTAGAGACTGGAAAGGAGGCAGCCCGGAAGCCTTCCTAATCAGCGAGTTAGAAGCAAGCCCGGAATGGCGGAACTGGCAGACGCGCTGGACTCAAAATCTAGTCGTACTTCGTACCGTGGGGTTCGATCCCTCGTATACACCTTCGAAACCGAAACACCGCACAAATCAGCCAAAATCGCGTTTTTCAAGGCTTTTTGATGAAGTCGTTGTGCAAACCTCTGCAAGCTAATGATGCCAAAATCGGGGTTTTGGGAGCTTACTGTATACACCCGCAACGGTGACTCTGGTCCCGGAGAAAGGAGTCGAACCTTCACGACCTTGCGGTCACCGGATTTTGAGTCCGGCGCGTCTGCCAGTTCCGCCACTCCGGGCATTGCGTTTCACTATATCATGGGTGGCGTGGTCAGTCATGGGCGACGGGGGCAAAATCGGAGTGACCCCGGAGGCGATTCGCTACGCCCTGTGGCTGACCCACTAGGTACGCTGTTGATAGACTAAGCTATTATTCCGCCAGCGAAAGCAGCACGGTAACGAGGAACTCGGGTCCGTGACGGCCGCCCCGTAAGACTTATCAAAATTTGGACAATGCCCCTTCGTTGGTGTGTCGCTGAACTGTGTCCCTGGCGAATTGGTACGGTGTCAAGGTTCAGCGCAATGTCACTTTGTCCTACCGAAGCAAAACAACAATTCGCCAACCACACGCTATACGACCCCTCCTCCGGGACCATTTAACCTACTGAAAAGAACGGGTTGTGGCCTGGTGGCGGTCCGATTCGCTGACAACGGCGCAGCGGGCAGGTCTTGGACAACACCAGCTCAAATGTTGCTTTGTTGTTTTTTGTCGTCGCAACAGCAACGGTGGACAGGCGATTCAGCTCATCGGCCTACCTCCAGTCGCATCGTCAGCAACTCGGACGCGGAAACCAGAGTTGTACGCAAGAGCGAGCACTGTTGGTCTTCACAGAAGTCACCGTTCATCACAAGTTCGGCGGCCCTGCCAAGAGAATCACCAGGTAAAACAAAATGCAGAAAAATATGATACGCCACCCTAGCTCCCAGCCGGGATTCTTAACCTTGCGGCAAATCATCCATACGATAAGCCCATTAAAGGTAAGAATCAGGAGACTTCCAACCAGCTCTCCCAGCTCGTGGACCAGGTCAACATCATGCCGCCAGTTTGTAAAAAACGCCCGTATCATTCCCAATCGCCACGAAAGTAAACACAGCGGAACCAGATAGGCGGCAGCCGCAGCTGCTTGCTTGCTTCTCTGTTTGAGTTTTACTTTGAGCAGCTGCCAGCGAAACTGCCTGAACAATTCTCTTCGCGCTCGCAAGTCTTCACTCATCCACCGAAGCGCGGCATACTCGGGTTGTTCATACTTGGGGTCATCCATAAAGCAGTAGCCCTCTCGAGCACAGTGTCCTTCGTTGTGATGATGATACTGATAGTTCCGTGGACGTATCAACGGTGAGGTTGCCCAATATGACATGCCGTGAGTCCCGTCGCAAGAATAGAGCTTGTTCGTCATCGGGCCCACGTCGCATCAAGGCATAGCATCTGGAGTACACGAATACAGTGGTGTTGTAATTGAGCCAGGTTCAACCAACGCGAAAATGCGGAATGAGCGGGCCTCGATGTACTTCGCCGTCTGCCCGAAGTAAGCCTCGCGCCAAGGACGAACGCGGTCAGCGAGTCGAAGCCAGGTGCGTCCGACTCGGCATAAGACCAGAAGACTTGGCTGAGACGGATTCAAAGTCCGTGGTACCTAGACTCGTACCGTATGGGTTCGCCCACCCGGGGCCCATTCTTCTGGGAATCACAACCACCAGTGGTGGGTTTGAAATCACCAGGATCAAGGGCCCAGCAAGAATTTACCCATGTGGGCCGTAACGGCTGGGCGTTTTTAGGCCGAGGATATAAGACCCCTCTTTCTTTTCCTCCCGAACTGCTCTATATTCTCTGTCCGAACGACCTATGGGCGGGCAGCCCAAAAGTAAAGCCTCTTCGTGGTCCTCCGCTGAAGTAGGGCGGTTGTGGGAGGAACCCACCGAAGCCATCTCGGGGAAACAAACCGAGAGGCCGTAGGAATCCTCGCCGCTTGCGGCGGGGAGTATGTCACGATTTAGGGCGTCAGCAAACTCGGACGGCAGATTGCTTGAGGAAACGCGGGAAAGGCTGTCCAGTTGAATGCAGTTGAAGAGGCTCCTGGCGGTTTCAGTAATGACCCCGTGTAGTTTTTATGCGAGGTTGTCCCGATCCTAGCATTCTGTCCGGCACCGGGCTGCCTGCCAGAAAACACGACTTCATCGTTCAAAGCCCGGAGGCTCCCGTGATCGCCCATGCCCTACTCTGGCTCAGGAACCGACCCATTTCATTCCTCCTTGTTTCTCTGATCGTCGTGGTCCCCTTGATGGTCATCAGCTGTAGCGGGGTAAACAACACGATGCAAAGCCCCAATACGGGGACCGTCAACGTCTCGCTCAGTGATCCTCCCAGTTGCATGCCGCCTACAGGTCACTTCACGCACGTGTTCATCACTGTGCAGTCGGTCGAAGTGCATACCAGTGCGACTGCAGGCGACAGTTCGGCGGGCTGGCAGGAACTCGCTCCGCAACTCGCTTCCGCTCCTCAGCAGATTGATCTTTTCTCCCAGGCAAACACCAACTGCGTGCCTGCGCAATTGGGTTCCGCGAGCTTGCCCGTAGGAAGCCTTCAGCAGATTCGCCTCGTGCTGCTGTCCAACGCGCCAGCTGCAGGCGCTGCCACGCCTTCTCCAAACGCTTGCGCGGGCCACGGCTTCAACTGCGTGGTTACGGATGACGGTTCGATCCACGAGATCATGTTGAGCAGCGAGGCACAAACGGGGTTGAAAATTCCTCCCGGCCAGATCATGGGAGGTGCCATTCAAGTCGCTGCCGGACAAAGCGTGGATCTGAACATCGATTTCAACGCGTGCTTCTCGATCGTGCAAGAAGGGAATGGCATCTTCCGCTTGAAGCCCGCCCTGACAGCGGGCGTCGTCAGCGCCAACCATTCCGGCATTGGCGGGCGGGTCGTCGACTCCGTCAGCAAAACGCCGATCGCTGGAAACGTGCTGGTGGCCATCGAGAAAACCGACAGTACCGGAGTTGACCGCGTCCTCATGCAGACTACGGCAGATTCGCAGGGCAATTTCCGCTTCTGTCCGATGCCGATGGGAACGTTCGACATCGTAGTTGTTGCGCTTACCGCGAGTAACGCGCCTTATAACGCGACGACCGTAGTGAATGTGCCCAACGGTTCGGATCTCGGCGCCATTCCGCTGGTCGCCGAAACCGGTGCCACCGGCCCCGCCAATCTTCAGGGCTTCCTAACCGCGAAGACCGCAACCGGCGGCGCTACCGTCGACGTGAGTCTCGCGGCGCTCCAGAGCATCTCGCTTTCCGGCAACGTCACGCGGCAGTTGAATATTCCTCTCCAGAACACAAGCGCATCAGCGGCGGGCCCGGCGGTGAATTCTACGGGCTTGGTTTCCATCACCGCCAGCAACAGCTGCCCTATGGGAAGTCCCACAGGAGCGAACTGCGCCCAATACATGCTCGTGGTTCCTGCGAGCAATCCGAGCGTAGCCGTGTTTGCGGCAGGCGGTCTTACGTTCTCAGCGCCGGCGAGCGGCGACGTTCTCTTCACCGTGGACGCACAAGCGGCCGTGCCCATGAGCGGTGCAAATCCCGATTGCATGCCGCCCGAGATCATGACCTCCAACGACGCTAGCACACCGCCACAGCCGCTCAAGGTGACACCCGGCATGACGACGAACGTCGCTCGGATGGACTTCTCCAGTTGTTCCTGATCGGCCTCGCCGCGGGAGTTCCTCCATACACTCGCAGGCTTGGCCGGCGCCGATTCCCACGCAAGCTGCTACGCTCCTCTTCCGCCGAATTCCGCCGAAAATAATGCGAGACCTCTTCATTGAAACGGTTTAGCATGCTTCATGCGGTTTGTCCGGCCGGGGTGTCGGGCCACGCTGTAGAACTGTTGGATCCCAGGAGAAACTCGTGCGACGATCGAGGTGTCTTCTCTTTTCGTTGATTTTTTCCGCCGTCGTTTGTTTTCTAGCTCCAAGTCTCCTCACCGCCGCAAACGGCCCCACGAACCGAACCTACCTTCACAAGAACTGGCAAATCCAATCTTCCTGTGAAGCAAAAACCACGGGCGATCAAATCTCCCTCGCGGGCTTTGACGCCGCAGGCTGGCACCGGGCCGAGATTCCGGCGACCGTCGTCGGCGCTCTGGTCACCGACAAGACGTATCCCGATCCCGATTACGCCATGAATCTGGACTCTTTTCCGGGGATGAGTCACTCGAACACCGAGCTTTTCGCCAATACGGATATGCCCGACGGAAGCCCGTTCAAGTGCTCTTGGTGGTACCGAACCGAATTCGTCTCGTCCGCGGGCGCAGACAAGAATGTGTGGCTCAATTTCCTCGGAATCAATTACCGTGCCAACATCTGGGTCAACGGACAGAAAATCGCCGATGCCAACGATGTCGCCGGAACTTACCGCGCGTATGAATTCAACATCACGCAATTTCTCAAGCCCGGGAAAACGAATGCTCTTGCCCTGGAAATCTTCGCGCCCGACAAATACGACCTGGGCATCACATGGGTGGATTGGAATCCCACGCCGCCGGACAAAAACATGGGGATCTGGAAGGAAGTGTTCCTCACCTCCAGCGGAGCCGTCGCCGTGAGAAATCCGTTCGTCTCTTCGAAACTTGACGGGCAGTACAAGTCCGCCGAATTGACCATCAGCGCGGAACTCCGCAATGCTTCAAAGGCGTCCGTCAAAGGAATGCTGCAGGCAGAATGGGAAGGGATCGCTCTCGAGCAGCCCGTGGAATTGGCTGCCGTAGAAACGAAGACGGTCAAATTTTCCCCGGAGCAATTCCCGAAACTGAAATTGGCCCATCCCCGGATCTGGTGGCCGTATCAAATGGGTATGCCGAATCTCTACACCGCAAAGCTGCGCTTCGAAATCGGCAAGCAGATTTCCGACACCGCGAACGTCACGTTTGGCATTCGTGAAATCACTTCCGAATTGACCGACAAGGGTTATCGCCTCTTCAAGGTCAATGGCCGCAAGCTACTGATTCGAGGCGCAGCCTGGGCGCCCGAGCTGCTCTTCCGGTGGTCTTCCGCAAAGCTCGACGCCGATCTTGGCTACGTGCGCGACATGCGCCTGAACACCATTCGCCTGGAGGGCCGCCTCGACCGCGACGAATTTTTCGAAAAAACCGACACGCTCGGCATTCTCGTCATGCCCGGCTGGACCTGCTGCGACGCCTGGGAACGCTGGAAGTATTGGACCGGCGATCAGAGCCACGTTGCCGCCGCCTCGCTGCGAGATCAAATCACGCGCTTGCGCAATCACCCGAGCGTCTTCGTCTTCCTGAATGGAAGCGACAATCCTCCCCCTCCCGATGTCGAGCAAATTTATTTGGACATCGAGAAGGAATTGCAATGGCCCAATCCCGTTGTTTCGTCCGCATCGGCGGAGAAAACGACGCTGACCGGCGAGTCCGGCGTCAAGATGACCGGCCCCTACGAATATGTACCGCCGGCTTACTGGCTTCAAGACACGGAAGCCGGGGGCGCGTACGGCTACAACACCGAAACCAGTCCCGGCCCGGCCATTCCTCCCCGCGAGTCCCTGGAAAAATTCATTCCCAACGACCATCTCTGGCCAATCGACGAAGCGTGGAACTATCACGCGGGCGGCGAACGCTTTACTAACGTGAACATTTTCACCGACGGTTTAAATCGTCGCTACGGCGAAGCCACTTCCCTCGACGACTATGAGCGCAAGGCTCAGGCCATGACCTACGACGGCGAGCGTGCCATGTTCGAAGCCTATGGCCGCAACAAATACACCGCCACCGGGGTGATTCAGTGGATGCTCAACAACGCCTGGCCCTCTCTGATTTGGCACCTGTACGACTTTTATCTGGTCCCTGCCGGCGGTTATTTTGGAACCAAGAAAGCCTGCGAGCCCGTGCACGTGCAGTATTCCTACGACGGCAATTCCGTCTACGTGATCAACACCACGCATGAAGCTCTGAAGGGAATGAAGGTGTCCGCGAGAATCTACAACATCGATGCCAAGGAAAAAACCTCGCGCAATACGACGCTTGATCTAGCGGAAGACAACAGCACCAAGGCCTTTGACCTGCCCACGCCCGAGGGTCTTTCCACCACGTATTTCCTCAAACTTCAGCTGCACGATGCCACGGGAAAACTCGTCAGCGATAATTTCTACTGGCTATCCACCAAGCCCGATGTGCTCGACTGGGCCGGGAGAAGCGACACGGTCTACACACCGCAAAAGGATTTCGGCGACTTGACCGGACTAAACGGCCTGCCAAAGGCCAAAGTGACGATCACCAAAACAACAGGTGGAACCGGATCAGAACAGTGGATGACCGTTTCGCTGGTCAACCACGGCGACACCGTGGCCTTCATGATTCATCCGCGCCTCACACGCGGCAAGGGCGGCGAAGACGTGGTGCCCGTTTTCTGGAGCGACAATTATTTCTCGTTATTGCCGGGAGAGAAAAAATCCGTCACGGTGCGCTTTGACAATTCTTCGCTTGCGGGGACGACCCCGAGACTCGTTGTGGACGGTTGGAACCTCGAACCGGTGGCGCGATAAACCAGGCGTTGTGTTTGCTGCTCTGCGGGATGGCCCACAGGCACAGCGGGTTCGTTTGGCGCGCGGGCGGCCATTGCCGGACGATGCCCGTCGAGCCGCTCCACTGGCGCGACGAAGCAGTAGCCCAGGCGCGGACGCGTTTCGATGAACCGCGGGCTTTGCGCTAAATCTCCAAGGACACTGCGAAGCTTGTTCACCGCCGTATTCAGGCTGTGGTCGAAGGCCACGTAGGTGTCGGGCCACAGTTTTTCGCACAGCGTCTTTCGCCGTACCACCTGTCCGGCGCTTTCGATCAAAGTCTCCAGAATTTGGAAGGGTTTTTCTTCCAGCTGGATGCGCATGCCGCGTTTACGAAGCTCCCGCGATTCGAACGAGACTTCGAACGCGCCAAAGCGCACCAGGGAAGGCAAGTTTTTCTCGTCACTCATGCGCCCTGCCCGCGGGGTTCCCTGGCCTCGACCCCCAGGTTGCCCGCCGATGCTTTCCTTGTCCTCTTGAGTTTTTCGCCTAAGTCTCCATTCCCCAAAGGCTGTAACGCTGATAAAGACTTGTTCTTTCGTTGTTTTATTCCCACCAACCTTTTGTCATGAAACCCCAAAGCGTTTTCTCCGGTGCGCCCATTGCCGCGCCTCTCCGGGACGCAGAAGAAAGGAGCTCGAAAGCGAACCGGTTTTCGTGGAGGCCGCGGACTGCAGGCCTTCGAAGGTCACCAATCTCGAAGTCCTGCGCGTTTTGCTGAGCATCGTTTCCAGACCGGGCAGGACAAAGCAGGCAACGCTCTTCCCATCACCGATACCGACATCGGTTTCCGCGGTTCCACCGGCGCCGACCGTTTCCTTCGCAGACCTCACCCAGACACAAGGAGAAACGAACCCCGAGTCTCTCAATGGAGGTACTTTGCAAGCGAATCTGATCATTCCGGAGCCCTGCCATTTCCTGAACCCCGCTCTGGGTCCGGTGGCCCTCATTCGTCCGACCTCGACCAGGCTCAACGGTGCGGTGGCGGCAATCCAGGGCTTCGTGGATGACGGACTGTTCATCGGGCAGAAGGATCCCGCCTTCCTGAACACGGTCTTCCGGTTGGCGGAGGAGGCTGACGACGCTCGCCGGGCGCTCTAAGTCGTTCTGCTTTGCGGTCCCCGGTTCTAAAGGATCTCCGGCAACTTGTGGGTCCGGGCCTCATTAAGCCAGGGCCACTTCTTATTTTCTAAGTGGGGTCGACATTAGAATCACCCGGCATCGGGGGGCCTCAAAGACTGATTTTCCTTCTGTTCCCCCCGGCTCTATTTCCCAATTCACGCAACCATTACGCGCTCGTCCAACATCCAATGCGGTAGAATTGGGGGGGTAGGCAACTCCGCCTGGGAGAACGCGGAGACCACCAGCTTTTAAAGAATCGGGATGAGAGAGGGAGGTATGCGTAACCTGAAGCGTTTTTTCACTGCCATCATCGTGGGGCTGTTTTTTGTGAGTTTGGCCGCCGCCGACACTCTGGAGCTCAAGAGCGGCAGAGTTGTGCAGGGAAAGTATCTCGGTGGCACGCAGCACATTCTTCGTTTTGAAGTGAACGGCGAAGTTCAAACCTTTAGCACCAATGACATTGTCGCGCTGACCTTTACCGGCCGGTCCTCGAGTCCGGCGCCTGCGGCGGTCGACGCTCCCGCGGCTGCACCAACGCCCGTACCTGCCGCTGCCCCTGCGCCAGCACCGGCGCCCGCCGCTGCAAATGGCGTGGTCACCATTCCCGCCGGACAGTCCGTGCTTATCCGCATGATTGATGGTGTTGACTCTTCGAAAAACCATGTCGGCGACGTCTTCCACGCCAGCCTTGAGACGGACCTGACCGTTGGTGAGACCCTCGTCGCGCGCAAGGGAACGGACGTCTATGGCCGGCTCGCCGAAGCGCAGAAGAGTGGAAACTTCTCCGGTAGATCGGAGTTGCAGTTGGAACTGACGCGCCTAGTCATTGACGGGCACGACTATCCGATCGTCAGCAGTGACTACACGCTGCAGGGCAAGGGACAAGGTTCGTCCACGGCCAAAAAAGTTGGCGGGGGCGCCGCCGTTGGGGCCATTATCGGCGCCATCGCCGGCGGCGGCAAGGGCGCTGCGATTGGCGCGGCGGCTGGCGGAGCCACCGGCGGTGCGGTACAAGTACTGACCAAGGGTGCGCAGGTCAAGATCCCCAGCGAAACGCTGCTGGAATTCCGCCTGCAGCAGCCCGTGAGCGTCACGCCCAGTCAAAGTTAAGGCCTTATCCGACGGTCACTTTGCGCGAGGGTTGACGAAAGGCGCGCTACGGCTCGCCTTTCGTCGTGTTCCGCAGCCGTTCCTCTGCTTGGTAGCATTGCCGGATTGGAACCATTCACCGCACTTTCCCCCTTGCCACTCCTGCTGTTAGTCACTAAGATAACACCCTACAGTTGGGGTGATTATTTCAAGGCGGAGAGACCATGCCAAAAGAAAAGCCTCGGGTGAACATCGGAGAAGTCATCAAAACCTATCGCAGCCAGCGCGGCTTGTCGCAGGGCGACATCGAGCGCCGCACCGGGCTCCTGCGCTGCTACCTTTCGCGCGTCGAAAACGGCCACACCGTGCCCTCGCTCGAAACGCTGGCCAAAATCGCCGAGGCCATGGACATTTCGCTCGCGGACTTTTTCCCCGGCACGGAGACGCCGCGCGATCGGGAGACGCAAAAGGCGCTCGGCGAGCTCTCCCAGGACGAGATTCGTTTCCTCGCGGAGATCAAAAAGTACAGCACCACGCTTTCCGAAGGTGACAAGCGCTTGGTTTTAGCCATGATCCGCAAAATGGCCACGCTGCTTCCGCCGCAGGCGGTCAAGAAACTCGTCGCCCGCCGCCCCACGGCCTAGCCGACCAGGTCATAGGTCTGCCGGGCTGAACCCCGGCGGAGGAAAAGTGGAACCCCTCTTGGGCCTAGAGAAGCGCGGGTCTTGCGCCGACCACCTAACATCCGAATGGGGGGCTGCTCTGCTACAATGCAGGCAAGATGGCGCGCACCTTTAGCAGGCCGCGTTTTGTTGAACTCCTCGTCAAAACACTATTCGTTTCGCTGGTAGCGGCGGCAGTTTCCCGACCGCAACCAGCTGCTCGGCCCGCTCAAGCGCCCGCGCCAGCCGCAAATTCACAAAAAATCTACGTGGTTTTGCCTTTTGAGAATGCCGGTGCGCCGGCCAAACTCGACTGGCTCAGTGAAGGGCTGGAAGAGCTGACCATCGAGCGCCTTACCGCCGCGGGAGAACAAGTCTATTCGCACGCGGGGAGAGCCGCCGAACTCGAGCGCTACGGGCTGCCGAGCGGCTCCACGTTCAGCCGCGCAACGATGCTGCGCGTTGCCGAAGATCTGGACGCGGATTACGTCATCTACGGAAAATATGCCGCCAAAGGCAGTACACTCACCGTCGAAATGCGCGTCCTCAGGATGGATCCTTTGGCGCTGCGTGCGCCGATACAGGAAAGCGGTCCGCTCGAATCGCTGATGGAACTGCACACCCGTGTGCTTTGGCGGACGCTGTCTTCGGGCAACGGGCATTACGCGCTGAGCCTCGCGGATTTCACCAAGCGGCAGCGGCCGCTGCGCATGGATGCGTTCGAGCAATACGCGCGCGGGCTGCAGGCTGCCGACCCGGAAGCCAAGCTGGCGCACTTGCACGAAGCAGCGCGCTTGGAGCCCGAATGGCTCGATCCGATTTTCGCGCTGGGAGAAGCCTATTTTTCAAAAAAGGACTACAACGCGGCGCTGGCCTGGTTCTTCAAGATTCCCAAGACGTATGACCGGTATGGCGAAGCGCTTTTTTTCAGCGGAGTTTGCCGCTTGCAATCGAATCAGGCAGACCTTGCCGAGCAAGCTTTCCATACGCTGCAAGAAACTTTAAAGAGTAAGACCGGAAATGGTGCCGACTTGCCGGAAGTCCTGAATGACCTGGCAATCGCGCAAGCCCGTCAGGGCAAGGGGGCGGCCGCGCAAGCCAGCCTTCGCCGGGCGGCGGAACTGGCTCCGGGAGAAGACGACTATTCGGTCAATCTCGGCTTGCTCGCGCTCGAGAGCGACGATGCCGCGGCCGCCGCGGACTATTTCCGCGAGGCTGCCGAGCGCGAGCCGGACAGCGCGGAGGACCGCGCTTTGCTGATCCTGTCGCTCGAAAGAGCGGAAAGGAATGCGGAAGCCGACCAGGAACGCGAAGCGGCGAAAGAAGCTTTTGGCCCAAACGGGTTGCCGGTGATTCGCTTGGATAACTCGCCAGACAAAAAGAACGAAGCTCTGGCGCGTTTGACGCGGATCAAGACGGAACTGGACGTGAGCGAACTCCGCGCGGAACCGGCGGAAGCTCCCGCCGATGCTGCTTCGGCTGCGGCGGGGAACGACACGCCGGCCACGCGCATCCGCCGGGGCAGGCAAGAACTTGCCGTCGGGCATTTGGAGGCGGCCGAAAAAGAATTTCGCGCTGCGCTTGCGGCGGAGCCGGGCAATGCCGCGGCGCATCGCGGCTTGGGAGAAATCGCGCGCCGCCAAGGCAAGATGGAGGAGGCGGTCAAGGAATTGCAGGCGTCGTTGGCGACTCGCGACTCGGCGGAAGTCCGTACCATGCTGGCGAAAATCTATTTGGACCAGAAGAAACCCGAGCTGGCGCGGGCGGAGGCGGAAAAAGCCGTGAAGCTTGCGCCCAATTATGCGGGGGCGAAGCAGTTGCTTGAGCATTTGCAGAATTCCAAGGCCACTGCCAAGAAGCCGGGCGGGGGTGCGCCATGAGCGCTCCAGGGCCATCCGAGAGAAGAGCCTGTCGCTTCCGGCGGGCTTCCGCCGCTGCCGGTTTTGTGATTTTTTCCGCGATGGGTGCCTTTGCCGCCACGTTGCTGCCGCCTTTGTCCGGTGCCGAGGTGCACGGCAGCAATCCGCTCGTTGTGGAATTGAAACTCGACGGTGAGGTCGAGCCGATCCTGGCGGCCTACATCGACGAGGGACTCGCCGACGCGGCGCGGCGGCACGCCTCGCTGGTCTTGATCACCATGGATACCCCGGGCGGCCTGAGCGATTCGATGAAAGATATCATTCAGCACATTCTCGCTTCACCCGTGCCTGTTGCCGTATACGTCTGGCCGACCGGAGCACGCGGCGCCTCGGCGGGGTTCTACATTCTCCTCTCCGCGGACATAGCCGCGATGGCCCCCGGTACGCATGCCGGCGCCGCTTCTCCCATCATCGCCATTGGCGGATTCCCTCAGCAAATCGACGAAGTCTTCCGCAGAAAAATCAATCAGGACGCCATGGCGTTTCTGAGGAGCTTCACGGTGCGGCGTGGCCGCAACCCCGAACTGGCGGAGAAGGCGATCACCGAATCCAAAGCGTTCACGGAGAAGGAATGCCTGGATGGCAAGATGATCGATTTGATCGTCAACACATCCGATGATTTGATACGGGAGCTTGACGGGCGTACGATCACGCGGTTTGACGGCACTAAAGTCACGCTGGCGTTGCAAAGCGCGGTGCTCGAGCCTTTCGAGTTATCCGCGCGGCAACGGTTCCTCGCGCGCATTGTCGAGCCGGATGTTTTCTTTGTCCTGCTGATTCTCGGGGTGCTCGGGCTGTACACCGAGTTCACGCATCCAGGCGTCATCGCCCCGGGAGTGATTGGCGGAATCTGCCTGATTCTGGCGCTCTACGCGATGCATTTCCTCCCGGTCAACCTGGCGGGATTGTTCCTCATTGCGTTGTCGCTGGCGTTTTTCATTCTGGAAGCCAAAGCGCCAAGTCACGGCGTCCTCGCGCTTGGTGGAATCGTTTCCATGTTCTTGGGTGCGGTGTTCCTGATCCGCTCGCCGTTGACGGCGATCCGCTCGCCGTTGACGGCCGGAGGGGTAAGCCTCGGCGTGGCGTTGTCGGCAACGCTACCGTTTGGCGTTTTGGCCGTGGTACTGATGAAGTTGGTGCTGCGGTCGCGAAAATGGAAAACGGCCACGGGGAAGGAGGAGTTGATCGGCTGCCAGGGCACGGTGACGGCGGAATTGAAAGCGGGCGAGGAGGGAATGGTGCGCGTCCACGGCGAGCTTTGGCGCGCGGAGTCTTCGCAGCCGGTGCCGGAAGGAAAGACCGTTCGCATAAGCAAAGTGGAAGGGTTGAAGCTCTACGTCGAGCCGGTGGAAGTGGCCACTTCGGCGGCGAAGTAAAGGCGCGTGTTCTTAGGAGGAGAGATGGAAATCGGTTTCGTGGGGATCGCAGTCATCGTCGGAATCGTGCTGATCTGGTTTTGGAATTCGATTTACATCATAAAAGAGTGGGAGCGCGGCGTGGTGCTGCGGCTGGGGCGATTGCTGCCGGAGGCCAAGGGGGCCGGCATTCGACTCGTGATGTGGCCGATCGAAACGCTGTATCGCATCAGCCTGCGCCTGGAGACGCTGGACGTTCCGCCGCAAGACATCATCACGCGCGACAACGTCTCGGTAAAAGTGAACGCCGTGTGCTATTTCCGCGTTGTGGACGCGAACCTCGCGCTCTCCCAGGTGCAGAATTATCAGTACGCGACGTCGCAGTTGGCGCAGACCACGCTGCGCAGCGTAGTCGGGCAATTCGAATTGGACGAAATCCTCTCGCAACGCGAAAGAGTGAACGCCAAGCTGCAGGTGATTCTGGACCAGGACACCGAGCCGTGGGGCATCAAAGTCACCAAAGTAGAAGTGAAACAGGTCGACATCCCCGAGCAGATGCAGCGCGCCATCGCCAAGCAGGCGGAAGCTGAACGCGAGCGCCGGGCGAAAGTCATTCACGCCAACGGCGAGTTCGAAGCTTCCGCGAAGCTGGCCGACGCCGCCAAAGTGCTGGAGACACAGCCATCCGCGATCCAGTTGCGCTACCTACAGACTCTCACGGAAATAGGTGTCGAGAAGAACACAACGATTGTGTTTCCCCTGCCCATCGATATTATTAACAAGTGGGTACAGGCTTTGGGAGGAACGCAAAAATAAGCAATGAGCTATGCAGGAAAACGGGGCGTCGGTGAGCGCGTACTCGAAGGCCGTCACGTCATTGGCTTGTTCCTGGCGGTTATTTTGCTTTCGGGTCTGTTTTTTACCCTTGGGTACGTCATGGGGCTGCACCAGTCCGAGGCGCGAGCGAGCGCCGACGATCTGCCGGCGAAGCCCGAGTCGCGAAATGCTCCCAAGCCAGAAACCGTTTCAAAGCGTGCGCAAAAAACCACTCCGGGGGAATCCTCGACGGATACGGGAACGCCAAACAGTTCGGAATGGGAGTTTTACCACGCGGGTGAAAAAAACAAAAACGAGGACCTGCTGAAACCTGGCCCGGCGGTGCCGGCAAAGCAAGCAAAGAGCGATCCCGTGCTCGTCAAGGCGCCCGCGCCGCGTAGCGGGAATGCCGGCGGTTCGAAAGCTTCCAAGGGTTCGACTGTGCCTGCCGCGCCGGCCAATGGTTATTCCCTCCAGGTCGCCGCTATGAACCGAGAGGCAGATGCGCTGGACCTCGCAAAGGTTTTGCAGAAGAAAAAATTTCCCGCTTATGTGCTGTCCCCCCATGGCGACAACTATTACCGCGTGCAAGTAGGCCCCTACGCGGACTTGAAGGCCACCGACGCCGCCCGGAAAGGCCTGGAAGCCGCCGGCTTCAAAGCCTTCGTGAAGCGCTGATGTCTCGATTCGCCGGGCCCACGCTGGTTGCTTCCGAGACCGGGGCGAAGATACCGGATTGGCTGCGCCTGGCGATCGCGGCGGTATCCGGCGCGGCACTGTCTCTCTCCTTCACCGGGCTGTACCTTGGCATTTATTCCTGGATTTGTGTCGCCGCGCTGTTGCTGGCGGTGCTCGGTGCGAGCGGTCGCGTCGCGTTCGCCTGTGGCTTCTTCCACGCGCTGCTGTTTGTGGTGACTTCCGTGCCTTGGATTGCAACCGTGCTTAGCGTTCACGGCGGGTTGCCGATCGCGGGCGGGTGGGGGGTTTTGCTGTTGATCAGCGCGGCGTGGGGCGTGCTCGCCGGCGGTTTCACGCTGACGGTCGATCGCATATCTTGCCGCAGCATCGAGCTGGCGTGCATGGCGGCGCCGTTCGTGTGGGTCACCTTCGAATTTGTCCGCGCGCATCTGCCGGAGATCAGTTTTCCGTGGAACCTGCTGGGTTATCCCGCCTCGGCAAATCTCGGCTTGCTGCAAATCGCTGCGTTTACCGGGATTTACGGTTTGTCGTTTCTCGCGGCGGGGTTCAATGCGCTGCTCGCCTGGGCGGTAGCGTCGAAAAGAATGGAGTTAAAGCAACGCGTGGGGATCGCGGGAATGGCGACGGCCGTTCTGGCGGTCGCAACGCTGGTTGGGCCTCGGCTGGTGCCGCAGGCACGGGCGCAGCATTTTGCGCGCGCCGTGCAGCTCAATTTTCCCGAGGTACCTGAATATCCGTCGGATTGGTTTGCGAAGAATGTGCAGCAGCTCGACGAAGTCTCAAAAATGAGCCTCGCCCCAAGCGCGGAGCAACCCGACTTGTTGGTCTGGCCGGAAGCACCCGCGCCGTTTTCGTTTGAAGACTCGCAATTTGCAAAACTGGCCTCGAGCCTGGCGCTGCACTTTGGCCATCCTTTTCTTGCGGGCGTCGTCGAATGGAAGGCTCCCGGGGATCGTTCCGACAGAGTTCCCCCCGGGCGATTGGTGCCGTACAACAGTGCGATCCTCACTGACGCGCAAGGGCAGCGCGTTTTTGTCTACGACAAGATCCATCTGGTGCCCTTCGGTGAGTACGAGCCGTTTCCGCTCATTCATCGCGTCGTGGCCAACATTTCCGACGAGGTCGGCGGTTTTCACAAGGGCCACAACTATGCCGTGGGCCGCTTGCCCGATGGACACACCTTTGGCGTGTTCATCTGTTACGAAGCCATTTATCCCGGCGAAGTGCGGCGCTTTGCGGCGAACGGCGCCGAGCTATTCTTGAACATTTCAAACGACGGCTGGTTCGGACATTCCGCGGCTGCCGAGCAGCATCTGCACATGGTACGCGTCCGCGCGGTCGAAAACCGGCGGTGGATCGTGCGCTCCACCAACAGCGGCTACACCGTGTCCGTGGATCCCTACGGCCGCATCATCGAGCCGCTTCCGCCGGATGTGCGCGCGGAAGCCGACCTGCCTTATGATTTTCGAACCGACAAAACCATCTACACGCTGTTCGGGAACTGGTTCGCTTGGATGTGCGTCATCGTTTCCGTTATTCTGTTGTTGGTCTCCTGGAAACCGCGAACCAGGGAAGTAAACACGCTAGGCGATAACGAGAATTAGATAGAAAGAAACCAATGAACCTCGAAGACCTGCAAGATCGCTACGAATCACTGAAACAGCGCAGCACGCTTGTACGGAGCTATCTTTGACCCGCCCAGCAATCGCGAGCGTCTGAAGGCGCTGGAAACCCGCATCGCCGACCCCCATTTCTGGAATGACCAGGAGGCCGCTCAGGGAGTATTGCGCGAGCGCAAGCGCGCCGAAGAACAGATTGCCGCGGACGAAAAGCTCACCGCCGTGGGCGGCGACCTTGAAACCTACATCCACCTCGCACAGGAAGAAAGGGATCCAAAGCAAAGGGAAGACCTTTTGAAAGAGCTCGAGCGTGAGCTTGGCGCCGCGGATGTTTACGTTTCCGACCTGGAAACCAAGACGCTGCTCTCCGGCGAGAAGGATCATCTCAACGCCATCATGACCATCAAGCCCGGCGCGGGCGGAACGGAGTCGCAGGATTGGGCCTCGATGCTCGTGC
>WNGR01001503.1_pt1 | contig 26145 bp, 13 predicted proteins | sample 5407581 | NCBI WGS metagenome assembly WNGR01 (sample SAMN13153383, study PRJNA577476) | soil metagenome | isolation source: 80 cm soil or saprolite under Garry oak tree replicate 2 | place: USA:California | collected 2016-06-15
CGCATCCGTCGAAGCGACTGGCCGAGCGTCAGCCTGCCGGCCGGCGGGCGCAAGGCGAGACCCAAACGACCAGGCTAAGCATGTAGGCCTGACTGCAAAGGACTTGCGGACGCGGGTTCGACTCCCGCCACCTCCACCATTTAAACGTCCAGAGGGGCCATAGAAATCCCGGACCCAGGAATTACGCGGGGTTCCGGGCGGAATGCGATTTCCGCCGTCCCACCATTCATCGCGCGACGCTGAACTGCGGGCAGGTCTTTCGCCACGCGGTCGCCACCGGACGCGCGGAGCGCGACCTCCGGCAGATGCGTACACGAACGAGCGCAGTCAGCGCGCTGCGGCACCTACGCTCTTTATTGCAGCACCGTCCCGCCGCTCCAGAAGAAGTTCTCCTTACCGTCCGCGTACCACACCGGATTTCCGTTAATCGGCTCTCCGTTGTCCACGTACCCTTCGAAAGCGAGCCTCGTGCCGGGCGCGACCACGCGGGAGACTTCGGCTCTGGTGTTGGGAGCACCATTGCGGACGTTGAGGCGCGCCGTCGCTACGGCGGTGCCTTGCTGCGGGATGTTGTTCACGGTCGGTTGGGAGGGTGCGCCATCCCCTGCGGTGCACGCAACATACTCGGAGACCACGTCCCTTAGCAGTTGATCGTATGTCCTCCGGCCATGTGCCAGGCCCGTCACGGGATCTGTCTTGCGGTGCGGATCCAGGAAAAAGTGACCTACAACGGATCTCGAGGGGTCGAGCCCGAATTTTGCGCATGCATATGCAATGACCCATACGTATCTCCTGTACGCCTCATCGGCGTCGATCTTTTCTCCATAGCAATATTCCACACCGATCGCGGCGTCGTTCGCGTTGTAACCGAAGAGCTGGTTGTCCGTCGGCACTTTGTAGAGGACGTGCCACGCTTTTTCCGGCGGCGAACCCTCCAGCGCGGGTATACACTCGATGATCTGCTTATCGTCCACGAACAGATGGGCCGAGGCGCTCTCGTCGTTCCGGCTGCGTTCGTAGTAGGCAACGTTGCCCTGAGAGGTCGAGTTGGGATTGCCGGTGTCGTGGGCGACGATGAACTTGACGCCCGGCGACATCGCGATGCCGGACCGGCGCTTCGACGGCTTGGGCAGGTAGCTCGTGGCAATCTGATACCTCATGGTGAACGCCATTTTCCTCACCCCACTGGCGGATGGTCTGCTGCCGCCTGATCCGAAGCCTTTCCAGATGACCCGGCCGCCTCATCCCGTCCGCCACCGCCGGGCAGGTACCTGCTCATGAATGCCTCGATAAAGTCCGTTCCCGCGTACCCAGACGTGATCAGCATGATAACGGTGCTTCGATCGAGCTGCGTCGGCCCGGCGCCGCTGACCCCGATGATCGCGAGGGCACCTGCGATCGCGCCGATCAGCAAACTGACGGCCAGCGTCGCCAAATCGAACATGCCTCCGAAGGGTCTATTTTGCTGCTCCGCAGAGTCGTGCAGCTTCTTGAGACCGCTCACCACCCGGATCCCCTGACCGATCAATCCGAGCATCGCTCCCAGCAGTATCTGAAGAATCCAATCTACATTCGACATGCCACCCTCCTCCGTTGAAACGTCACACTGGATCCAATTCGCCTGACTTTGATCGCTTCGATGTGCCGCAACACACGCATCTCACGGCCAATCGCCCTGCACTTGCACCAACCGATACGCGCCGCACGCTGCACTGCTGCTCCAGCATCCATTCAAAAAACGCGACCGAAGCTTCTGATTACATCCTAGATATCGCCCCACTGCGACACAAAGTACCGATGGTCAGCTTCTCGCTGTGCCATGAGGTCGGGACGGTGACGCATGGTGGCCTCGTTCAGGTGGTCGCAGGGCAGTCCCTCCACGCAGTGGATCTGATAGTTGTACTGATCGACCCGGAACGCGAAGTCATCGTCACCGTACCAGCAGCGATAACGAGAATCGAACAGCGGGAAGCCCGCTTTCGTATGGATGCCCCCTTTGATTAGAAAGCAGTGTCCCGTCATTCCCCCATGCCGCTTCGAACCCCGCGTTGAAAACGTACGTCCCGTCAACCGCACTCCGTCATTGACGCAGCAGCGTGGGTCCGGGTAGGCGACCCATATCTCGTTGCGAAGGACTGCACGCGCAAGAACTTCGAGTGTTCCAGAGCGGAAGTCGATGTCGTTGTTGAGGAAAGCGATCAAGACCTCGTCGCCGAAGTCCGAAAGCGCGGCCTTCCAGGCCAAGTTCCAGGCTTCGTAGATGCCCAGCCCGTGCGCCGGGATCGTATGCAGCCGCTCGCCTTCGCGCGCGGTCAGCTGTTCGAGCAGTGCCACGCCCTCCCCGGCGTGCGGCTCGATGCCACCGTTGTTCGCCACGTAGATGCGTGCGACTCGTTCGCTTAGTACCTTTTCCAGGAACGTGGCGGTCATGCGTACATGCTCTCTCGTCGGAAAATACACGGGAATGGCCACCGTAATCGGATGGCCGGTCAGGAAGTGACGATGCACCGTAGTGTCGCTTTTCCTTGCGTCGAAGGGAACAAGCGGGCCATGCAACCCTAGCACGTCGCACCTGTTGTACTGCTCGAATCCCAGCCGTTCACGAATGACGCGGTAGGTCGCCGGATCGTCGGTCAGGTTGTCGTCTGGGTCCCAAAGCCATCGGAAGTAGCGGAAGACCGAGCGGTGGAGAAACCATGCGCCGGCGGTATTCATGTACTTCCGAACGGGAAACGCGTACCCCCCGACTTCGGGGCCGGAAAGGCAATACGCAGGAACGTTGAACCCACAGAACGGATGCCCCAGCTCGAGCATCTTCACGATTGCATCCGGAGGGAACTCGATGTCTGCGTCGACGAAGAGAATCCAGTCTGCCCCAACACGCAAGGCGAACTCCGTGATCAGGTTGCGCCCCTCGCAGATCTTGATCAGACGCGTGCCGTTCGTGATGCGCTCCGAACCATCGTCGATCATGAACCGCCAGACCTCGCCACCCAGCGCCTTTACCCGTGCGGACACATTGTCCAGCAACGGCTCTAGTCCGTCCGGCTGGGTCTCAGCAGCGAGTAAGAAGGCGAGCTCATGGGGTGTGCACGCCCGCATCTCTTCGGCGTGGGCCAGCCAGCGGGAAGCGTCCCTGAATTTGTGACCCGCAGCAGTCGCGCCCACGACGATCCTCATTTTACCGCCCGGACGTATAGATCACCTCGCGGATGCAAAACGTGTTCGGCGCGGCGAAACAGGAAGCGAACCGGAGGCAGCAGCGCGTCGGGCGACACATTGCCGTACCACTCGCCGGGCGGAGGCGGAACGATGCCGACGATCGAGTGCGGCGGGCGCGGCTCGGTGGCACAGGTGATGAGGCACGTTCCAGCGGCTTTCGAGGTGAGCCACATGTTGTATAGCACGCCACGCCAGTGCTCCACGTGTTCAAATACTTCGGTGCAGAGGGTCACGTCAAATGCATTGCGCAATTCCCGCGACGGGGTCCACGTGACCGCGTCGGCGACTACGTCCACATTCGGTCCATCCCTTGTATCCAGAACAAGATAGTCTGTGGTCGGCGAGAACAGTGCTCTAGGCGAACCGTTTACGTCGTACCCTCCAATATCGAGCACACGTTTGGCGGCGGCAAGGTGCGGCCGTATCTGCGTCTCGAGCCAGTTCCACGCTTCCGGATGCATGGCGCAGTCTTACGTACCGACACACAAAGCCAAATGTTGTGTCATGCACCAGGCTCGCTTGCTTGCGATAGGTTCGCCCATATCACCCCACTCCCGTGATGCATCCCGTGCGGCTCCCCGCCGCGCCGCCGGTCGGGCCATACGACACCGATGCCGCCCCAGTCCCCGGACCCGCGTTCCTGCGTCTCATATTCGGACCGCAAGGCGTCCCAGACGCGGGACACGCAGCAACGCGCCCCGGCGTGCCAGTCCGAGTCCACGATGTCGTGCAGCCCGAGGACGCGCGGCTTGCGGCTCAGTGCCACGCTGCAATCCCTCGCCACGCTTCGATAACCGTGGTCGGCGTCGATGAACACGGCGTCGTATTGCGGCAAGAGCCGCGCCACCGTGTCTTGCGACCCCGAGTCGCCCCGAATCAGCTCCACCTGCTGTCCGAACCTTGCTCGAATATCGTCCAGCGATCGCTTGAGCTCGGGGTGCTCTTCCTTGTCCACGCACGTAATGCTGATGTCCCTGCCGGCCTCGCGGAATTTCCTGGCCACGTGCCACTCCACGCCCCCTTGCCCTGCGCCGATGTTGAGCAGGCTGCTTGCCCTTTCCTGCAGCATCAGACCGATCCACCAGTCGAACTCCTCCGGGACCTGCTCAAGCCTGGGCCAGGCATGGCCGTCGTAGGAGCGCGGCTGCGCCAAGTCGGATGGAGGAGGCATGCCGCGCTGTCGTGTCTGCCACGTCGTGACGGCCCGATCTCCGATCTCCCGCCAGAACCTCTCGTCGTATGGAATGCGACGGAGGTTGTCGAGCAGCAGGCAACCCGTGTCAGTGGCGGGGAAAAGAATCCCCGGCCACGCCTCCACCCCGAAGTAAAAATCGGGCGCCTTCCATCCGCCTTCGCGGCCGAAGACATCCGCATTCCTGAACCAGAAAAATGTTCCGCTGTAGTGCCAATCGCCGAGATTTTGATGGATGCGGAACTGGCCTTGCATCTTGAACGCACCGGTCATCGGGTAGCGGTCGAGCTGGGCCCGCACCGAGGGCCAGTCATCGAGATTCACTCGATAAAGCGTATCGACCCACTTTTTCAACGGATCGGGAAACCGAGGCTCGTGTCGGACGCCTTTGGCGTGAGCGTAGAACGTGACCTGGTCGTCGACCTCGGACTTGACTTTCTCCAGCAGCGCCGGGAAGGCCGCCCCTTCAGCGCGCGCATCGTTGGGCGCCACCAGAAACTCAAACCCGTGCGGCGCGAGCAGATCCCGCACGACCTCCGGCGGCTCCGAGCGAGCGTCGTGGAAGATGGAGACGACGCGCCGCCCGTTGAAAAGGTCGATTCTGCGCAGCAGCTGATCCACGTTCCAGCGCCACGTGGACCCTCGCACCGGCCAGATGTGGTACAGCAAATTACGCTTCGGAGTTCGGACCGGGCGCGCAGACCGGCTTCGCGTTTCCGATACGCGCGCGGTGGGACGAGTGATCGCCGCATCGGCCGGAGGGGCGGGCTTTCTCACAAGCGCCAGGCTTCGAGCGGCGCCGCCGCTCGACTGTGGCCCATTCGGCACCGCGGTGGAGACGGCCACCTCGAGCGCCGTCCGCAATCGTGCCGCGTAGCTGTGCTGCGCGAGCTTGGCGCGTGCGCTGACGAGCACCTCCTCGCGCCGCGAGGCGTCTTTGACCAGTTCCGCGGCTGAGGTCACGAGATCCGCGGCGCTCTGGAACGTCGGAATCTCGGGGAACACCCCATTGAGCTCGGCGCGGGCCTCCGATACGACTGCGGCGCCGCACGCGAGTGCTTCATAGACGCGCGGATTCATCGACCAGCCCGCCACGCCGTCGCGGTTGTAGTGATGGACATCGCGGAAGACGTTCACGACGACCTTGGTCTGTTGATAAAGGCACGCCGTCTGCTCGGCGGGGATGTTGCGGGACAAGCAAAGCCGGTTGACCGCGTCGTTTCGCCAGGGCCCGCCGACGACGTAGGACAGCAGGCCTGCTTTGGCCAGTTCCAGCAGATACTGCTCTCGAGTCCGGTTGTATCCGCCGATGAAGCCGACCTTGTGGCAGCGTTCCAGGCCCGCATCGGCGTGGACCCGCGGGTCGAAACACACCGGCAGATAGTGCGCATTGCGGTGCCGGGTGAGCGTGCTCGGATCATTCGCGAAGACCACGTCGAACCGATCGGACCACTTGGCGGTATCGTCCACCTCGTAGGGCTCGTCCAGAAGCCAAACCGCGGAGCGATACTCGCGAAAGGCGCCGTTCCATCGCTCGGCGAACCTTCGCCCATGGACGACGAAAAGCAGATCGGGGCGGAACGCGCGGATTTTCTCGGGCAGACGGGGGTCATCCCACCACGATTCTTGATGGTCGACGCCGGCCTCCGCCGCGCCGTTGCGCAGTCCCGTCGCGAAGACCTCTCCGCAAGCGAGGAAGCGGTAGTTCACGAAAAACACCCGGCTCGCGGGTTTCGACGATGTCTGCGCGTCCGCCTGGGCCGCGCGTTGCGCATCGAAATCATCGAGCAACATCTTGGGAAGTCTGGCCAGGTGGCTGGCCGGGCTCAGGTTGAACAGCTCCACGCCGCGCTCGCGGAGCAGGTTGCGCAGCTTTCCATACTGTTCGTCGATCTGCCGCAGCTGGCCACGCAGCGGATGCGGGCCGGTGTTGGCGAAGAAATGGTGATCCGTGAAGTCCACGCCGATCAGGCCGATGCGCCTGGCGCCCATGAAGGCGGCGAGGCACACGGCGACGTACGGAGAATTCTGCGCGTACGGCATCCCGGCCTGATCCCACGGATCGGTCCCTCCGAGCCGGCCGAGCTTCAGCTTGACCAGGTTCTGCGTCGCCAGACCGAGGTCGTCCCGCTGAGAGAAGATGTAGGACGCTCGCGAGCCGCGCACGAACGAAAAGCGGTCCCTGGCGAACTGCCCGGGCGGATTGAGGACGACGAGATAAGTCGGATCGAACCGCCTGCCGACGTCGTTGACCCCGATGGTCAGGCGCGCCTCGGGACGCGTCAACAGATTGAGCGACTCGCCGCAGCCGCAGACGACGACCGTTGCTCCGGCGTGAAGCGCGCGGAAGTCGGAGAGCACTTTTCCGCGGCGATTCTGGACAGATATCGATGCCTCAGCCAAGGAACTCATCAGTGGACTCCACGAGAGACGCCATCGATTCGGTCGCAGTCATTCACCTTCCATCACGTGTGTCCAAAGCAGAATGCCTTAATGTCCGACGCCTTTGTCCGGCGGCAGGTCATGAGGCAGCGGGAAAGTCTCCAAGAGCTTCTTCTGAGAGACCACCCACTTGTTCTTCTTCTTCTCCATCAACCAGGCTTGCATCGTGAGCTTTGTCGGCAAATATCCTTCTGCCGCCAATTTCCTCTTCACGGGCGTGCCGGGAAACTCCACCTTGACCTGGTACTTGACTACCTGCTTCTTACTCAATACGGCTCCCTTTACATCGCTTTCAAACTTCGATTCCATTTTCCGGTTGGCAGAGCGGGTGATGGGAACCATGTTTCTGTTTTCGCCAGGTCCGTGAACGTGATGATTGAGGAGGTGGCCGCGCACATAGGTGTCTTGTCTTCGGTTCACTTCATTCCACAGAGGTGTTACCTGAAATGGCTGACTACCGGCGAGCTTGCCTGGGTTGATGCTCAGTGGCTCGGCCACCATACCTTCACCGACAAGCGAAGATCCCACGCCAGGGACCGCGATCGTTCGCGTATTGAATTCCACCCGACTTTCCGGAGGAGTCGATGAGTCGAGATCCAGGTACGGGTCGCTCCCGAGCAGTTGCGCGATCTTCGACAACGCTTGTCGTATTTCCTCGCCGGCCTGTTGCCCGAAACCGCCCTTGGTCTTAGCCTTGATCTTTTGGATTTTCCGGATCTCTGCTTCGATTGACTTGATTTTTGCCTTCTGCTCTTGGGATAGGGAGCTCTTCTTGACTTCTGCGAGATAACTCTCAAGAACGCGAGGCGTCGAGGAGATCGTGAGCTCGGCCGACTCTCCCTCTCCGCGGAACGACAGTTCGTGGGACTCATCAGCCGATTTGAACTTCTCCTTTGCTTTCCACCAATTGACTAGCGATGCGACGGCTTCCTTTCCCGCTCCCAAGAGCTTTCCAACGCCAGCGACGATCTTCCCGATCACCAGGTCCACCGCCTGGTCGACCTTCGCCTGGATCTTCTTGATGATCCCGACGATCTTCTCGGTGATGCCGGTGATGCCCAGCAGCCGCGCCAAGAAGGCGATGATGATCGGGATGGTGCGGGCCAGGGCCTGCTCGACGGCATTCGCCGCCGCGCCGATCTGGCCTGTCGCGATCTCGTAGACGGAGTTCACCACCGATTCCACGAATGCCAGGATCTGGTTGATGCGCTCGACGAGGAACATCACGACGTTGTAGATCATCAGGATCGCCTGGATGATCGCGCCCACCGGGTTGAACATCGAGACGAGTTTCGTGATGGCGGCCTTGATGATGGTGGCGATCAGCCATTCCTGGACGCCCTGGATGATCGTCTCCTTGAGGTTGGAGAGATACTCCTTCATCATCTCCCAGAGCTTCGCCGGCCCTTCCGTGAGCAGGACCTTGATGAACCCCACGACCTTCTCGATGATGGCCACGTTGCGCTCGCCGATGAGCTTCACCGCCTTGGCGCGAAAGCGCTCGTACGTGAGCCCCAGGACCTGCAGCACCAGCTTCAGGATCGAGCCGAGGGAGAAATCGCTCGGCACCTCGATCCCCGCCTCGCCCAGCGAGCCGAACAGCCAGGCGATGAACCCGGCCTTCAGGTGGGTCCAGATGTTGTCGATGAACTGGCCCAGCCCTTTCTTGATCGCTGCCAGCACGTTCTTGAGAAACCCGATGGGATCCGAGACGATCAGGTCGATGGTGTTCTTGGCCTTCTTGAGCAGCGCCATGACCTTGTCGCGGAACTCGCGCAGGATCCTGATGACCTCGGCGATCGCGTCGCGCACTTTCTCGTACAGGCTCTTGTGCGCGTCCTTCATCTCCTGCAGCGCCTTCGCGCCCTTGTCGTACGCGTCCTTGTAGCGCTGTGCGAGCTTCTGCGCGAGATCGTTCTTCTTGTCCTCCACGCCCTGGCGCAGCTCGTCGAAGCGCCCCTGCACCTCTTTTTCCGCCGCCTTCCCCACGGCCTGCAGATCGGCGGGCAGGCCCTTCACGTAGGTGCGAATCTCGTTCTGTCCCTTGGTGATCTCGTCCTTGGCTTCCTTCAGTCGGCTCTCGACGAGATTCGCGACCCGCACCACCAGGGCGTCCAGGTCCTGCAGGAAAATCTCGTGCGCCTGGTCGAACCAGGCCTTGACCTTGTCGGGCAGCGGCAGCAGCTTGTCCTTGAGCCACAGCACCCCGCCCGACAGCCCGCTGTAGCGGTCGTCGAAGCGCGTCTCGACGTAGTCCTTCATCTTCGCCACGGCGGCGTCGGCGCCCTGGTCGAAGATCGCGGGCACCTCGGTGTCGAGGCTCTCCAGCTTCTTGTCGACCGCCGCCTTGGTCCGGTCGAAAATGCCCTGGATGTGGTCGGTGACCTCTTTGCGCCTGAGCTCGTCTTTTTCCTTGGCGCTGAGCTGGCCCCCTTTCACCTTGTGCAGCGCCTTGACGCCCTGCCCGACGAATCCCGCCAATCCCTTCTTCTCGTCGCCCGCGGCCGCGGTCGCCGCCGCCCCGAGAACGTTCTGCTCTTCCTGGCGGTATTGCTGCGGACCCGAGTCGGCGAACTGATCGGCCTTGTCCTTCGCAGTGACCACCGCGGAAAAGCGGGGGTCGTTCGCCTTTTCCATCTGCGGAGTGGTGACTTCCGCGTCCGTCAGGAGCTTTCCGGTGTCCTTCTTGCCTTGCTCCAGCGAAACGTCGGCGGCGGGCTTCGCCTCGGGCATCGCTTGATCGGCGCCGACGGGCGGCGGAGTCGGAGGTGCGCCCTCGGGAGGAAGCTCTGTCACGGACTTGCCTTCGACCTTGCTTTGGTCGGGAGGAGCCGAAGACGCCCCCTCGATCCCCGCGGTAGCCTGCTGTTTCTGCTGGGAGACATTGCCGGTCATCGCCCCTTTCAGCTTGGTGCGATCGTCGCCCTTCATGAAGTCCCCGGCGTCCTCGGTCTTCTTGGGCATGGACTTCTTGATCTCTGCCCGCAGCATCTCGAGGAAGCTGGAGGACTTGGGCTTCCCGGTGGGAGCGGCCCCCATGTCGTCGACTTTGTTCGCCTGCGCGCCGGCGAGCTTTTCGTTCGGCGGCGGGTGCGCGGCGGCCTGCGCCTCTGCCGCCTTCTTGGACGCGGGCGGATGCGAGCGCGCCTTGGCCGCGCTCTTGCCGAGATTGTCGAGGGCGCGCGCGATCCGCGGATGCTTGCCGGGATCCAGGCCTTTCAGCGAGACGGCCGGTGTAACCGGCGAAGCCGCGTGGGCCGGGCCGCTCCTCGCGGGCGCCGGCCGCGCCGGCGCGGCGCCGTGCGCTCGTGCGGCGGCAGGTGGCGCGGGAGCGCGGGCTGGGGCTCGCACTGGAAAGGGAGCTTACGAAGCCGCCACGGACAAGCGGGTCGGGCCGCGGAGCGGGCAGACCGCACCGATCTTGCGGTACTCGCGCTGCACCGCCGCCTCCAGATGGCGGTCCTGCAGGGCGGCGCCTTCCGCCATCGACTGCAGGCACGCGTGCAGCACGGCGTTTCGAATCTGACCGCCGCTCATCGTGCAGCGATCGGCGATCTCTTCGAGGAGTCGCCCGCAGACCTCGTGTTCACGAGGCAAGTGCAGCTGCAAGATGGCGAGTCGCCCCTCGCGGTCCGGCAGGCGAAAATCGACGACCACGTCGATGCGCCGCCGAAACGCCGAATCCACTTCCTGATCGAGGTTGGTGCTGATGAGTAGAACGCCCTCGAAGGTTTCCAGCCGCTGCAGCAGGAAGTTGGTCTCCAGGTTCGCGTAGCGATCGTTTGCGTTGCGCACGCTGGTGCGCTGGCCGAGCAGGGCATCGCCTTCGTCGAAGAGCAGGATCACGTCCAGTTCCTCCGCGCGGCTCAACGCCCGGTCCAGGTTCTTCTCCGTCTCCCCTATGTACTTGTTCACTACCGTCGAGAGATCGATCCGGTAGAGGTCCTTGTCGAGCGCCGACGCGAGCACGTGGGCCGCAAGCGTCTTGCCGGTGCCGCTCGGTCCCCGCAGCAAGGCCCGAACGCCGCAGTTCGCTCTGGAGCCGTGCGCGATCCCGATCGCTCCGCAGAGGCGCTCGCGGTGTCTGCAGCGCGTCTCCAAAGCCTCGAGCTCGCGGCGCGCCTCGGGCGAGAGCGCGAGCTGGTCCCAGCCACCACTGACGTTCAGGCGCGTGGCGAGGGCGTCGAGCCCGGAACGATCGAGCACCCGGCTCGCGTCACGAACGTCGATCAGCGAGATCTCTGCGCGCCCGCCGACGCGTGCGTGAGCCCGTGCCAGCCGGCAGACATGCGCGAGGTTCCCAGTCGTCATTCGGAACGCCTCGGACAGGCACGGCACCAGCGAGAGGTCGCCCAGCGCCCGGCTCCACAGCTCGCGCCGCGCTTCCCTGTCCGGGATCGGAAGCTCGAATGTCACGACGCGCCTTCCCTCGGCTCCGGAGAGCCCACCGCGTGAGCCGAGCACCACGCCAAACGGCACGCCCGCGCAGCTCAGTCGAGGCAACGCAACCACCTCGCCCGGCCCGGGATCGAACACGAACACCGGCATGGCGTCGAGCAGCACCGCCAAGGGGCCCACCGCCTGCAAGTCCGGCGACTCCGCGGGATTGCGCGCGTCGACCTCAAGCAGAGCCTTGCCGCTTGCGCGAGCGATGGCACCCAGCAGCGTGCGCCTCCCGTTGTGGCGAGGCCCGCGGACGACCACGCCGTCAAGCTGTCTTTCTGCAAGCAAGGCGGCGACGCGTTCCGCCTGCTCGCGAGTGTCGGCCGGGATGCACAGGGACGAAAGCGGCAAGGCCTCTGAGAGCGCGCGCATGCGCAGCCAAGGCGCTCTCAGTTCCATCGCCTCCCCTCGGAGAGCGTCCCACAGGAGCGCCCGGACCTCGACGATCCAACTCGGGAAAGGCGCATCGGCGTTCGAAACGCGCAGCAGACCCAGCTCGACGAGCCGCCGAATACGCGCGCGCACTGCGCCTGCGCCGAGTCCTGCGAACCAGCCCATCATCAGGCCCGCGCTGGGTCGCCCCGCCGAATGCGATTCGCCTTCGAAAAGGCGTGCGAGCCGCCCGTCCTCCTCGCTGACGCCGGCGCCCACCAGCAGCACCAGAGCTTCGTAGTCCACCCCGGTAGCGCACGCCAAATCGCGCAACGGCAGCTTGCTCGCTGCCCGGCGCTCCCAACGCTCCACGCCTTCACGCCACCACCCTCCCGCCTCCTCCAGCGTGCCGCCCTCGAGTCCGCGCTCGGCCAATTCGTTTAGATAGATGGCGATAAAGCCGTGCCGCTCCAGGAGGCTTTCGAACGAACCCGCGCGCGTTGCCGCTTCCCGGATCAACTCGATCAGCGCGGCGTAGAAGTAGAGCCGGAAGTGGGCGTCCGGAGTGGCCGGAAGATCGTCGAGTGCGGCGGGATGCATGGTGGGGTCAGTCGAAGTGGAATCTGATATCGCGCCCCGCGGCAGGCACCCAGCCAGGATCGCGATCGAGACCGGAAAGTCGCACTTCGATCGGAAGATCCGCGAGCGCGAACTGCACGTCGAGCCGTGTCGGTGTCGGATGCACGCGGGCGGGCAGGCGCAGCAAAACATTCGCGACATCCACAGAATCCACGAGATCGAGCGCTTGCTCGAGGCGATGGCGAAGGTACGGAAGCATCCGTGCGAGCCAGCGTTTTGCGGACACGCGCCGTCGCGCCGCACGAGCGCGCTTGACGCCGGACGTAAGGGAGAGCGCCGGCGGCACGCGCCAACGCGTGCAGAAAGTGAGGCCCGCGCCCGGCTCCTCGTCATCCGCGCGTCCTGCAAGTTGCGCGAGCAAGCCCCAGACCGGATCGTCGCGCACCTGTCGCCCGACCAGATCTTGCCCGACCAGTGCGACGAAATCCCAGATCGGAAGCTCGATGCCCGGCCGCGCCGGGCTGCTGAAGTCGGCATACAGCTCAAGGAACAGCCCGAGGTTGATCAGGAAGAACAAGCCGCCGAAGCGTGTTTCGATGCAAGCTGGAGTCTCTCGCTCCACGACTTCGGCCGGCACCGCAGCCGCGTCCTCGATTCGAGCTGCGTACTTGCGATCGGACGCGTTCCCCTCACGGGGCTCTTTCTGCACCTCGACGCGAGCGGCGCCTTCCATCGACGGCCAAGTTCCGTTGGCGAGAGGCCTCGGCGCCTCCGATGCGTGCGGGCCCGGCGCTTTCGACGATGCCACCGACAAGACGTCGGAAGCGCCTTGCGAATGGGTACCGCCACCCATGCCACGCTTCGCTCCTTCGCCGGATCGCTGCTTCCTTCCCGTCAAGGTGGACGCCGAAAGGGATGCAACCCATCGCTTTGCGCGCTTGATCGATCGTTCCGTATCAAAGGCGCGGGACGTGTGAGCGAGCAGCAGGCTCACGCCGAGGAAGGCTTCGCGAAGCGGGCTGAGAATGGAAGCGTCGGCGGCCGAGAGGTACGCACGCCACGGTGGATCGGTCGCCACCGCGGACCCGCCGTCCCGCGCGCGAGGAGCGCTGCCATTCCGCTCCGTCGAATGCCACGATCCAGACGCGCCGGGCAACGCGAACAGCGGCGCCAAAGCGGCGCGCACGCGGCCCAGCCCGCGGACCTCGAGAATGGAATGGAGCCAATCACGGATGACCTGGTCAGGGACGCGCGATGCAAAGGCCGCTTGCTCGACACCCGACAGACCCGCGAGGGCTGCCGGCATGCACGCCGGCCGCTCGCTCCACGCCTTCACCAACGCCGACGCCAGGTCTTGGTTCGGGAACAAGGTCCTCCACCACCAGCGAATCGCGCCGCCGCGTACCCAATCCCGGGCGAGGCACGTGAGCATTTCGCTCTCATCGGAAAAGACCACCGCATCGGCGGAGTCCGAGATCGGGCCGCGGGCCGGGCGAAGCGCGCGCCGCGCGATCGTCGCCATGCGCGTGCGCACGGCGTTCTCCCACTCTGCGCTGACCACCGCTCCCGGTCTGCTCACCGGCAATCGACCCGGCAAAGGGTCGTCGAGGCGACGGACCACGAGGATCGCGGCCGGCGAGAGCCCCGGCGGAGCGAGAGCGGCCGAAGACAGGGCCACCGACGCGCGAAGCCTCGTCAGCAGCGGGTCGGCAACGCGCCCGCGCACGCGCAGCCGCGAGACGAAGGCGCCGTGACTGTCGAGGGCGAAGCTCACGCCGGTGACTCCCTGTTGCGATGTCAGGTGAAGTGCGGGGGACGCTCTCTAGGGTCTCCGGCGCCGCAGCAGCCATATCACGCCGACGATTACGAGCAGAAGCACGAGCAAGGCCACAATCGCCCTCAAATCGAGGGTCAACAGAAGCAGCTCGATCCAGCAAACGATGTCGAAATAGCCGCACCGCCCGATGACCGCTTTTACGCGATGCTCCTCACCCGGCTGCATCGTGCCGAGCGACGAAGGCAGATGCACCGCGGGCGCCTGGACTCCGGACGGCGCGAGCGTATCGACGTGCAACGAGATCGCACGCGCGACCTTGCCCGGATTGCCGACCGTGAATACGAAGGGGACCGGTTTCCCGAGGTCCCTGACCGGAACCATCTTGATGACGCCCGCGACCTCCTCCAGGATGTTGTAAGGCGACGTGTTGTCCGCCGGGGCCGGAGTCGCCGCGAACTCGCGCACTTGGATAATTACGTTCTCGCCCGCGTAACGCTCCAGGTTGCGGCCCGACATCAGGATGCGCCCGGCTGCGCCGTCGCCCGTGGTCCCGCCGGCCTTGCCGACGCGCTCCTGAGCCTGCGCCATGCCGATCAGGCCGAACCCGCCGGCGTAACGCGGCAAGCCGAGCCCGTCGCTCGAGGGCGCGAAGGCGAGCCTCGTGCCCGGCGAGCCGTCGAACCAGGCAAGGCAACCCGCATCGGGACAGTTCTGGCCGTCGATTCGGGTCATGTTCTCCTGCGCCGAATGCTGGTCGTAGATACCCACTCCATAAGCCGAAATCAGCGTGGTCAGCTCGGCGTCCGTGAAGGCGCCGTCGTGATTGGGACCGAAGCCCTCGATGATCGCCTTCGACCATCCCGTGGGGTACGCGGTAGGAAGCACGTAGGCCCTGACGCAGGGATGGTCCGTGGGCGCGACGGCAACGTCGATGTGCGCGCTACTGGAAGTCACGCTCGTTTCGCCGACTGCGGCGGCGATGTTCTCCCGCATTTCGACGACGCGCCACGTGAGCTGGCCCATTCCAGGGTCACCCCACAGGTACAGCACGTTCCTCGTCTGGGACGAGCCGAAGCTGTTCCGCAGATTGGCCCGCACCGAAAGCTGGCAGCGCTGCTGGTTGTACCAGTTGTTGTCTTCGGTGGTGCAATGCATCGCGGCGATGTCCACGCTGTTCCAGTAGACGGGGGTGTGAACGAAGAAGACGTCCCCGGGCGGCGTGCTTGCGTAACCCGTACCCCAGTTGTCCGGCTTGTTCCACGACGTGCAAAGAGATTGAAGGGGAACCTCGCCGTTCCTGACGGCCAATGAATCGGGGAAGGCCGCGCCGTAGGCATCGCACGACGTACCCGTGCAATTGGATCCCGTGTCGTTGAGCACGAGTATCGCAATTCCGATGTCCCCTGCTGGACTACCCAGAAGGCTTAGAGGAACCTCAATTTCCGCGGTATATCCGCCGGATCCATTCGGTAACTTGTTCGTCACCGCGGCAGTCGGCTGGTCCGCGGCGGGGGGAGTGTACGGACTCCAGTGCTGCTTGTCGACAGGGTTACATGGAGCCGCCGTCGCCCCAGCATACAGTTCCACCTTTGACCCAACATGAAGCCCGTCGTTTGGGGTGCCAGTGGTGGTATCCCATTTGTGCGTAATCTCGATCTTGTACTCACTGGCGCTTGCCCCGCTGCCAGTGAGCGTATTGCCACCGGACACATCCCGGTGCAATTGCAGAATGATTTTCTCACCGTTGAAGAGAGGCAATCCTCCTGGCTGGCTCGTCGTCAAGTCTGGGACCTCGAACAAGAAGCCCGCATAGCTCACGCCGCCTCGCGAATACCGTTTGCTGGAGATGGTCAGCGTGCGAGATCCCGGAATACCGCCGTTAAGATCGGTGTACAAGCCGAGGCATGCGCTGCCCGAGGCAACGGAGGTCGCGTCGTTCCATCCGGTGCCTTTCACACCGTCGGGAGCGCCGGGATCGCTACCGACAAGCAGCCCGAGAGGGCAAGGCTGCTCTGCGAGCACGGCTGTCTGGAAGGCAAGCGCAAATACCAGACTCAATACAAGCCGTGCGAAACCAGAAATCGATGAATCAAAACCGGTAGAGTCTGCGGACATGGCGTTCTCCTCTTCTATGGGCTCTCGTTTCAAGTTACGGTGACGTCAAAGTTGGTCGGAGTTACCTTCGTCGGGAAAACTTCGGTCAATTGCGGCTGCAGGGCAGTGGATGCGACGGAGATCTGGAACGCTCCCGATTCGGGACCGTGTGCCGGAACGGTCAGCTCCAATGAAGCCTGCGAAGTTTGCCCCGCTGTCAGCGTAATGCGCTTGGCGAATGTTCCAGGAGGCGTCGACGAATCTGGCAGGGCACCGTTGATCACTACGGTCCACGTCTCGGGGTGCGCGGTGGTCAGCGTGACTACGAAATCGAAGTCGGCGTGCGGTGGGCTGTCCGTCGTGTCATACCGGATGTTAAAGAGATAGGTCAACGAGCTTCCGGCTGCGACGTCTTCGCTGGTTCCGCCGCTCGGCGTGGCATCCCCCTCAAACACCACCGACCGAGTCACACCCGGGCCTTGATCCGCCGCTACGGTGAGGAACAGATCCTGAGTGATATCGCGGTTGTTCGGCGGGCCGACCACGGCTTCGACAGTCAGCTTGACCGTGTCCCCTATTTGAGGCCCGTTGAGCGGCGCCCTGACCTGCACCTCGAGGGTCGCCACGCCGCCGGAGCGAATATCAATGCTCTGCAGCTCGGTCGCCGATGAAATCTGGTGGACCGTTGCCGCCCTGGTCCAATCGCCGTGCGGTGCGCTAATCGCCGCCGAAAGCACGAACGTGAGCGAGCGATCCGTCCCGTTGTGCAGCTCGAATTGGTGCGCAGCGGCGTCCCCTCCCGGTACGGTATTCAAGTTGCCGGGCAGGAAGTTAATGAAAGTCGGGCCGACGGCGATGCCTTCGCCACTCCATCCGCCTACGAACTGATTGACGGCATTCTGTGCCGCGACCGCCTGACACATGTCCTTCGCGCTCAACGCGTCATGCAATGCGACACCGGGGCTGAGCGGTCCGTCGAGATAATTGGAATACAGGCTGGCGAACTGCTTGCGGTCCTGGACGTCGGTGACCCCCGGGAAATCCGAAGCCAGCAATACCTGCAGATCGCTCTGTACTTGGTAAAGGTCCTGCAGCGCCGACAGCGCACGGCTTTCGTCGAGGCTCCAGGCTCCCGCGCGCGATGCTTGCCGGGTCGCGACGTCCATCACGTCGCGCACGGCGCCGGTGATGGCGAGCTGCATCGCGATCTCCTCCGGTGCGGATCCCAACGGAAGAAACAGCCGATGTATGAGAATCCCACGGTATACGGTCCACGCGGTCTCGAATACTCCGCTGAGCGCATCATCTACCGCGGGGCCGTCCAGAGCCCGCGTCACAAAGACCTGAATGCGCTGTTTCGCCGCCCCGGAGGAAACGGCAGCTACGTTCTCGTCCACCTCGAACAACTGCAGACAGGCGCCGCCCGTCAGATCGACCGGAGAAAAAGAGAATGAACGCCGCAGGATCTCCGACACCATTCCCGCCGTTATGTGGTCCGGCAAGCCTGAAGTGAACGACCCGAAGAACGTCGACGACTGCGCCCCGCTGGGGGAACCCGCGCCTCTGACCGGAACGTACGCCGCCGGCGGAACGTAGCGGAAGAATTCCTCGATCCTGTGTTGATCCGGGTGCGCGACCGATGTGAGCACGTCGCGCAGCTGTGCGACAAACTGGAGCAATCTCGCTTCGCCCAAGACCTCCTGCTCCGTGCGCGGGGACAAAAGCACAAGCGCCGGATCGGGGGCGCGCCGAAGACGCCGCCGGACCGCCCACATGTCCGTGAAGCGGATGCCGCCGCTCAGGGTCCAGTAGATCAAAGCAAGCGGCACGTCGCATGACGTAAGGGCCGTTCCCGCCAGCTTGACGACCGGGTCTGCCGAAACGCCCGCGAAAGGATCGGCCCGATCCCGATCCTGCCATCCCAGGCACAGCGCCGCGATTTGATTTCTAAACTTGCTTTCCGGCGCCAGATCCTGCGTCGGAACCGGCACGCCGGCTCCGCTGAAGTCGATCAGGATCAGCCGGAACTGCACGGTCTCGACGATCGTGTCGGTGTTGCATTTGCCGCCGGTCGTGTCGAACCCGCTGGTGAGCGCCAGCCCCTGCTTGCCCGTCGCGGGCGCGATCGTGAGGAGGTAGACGCCCGGCCCGGCGACATACGTGCCGGTCTGCAGATTTCCGCATTGACTGAAAGTCGTGCCCGCGACGGCGGCCTGCTTCGATTTGCGCACGAGCGCCACCGCGGCTTGCGACCCGAGCATCAACGTCTGGCCTTCGCGATTGATCGCCAGCCCGGCCTCGACGGTGACCATCGGGTTCTGAAGCGTCGACGCAGGGTGCGCTTTCACCTCGAGGCCGTACGCCACTCCGTTCCCGATCGCTTGGCCGAGTCGCCAGTCGATTTGCCGGCGCGCCTCCTGCTCGCGCGCCAAATCCCTGGCGGTAAGCAGGCGCCCGTTGAAAAAATTGACGTTCGGGACGCCGGTGCTGGTAACGTCGGTGCTCAGTATCGGTTCTTCGAGAGACAGCGTGTCCATCGACTCTTGCTCCTCAAGTCAACGCGTTGCTCGCCTAGCGCGCAAACTCGCTGACCTCGATCATCAGCACGCCTTGCACGTTGGTCAGGGTGGGACTCATCACGGGCATCACGGAAAAGCTGGGGATCCCATTGTCATTGCGAAATCCCGAAGCATGCGCAATGAATGTGACCACCAAGGGCTCGGTCCCGACGGACATGGGTGTCACCTTGACGATATAGGTTATAGACTCGTTCCGGTTATCCGGGTAGGGGATAACGCAGCCGACGAACGTGAACGAGAAGCCTCCCACGTTGGGCCGGAAGTTGATGTCGGTGGGACGCAAGCCGTTATAGGCGGGCGGCGGCGTCCTACCGGTTTGCAGCTGCCCGGTCGGAACCGCGGTCGTGTTCGGCCTGGTGAGAGTGAATGGAAACCGCCCCGCCGCGACGATCGAATAACGCTTTGCCGCATTTCTCCGCCCGACCGGTGCCTCGGTGGGCACCCAGCCGGCCGGACTGAACGCGAGAACTTGGCCGTCTTGCATCGGTGTCGCCGGAAGGGACTTACCCAGCATTGCGCCGACCCGGGTCATGCCCGTCGCGCCAGTGACTTCGCCCGACAGGACGATAGCTGGCGCGCTCGGGGTAGTCGGCTGCCATTGAGCGCCGTTGAACCCGAGCACCTGCCCCAATGTCGGGTTGGGCGCCACGACCGGCACGCTTTGAATGCTGGCGATCTGCGTGCTCCCCGCCTGCCCGGTGACATCGCCGGCCAGTGCGATGGCTGGCGCGGACAGGGTCGTTGGCTGCCACTGAGCGCCGTTGAACCCGAGCACCTGCCCCGATGTCGGGTTGGGCGCCGCGACCGGCACGCTTTGAATGCTGGCGATCTGCGTGCTCCCCGCCTGCCCGGTGACATCGCCGGCCAGGGAAGGAGTACCGTGGGTGTGATCGGCGCGCGCGTAGGCGACGGATGCGCCGACATTGGCGGCGAGGCCGAACGCCGTTTGCGCGGCGACCGCGGTGGCCGGCTGAGGATCGGTCGCGCTCGAGCCTGAGCCCCCTGAGCAGCACGTCCCGCACAGCAGCCACTCCTGCAGCATCCGCAGATGCAGCACGAACGGCCGCTGGTCCTCGTTCACGCTCGGCGTCACATGGTCGTCCGACTCGAACACGCCGCCGCCCGCGGGCAGCAGCGCCACCGTGATCTGTGCGAGCAGTACGCAGTCTCCCATAGGAGTTTCCTGCGCGTTCGGAGCGCAGCCGTACCAGCGCTCGATCCATTTCGGCCGCAGCTCCGTCACCCAGACCCGGAACGCCGCGCGCAGATACTCGCAGGCGTCCCGCGGATTGATCCGGATGTCACTGGGCGGAGACCCGAAGAGAAAATCAACGGGAGGAGACGCGGGGGGCGACGCGACGAACCAAGGCGCCGCAGCCTGCCGGATCGCGTCGAGAAACTGCTCGAGGGGCGTCGAAACAGCAGACGCGTCGCTCATGTCGACCTGCCGCAGCCACTGGCAGAAGTCGCGCACGGCCGCCTCTTCGCGCTGCCGGGGCGGATCGAGCGTCAGCTCCAGGCAGAAGTCGTCGCGAAGGCGCGAAGGCTTGACGAGCTGGTCTTCGGTCCGGCACGGCTCGCCCGGGATGGGAACGTCGTCGGCCGGGCAATCGCGGTAGCGCAGCACGACATACAGCGTCAAGCCGTCGGGCGCCGGGCTCGCCGGCACCTTGTCGGAATTCTTCGCCAGCCAGTCGTTGATGTGCGCGCACTGAGGTGCGGGCACGCAGATCAGCTGGCCGCTCGGGCTGATGGCCGCGCCTGCGTCCACGTACACGCGCGGCCCATTCGCACCGTCGATGTCGACGCGCACCGCCAGCCCGCGCACCGTGCCGTAGCCGATCAGGTCGCGCGCCAGCCATTGATCCCGGCCGGACAGATAAGCGAATTCCTGCTTGAAGTCGTCTTCGCCCAGCACCATTCCCAGCACGTAGTTCACGTGCTTGGACGGATCCAGGGGCGCGAGGGCCAACGTGGCAGGCGAGGTATCGAAGCAGCAGCCCATGTGCGTTTCCCAGCTCTGATCTGTCAGTTCGTCACCGGAATGCATTCCAGCGTGAGGCGCTCTTTCCCCGGATGTCCGGGCGGCGGCGCGAGATACGATTCGCCGATGTAGTTGCGGCCGAGCACGAGCGCGGGCATGAGCTGCGGCGCCCGGCTGCCCACATCGAGGAGCGTATCGGATCCGAGACGCGCGTCGCCGATCCTGAACAAGGCCCAGTAGAAGCCCACGTCGAACACCGTGTGCGCGGGCTTTTCCAGGTCCACCACCCGTCGCGCCAGATCGAGCTGCTGATTGAGCTGCGACAGATCGGTATTGGGTCCCGGCGTGGGAATGAGCACTCGGAAGCGGTGAGCAAGACGTCGCATCGCCAGCACCGTCGCCTGGTATTGATACCAGTCGGCCAGCGGCGCGCCGTCGCGCGGCAGCGTATCGGGCTGCGACACTTCCTCGAAGCTGGTCCAGCTCGTCTGGTAGGCGACGTTCAAAGCGGCGATGCGCCGGTAGCGGCGCGCAACGAAATCCTGCCACAGGCCTCGTTCGTGCGCCACCGCGGTCGGCTGCTGCAGCTCCAGATATTCGCTCCAGTCGCGCTGCGCCTGCGCGTTGGTCGGCAGATCACGCGGCAGCGGCACATCGCCGAAGGAACCGTAGGCGGTTCCGTAGGCTTGATTCAAGGCGGACTGATCGCCGCCGTAGATGGACGACAGGAAACCTTGCCAGGCCAGACGGTCGTCGACCACCGACGGCACAAAACCCAGAGCGCTCTGTGCAAACGCGCTCCAGCTCTTGGCTTCCTCGTCCCTAGCCGGGGGGATCAACGGAAAGGCGGTCGCCCCCGGAGCCTTGTTGGTGAGCGCGGTCACGTAGTCGACATAGCGCTGAGTCAGGCGAGCGCCGCCTTCCTGCGGGGTCCAGCGCGGCGCCGTCTTCAGCTCGCGCGGACCGGTGTTGCCCGTAGTGTCGCCAAGGACGATGCCCGGCGTGCGGCGCGTGAGGTAACGCTCGATGACGCGATAGCGCTGACGCGCCTCCGGAATCGACGCGGGAACCTCGAACTCGCAGTCTTCCACCGACGCGTCGAGCGCCAGCGCCAGCGCCATGCGCAGCCCGTGAATGGTGCCGCGGTACTGGAAAAACCGCATCGCGTGGTGGATGAACAGCCGGCGCCGCCTCTCGTCCCAGGCCGGATCGAGCAGCATGTCGAACCAGCGGGCCAGCCAGTCCAGCGTATCCGCCGGCACGCTGCGCCAGTCGAACAGCGCCTGCACGCCCGCGATTCTGTCCTCGAGCACCGTATAGAACCCCTCCAGATTCGCCAGGAAGCGCTCGAGGAAATCTCCGGAATCAGGGTCATCACGATAGACCGCGGGCAGATATCGCTCGACGTAGGAAAAGCGCGGATACCACACGCGCAGCGCGCGCAGCTTCGGTGTCGCCTGCTCGTTCCCTGCGACGACGAGGCGAAGCTGGAGGAAGCGGCCGCGGGCGCGCTGGAACAGAAGCTCCCACGTCGCGTAAGTCGTGTGCGTCGATTCGACGGTGTTGCACGTGGGGCGCGCCGGAGGCCAGGGTAGCTCGGAGCCGTCGCCTCTGCGGTACAGGCGCGGCTCACGTTGCCACTGCGTCAGGAGCAGCGTGTCGCGCTCGTTCGCGGCGCGGCTCCAGATCTCGACGCCGGTTTCGGGGGGAATGCAGGCATCGAGCATCAGTCGATGCCAGACGCAGTCGGGCCCACCGCTGTCGAGGTCGTTGCGGCGCGGATCGGACTCCGGATGCGCGCGCGTCTCGAGCATCGCCTGCGGCGCGTAGCGCGGACGCCGCTGCGCCACCAGCGGAACCCAGCTGTCGGCAAAATCGTAGTAGCCGTTCGAAGCGGAGACGAGCAATCCCTTTGCGCCGAATCGGCGCATCGGCAAGTACTTGGCGAGGGGCTCCAGGCGCAGTTGAGCGCCGTCCACACGCAGCGCCAGCGCGAAAGCCTGGTTTCCCTCGCTCGAAGCGACAAGGAGCTGGTCGAGCTCCCCGGCGCTCGCGCCGGCCGCGACACGCACGAAGTCGTGAGCCAGCACACGGAATCCGGTCCGCTCGTCCTCTTCGATCATTCCGGCCACAGGCTCCAGCGACACCGGGTCGCCGAGTTGCCGTTTGTAACGGTACCGCCATACCTTGGAAAACCCCGCCACCTCGTCGCGATCGAGTATGAGCACGCTTCCGTCCGGAAGCGCCTCGATGGCGATCGCATCGGTGACATCCACGGGGGACGCCGCGTCGTAGTCGATGCCGCGCGGAAACGTCAGCTTAGGCGTGGCACGCGGCGCGCCCATGCCGAGCGGCTGAAACGTGTCCTCCGCCGCTTCCGCCAGGGTCTTGAGGTCCTGCTCGTCGCGCATCACGCGCATATGCCGATCCAGGGCCCAGTAACGACGATGCGTTCGATCGAGTATCCACACGCCGCCGCCGGGACGCGGCGCCATATCGAACGGCTCGAAGTCCACCTTCGCCGGCCAGTACAGACGCGACGGCGGGCCTCCGGCGAACAGATCGAATACGAGCACTCCCGCGGGCTGCAGCACGCCCACCACCAGATAGTGGTCCTCGGTCACGGCGAGGCCCGCCAAGGGCAGCGGCGCCGCGGGAGGCTCAGGCGCTCCCTGGAAGTCGCCGTGCCGCGGCGGCGCAGCGCCGTCCGCGGTCGGCCAAAATTGCGTGGTCGCTGCGCTCCCGGTCGACTGGACGCGGACGGCGCGCGCGGAGGCATCGATCCAATAGAAATTGCCGAAGCGATCCGCCGCGGCACCGCGCCGATCGCTCAACCGCGGCGGCGCGTCGCGCCTGGCAGCGAGAAACCGAAACAGCCGCGGGCGCAGGGTCAACTCCTGAGCCGCATCGTTCCACTTCACCGGTGTAGCCGCGTCCTCGGCCGGGGAGGACTGCCATCGATCCGTCAACGCGACGCCATCGAGCTGGCAACGGCCCCAGTCCTCCCGCGTAAGCAGCAGATGGAAGCGGCTCTCGTTGGCGTCCACTCAGCATTCCTCCGGAATGAACGGCACGGGGATGACAGTGGTGGGGACCACGTCGGTGGGTTCTCCGCGCAAGGCGTCGAGGGGCATCGGCGTCCCCGCTTGCACCGAGATACCGAGCACCTGGGGCAGCTGCAGCCCGGTCATGGGCACTTGATCCGCCGCATCGGAGCGGCCTTGCGCGAGCAACAGGTCATTGACGAGGAGCACGCCATCCACGCGGCTCGCTTCGGCCATCAGCTCACGACTGACCACGGCCTTGCGCAGCGGCCAGCCCTGATCCTCCGTTGTGCCGTCCACCCAGCTGAAGTCGTCGTAGACAGGCGCGAGAACATTCAGCAGTCTCTGCTTCACCGCCTCCCGCACATCCGCCACGGCGTGGCCCGCCTTCACGTCGATCCCCACGGAGAGGTAGATCCCGACGTATTGCGGACCGCGCAGGAGAATCTCCGCGCTAACCAGGCGGCGCGGATCGAGATAGCGGCACAGCGCATTGAGAAAGAGAGAATCCGGCCGGGGTGCGCCCGGATGCTCGGCGTCGTGGCTGGGGATCACCATGAGCGCGACAACGCCGGGCGCGTCTCCGGGCTCGTTGGGAGAGAGTTCCGGGTGGAACGCCGGCAGCACTTCGAGCCGGCCGATCTGCACGCCTGGGGCGCGGCGCGCCACGGACTGAAAATCCTCCGCCGTGACCAGGCGATCGCGATGCTGCAGATAGCGGGCGACCTGCTTCTCGCCTTGCGACACCGATTCGGAATCGGCGCCCCCCCAAGTGCGCACGGGATTGCTCACGGCAAAGCCGGAAGGTAATGCCGGTCCGGTGCTGATGCTCGCTTGCGCGACGTTGCCGGCGGCGCCCTGGCTATAGTCGTAGGTCGCAACCAGGCCGGCGTCTTCGGGAGCACGGCGTCCGCGCAACCCGTCGCCGAATCGCACTCGACCCGCCTCGTAGTCGACGACGAACACGTTCGCGGGCTTGGGCTTCGGCGGAGGCGAGCCCGGAGGCAGGCGCGGGTCGGGCACGTCGACCTCGGACCCCGCCGAGAGGAAATCGTCGATTTCGGACCACACCTCCGTGGTCCCGTTTGCGGTGACCTTCAGCTGCGCGGATCCCGGCACCACCGGACTGCGCGCGAGCTGCCGGACCTGGTCCGGCAGCCCCGTCCCCGACTGCAGCACTTCGTTCGAAACCCGCGCCCGCTGGCTCACCTTCACCGCGTTGATCCCCAGCCAGAGCAGACGGATGTGGGCGCCGCTCGCGGCGCGGACGCGCAGCCACGTGATGATGCGATCCTCCAGATTGGTGTCGTCGAGCGCCGGCGGAAAATCTCCGACCCCGGCTTCGAGAGGGTCGAGGTTCTGCCAGAGACCGAGCTCGTCCTTCGGCGGCAAGGTGAGCTGGACCACTCCCGGCTCGACGAGCACCTTGTCCAAGGGCTCCGGCTCGCGCGCCTTGTAGCTCGCGACTCGCAGCGCCGGATCGGCGGGCAGCATCCCGTCCGGAGGCAGGGCCGGCAGCTCGAAGCGCAGCATCGGCTCGCCCTCCGGATTGGCATTCGCGGACGGCGACAGGCTCCGATCCACGTCCTGCACCGCGGGCACGATGCCCAAGCTGAGCGTCTTGCCTTCGATCTTCTTGCGCACGTCGTCGAGACCGTCGCGGGGCACGCGGGGCGGCGCCAGCAAGGCGATCCACACCGATGCATCGATCGCCTCGGACCCGAGATCGATGCCTTGGGGCTCGCTCAACTCCAGCGGCACCGTCTCGTAGAGATCGATCTTGAAATCGTCCGGCGGCGCGCTCCCTTTGTAGGACGCGTACAGAAGACGGTAGTAGTCCTCGAGCTGCGGAGTTTGCCCGGCGAGGCGACGCTTGTAGTACGGCCTGCCTTCGATCGGCAGGACATCCAGCGCGTCCCGGGTCTGAAAGGAGACCTCGCCGGCCCGCACTTCGAGGTCGGCGTTGAGCGTGACAGTCTCCAGCGGACCGCTCTTGTTGACGAGCGTCACGATCCCGCTCGCCTGGCTCCCCGGTTGCAGCGGCACGCCGAGCAGCTGCAGAAACTTGCGCCGGTTGCGATCCGGGACCTGGTTGGCCCGGTACAGCAGGTTCTCCGTGAGGAAGGCGAACAGCTCGACGACGGTCCGCCCCGGGTCGCTCGGCTGGTAGTTGGTCCATTCGGGCGTGTGAACGGGGATGCGCGCGAGCGCCTCGTTGAGGAGGTCCTGATAGCGTCGGTTGTCCAGGCTGGGCCCGTCGAGCGGCATTCGCTTCTCCTAGGGAAGGTCTGAACAATTGCCGATGTTGAAGCGCGCGAATGCGAACAGACTGGCATAGACGCGATTTTCCTTCGGATCGGGGTCTTTTTCGATCCCGATCCGGTCGCTTTGCCGCTGCTTTGCCGTTACTGGACGCA
>WNGR01001796.1_pt1 | contig 26142 bp, 19 predicted proteins | sample 5407581 | NCBI WGS metagenome assembly WNGR01 (sample SAMN13153383, study PRJNA577476) | soil metagenome | isolation source: 80 cm soil or saprolite under Garry oak tree replicate 2 | place: USA:California | collected 2016-06-15
ACTGTGAAGGTCAAATTATTGAATTTGATGGTATCGCCCACAACGGGAATTTTATCGAGTTGGGCATACAGAAAACCACCGAGGGTTTCGTAACCCGTATTATCCAATTTCGTATCCATCAGTTCATTGAACTCGTCGATGTTGATCTTGGCATCAAAGATGTATTCATTTTCACTGACTTTTTCGTACAACTTCTCTTCGCTGTCATATTCGTCTTGAATATCTCCAACGATCTCTTCGACTAGATCCTCAATGGTTACAAGGCCAGCCACAGAACCATACTCATCAACGACAATAACCATATGCACGCGTTTCTGCTGCATTTCTCGCAGCAGGTCATCCAGTTTCTTGGTTTCAGGGACGAAGTAGGCAGGGCGCACAAGGTCACGTATGGGGAGGGTGTTGTGGTCCTCGCGCAATTGTTTGAGCATGTCCTTGGTATACAGTACCCCGATGATATCATCGATACTTTCTTTGTAAACGGGAATACGTGAGAAGCCGGCCTGCAAGGCAAGATCGACAGCTTCATCAACAGTCGCATCAGCTTCTAATGTCACCATGTCTATACGTGGTACCATCACTTCACGCACGGTGGTATCGGCAAACTCGAAGATACTATGGATCATCTCGGTCTCTTCTTCTTCGAGTACGCCTTCCTCTTCACCCACACTCACAAGTAAACGGAGCTCTTCCTCGGTGACAAATGGGCCACGATGCTTTATCTGTCCTCCTATAAGGCGCACGAAAAAGTTCGTTACGGCACTGAGGGACCAGACAATAGGACGAAGCAACCAGGCAGCATTACGCACGGGACGAACAAGCACACGCGCCCAGCGTATGGGGTTTTGAACAGCAGCGGTTTTAGGTGTTATTTCACAGAAGATCAACACGACGAGCGAGATAAGAACGGTAGAAATGAGCTCGCCCAAAGTTTCCGAGAAACGTAGGGCCAGGACGGTTGCCATGCTGGAAGCAACGATAACAGCCACGCTATTAATAACCAGGATGGTCGAGAGGAACACGTTTGGGTTGGTGAGCAAGTTCTCGATCTCAGCAGCCTTTACATCGCCTTCTTCTACTAAATTCCTAAGTTTAATGCGGCTGATGGAAGTAAGAGCGGTTTCAGCAGCAGAGGCTGTGGCACAGAGAATGAGAGAGACCACCAGGATCGTGAGCTGTAACCACGCTGTTGCATCAAATGGCGGAATGTGAAAATCGATTCCGGCGGCCATACGTGCTAAGCCTGCGCCGTCCATAGCAACCCTACTCCTTCTCACTGCCCTCTGTCGTAGGGCTTTCGTCGGGTTGAGGTTGAGGCGTGCGCATATGCAAGATGCGTGCCGGCACACCAACAACCACTGCTCCCGGAGGTACATCGTGGCGCACCACAGAACCTGCCCCTGTTTTAGCTCCCTCGCCTATTGTGACGGGAGCTACTAACATTGTATCACTTCCAATGAACGCTCCATCACCAATTACAGTAGAATTTTTTCGTACTCCATCATAATTACACGTAATAGCACCTGCACCAATATTCACATGCTCACCTATCGTGGCATCGCCGATAAAGCTGAAATGGTACATCTCTGTTTTTGGACCTAAGAATGACCCTCTAATCTCTCCAAAGTTGCCTATACCAACACCACGCGCCAAGTAAGTACCATTGCGACAACGACTCCAAGGGCCAAAACGCACATCGTCTTCAAAAGTTGACTCTTCGACAATCGAATTGCGTACTTTACAACGATCACCAATAGTCGATTCATGGATGCTAGTTCCCGGACCTATACGACATTCAGAGCCGATTCGCGTATTACCCGTAATCATTGTACCAGGAAGTATAATTGTATCCATTCCTATTTCCACACCCTCATCAACGTAGGTTGTGGCTGGATCGATAATAGTAACACCTGCATACATATGGCGATCAAGTATGCGTCGGCGTAGTACTCGCTCTGCGTCTGCTAGTTGCACCCTATCATTTACACCTATAACCTCTTCAGGTGTTCCCGTGATCGTTGAAATTTTGTATCCTTGAGAACTGGCTACAGCTATCAAATCAGTTAAATAATACTCACCTGCTTGGCTTCTTTCCAAAGCTTGCAAGTTCGGCCATAGCCAACCACGATCAAAACAATATACACCTGAATTAACCTCTCTGATACTTCTTTGCTCCTCGGTTGCAAGTTCCAGTTTGATGATCTCGCTGACTTGCCCATCAGCATCGCGCACGACCCGGCCAAAATCGCTCGGCTGATCGGTAACGGTGGTCATGAATGTCACCGTCGCTCGACTCGCCAGGTGTTCGACCAGCACATGTGCCAACACCTCACTACTGACAAGCGGAGTATCGCCATAGCAGACGAGCACGGTTTGCGGCAGTGGGTCAAGGGCATCGACAACCTCTCGTGCAGCGAGTACGGCATGACCCGTGCCCAATTGCTGTTCTTGCATGGCATAGAGACAACGTTCACCGAAGACGGCCTCAACCTGCGCTGCCTCATACCCAAGCACAACAATTGGTCGACGGGCGGCGGTGGTTGTCGCAACCAACGGGGCAAATGTGGAGGTGGAAGGGATAGCTTCAATGGCCTTTAACACATGCGCCAGCATCGGCACTCCCACTAATGGGTGAAGCACCTTCGGCAGTGCCGAACGCATTCGTCCACCCTTGCCAGCTGCAAGCAACACGTTCGCATATGTGTCCATAGTCGAAGTTATAGAACCTTTTTTCGCTATTCAAAAGCTAAAGCTTCAGGGGATTGACCAGTAACCGCATCATTTCAGCTTGGGCAGTGTCAGCCACTACATCTTCCAGTCTCAAAGACTATGATGATTACACAAAGAGTAGTTGGCTCGGGCGCCAGGATTCGAACCTGGGAATCGCAGATCCAGAGTCTGCTGCTTTATCGCTTGGCTACGTCCAAATGACGTACGAGAAACAAGGAGAAAGTTTACTGCCCAAGTAAGCACAGCTTCCTGTTTCGCACGATTGTATGGTACACGATATGGTATGCTTTGTCAACATCATTCGTCCCATCTAGCCTCTTGGCGTCTCCACTGAGCGCTCTTCGCCCTAGCAATTTATATTTGCCATACACATCTCGTCTCTAAATGGGCCTACTTTTGTTTAGCTTGCAGAGCAAATATGAGAGTTCTATTTCGCCGTTATGCATAAGAAACTTGCATATATTAAATTTATGGTAGACATTTTCTACAAGAGCTAATGCTCCAAGTTCATATTTTCCTTATTGCACTACTCAATGATGGAAGAACACATGTTCGAGTACCCGACAATATTGCAGAATGCTCGAACGTGTGCTATACTGCTAAAGCGCTTAGAAATATACTGACACCACCTTCACATTCTTACAACCTTCACATTCTTACAAAAAGCACACCGGACAGGAGCCAAACAATGAGGCCTACAGCCATGAGTTTCTCACGACTATCAACCATCTGTGAAGCTGCTCCTATTCCTGGAAGTGTAAATGAGGATGCCTGTTCTATATGGAGCGATGGTGAAAAAATTACTGTGCTAGTAGTTGACGGTGTGAAGCAACGAATAACAGGAACAAAATTACAGCAATTGATTACTGCATATGATGACTGCGCTACTGGTGCGAGCTATGTTGCTCATCTCACAAGAAGTATAACTGCAATTCAAGCTTTAGACGATAAACCGCTTCCTTTACAGGAATTACTACTGCAAGCTAATACCGCTTTACGCAGTCAACTAGAGTATATCTACGGTGAACTGACAGCAAATGCTTGGTTGAAGGCTGAACCTCAATTGAGTTTCTTCAACGAAGACCCACGCCTCATTCGAGTTGCACTACCGGCCGGGGTAGCAACAATTGCCAGAGTAGATCTCGTTACGAGGCGCCTGGAATTCGCTCATGCCGGTGACACAGCATTGTTCCTGTTTTACCAGGATGGTCGCATAGTTCAGAAAACAGACGATCAGATGATCAAACACGACATGCAAGTATTCGAATTGGCTAGAACAATTCAGAGTGAAAAGGGCATCCCTTTCTCGCAGGCTTTGAAAGATGAGCGCGTCAAAGAAATGAACCTCTACAATGGAATTTATCACAACTATGTCGATCACAATAGGCAAGTGGATACAAAAGTAGGCATAGGCGTGATTGATGGGTTACCTCAGTTAGCGGCTTATATTCAGCAGGGAACTGTAGACCTCAATGATGTAACTAGCGTGTTGATTTGCAGCGATGGTTTGATCTGGCCTGCTGGTTGGAATGAAAGTAACGACGAGAGGATAGTGCGTCTACAGAGAATGCGCAAGCAAATCGAACAACTCAATTTATCAGGTTACCTTGCCGAGCTACGTAATGCTGAGCAAGCTGACACAACTTGTGATCTTTATCCACGTTTTAAGAAGCATGATGATGCTACGGGTATTTATTTGGAGTTGTTCTGAAAGAACTGATCTTTGCTTGGCCATTCCATACAATCGATTACAAGCCATTCGCAACTCACATTTCTCTTTGTTTGAGGAGGATCAATGCATATCCGTAAAGCTGTGCTGCCTGTGGCTGGCTTGGGCACACGGATGCTACCAGCTAGCAAAGTAATCCCAAAAGAAATGCTGCCACTCATTGATAAACCAATATTGCAATATATTGTCGAAGAAGCAGTAGATGCTGGAGTTGAAGAAATTATTTTCGTGACTAGTCGCAGTAAACGCAGCATTGAAGATCACTTCGATGCTTTTCCTGAATTGGAAGCAACATTGGAGCGAAAAGGGAGATGGAAGGAATTAGAGGAGCTAGAGCGTTTGCAAACGATGGTTAGTTATAGTTCAGTGCGGCAATCTGAACCTCGTGGTTTAGGCCATGCTATCTTGTGTGCTAAAAATCTCGTTGGCAACGAACCTTTTATTGTCATGTTGGGAGATGATTTAATTGCGCCAGAAACACCATGCCTGTCACGCATGATAGAGGCATATAAAAAATATAATGGCTCAGTTCTTTTACTATTTACTGCAGCTCCCGAGATGATTCCTTCTTATGGAATCGTCTCTGCTGAAGAACTTGAACCGGACGTAGTGAGAGTGACGCATATCGTTGAGAAGCCTATGTTGAAGGAGGCACCTTCTAATTTGGCAGTAGCCGGCCGTTATATTCTGACTCCCGATATTTTTCAGAAGTTAGAGGAGGTAGTTCCTGGAAAAGGCGGAGAAATTCACGAAACTGATGCCATCGAAATGCAAGCACTTGCAGGCAATTGTTACGGTTTAAGCTTCTCCGGTTTACGCTATGACACCGGTAATCCTCTAGGATTATTAACAACCTCCATCGCGTACGGATTGAAACGTCCCGATATTGCTCCTAGTCTGCGTGATTATCTTCGCCAAGTATTGATTAGCGAGTAACTAGATCAAGACAGGTTCAACCTATATATTGATAGAGCAGCAATCAATTTTTATTGAAACAATTTTTAATTAACACAATTACCACGATTGGCACTCGATCAATTCAATGCCAGCTGTATAATCATCAATTATGTAGGTGCGTACAAGAACAGCGATATTGCGTTTTCGAAGTCTAAAAAACCATCGCCACCCTCTCTCCATATCTTCTGTAAAGTACTTAGCTGCTGCAATCGTGCCATAGGTATGAATACCTGATAGAAGAATAACCGTTCGCTTGTCGTTTGGCGTAAAAGGACTCTGCACTCGTACCGCAATTCCATAATCTTGAATAATATTTTTGTTGTCTACCTTGCTAGTATACTTAATAGCGCCATCATCAACCCATTTTTGCGCTATTTTTTTACATTTCCAAATAATTGCATCTGAAGTTAGCTGAAATGGTTGTTTGTCATCTACCATAGCTAAATATTGTGCTGTTACTCTATTATGCTTTGGACCGCCTATGAGAAGTAGATCGTTTTCTAATCGTTCCTGCAGCAAACGATCACTTGCTAGCAAGATATTTTTAATATCTAGTTCGCGTGTATATGCTCTACTAAGAGACTCAACTGCTAAAAACAATGCACGTAACTCACCTATGCCAGTAGCCGGGCGAAAATACACGCCTGTATCCATTATAGCCGCACTCGAAGCACAAGCGACAAGGTTTTTGGGATTTGTAAGCCTCCATAATCGTCTTTTAGGGAGCCTAACTCGAACAAAGTAAGCTATACTTACTATAAGGGCACCAATAAGAGCACTAATGGGGATCCAAATAAAATTAGAAATTTCATTTATAAATATATTATGTATGTCGTTCATCTGTCCGTCCTAATGTATGCCCAACTTTGTAATCATTATAACCCATAAATAACAACTATACAACTGATGATTACCTATAAGTGGAGAGGAGTTGCAAAGGGGATCTCCTTCGGCACAGAATAGAAGGGATAAAATGGTGGGCTGTTTGGAGCGAACGAAGGCAGAGGTATGGGCGATGAGTAAACGCTTCTATGGGTTGCTAGGCAATGAGCGGTTGAGCCATTGCACGAGACCTCAGGAATTATATGCCATCGGGCATATGTATTCATAACTGGATGTACAAACCTTTTTTGTTTTCCTGCTATTCTGAGTGCTCCCCGGCATAAATGCGCGGGGGTTCTGATGTTCCTACCACGCTTCCAACCTTCCTCGTCTGAGGAGGAAAGCTGGCTCTGGTGTCGGTTCACTTCGACTTTCGGGCCGACGCGCTCTGGCACGGGCATGACCCATGCTTCGGGGCAAGCTCTGCCCCTCATTCGCACGTTGTTGGACACGCTCGTGTGCGAGCCGCAGGCGCGCCTCCGCACCTTCCCAGGCCATGACATACTGGGCACACGAGGGGATGGGGTCTGCTGGATTGAGATAGGCGGCTAAAAAGGCCGAGTAGAGGTCGCGCTGCACTGGCCCAATGCCACAGTTGCACTGATGAAACCTCTGGGAGAGCGGCTTTTTCACACATCTGCCACAGCCGTGACAGAACTGGCTCAGTCTGCTGGAACGGGTAGGAACTTCCACCAGGGTGCCGCCCGTGCTTGCAACGGTGCGCCTCAAGTGTGCTAGAAACATCCCTGGAGCACGAAGCCCTACACTTTTGCCGTACTGTTTCTGCCACGCCTTGTAGGAGATCTTTTCGAGGATGACGGTGTTGCCCACTGCCACGAGATCATGAACCTTGCGCCCATGCAGACTCTTGCGGTGAGCGGCGAGCCGATGTTCTTTGGCTGCCTTTTTGCGTCGTGTTTTCTGGTAGCTCTTGCTGCTTTTCCAGCGGAGCGTGTGCTTGCTTTGCTTCTTGATGCGGCCCTGCTCATCGTAGTTGTCTGGATTGGCCGCCCGCCTCTGCCGATCCATTCTCCGTTGCAGCCGACGAAGCTCTTGCTCATCTCTTTCCAGGTCTTCGCAGAAGAGCGAGAGGCTCGCTTCTCCTGAGCGTCCCACCACGGCGATGGTCGAAGGCCCCAGATCCGCGCCAATGATGTCACTGCCAACGGTGTGCTTGGGTTTCTGATAGGGCACCCCTTCGAGGGCTAAGTGGACGAAGTAGCAAAAGCTCTGTGCATCGGCTCCTTGCGCGTGGGGGCTCCTGGCTTGGCGTTGCACCAGGCGCGCATATTTGATACGATGAGCCAAGCCATAGGTGACCACGGGATCCTTCCAGTCAATGAGAGCAGGAAGCCGGTCGTCCTTCCAGATCAGGTAGCCCTGGTTACCCTCTTCTGGTTTCTGGAGCACAAAACGCAGTCCGGTATCGTTCCGTTTATTCTCCAGACTGGAAAAGCCCCGTCCCCGGCTCTTGAAGCGGACGCGGCGAGCCTCTCCCAGGCAGACACGGTTGAGGGCGTGGTAGGCCCGACTGGCGAGCGTTTGGGCCAGCACGGCATCCAAGTGGTCAGCAATCCAACTGACCCGCAGCACTTTGGCCGCTGCATGCAGACCATATTCGGAGAAGCCGTACTGTTTGCGCAAGCGACCAAAGGCGGCGGCTCGTTCCTGCTTCTGGGCTCTTGGGAGAGCTCGCGCTGCCTGCCACGAGGGATCAGCGCGCATCTGGTGCAAGCGTTTGCTGCCTTCAGAGAGAATCGCGTTGTAGAAGGCGCGTCCCGCTTCCAGATGGCCACGGATGCGTTTGGCCTGGCCTGCCTCAACCTGGAGGGGCAGTTCGAGCAGAAACGTTGGCGTTTTCTGTTTGGCTGGCTTGCGCTCTCTCGTTTGCTTTGTGCCCATGAGCCTAGCCCTTTTTCTTGTGCTAGAACATCTATTCCAAGCATATCAGGCTTTCCCGCCTCTGTCAAGGAGCTCCGTGCGCTCCCCTCGCCTCCCCAAATAAGGAACGGCGCTTCATCCCTCGGATGAATCACGGGGGCTTTCGCGCTCGGCTTTCTGTAAGGAAAGAGCGGGCAATATAATCAACCAGACCGTGATAAATTGCCAGCTCAGGATTGATGACACTAATATAAACTGATATAGGTATGCATAATAGTTGGCTCGGGTGCTAGGATTCGAACCTAGGATCGTGGATCCAAAGTCCACTGCCTTACCGCTTGGCCACACCCGATCATCAATCAACCTGTAAAGCCGCTGCGAAGGATTCACAATCTCACCGGCCAGGAAAGAACCGCAGACGCACTGCGATTATAACACGCCGCAAAGGTATTGACAAGATGCCAATACCTTCTATATTCCAAAAATTACTTTTCCTTTTCTCTCCTAATTTTTCGCTCTTGCACAAACTTCTCAAAATCATCGACACGGATACGAAGGACATTCCCAAAACGGTATGCGCTCAACGATCCTTCACGGATGTAAGTACGTATGGTTTCTTCTTTTAAGCCAAGACGTTTCGCCACTTCTTCGACTGAGAGAAAATCTTTATCATTCACGGCAGCACCCCGCTTTTCTGGTAATTATAAGCCAAGACACAAACCCACGTCAATGAGCCTTGACTGAAAGGGTAAAAGTTAGATACACTAGCAACAATAGGTGAAAACTTGTATTTACAACATTGTATGCGTTATTACCACTAGTGACTAGCCAGAAAGAGGGAGAATATGGCAACACAAGTAACGAGAAAGCCTCCGACTTTTGGCAATCGTATCTTCGATCATTGAGCGCTTTCAGGTATTTCCTGGTTTCGCCAAGGTGATACACCAAACGTCCCTCCAATCGCTGCAATGATTGTTGAGATCATCCATAACCTGATTGAGTTCGCAATAGACGATCCTCTATCAGAGGAGCAACTTCGTTAGAATGTCGGCATTATTGTTGGATTTGTGCTTAGTTACCCGGAAGTCTTTTTAAAATTCTAGTGCATTTGGGGATGTAGAGCATTTTTTGCGCCCCCTGCTCGCTTGGGCGCCAGAAAGCAGGAAACAATATCTCACTTGCAAGCTCATCTAAACACATAACGGCTACTAGCGCAAAGAGTGCACCACACCCACCTCATGTTCTTATGTCACAGAAATTGCATCCGCCTTGACGACGCGAGGAAAATTGACTACACTGGAGGAAGCCGATGCCCTACAAAGACAAAGATCGATATCAGTCCGAGGAGTGGAAGGAATATCAGCGAAACTATCAGCGAGGTTGGTACGAACGCCACAAGACCAAGCGGCTCGCCATGATCTACGGGAGAAAGGCGACTATGTACGAATACATTCAAGATATCAAAAAACAGCTATGTTGTGCAGATTGTGGTGAGCGGCATCCCGCGACGTTACACTTTCACCACCTAAACTCAGAGGACAAGATGTTTAATATTGCTGATGCAGTCCGCAAGGGGTTTAGTCTGGACAAGATCAAGAAAGAAATTAAGAAGTGTATCGTCTTGTGCGCCAATTGCCACGCTATTCGACACTTCAATAAGCGAAATAAAAAGCAAACCAGTCCAGGCATCGCCGGGGAGTTCGAGGAGCTCAACACCCTCTTGGTCATCAGTTGGGAAGAGGAGGATGCCTACAGGAAGTGGTTTGGTAATAGCGACGATGTCGAACAGGAAACCATCGAGTATCACGAGTACTACGGCAACTATAGCCACCGAAAGAAGTAAAGCGCGGTTCCAAAGACCGTCGCCTTACCGCTTGGCCGCACCCGAACATAGTCGTCTAGATACAATCGCGTGTACTATACGCCTGTATAGAACACGAGGGGATGCTTTTGTCAACATTCCGCATTCCAGCAGCCAGGCGCTGTACCCACTTTTCCATAGCGAAAAGATGCGCATGCCCCCTGGAAGGGGGTAAGGATCCGTTACTCTTTAGTCCTATCAATCTCATAGAATGCTTTACTTTATCTTTCTCGATGAAGTAAAATCTGCACGATACAAGAGCAAATATATGACGAAAGACGTTTAACACTCAGCATGGGTATTGAAGCCATATCGCCCGTAAAAGATTCATCCCACAATACCTTCCGACAAAAGCATAAGCGCTGGCTTGTGCTCCGGCCTTCGCCTTTGTGGCTATGCCTCCTGCTTGCAGTGTTTGTACGTGTATGGCTAGTTGTCCACACGCAAGGTGTTATCGATGGTGATGAAGCCGTGGCGGGCGTTCAGGCTCAACATATCCTGGGTGGGGAGGTCCCCATCTACTATTATGCTCAGCAGTATATGGGTAGCTTACAGGCGCTTATTCGTTCGTTATACTTATCGTGATATTCCAAAAAGTATATCAAAATGTAATATTGAAGCACTCATTGAAAGGAGTGTTCTCGTGAATTTGGACACAAAAGAGCAGGATATCGAGGGGGTAGCAACAGAGCAGAGGAAAGATACTTCTGATCAACAACAACGGAAGCGTTGGTATACTCGCTTCTTCTCACCACTTTGGGTATGTCTACTGATTGCCCTTGCTCTACGCGTATGGCTGATCGTGCATACTCATGGTGTGATTGATGGTGACGAGGCACTGGTGGGTATTCAAGCTGAACGTATTTTGCATGGCGATTTTCCCGTGTACTTCTACGGCATACCCTATTTTGGTAGCATCGAAGCTTATCTAGTAGCTCTCGTTTTTGTAATTACAGGGCCATCTGTGTGGGCACTGCGTACTGAACCTCTGCTCATCTCGCTTCTCCTTGTCTGGCTTATATGGAAGTTTGCTCATGCGCTCGCAGATATTGCACATTTACCGCCATATGCCCGAACATCCTTTACAAGCATTGCGATACTTGTTGCAGCAGTGCCACCGCTCTATGATGGTGTGATTGAGCTACGAACTTTTGGTGGTTACATCGAGACATTCGTCTTAATTCTTCTGCTGCTCCTCGCAACATTGCAACTGACGCGACGCTGGCACTCAGGGGCATCATCCCGCGAACTTGCCTGGCGCTGGGCTGCTATCGGCTTTATCGTGGGCCTTGGCTTCTGGGTGTATCCTCTGATTGCCACTGCTGTTCTCGCCGCAGCTCTTTGGATTATCGGAAGTGTGCTCATAGAAATGGTCAAGCAGTACCGGCAAGTACCTGCTGGTACAAAGCGATCTGTTACTACAATTGTGAGCCCAGCAAAGGGATTACTTTGTGCTGTAGCAGGCATTCCAACGGCTATTCTTGGTTTTACTCCTGCGCTCACCTGGGGAGCTACTCATCAATGGGAAAACATTACGTATATCATCCGCCTCGGTGGCACCGGAAGTATACTGAATCGGCTCAGTACGATACGCCATGTGACAAAAGCCTACGCTACCTGCGTCGCACCCACGGTCATTAGTGGAACACTTCCTACAGTAAACAACCCGCTCAAAGCCTTCCACGGGCCGTTGCTCTTCGTGGGAGCGTTTTGTATCTTCACCACTGTTGCGTTCATTGCTCTCTCGTTCTTCTGGCAGCACCAATCACTCGTACGTATACGACAGCTAGCCGCTCTCCCCACGCTCTTTGCAGCCTGTTCAGCGTTTGCCTTTTGCACAAGCTCAAGCTCTGTTTATGTGCTTCTTGGCTGTAGCCTGGATGATACTGGCCGCTATGCCACACCTCTGATGCTGGCTCTTCCATTCTTCTTTGCTACCATATTTACTGCGTGTGATATCTACCTATACGAACGTGGCAAAAGGCACCTACAGAACACGATGAATGGAAATAGTTCAACACGTCGTCTCTCCATCAAGAGCACATTCCGTTTGTCAGTGGTAGGACAGGCAATACTGTTTGGCCTCCTGCTGGTCTATCTTGGCACACAGGCGTGGACCTATGGGCTGACCGATGCAGGAAAGACCTTTCAATCCAACTATTGTACAGTTGATCCGGCAAATAATGACCCGATCATTGCCTATATGCAGCAAGAGCACATTCACTATTTCTGGGCCAGCAACCTCCTTGGCTATCCGCTTGTTTTCAAGACGAATAGAAGCATCGTTGGTGCTGATCCACGTCCGCTCATGCACCCTCGTGAATCCATTAATCGTATCCCCTCCTATACTGATGCAGTACTTCATGCTGATCGCCCAAGCATGCTCGTTCTGATTAAACACAACGATCCCCATCCACTCTTATTAAGGCTTCTTGATGCCAGGAAAGTTACCTATCATGCGGCGGTTTTCCCATCAGAACCAGGTTATGACGTGCTGGTAATCACACCAGTGAGTCGCACTGTATCGCCTCTTGAGAAGGGTTTTGATATTTTTACCTGTTATCCTTAATTAATGCCCTCATGATATAGAAATAGTAATCTTATCCTTGCCCTCCATTGTTCGAAGTACTATTTGTGGCGAATCTCGCGTCTGATCTGTCTCCAGGTGGAGAGGACCAAAGGATGGGTAATAGGGAGTAGTTGTATAAGCCTGTCCCTCTATAGTTACCGACGACGGTGTAGAAGGGTCTTTGGGTAATACAAAGGCAACAAAGAGTTGATCACCAGGACGGATAGCCGTAAATATACAGAGGCTACGCCTGGGATAGTTGTTATTCGTATTGGGAATTGCTGTCATCGCGTAATTATAGGTTGTGCGAGGGCCTGGTTGTGCAGAATGCAGCAGGTTCCAACGGGAAACCAACCATGACAAGCCTGCTACATTCAATTGTTGTCTCTGTAGATCGACCAGTTGCAGGTGATCGACAAATGTTACAGGCACAAAAGTTTGTCCTATGATCGGTCTCGGTGTGACTATATAAAGTTGGAACGGGGGAGCACCAAGACGTACAGGTCGATCAATCAGAGTTGCTGTTGCATACTGATTAAGCAGCGCCAACGTTAATTGAGCGTATGGGCTTACGAGAAACAGGGCTGGCCCGCCTGAAGCGCCAGGCAAAACAAGACAGCTCGAATCGTCGAAGAGCGTGGTTGGTGTGCGCAATTGCTCAGCAAGATAGCGCATGGCGGTTTGTGAACTTGCGTCTGTAGTGATATAGACCCTGTTCAAATGACGCTGCTGCGCCAGTTGATCCGCTTCATTGAGCGCATGTTGTAGAGAACCAAGATCATTGAATATCATTCCATGCAGGTAATTCCCATCCACCTTATCAAGAAGAGCTGCCATGCAGGTGAGGAGTTGAGCAATGATTGCAAAGGCAGCGACGACATACATGCCATAGCGTATGGCAACCATGAAGAAGTTCCTTACACTTCCACGTTGTTGAGTCAATCTGACCAGCTGCGCAACAAAGATGCCCATCAAGATAAAAGGTCCTGGCATGAGCACCAGCAGGTAGTAGGGAAAAAGAGGAACGGTATGGCGTGAGAGAAGCAAAACTGGTATAACTTGCCAGATAAGTAGAAGCATCAAGCCACATCTGTAAGGACTGGCACGAAAATTCATCCACCAATTGCGGAAGAAAGAGATGGGCATTATGTTTTTACCTATACCAGGAGCATTACCAGGTTGAGGCCACAATGCCAGTGTCCCTACTGTCACTAACCCTCCTGCAACCAGGAGCCAGAGCAGGTGCCGGAGCCAGGAAAGAACTGGCCCGAACAGGTGTAAGACCGAGGCAGGACTTGCAGGTACTTGATAGTAGAAGTCGAAGCCATTGGGGCTGAGAAAAAATTTGTAGAGATAAATAGCACCCGCGTCAACATGGGCGTGCAATTTTGCTATATTGAGGATAATAGATACATCCGCAAATTTTGAAGAGAACTCCCACAGTGGTAGGACCCCATTAACAGGTGGATGGAAGTCCTCAACATACCAACTCAGACACCCTCCACAGCAACATCAATCTGGTGAGAGCAAGGTTGAGATCCAACTGAATGCGCGAATTACCATCAACTCCTCAATAGTCCACTCCCACCACAGGCGAGACGCGTGTCGTCGGATCAGCAGGGTCCGCTGGATATGCTGTCCCTGCATACAACAGGCTTTCCCAAAAGGAGAGAGCCTCCCGGACGGTCTCGAGGTGAAATTCGTCTGCGTCATCAAGAGCAATACTGGTGACCTCTTCCCCCCAGAGACCACCTACGGGAGCGAGAGTCAAGCTCGCCACTTGTTCGTACAGGTGCACTTTCCTTTCGCGCTCTGGCTCCGCTAGACAGTGCTGGAATAAGGCCAGATAGGGCTGGTCATGCGCCTCTAAATAGCGAAGCGCCTCTCTGTCTCCTGAATACGGGATACTACGAATGCAAAAGTACGCCCTGAAGAGGTCACTCAGGGTACGCAGGAGACTGAAGTCAACACTCTGCAAATAGACTGGATCAGGAGAGAGGAGCATTCTCTTGATGTGCTTTAGCTCATAGTTGACCTCCCACCAGGTGATATATCTCTCATGTTCAGCTATCGGCATGAGCCATTCTCTTGTTTGCAGGAGGTCCTGCACGTGTTGGAGTCGTCCTGACCGATCAAAGACGATGGTTCCTTTTTGCAGATGACCGATCAATCCTCTTTCCCACCAGTTGGCCTGCGTTCGGTCAAACGTGTTGTCGAGCAGTTGATTCAGGAACTCAGCTTTCATAAAGCCGCATTCGGTGAGGCGATGGTCAACATAGGTCAGACCGAGCTGGAGAGGTAGAGGCATCAGGGATAACACCACCAGCAAATCATAATCACTCGCGGGCGTGAGCACTTTCCCTTGACCGGCTGATCCCGAGAGGAGAATCCCCTCGACCGCTGGGTGTGAGGAGAGACGATGGACCACCTCTTCCAGTGTCATGGTGGAACTTTTCGAGAGTGTCGTTGGAAACATGGACCTGCCCTCGCTTTCGAACTCCGCCTTTATCCTACATTACATCGGTTCGTCTTGACAAGAGGTCGCTCTGCACAGTGCATCGATCTGTAATCTGTGAATATGAAAACAACACCAGAACACATGGATGCTTCGCAGGTATTTTGCCCGAATATGGCCTGCGTGGCAAGAGGCAAACTCGCAGCGGGCAATATCAGTGTACATGGCCGCAAACGACCACGTTATAAGTGTCACACGTGTGGAAAGACCTTTAGCGCAAGACAAGGGACCGTCCTCGAAGGACTGCGCACACCGGAAGAAGTCGTGATGAAAGTGATGATCTTACTGGCCTATGGATGCCCCACCCAGGCGATTGTGCAGGCGTTTGGATTGGATGAACGCACAGTAGCCGACTGGCAAAGACGAGCAGGAAAGCACTGCCAGCAGGTCCACGAAGCCTGGGTACAACAGGGCAATGTGGATAGCCAGCACGTGCAAGCTGATGAAATCCGTGTCAAAGGACGCAAGATGATTGCCTGGATGGGCTTGGCCATTGAAGCTTCAACGCGCTTATGGCTGGCAGGAGTGGTCAGTGTTCAGCGAGACAAGGCCTTAGCAGATCGCTTGCTCCACCAAGTGCGTGCCTGTTGCCGAACAGTTCAAGCGCTTTTGATCGCGACAGATGGGTGGAAGGCGTATCCCAAGAGCATCCTGCGTGCCTTTCGCGAAAAAGTGAAAAAGACCGCAGGCCGGGGCAGAGCCTCTTTAGAGGTCTGGCCCGATCTCTGTATTGCCACCGTGATCAAACGCATCCAGAAGAAACGGGTCGTCGAGGTGACCCGCAAGCTGACGTGGGGCACGCGTGAGAAAGCACAGACCCTGTTGCACATGACGGTCGGATGCAAAGAGTTCAATACCTCCTTGATTGAACGCTTCAATGGCACGATGCGTGAACGTCTGGCTTCTCTCACGCGTAAATGTCGGCATGCTGCTCAGCGCCTGGAGACGTTAGAAACCGGAATGTACTTGATTGGATGCACCTACAATTTCTGCTTCCCGCATCACCAATTGAGCAAAACACAGCACTTTGGATATGCGTGTACCCCTGCCATGGCCGCAGGATTGACAGATCATATCTGGACGGTGCCGGAGGTGTTAACCTACAAGATCGCCCCTGCGCCTTGGGTTCAACCCAAGGCACCAAGACGATCTCGAAAGAAAGCCGTAGCAGCTCCTCCACCGCCGAAACGACCGCGAGGACGACCTCGCACGCACCCGTTGCCTGATCCGACTCTACCAAAACGACCACGAGGACGACCTCGTAAGGTCCCTTTGTGCCTGTCCACCGGTTAGTGGGGTTCTACCCCCACAGTATATATGGAGAAAAGATAATCAGGAGTGAAACGAGAGCTAAAGCCACATCGCGCCAGCGCAATGTTCCAGGTGCCAGCGCTAGCGCCACCAATAGTGGTACGAGCAGCAAGATCGAGGTTTCATGTAACTGGTAGGCCATTCCTAAGAGGAACACAGCCGGGAAAAACCAGCCCTTGCGGCGTTCGACGACGCCGCAGAACAGAGCAAACATGAAGAGGACGACCAATGGGGCTAGCATGTTTTGTTGCCAGATGAAACGTGAGTAGTTAAGCGGCTTGGCAGCAGCGGCATAGAGGAGCGCGGCGGTGATTCCAGCCAGCGGTCCATAGTAGCGGCGTGTGAAGAGATAGGCCAGGAGAACTGCGAGGGTATTCAATAAGCCGACCATAACGGCAGCCCACAGCGGGTTAGCGCTCAATGCAACCGGTATCATGAGCAAATAGATTACCGCGGGAGGATTTTCGATACCAATCGAGGCGCGATTGCTTACTAGAGGCAATAAGCCAAAGTGCACAGCTTCGCGAGCCAGGCCAAAAATTGTACTTTGATCGCCATCAAATTCGGATGTATTGATCTGATAGAGGCGTAAGAAGCCAGCTATCACTAGGACAAGATAGATTTCCCAGGAGAGTAGCCATGGCAATCGTTGCTTTATGTTCCAGCGTGCTGGTAATGGTGTTTCTGGATTTGAGTTTGACGCCTGTTTTGAGGCAGAAATTGCTTGTGTCATCGCTAGTACAGCTTCGCGGAAATACCGCGGGAGCCTAGGAGCGAGAAGGCCCTTTGTACGTCCAGTGAAAAGGACCATTGGAAAGACGATTGTAATAAGCAATGAATGCCAGGAGCCCCTCACGCAAGTGAGTGACAGACGTCCAACTAGCGCGAGCTAACAAGCGGCGAACCAGGATACTGAACCACAGCTCAATCTGGTTGAGCCAAGAACTGTGTTTGGGTGTGTAGACCATGCGAATGCGATGGGTCGGGTCGGAGAGAAAGGCGGCCCGTGTCTTCATCGAGGTCAGGTGGCCACTTTTGCCCTTGACCCCCAGATCCTCCTGGATGCCACACTGCGTGGCGACCAGGCGCACCAGCGCTTCGGATTGATGGGTGTTGAGCTGATCGGTGACAAAGATCCAAGCCGCCTGTGGATCGCTCTGGATGGTCTGGGCGATATGGGCAGCGAAGTCGGCTTCGGTGCGGGTGGGTCCAATGCTGGGTGCTACAATTTGGCCGCTGGCGACATCCAGATTGGCGATCAACGTCTGGGTACCATGGCGCTCGTCTTCGAATTCCTGACGTTCAACGTGACCGGGCTGCATGGGCAAGGAGGGGTGGAGACGTTCTCAGGCTTGGATGCCGGTCATCTCATCGGTGCTGCTCACATGGGTGCCCGCCGCAGCAAGGGCTGGAGTGGCCTCATAGACCTGGCACACTGTGCAGATCTGCTCGGCCAGTTCGGCGGGATCGTCGGGCGGCGGAGTGAGCCAATAGCGCTTGCGATGGGGCTGTCAAGCGATCACCTTTTAAAAAACGCTCCACTGTGCGGGGAGAAATCTGCTCGACCATGCCGCGTTTGACCGCTTCGTCGGCCAGTTCGCGCGGCGTCCAGTGGCTCACGGGCCGATCGGCTGATGTGGGTGTTTCACAGGCCAGCGCCATGATGCGCATGAACTGTTCGAAGGTGAAGGTCGCTGGTGCTCCGGGACGCTGCTCATCGCTCAAGAGGACTTCGATGGCCTGGCTGAGCAGTTTTGGCTTTCCGGTGGCCTCAACCGTCTGTAAACGGGTCTGCGCCGCGTGCCAGCGATCCCGCCATCGTCGCACGGTTTCAGAATCGACCTGCTGGTGTGCCGCGATCTGGGTGTTGCTCATTCCTTTGGCGGCTTCCAGGATGATGTGACCTCGCTTGACCAGTCGTTGGGCACTCGTGGTGCGCTGAACCATCCGCTGCAGAAGCTCGTGTTGCAAGGGGCTGACTTGAAGCGGTTTTGCTTGGGGAAAAGGCATGAGGGCAGTCTCCTTCACGGTGTTTTGCCCTGTATTCTATCATACCCTTGCCTCCCGCGCTATTTCCGCGCGGCTGTACTAGTATCTTGCCTTTCTGCTACGATTTACATACATAAACCTTTTGTAACTATTCAGGTACTCGCTTCAAGCCCCCTCCAGAGAGGGGCTGCGTCCCCCTGCACCCCCTCCAAAAAAGTTACAACCCTTTTTAAGTGACGCTATTTTATCATGATTATCAATAGTTGTAACCTCAAACTGGCCTTGAAAGAAGTCGACGAGTCCAATCTGGTTGATGGCGCACAACAGGTGAAAGCCTCCATACCAGCCCAGCCGATATCCGCTTGTCCCGCCAACCGCCCGGTTCCACGCCGCCTGGCGTCTCGGGTCGCAATACCCAAATACCGCCAAGGTCACGACCTCACTCCGGCTCAAGGAAGCTTGCGGGCCAGTATGGATGACTTCCAGTGGCCACTTCGCCTTGCAAAAGTCGTCCACCATCACGTACAGTGTGGAAAGGTCGGTCTCAATGTCTATCATCAGTTAGCTCCCTTTCTTGGAAAGTTTGAATACGCTAACTGTAAGATATTGAGCCTCTTCCTTTCAACTCTTTTCTATTTCACACCGGACGTTTAAACAATGGGGGTCAGCTATCACGACATCGCCTGGCTACAATATATCATGTGCTGAACCTCTACAGAACATGCATTGCTCCACGTATTATTGGAGGAGCATTGCCCGCAGTAAACATAACATCTACTGTCCCAGGCTTATTTACTCTAGGACTGGTAATAGTGTCACTGGACACAAAGTTTCGCCGCAGCGGCGAACTTTTGCTTCCAGAGATATCGGCCAACCTTTGGTTTCAAGACACTTCTGCGTTTTTGACCGGATCACGTTGAGGTTTGCGTTGCCCCACACCTTGGGATTGACGAGTGCGACTTGATCCTTGTCCCTTGGCCTGCCCTTGTTGTTGCGCTGGACCTTGTTCCAATCCCAGACGCACTTGCAGTCGGTAAGCAGCGTTGTCGTCTTCTGTCAGCGCTGTCTCTCCAGCCGCCGCTTCTGTCACCATTTGATCACATCGGTCTACTGACAAGGCATGTTGTTCGAGCAAGCTCCGAGAAATCGTTTTTTCTCCTCTTTCCATGGCTTCAGCGAGCACACGGGTCAGCCAATCTTTAAGCACGCCAACACACCCAACGGTTCGCTCGTAACAGTACTTCCACTGCTGAAGCAGATCTGGTTCTTCTTCGAGCGGTAAATTCCGTTGAAAGGCCCACAGCACGCTTTTGAACGCTCGCATCTCGCTCTCATCGGTAGCGCGAGAGCGTGAGAAGTGGATATCGACACTGCGACGCGAGAGTTGGGCACTGAGGTTACGCACCACCAGCAGATCATAGGTGCCTACCAGCACATGGACGGTGTGTGTCATAATGGCAAGCGATTTCAGATGATCAAGTTGGTCTAAGAGCTTGGACCCTCGCGCTGCTTTGGCGATATGCTCCGCATCGTCGATGAGAATCGCTCGTGGAGACCTCCGCTGCAGGGTTTGCTCAAACGCCAAGCGCAGTGCCGCAGTGTCAGTGCACCTCAGGACAGACCGCGGCTCCCGTTCAATCGTGGTGCGGGAAACATGCGGAAGTGGCCTGCGGTAATCGAGGGTGTACTGCACGCTCGGTTCTTGCAAAAGCAGCAAGGCTCGCTGGTAGTAATCGCCCCACTTGAATTGATTGAGCGCGGGCGAAACCGCGTCCAATCTCAAGACGGGGCGATGCCCTCGTTGATCTGCTCCTCCTGCTGCCGCCATCTCCAGCAAGCGCTTTTCAATCTGTGCCAGCAACGTCGTTTTCCCTACACCGGTTGGCCCGAAGACGAAGACCAGACAAGCCCCGGCAGGTTCCCGCAGCGTATTCCAGACGGCTTGATCTGCTTGTTTGAGCGCAGGATGAGCGACGGTGTACGCCTTGAAGTAGTCCAGCCGGATCGTGGGTGGTTGATGCATGAGTTGGCGCGGAAACGGCACAGGAATGCCTTGTTCACTCATCACCGGTACTCCTCGTAGATCTCCAACCCTGCATACACGTCTGGGTCCTCTTCGGGAGACTCCGGCACGGTCTCGGTGCGATGTTGCGGCGTGGGAGGCGTCGCAGCGGTTTGCTTCGGCTGCTCTTTTCGGTAGCCGCCCATTTGGGCAAACACATCCTGAGCCTCTGCATCCCGTTGGCGTTGCATGAGTACCGCTTCGTGATCTCTCGCATCAGCCAAAAACTCCGCTAACCGTTTGGCGCTAATGGCCTGCTGTTTCGCTTGTTCTTGGAGGCGTTTTCTCAATTCAGCAGTGGCTAGCAGTAGCTCACGCTCTGAATGGTCTTTGAATTGGAGGTAATATTCAGAAATGCAGGGCACCCAGTGACCTCGGACAAAAGCGTAAGCCATGCTGATATCAAAGGGATCGTAGCGAACGGCGACCCGGGTGTTTTCAATGCTTGAGGGACGAAACTCATCTGACCAGTAGTACAGATAGTTGATTTTCACGCCACCCCCAGGTCGCACTTTCGCCGTGCCTTTCGCTGTGGTGGGAAGCGAAAAGAAGCGAAAGGTGTCATCGTAAGCGATGGTACAATGAGAGCGTAGCCCACCCTGTGCCAACCCTTTCTGAAAGGCTTCACGAGGAGCCATATCTAGCGCTGGATGCGTCGAGGTGTCGTACACCTCGTAAGCCCAGGTTGTGAAGTAGCGGTAGAGATCGCCGAGCGTCCACACGGCATGCTGCTTGGGATCGACAGACTTGGTGACCTGGCGCACTTGCTTGGTGATCTGGGTATTGCCTGTCAGGGTATGCACAAATTGGGTGTTTGCTGTGCCAAAAAGTCGTTCGACAACGGCACCATATCTTGGCTGTGCCCAGGGTCTACTTGCCTTGGTGCAGGCGTAGTAGGCCAGCAGCGCCTCAAAGTAGACGCTGCGAAAATCGGGACCTCCATCGACAATCAGCGTTTGAGGAAAGCGCCCATAGCGCCACACGCACTCCCGGAGTGCCATCATACACGATCGGTAACTGGGAGGATCAAACGTCAGGTACACCACGAGCAACCGGCGCGAGAAGGCATCCGTCATGAAGGTGGCCCAGGGTCTGCCGAGTGAACGACCGGTGTGAGCGCTCACGAGTTCAATATCTAACTCAGTATGGTCCATGTGGACCATCTCCCACGGACGATCCCCATGCCGAGGAGTGGTCTGCTCCAGTTCCCAGTAGAAGGGCTCTTGTTGTGCAGCGGCACGTGGCCCTTGACGCTTCAGGGTTTGCTCTTGCTTCGGACGCTCTTTGATGCGCCGACAAAAGGTCCGGTAGCTCGGTGCAGGAATATGGCGCTCGCGTGCCTCTTGCTCAAAAAGGCAGTAGACAGCAGTCATCGATGGCTGTCTCGACGTTTCGTAGTGGTCGGTAATGTACTTCTCAAGCAAGGCATTCTGCTCACTGCTGAGCCGAGGAAGGCGATTACCGCTCTTGTTCCACTGTGGGATGAGTCCGAGAAATCCATGCCCATAGACCGCTTCTGCCTCGCGAAAGGCTTCACGCCATCCGCGTAGTGTTCTTGCAGGAACGGTTCCCTGCGCTGCTTTGGCCCGTCCCAGTAGTTTGTAGCGCTCGGTTGCCACTTCAAGTTGCCGAGGACTCGCAGATCGAAGCCTCTCTAACTCTTCTACCCGTCGAGTATCCTCCGGCGGAGGAGTTACTACCGTCACTTTTTCTCTCGAAGGAGGGTATCAAACACATCAATGGGGAAATCAACGAGTTGCTTCTCTGGGGAAAGAAGACTGATCATCGTTTCTCCCAGATTGAGCACGCGCCAGGGCTTCCCATCCCACCACAGCAGTGTTCCTGCTGTCAATGAAACAGCAGAGGATGATGTTCGAGGAAACATGTGGACTGAGGATTGGCAAAGGGCGACATATGCTGCTGCTTGCTCACGATCCAGAAACACATGGACGTGATGGGAGTCAGCGAGTGGCGTTTGAGAGAGATCAACATAGAGCTGATCAGTGATAATGAGAAAGTAGAGGTCATCTGCGCTTCCCAACGTCAAGCTCTCAAGCAGCTCAAGAAGGGTAGTCGCTGGCTTTCTCATGACAAGCATACGGATAGCCTCTGTGACCTCCGATGGGACTGGGGGACAGGAAACCCGAAGGTAGTCTTCCAGAAAGCGGAGATTACGCTGATAGACCCAGTCAATCTGAGCAGATGACTGAACATGGTAGAAGAAACCAAACTCCTTGACATATTCTTCCCCAGGAGGACACGACCAGGTTCCATCCGCGTTGCGGGTGTAGCGATGTGGCATCTGCTCTGCCAGTTGCACCAGGTGATCCTCCATTTTGCACTCGATCCAGCCACAGCTATCTTCACGGATGACAAAGAAATCAGGCGTGTGCAGAACGCCAATTTGTCGGCCCTTTTTACTCGGGTACACGAGCTTGATGGCACCTGGCTGATCGTAAAACGCGAAGGTGGCTGGATCATGCTCAAATTGATAGATGGCTGCCAGTTCACCGCGATGGCTCTCAAACTGAATGGTACACCCCATTTTCTGACTGGGGTAGCGACCACTCACATTGCCAGCGCGACCTTGGACCAACCGTGACGGGGGCGAAGAACAGATCTGGTGGATGACAGCTTTCGCCTGTTCTGAGCGTGCATGCTGGAGGCACCACACTTCCAACTCATCTTTACTCAACATCGGGAGTTCTCCTCATCAACGTAGCAACACCATATTTCTCAACCTCTGTTATGAATGACGAGGAGAACCTGGGAGGATCACCGGCAAAGGACTTTTCGGCAATCTTTGGGTCCACCGCCACTTACGGCCAAACTATGAGGCACTTCCTCCAGCCTGTGCGTTGATCTCTCCGGCAAAAACGGCCAAACTCTGGGTTTTTCGGCGAAGCTTTGCGTCTCGCAACGGCGAAGCTTTGTGTCCAGTGACAAATAGGTTTATTCTTCCTTCTTGTGACGGTTATTCCCTTTGGCCTTTCCTTTTTCTGGCACCATCCTTTACTCTTGCTCATGCGTCAGCTTTGTATTTTGTCGAATAACGATTCCCGCTTTGCCATATAAATCTGCCATTCTTTGAGCTTAGATGGTAGAGCTTAAAAAGAGGGCTTCGCCAGCATTCTTTGCCGAAAGTGCAGTTTGTCATGAACAGACTGCCAAAAGATTTTTCCGTTTTTTTAGAAAGAGGCAGGCCGTATGTGCCTGTAAAATCTGTTCTTGCAGCCATCTTTATATGGCAATGCGGCAAGATATTGCTCTTCGTGAGGAAGAACGCTGCATTGTCTTTCGACTGGCCTCATGTAGATAAAAAGGTGTACACAAAAGAGTGGCTCCGATTCGATGAACGCGAGGGAATCTATGCTCACTGATACACAGTTCCAGCACTGGTGTCTTCGTCTTGGTCTCTCAACTGAGACACGTGAGCTCGTGGCTCGTCTTCGTGTCTCTCCTCCGGCTCGCCGTGTTGGCTCCCACGCTCACAATGTCAGCGGCTCCTCTGCTTCTCGCAAAATGGGCTGCACGATCCAGTTTGAGAGCCACAAGGTCGAACTGTGGGCCATCTATCTGATGGAGTACGACCAGTCGGTGTTGGAATACTATGACCAGCCCATGGTGCTCGAATTGCGCTATACCTCGCCATCAGGACGGCCCGTGAAAGTGCAGCACACCCCTGACTTCCTGGTTCTGCGCCATGATGGGGCAGTGCTGGAAGAGTGGAAGCCAGAAGAGCGCCTGCAGGAACTCTCGATCAACCAACCCCATCGCTATCTGCGCGATGATCAAGGCAGATGGCGCTGTCCCCCTGGCGAAGAAGCCGCTTCCTGCCTAGGACTTCAGTATCGTGTGCGAACATCGGGGGAACTCTCCTCAACCTACATCCGCAATTTGATGTTCCTGGAGGATTACTTTTTTGAACACATTGTCCCTGAGAGTACCCTCACCGCTCTGCGCAGCGTGGCCACTGCTTCTCCAGGGATCCGGCTTTCTCAGCTGTTGCAAGATGGCCCTCCGTCTTCAGCAGATAGCGTGTATGCCCTCATCGCTCGAAACCACCTGTACGTAGACCTCAAAGCTGCGCCCCTGGTTGAGCCACAGCACGTGTTCGTTTACCCAGATCAACCGACAGCGGAAGCGCAGACGTTGCTGCGAACAGAACGTCTCCGTACCGAGACTGGAGGCTCAGGCGAGCGATGGTCGTCTCCTCTCGAACCTTCCGCCGGGACCCATGTATTGTGGGACGGGAAGACCTGGCAAATTGTCAATCTGGGACAGACCATGGTCACGCTCCGCGCTGAAGAGGGAGCGCTCACCGACCTCGCTCATAATTATTTTCTGCAACAGATCGATCGGGGCATGATCACGGTTCCTCGTCCTCCCACCACAGACGAGGTCTCCCAGCTACACCCGGAGGCGCAGCAGCTCCTGCGCGAAGCCTCCCCGGATGCGTTAGCAGCCGCGAACCAGCGCTGGCATCTGGTTTCCGCCTATCTGGAGCAGCGCCATGCGGAGGGAGAGGGGTACTCGCCGCGTACCCTGCGCGCCTGGGCGGCACGCTTGCGAGCGGCAGAGGCCAAGTACCAGTGTGGCTATGTAGGGCTCCTCCCCAAGACAGCCAGGCGAGGCAACCGCCAGAAGCGCACCTCGCAGGCGTCGCGTGACCTGCTCGATACCTTTCTCGCCGAGCAGTTTGAGCAGCCCGAGCAGCCGCATGCACGTGCGGTCTACCGGGCGTACCATCGGGAATGTGTGGCGCGTGGCCTGCCAGTCCTTTCCGAACGCACCTTTTACCGGCAGCTCAAAAGCCGACAGGGGACTGTGCAGACGATGAAGCGCAAAGGGACGCGCGCGGCCTACACCCAGACACCGTGGTATTGGGTCCTGACCCAGACCACGCCTCGGCATGGCGATCGCCCCTGGGAACTGGTGCATCTCGATCACACGAAGCTCGACCTGGAACTCGTCTCCCAGCTGGGCTCTCCGCTTGGACGCCCCTGGGTCACGTTTGCGACCGATGCCTACTCGCGTCGCATCCTGGGCCTCTCCCTGTCATTTGATCCCCCTTCCTACCGTTCGTGCATGATGGTCCTGCGCGCCTGTGTGCGCCGCTACGAGCGCTTCCCGCAGTCGATTATCGTGGATGGTGGGCCAGAGTTTCACAGCGTGTACTTTGAGCGTCTGCTGGCGCGTTACTACTGCACGAAAAAGACCCGTCCCGGCAGCGAACCACGCTTTGGCTCGGTCATTGAGCGATTGTTCGGGACCACCAACACCGAGTTCATTCACACGCTGCGCGGGAACACGCAGGCCAGCAAAGAGGTGCGCATGATGACATCTGCTGTGGACCCAAAACGCCTGGCGGTCTGGCCGCTTCCAGACCTCTATGAGTACCTCTGCATCTATGCCTACCAGGTGTACGACCAGAAAGTGCATGAGGCGCTTGGGCAGAGCCCGCGCGACGCCTATCTCCTAGGCCTGGAGCGCTTCGGGGAGCGCTCCCATCGACGTGTGCGCTACAACGAGGATTTCGTGATGGAAACCCTTCCCAGTCCTCGCAAACAAACCGCCCTGGTCGTCCCAGGCAAGGGTGTGAAGCTCCATTACCTGTATTACTGGAATGATGCCTTGCGCCATCCTGAAGTCGAAC
>WNGR01003457.1_pt1 | contig 26136 bp, 25 predicted proteins | sample 5407581 | NCBI WGS metagenome assembly WNGR01 (sample SAMN13153383, study PRJNA577476) | soil metagenome | isolation source: 80 cm soil or saprolite under Garry oak tree replicate 2 | place: USA:California | collected 2016-06-15
CCGGGCACCGGCCAGGCGGTGTTGGCTACCTGGCATAATCTCCTCGACGCCGGGCGGATGCAGGACGGCGAGCCGAACCTGGCGGGCACCGCGCGCGCCGCGGTCGCGAAGATGTCCGCGGCGACCGCCGCGGAGGCGGGCGTGGGCGACGGCGGTAAGGTCACTGTGGCTACCGAGCGCGGGACCATCACCGTGCCCGCCGAGATCGCCGACATGCCGGACCGGGTGGTCTGGCTGCCGACCAACTCGGCGGGCTGCGCGGTGCGCGGTCAGCTCGGCGCGGGCCACGGAAGCCTTGTCACCGTTAGGAGCGCCCATTGAACGGCCTGGCCGCCCAGGCGCAGGACCCGACGCTGGCCGACTTCGGGCACGACACCTGGTGGCTGATCATCATCAAGGTGCTCGCCATCTTCCTGTTCCTCCTGCTCGGCACGCTCTTCACGATCTGGGCCGAGCGCCGGGTGATCGGGCGCATGCAGCAGCGTCCCGGGCCCAACCGGGCCGGGCCGTTCGGCCTGCTGCAGCCGCTGCTCGACGGCGTCAAACTGCCGCTCAAGGAGGACATCGTCCCCCGCGGCGTGGACAAGATCCTCTTCGTGGTCGCGCCCGCGATGCTGGTGATCCCGGCGTTCATCAGCTTCGCGATCATCCCGTTCGGGCCCGTTGTCTCGATCGCGGGGGTGAAGACCCCGCTGCAGCTCGCCGATCTGCCGGTGGGCGTGCTGCTGGTGCTCGCGATGAGCTCCATGGGCGTGTACGGGATCGTGCTGGCCGGCTGGTCCGCGTCCTCGCCCTACGCGCTGCTTGGCGGTATCCGGTCGTCCGCTCAGGTGATCAGCTACGAGATCGCGATGGGGCTGGCCTTCGTCCCGGTCTTCCTCTACTCCGGATCGCTGTCCACCACCGCGATCGTGGCCGCGCAGGCGCACGGCACCGAGTTCCACTGGTTGGGTGCCGGGCTGCATTACCCTTCCTGGTTCGCCGTGCTGCTGCTGCCGTCGTTCCTGATCTACCTGGTCACGATGGTCGGCGAGACCAACCGGCTGCCCTTTGACCTGCCCGAGGGCGAGGGCGAGCTGGTCGCGGGCTATCACACCGAGTACTCCTCGCTGAAGTTCGCGCTGACCCAGCTGGCCGAGTACGTCAATATGATCACGGTGTCCGGCCTGGCCACCACGCTGTTCCTCGGCGGCTGGCGGGCGCCGTGGCCGATCTCGGTGTGGCCGGACGCCAACACGGGCTGGTGGCCGGTGCTCTGGTTCCTGGGCAAAGTGTCGATCCTGGTGTTCGTGTTCATCTGGCTCCGTGGCACGCTGCCCAGGATCCGCTACGACCAGCTGATGCGGCTGGGCTGGAAGGTGCTCATCCCGGGCGCGCTCGCGTGGACCCTGATGATCGCGACCATCCGGGTGTGGCGCCGCCAGGGCGGCAGCACCGGGGTCTACATCGTGGGCGGCGGCATCATCGTGGTGCTCATGCTGCTGGCCTGGGCCTGGGACGCCACCGCGGTCAGCCGCGAACGGCAGGCCGCGGAGGCCGACGCCGCCGAGGCCGAGGCGGAGGCGGAGGCCGGGGCGTTCCCGGTCCCGCCCATGGACCTGCCGCACTATCACGGGGTGGGCGTCGACGTGGAGCGATCCACCGCGGCACCTGCCGAATCGTCCGCTGTGGCAGCGAAGGAGGTCACCGGTGCTTGACTTCCTCAACCCGATCAAGGGGTTCGGCGTTACCTTCCGGCAGATGTTCCGGAAAGTCGACACCGTCCAGTACCCGGAGGAAAAGAAGCCGACCGCTCCCCGGTACCACGGCCGTCACCAGCTGAACCGCTGGCCGGACGGGCTGGAGAAGTGCATCGGCTGTGAGCTGTGCGCCTGGGCCTGCCCGGCCGACGCCATCTACGTGGAAGGCGCGGACAACACCGAGCAGGAGCGGTACTCGCCCGGTGAGCGGTACGGGCGCGTCTACCAGATCAACTACCTGCGCTGCATCCTGTGCGGGCTGTGCGTGGAGGCGTGCCCCACCCGCGCGCTGACCATGACCAATGACTACGAGCTCGCCGACGACAGCAGGGAGGCCCTGATCTGGACCAAGGAGCAACTCGTGGCGCCGCTGCAGCCGGGCATGGAGGCCCCGCCGCACCCCATGCGCCTCGGCGAGACCGAGCGGGACTACTACCTGCTCGGCTCCTCCGGGATCGCGGGCGCGAGTCAGCCGCCTGACCAAGACCAGGCGGGGCAGGCCGATGAATAGCAGTCACCTCGTGCTGGCCACGGGCGCCGCCGCCACGACCCGGAGCATCGCGTTCTGGATGCTCGCCATTGTCTCGGTCACGGCGGCCCTGGGCATGGTCATGGCCCGGCGGGCGGTGCACTGCGCCGTGCTGCTCGCGATCGTGATGCTGGCGCTCGCGGTGTTCTACGCGCTGCTCGGCGCGCCGTTCCTGGCCTTCGTGCAGGTGATCGTCTACACCGGCGCGGTGCTGATGCTGTTCCTGTTCGTGCTCATGATCGTCGGCATCAGCGCCACGGACTCGCTGGTGGAGACGATCAGGGGACAGCGGCTCGCCGCCGCCGTCGTCGGGATCGGCCTCCTGGTCCTGCTCAGCCTGATCATCGGGCACGCGGCGATCGGCCCGGCCGTGGCGACAGGACCGGCCTACTCCACGTCGAACCTGCAGGGAATCGCCACGCTCATCTTCACCACGTACGTGTTCCCTTTCGAGGTGACCAGCGCCCTGCTGATCACCGCGGCGCTGGGCGCCATGGTGCTCGCGCACCGGGAGCGCACCAGCCCCAAGCCGACCCAGCGGACGCTGGCCAGGCGCCGGGTGGCCGGCGGCCGGCCGACGCCGCTGCCCGGCCCGGGCACCTACGCACGGCACAACGCGGTGGACATGCCCGCGCTGCTGCCCGACGGCTCCCCGGCCGAGCTGTCGGTCAGCCCGGTGATAGCCAGCCGGGGCGAGTTCAACCCCAGCGAGCCCGGTCCCGACGAGTTCACGGCCACCGAGCTCGGTGCGGTCGAGTCCCGTCGTAGCGAGCTCACTGGCAGGGAACTCGGCGCGGTCCGGCCCGGCGCCAGCGAGAGCGAGGCCGACGAGCACGAGGGGGCGAGATGATAAGCCCGGCGCACTACGTGGCCCTGGCCGTGATCCTGTTCGTGATCGGCGGGGTGGGCGTCCTGGTCCGGAGGAACGCGATCGTCATCTTCATGTGCGTGGAGCTGATGCTGAACGCGGTCAACCTGGCCTTCGTGGCCTTCTCCCGGATGCACGGAAACCTGGACGGCCAGGTCATCGCGTTCTTCGTGATGGTGGTTGCCGCGGCGGAGGTCGTCGTCGGCCTGGCCATCCTGACCACGATCTACCGGGCCCGCAGGTCCGCGTCGGTGGACGACGCGAGCCTGCTGAAGTACTAGCACGAGGGCGCCGGGCCACGGCCCGGGCGCCTTCCCCGGGAGCACAGCGCCCCCGGGCAACGCAGTAGAAAGGGTTAGCCAGTGACGGGCTCTGTTGCGGGCGCGCCGTCGGCTGCGGTCATGACCACGGTGACCGCCGTCGGCGCCCAGCGCGCCGCATGGCTGCTGCTGGCCTTCCCCGTGGCCGGCGCGGTGGTCCTGCTGCTCGGCGGGAAACGCAGCAACTCCTGGGGGCACCTGGTCGGCGTGGCCATGCCGGTGGCGAGCTTCGTGTACGGCGTGATCGCCTTCATTGCCATGCTCAGCTACCCGGCCGGCCAGCGCAGCCGGGACCTGCACCTGTTCTCCTGGATCCCGGTCGGGGGATTCAAGGTGAGCATCGGCCTGCTGCTTGACCCGCTGTCGATCTGCTTCGTGCTGCTGATCACCGGGGTCGGCTCGCTGATCCACATCTTCGCGGTCGGCTACATGTCGCACGATCCCGAGCGGCGGCGGTTTTTCGGGTTCATGAACCTGTTCCTCGCCGCGATGCTGCTGCTCGTGCTCGCCGACAACTACGTCGGCCTGTACGCGGGCTGGGAGGGCGTGGGCCTGGCCTCGTACCTGCTGATCGGGTTCTGGCAGTTCAAGCCCGCCGCTGCGGTCGCGGCCAAGAAGGCCTTCATCGCCAACCGGGTCGGCGACGCCGGGCTGTCCCTGGCGATCATGCTGATGTTCGCGACCTTCGGTACGGTGACGTTCACCGGGGTGTTCGGTGCCGTAGGCGGCGCCAGCCGCGGCGTGGTCACCGCGCTCGGGCTGCTGATGCTGCTCGGCGCCTGCGGCAAGTCCGCGCAGCTGCCGCTGCAGTCCTGGCTGCTCGACGCCATGGAGGGCCCGACCCCGGTGTCGGCGCTGATCCACGCGGCGACCATGGTGACCGCGGGCGTCTACCTGATCGTCCGGTCCAACCCCATCTTCAACCTGTCGCCGGACGCGCGGCTGGCCGTCACCGTCGTCGGCGCGGCCACGCTGCTGTTCGGCGCGATCATCGGCTGCGCCAAGGACGACATCAAGAAGGCGCTGGCCGGGTCCACGATGAGCCAGATCGGCTACATGATGCTCGCGGCCGGGCTCGGGCCCGCCGGGTACGCGTTCGCGATCGCGCACCTGCTGGCGCACGGCTTCTTCAAGGCCGGGCTGTTCCTCGGCGCCGGCTCGGTGAAGCACGAGATGGACGACGAGGTGGACATGCGCCGCTTCGGCGGCCTGGCCAAGGTCATGCCCATTACGTTCGTCACGTTCCTCTTCGGCTATCTCGCGATCATCGGCGTCCCGCCGTTCTCCGGTTTCTTCACCAAGGACCCGATCATCGAGGCCGCGTTCGACAAGGGCGGGACCTCGGGCGCCATACTGGGCGGCGCGGCGCTGCTCGGCGCCGGCATCACCGCGTTCTACATGACCCGGGTCGTGCTGATGACCTTCACCGGGGAGCGCCGCTGGGATGAGAAGGTGCACCCGCACGAGGCGCCGTCCATCATGACCTCGCCGATGATCGTTCTCGCCCTCGGCTCGCTCGCCGCGGGCGGGCTCCTGATCATCGACAACCGGCTGGTGAACTTCCTGTCCCCGGTGGTCGGCAGGCCGCCGACCTCGCACGGGATCTTCACCGTGACCAGCGGCGCCGCGCTCGCGCTCGTGGTCATCGGCGCCGGGATCGCCTGGACGCTCTACGGGAGGCGCGAGGTCCCTGTCGCCGCGCCGGCCGGAGGGTTCCTCACCGTGGCGGCGCGCAAGGACCTGTACGGTGACGCGGTCAACGAGTCGGCGCTGATGCGGCCGGGCCAGTGGCTCACCAGGCTGTCGGTGTACTTCGACAACCGGGGCGTGGACGGCCTGGTGAACACCCTCGCCGCCACCATGGGCGGCACATCCGGGCGGGTGCGCAGGATCGAGAACGGGTTCGTCCGCTCCTACGCGCTGTTGATGTTCCTCGGTGCGGCGCTGCTCGTCGGCGCGCTGCTTCTGGTGAGGCTATAGATGAGCACATTTCCCTGGCTGACCGTTATCGGCGCGATCCCGCTGGTCGGTGCCGTCGTGGTGGCGCTGACCCCGGGCCAGTCCGCGCCGGGCGGGGCGGAAGACCGCAGCGCCCGCGCCAGGCTGGTGAAGCAGCTGACGCTGGGCTTCACGCTCACCACGCTCGCGGTGACGATCGCGATGGCGCTGCGCTTCAAGCCGGGCGGCCCCACCTTCCAGTTCACCCAGACCTACCAGTGGATCCCGCAGTTCGGGGTGCACTATGCGGTCGGCGCGGACGGGATAGCGCTGGTCCTGATCGTGATGACCGCGATCCTGATGCCGGTGGTGGTGCTGGCGTCGTGGAACGACGCCGAGGGCGAGTCGAGCCCGGCGGGTGAGCCTCCCCCGCGCCGGAGCGTAAAGACCTATTTCTCGCTGATGCTGGTGCTCGAGACCATGATGATCGGGGTCTTCGCGGCCACCGACGTGTTCCTGTTCTACGTGTTCTTCGAGGCCATGCTGATCCCGATGTACTTCATGATCGGGAGCTACGGCGTCGGCCAGCGCCAGTACGCCGCGGTCAAGTTCCTGCTGTACAGCCTGCTCGGCGGGCTGCTCATGCTGGTCGCCGTGATCGCGCTCTACGTGTACTCGATTCACCCCGGGCACCCGGGCACGTTCCTGTTCAGCCAGCTGGTGCACGTCTCGCTGAGCCCGGCCACGCAGAAGTGGCTGTTCCTCGGCTTCTTCGTGGCGTTCGCGATCAAGGCGCCGCTGTGGCCGTTCCACACCTGGCTCCCCGACGCCGCCACCGCCGCGCAGCCCGGGGCCGCGGTGCTGCTCGTCGGGGTGCTGGACAAGGTCGGCACCTTCGGCCTGATCCGCTACTGCCTGGAGCTGTTCCCCTCCGCCGCGCACTACTTCACGCCGCTGGTCATTGTGCTCTCGGTGATCGGGATCCTGTACGCCGCGATCGTGGCCATCGGCCAGCGGGACCTGAAGCGGCTGATCGCCTACACCTCGGTGTCCCACATGGGCCTGATCACGCTGGGCATCTTCGCGATGACCAGCCAGGGCCAGGCGGGCGGCGTGCTCTACATGGTGAACCACGGGTTCGCCACCGGCGCCCTGTTCCTGATCGCCGGATTCATGATCGCGCGGCGGCGGTCGCAGCTGATCGAAGACTACGGCGGCGTGCAGTCGGTCGCGCCGGTGCTCGCCGGGCTGTTCCTGATCGCGAGCCTGGCGGGCCTGGCCCTGCCCGGCCTGTCCACCTTCATCAGCGAGTTCCTGGTCCTGATCGGCACCTTCACGCGGTACGAGGTTCCGGCGATCCTCGCCACCGTCGGCATCATCCTGGCCGCGATCTACATGCTGTGGATGTACCAGCGCACGATGACCGGGCCGGTGCGCGAGGAGGTCGCGGCCATGCCGGACCTGAAGGCACGCGAGCTGTGGGCGGTGGGCCCGCTCATCGTGCTGGTCGTGGCGCTCGGCGTGTACCCCAAGCCGGCCCTGGACATCATCAACCCCGCGGTCCACCAGACCCTGGTGCAGGTGCATTCCACCGACCCGGTACCGCCCCACCCCGGTACCTCAAGCGCGCTCACCCCGAGGAGCTCCCCGTGACCGGGACCCTAGCCGCGGCGGCCCCGACGATCAGCGCGCCGCACATTGACTACGGCCAGCTCTCGCCGATGCTGCTGGTGTTCGGCGCCGCGGTGATCGGGGTGCTGGTGGAGGCGTTCGTGTCCAGGCCGCTGCGGCGGCCGATCCAGCTCGCGGTGGCGCTGGCCGGCCTCGTCGCCGCGTTCGTGGCGACGATCGTGGTCGCGGGAAGCTCCATTTTCGCCCACGGCAGCCCGGGTCGCCTCACCGCGGTCAGCGCGGTCGCCGTGGACCGGCCCACCCTGTTCATCCAGGGCACGATCCTGGTGCTGGCCTTCATCAGCGTGCTGCTGATCGCGGAGTCCTCGCATGAGGTGAGCGCGTTCACGGCGCAGGCGGCCGCGGTGCCGGGCAGCGCCGAGGAGCGCGAGGGCCTGGAGGCCGGCATCGCGCACACCGAGGTGTACCCGCTCGCCCTGTTCGCGATCGGCGGCATGCTGCTGTTCCCCGCCGCGAACGACCTGCTCACCATGTTCGTGGCCCTCGAGGTGCTGTCGCTGCCCCTGTACCTGCTCTGCGGCCTGGCCCGGCGGCGCCGCCTGCTGTCGCAGGAAGCGGCCATGAAGTACTTCCTGCTCGGCGCGTTCTCCTCGGCGTTCTTCCTGTTCGGCATCGCGATGCTGTACGGCTTCGCGGGCTCGGTGCGGCTGTCGGCCATCGCGGCGGCCGCCTCGTCCGATACCAGCAGCGCCACACTGCTGTACGCCGGGATCGCGCTGCTCGGCATCGGGCTGTTCTTCAAGATCGGCGCCGTGCCGTTCCAGAGCTGGAAGCCGGACGTGTACCAGGGCGCGCCCACGCCGGTGACCGCGCTGATGGCCTCGTGCACCCTGGTGTCGGCGTTCGGCGCCCTGCTCCGGGTCTTCTACGTGGCGTTCGGGCAGCTGGCCTGGAGCTGGCGGCCTGCGATGTGGGCCGTGGCCATCCTCACCATGCTGGGCGGCTCGATCGTCGCGATCACCCAGACCGACGTGAAACGGCTGCTGGCCTACTCCTCGATCGCCCAGGCCGGGTACATCCTCACCGGCGTGGTCGCGGCGAGCACGGCCGGCCTGTCCAGCAGCCTGTTCTACCTGGCCGCGTACGGAATCACTGTCATTGGCGCGTTCGCGGTGGTGACCCTGGTCCGCGACCAGGCGGGCGAGGCCGCGCACCTGTCCCGGTGGGCAGGGCTCGGCAAGCGGTCTCCGCTGGTCGCCGGGTGCTTCGCATTCTTCCTGATCGCTTTCGCCGGCATCCCGCTGACCAGCGGCTTCACCGGGAAGTTCGCCGTGTTCCAGGCGGCGGTCAGCGGCGGGGCGACACCGCTGGTCATTGTGGGGGCGCTCAGCAGCGCGATCCTGGCGTTCCCCTACGTGCGGGTGATCGTGCTCATGTTCTTCAGCGACCCGGCCCCGGAGGGCCCGTCGGTGGTCAGGCCCAGCATGTTCACCGGGGCGGCCGTGGCCGTCGGGGTGCTCGGCACGCTGGTGCTCGGCATCGTGCCCGGGCCGCTGCTCAGCCTGGCCAACCACGCAGCCACCCAGCTCTTCGTGCACTGATGTCCTATTTGCACCGGACGCTGGTGTTCGCCTGATGCGCCGCGGGCATATCTGGCATTACCCTGCCTTGAACATATCGTGGGGGTGGCCTGGTACATGGCCCATGACAGCCGGTTAGCGGACAGCGCGGTGATACCGCTGAGGGAGTCCGAGTGAGCACCGTAGTCACCATCGAGCTACCGGACGATGCGCTGGCCGCCGATGTCCTGGAAGGCCTCGCACAGGTCGAGGAGGGCCTGCGCGAGGCTGCTCAGGCCCAGCACGAGCTGCTCACCGAGACATCCGGCTATCTCATCGGCGCCGGCGGCAAGAGGTTCCGCGCCACGCTGGTGCTGCTGGCGGCCCAGTTCGGCGACCCCAGGGACGAGCGGATCGTGCCGTCGGCGGTGGCGATCGAGCTGACCCACCTGGCCACTCTCTATCACGACGACGTGATGGACGAGGCGGCCGTCCGCCGCGGCCTGCCCAGCGCGAACTCCCGCTGGGACAACACAGTCGCGATCCTCACCGGCGACTTCCTCTTCGCGCGGGCATCGCAGATCCTGGCCGAGCTTGGCGCCGAGGCGATCAGGATCCAGGCCGAGACGTTCTCCCGCCTGGTCATCGGCCAGATCGCCGAAACCGTCGGGCCGCGGCCCGGTCAGGACCCGCTCGACCATTACCTGAGCGTGGTCACGGACAAGACAGCGTCGCTCATCGCCACCTCGGGCCGGTTCGGCGCGATGTTCTCCGGCGCGCCGGACCGGGTGGCCGCCAGGATCACGCCCGCCTGCCAGGCGATCGGCGTCGCCTGGCAGCTCTCCGACGACATCCTGGATGTGGCCAGCGAGTCCGCGCAGTCGGGCAAGACCCCGGGGACGGACCTGCGGGAGGGCGTGCTGACGCTGCCGATGCTGCACGCGCTGCGCTCGGCGGGCCCGGGCGACGCCCGGCTGGTGGAACTGCTCGGCTGCGGGGAGCTGACCGACCCTGGGCTGCACGCGGAGGCGCTGGCGCTGCTGCGCGCGCATCCGGCCATGGAGATGGCCCGCGCGGACGCACGGCGGTGGGCCGGCCTGGCCAGGGACGAGATACTCGCCCTGCCCGAGATGCCCGCCCGCGCCGCGTTCGAGGCGCTCTGCGAGTTCGTGGTGGAGCGCACCGGCTGACCGGCGCGCTAGCATGCGGTCAATGAGAACCTCTGGGAATTCGTCGGGTCGCACAGCGAACGAAACGCGGGCGCCTGAGCCGTTCCCGGAGGCGGCCGTGCCAGAAGCGAGCGTGCCGATCCAGGGCACGGACGACAGCCTCGCCGTGAGAAACAGCGATTTCGTGCAGTCGCTAGACCGCGGGCTGGCGGTGATCCGGGCCTTCGGCCCGGACCGGGAGCGGCTGAGCCTGAGCGAGGTGGCCCGGGGCACCGGGCTCACCCGGGCGGCCGCGCGCCGGTTCCTGCTGACCCTGGTCAAGCTGGGCTACGTCCGCAACGACGGCCGGGAGTTCTCGCTGCGGCCGAGGGTGCTCGAACTCGGCTACGCCTACCTGTCCGGGCTGGCCCTGCCCGAGGTGGCCGCGCCGCACCTGGAGGAGCTCGTGGCGAAGCTGCACGAGTCCTCATCCATCTCGGTCCTCGACGGCCACCACATCGTCTACGTCGTCCGGGTTCCCACCAAGCGGATCATGACGGTCGCGATCTCGGTCGGAACCCGGTTTCCCGCCTTCGCCACCTCGATGGGCCGGGTGCTGCTCGCGGCCCTGGCCGACGACGAGCTTGACCGCTACCTCGCCGAGGCACAGTTCGAGCGGTTCACCGCCCGGACCGTCACCGACCCGGGCCGGCTGCGTACGATCGTGGGCGAGGTCGCCCGCCAGGGATACGCGATCGTCGACCAGGAACTCGAGGAGGGCCTGCGCGCGGTGGCCGCCCCGATCCGCGGCGCGGCCGACGTCGGGACCGCGGCCATCAACGTGTCCGCGCATGCCAGCAGGGTCAGCATGGCCGCGATGCGCGGGCAGATACTGCCTGCGCTGCTGGAGACGGCCCGCCAGATCGAGGCCGACGTGCAGGCCCAGTCGTCGCCGTGACCGATGCGGTTATCCCCGGGCGGCAGCCCGGCCCATGATCATCCTCGTGCGGCGCGCTGGCGCGTCCCCCGGCCCGTGCCGCCCGTGGTCCGCAGCCAGAACCCGACGGGGAACAGCCGGACGTTCAGGTGCTCGTCTATCAGTCCCCACAGGCCACGGCGGGCGAACAGGGCCACGAGGATCGCGACCAGGCCCAGGATGATCAGGTACCACGCGTTGTACGAGGCCAGCGTCTGCTGCAGCACCATGTACACCGCGGTGCCGAGGATCGGCCCCTCGATCGTGCCCAGCCCGCCGATGATGGTCGCGAACGCCATCTCTGCGGTCCACTGCACGCTGAACACCGCGCTCGGCTGCACCTGGAGCTGGCTGATCGCCAGCAGCCCGCCCGCGGCGCCGCAGCCGGCGCCCGCCACCACGAACACCAGCAGCCTGGCCAGGCCGACCCGCACCCCGGAGCTGCGCGCGGCCACCTCGTCGTCGCGGATGGCGGTGAGCACCAGGCCGAGCCTGCCGCGCAGCAGCAGGTAGATGGCGGCCAGCGCCACCACCGTGACGGCCAGCCCGGCCCAGTAGGTATAGGCGGTGATCAGCGTCGGGCTCAACCCGGACAGGCCGGGCAGCGGCATGCCGGTCCCGCCGCCGATCGAGGAGAACTTCTCGATGATGAGCATGACGGTCGCGGCGAGCACCCAGGTGGCGATCGCGAAGTACCCGGTGCGCAGCCGGGAGACCAGCCACCACAGGGGCAGCGCCGCGACGCCGCAGCCGATCGCGGCGACGGGCAGCGCGGCGAACGGCGAGCTGCCGTGGATGGCGAGGATCAGCACGAAGTACGCGCCGAGCCCCACGAACGCCTGCTGCCCCACCGACACCAGGCCCGCGTATCCCGCCAGCAGGTTCCACATGCTCGCCAGCGTGACCACGATGAACGCCTGCACCATGATGGTGGTGGTGCCCGGGCCCACGTAGTAGGGGAACAGCGCGAGCACGACGACGACGATCAGCGCGCTCGCCCCGGTCCAGGCCACGTTTCGCCGCGACCGGGTGACCCGGAATTTTTCTGCCGAACGGGCGGTGGGTTCCGTGGCCAGGCTCACGACTGTGCCCTCCGGGTGGTAAGGCCCTGCGGGCGCAGCACGAGCACGGCGAGGAACACGATGTACCCGGCGAGGACCTCGTCGGAGATGTTGATCTGGGCGCCGATCTGCTGGGCCACGCCAAGCACCACGCCGCCGAGCAGGGTGCCCCACAGCGAGCCGAGCCCGCCGATCACCACCGCCGCGAACGCGAACAGCAGGATTGTGTCGGTGCCCGTGGTCGGCGCTAGCTGGGAGTACATGCCGTAGGCGATGCCGGCCAGCGCCACGGTGCCGAACGCGACCGCCGCCGCGATGCCGAACACGTGCCGGTAGTCGGCCCCGGCCAGCTGCGCCGCTTCCCTGTCGTCGGCCACGGCGCGGATCAGGCGGCCGTACTTGGTCGCGGAAAGGAAGTACTGCAGCCCGAGCAGCACCACCACGGCGACCGCGAAGATGACCACGAGCAGGTAGCCGATCTGGATCTGCGGGCCGAGCTTGAAGGAGCCGCTCACCAGGGCCAGCCCGGTGCCGATCGCGCGGCTGTTGGCGGTGAAGAACTGGAGCAGCCCGTTCTCGATCACCACTGACAAGCCGAAGGTGACCATCAGCGTGGTGAGCACGCTGCGGTCGAGCGCGCCCTGGATGACCGTGCGCTGCAGCACGTAGCCGAGCAGCACCATCACGGGTACCACGATGAGGAAGGACCAGAGCACGGGGATGTGGGTGACGGTGATGACGCCGATCGCGACGTAGCCCGCGACCACAGCAAGGTCGCCGTGCGCGAGGTTCACGACCTTCATCACCCCGAACATCAGCGACAGCCCGCAGGCGAACAGCGCGTAGAGCCCCCCGGTCAGTACCCCTTGGATGATGGCGTTTACCCAGGCCATTACGGCTAACTCCCTTCGCCGGGCACGGCATAGCCCGGGGGGACACTCTGTTCCCCGGGGACACCCCAGACCCCGGTGGCCCCAGACCCCCCCGAGGGGCCTGCGGCGGCGGGCGCCAGGCCGAAGTAGGCCGCCTCGACCTGGTCCGCGGTGACGTCGGCGGGCCTGCCTTCCAGGGTGGTCCGGCCCTCAAGCAGGCAGTGGATGTGCGATGCCACCCGCAGGGCCTGGCTCACGTCCTGCTCGACGAGCAGCACGGTGAGGCCGGTCGCCAGGATCTGCGGCAGCATGCCGTAGATGCGCTGGACGAGCACTGGCGCCAGGCCGAGCGACAGTTCGTCGAGCAGCAGCACGCGGGGGTTGGCGACGAGGGCCCGGCCGATGGCGAGCGTCTGCTGCTCACCGCCGGAAAGCTGGGCGGTGGGCTGGGCGCGGCGCTCTCGCATCCAGCCGAACATCTGGTACACCCGCTCGATGGTCCAGGGGCCCTGCCGCGCGTACGTCGCGCCGACCTGCAGGTTCTCCTCGACGGACAGCGACCCGAATAGCCGCCTGCCCTCCGGCACCATGACGATCCCCTGCGTGGCCCGGCGCCAGGGCCGCAGCCTGGTCACGTCCTTGCCGTCGAACAGGACCGAGCCCGTCGTCGGGCGGTGCAGGCCGGCGATCGTGCGCAGCAGCGTCGACTTGCCCGCGCCGTTCGCGCCGATGATCGCGTAGACCTCGCCGGGGAACACCCGCAGCGAGATTGCGTCAAGGGCCCGGAGCTGCCCGTGGTGCACGGCCAGGTCCCGGACCTCCAGCAGCGGCGTCCCGCTTTCCGGCCGGTCCCTGCCCCCCACCCGCCTCCCCATTCCCCCTTCATTATCCCCCTTCGCTGCCGATACGGTCACGGCTCGCTCCGCTCCCCACCCACCGCCCGATCCCCCTTCACGGCCGGGGGGGCCGCCAGGGACCCGCCGGCCAGCGCCGCGGTGACCTCGGTGCCGAGGAAAACCTCGCGGACCGCGGGGTCGGCCAGCACCGTGGCAGGGTCGCCGTCGCCGACAAACTTGCCGCCGGCCAGGCACATCAGCCGGCCCACCACGGGGGTGAGCGCGCGCACGACGTGCTCGATCCAGATCACCGCGGTGCCCTCGGCGTTGACGCCGCGGACGATCTCGACAAGCTGGGCGACCTCCGGGTCAGTAAGGCCGCCCGCCACCTCGTCCAGCAGCAGCAGAGTGGGCTGCGTGGCGAGGGCGCGGGCCAGTTCCAGCCGCTTGCGCTGCAGCAGGCCAAGCCGCTCGGCGGGCTCGTTCGCCTGGCCCGACATGGCGGTCCGGTCCAGTGCCTCGACCGCTGCCGCGTAGCTGGCCCGCCGCCGCAGCCCGCCGCCCTGCTGGGCGGCGACGAGCAGGTTCTCGAACACGGTCATGTCCCCGAACGGCCGCGGCACCTGGTACGAACGGCCGATGCCCAGCCTGCACCGCGCGGCGGCGTCCAGCCTGGTGACCGTGCGCCCGGCGAAGCGGACCTCACCCGCGCCGGGGGTGAGATCCCCGGAGATGAGACCGAACACGCTCGTCTTGCCCGCGCCGTTAGGCCCCACGATCCCGACAGTGTCCCCCGGGCCAACGGCCAGCGACAGGTCCTCCGCGATGACGACCTGGCCGAACCGTTTCGTCACGTGGTCGAGCTCAAGCAGCGGGCCCGTCATCCGGTCACGGGTTAGTCGGTTTCAGGTCGGCGGTGATCTTCGCCTGCGGCTGCAGCGTGTTGTCGACCACCTGCATCTCCAGAGGGAACCTGGTTCCCTTCTGCCACTGCACGCCGACCGGCGGGGTGATCACTACACCCGGCGCTGGGCCGCCGGAGGCGAAGTTCAGCGGCCCGGCGAGCGCTTGGATGTTCACCTTGTGGATGGCGTCGGCGACCTCGGTCTTGTCGTGCGGGTCGCTCACCGAGGTGAGAGCCGCGTGGGCGGCCTCGAAGAGGCTGTAGTTGCTGATGTTGGAGTTCCACTGCCCGTGGGTGGCTGCCTCGAAGTCGGTGGCCATCTGCTGGCAGGTCTCCCCGGTGAACGAGGACGTCCACGGCAGCGACGGCGCCCACCAGGCGTCGGTGGCCACGTTGTTCACCAGGTTCCCGAGCGCGTAGGCGTCGGGCGGGAAAAGCAGTACCTTGCCCACGGTCGCCAGCTTCGGCTTGAAGCCCTGCTGCACCGACTGCTTCCACATGGTGGCGAAGTCGGGCGGCAGCGGCACGTTGGTGAAGAAGTCGGCCTTGGCCGCCTTGAACTGAGAGATCATCGAGGAGTAGTTCGTGGTCCCGTCGGGGTAGGGCGAGGACATCACGAACTTGTAGCCCGCTGCCTTGGCGATCGGCGGGTACACCTCACGGAACGCGTTGCCGTCCGAGTCGTTGGGGAACGCGGCGGCGACCACCTTGTTGGTGTGGAGCTGGGCGTGGATCCGGTCCCACATCGGGATGAAGCACTTGACCAGGTGCTCGGCACCGAGGAAGTACATCACCACGTACTTGGGCTTGAGCGTCGGCTTCGCCGGGTTGCCCCCGAGGTTGATGTACCAGGGCTCCCACGGGACGTTCGAGCAGATCAGCGGCGTGCCGAGCGATTCGGCCTGGCTGGCCACGGCGTTGACGGTCTCCGGCGTGGACGACGCAAGCAGCAGATCCACGCTGTCGTTCAGGATGGCCGTCTTGGCCAGGTCCCCGGCCCGGGTAGGGCTGGACTGGGTGTCGTAGGACTTGATAGTGACAGAGTAGGTCTTGCCGCCGATCTTGAACCCGTTCTTGTACGGGGTGGTCTGCTTGATCTTGGAGATCACCCAGTTGTCCGGGGCGCCGAACCCGGCCAGGGCACCGGTCAGCGGGTGGATCCAGCCGATCGTGATGGCCTTGGTGCCGCCGCCTCCCCCCGAGCTGGCGCCCTTGATGCCGGAGCTACACGCCTGGAGCAGCCCACCGGCCCCCGCGATGGCTGCGCCGGCGCCGGCGGCGCGCAGCAGACCCCGTCGGCTAATGCCCCCGACCTGGCTGGTGCTGTCGGATTGCGCAGTCTGGTCACTCATCCGTAATCGATCTCCTTATGAGGTCGCGTCGCAGAGCGCGGGACCGCCTATGAGGGACACCGGGTGGTCTCCCCTGCCTGGGCATGGCTGCTCAGCGTCGTGAGGCTAACATCACATGAATTCCGGCGCAGCAGTACTTGTCGCATCGTATGAGAATCGCTTTCTCTTATTGAGTCTCACCGGCAAGTGCAGCGAGCGTGCGGCCTTGTGGCCGGGCGGGATCTCGGTGCGGAATGCCTGGTGTGCGGGCTCTCATTGCCTTTGCTCTGTGGGACTGCTGCCCGCTTGGTGAAGCGGGTATTGCCGAGTGCCGCCGTACGGAGACACTCCGGCTGCGGTTGCCGACGACGGACCGCTCGTTCGCTTTGCGAACGAGCGTGCATAACTTGAACAGAATGCCACCATGCCTGTCAACGGATAGTCAACGGCCGTTATGTAACTGTTGTCACCGGCCAGGAGCACGGGGCCAGGCTGAGCAGCCGGGCGTGGCCGGCGCGGAGGAACCTTCGCGCTGATCGGGCAGCTCGCGGCTCGCCCGGGGCAGCGCCCGGGGCAGCGGCCGGGGCAGCGGCCGGGGCATCCCGGGCGGGCGCCGACGCCAGCCGGTGCCCGCACCAGCTCCTGGCCGCCCCAGACCCGGAAGACCGTCTCGCCGCGCCTGCACGCGGAGGTTAGGCCGCGGAACGGGGCGGAAACCGCCATCGCGGCCGTCATGAAACTGGTGAATAGCACCCATGCGGATGGTGAATAGCACCGCGAGCGAGTATTTGCGCTGCAGGTTTGCTGTATCCGCTGCAGGTTTGCTGTATCCGCTGCATTACCGGTTGTCGTTGTGGCAAAGCGTCGGCTGCTGGCTGTGGCCGGCCGACGCGGCCGAGCGCTCCGGGTGCCGCGCCGTATCCCTGGACGGCCGCTGCGGCGGCGTGACCGGGCAGCCAGGACGGCAGCGGAGGCAGCCACCGGGCGGGCTAGGCCGCCCTCGGCGGCACCTGGGAATTCCGGCACCGGGGCCACGGTTCGCTTTCTTGGAGCAAACCAGCTTGACTCGAAGGGGCCAGCCTGCCCGAAGCGGCGCTACACGGCGCCCGCGGCGGGCGGGCATGGAGGAGGCAGCCGTGGCACTATTCGGTTCGCACAAGACACAGATGATCTCCGCGGAGGAGGCGCTGCCCGGCCGGCCGACGCCGATGCCGGTGCCCGCCCGGCACGAGGTGCTCGATGCTCCGCTGCGGCCGCCGTATCCCGGCGGCACCCAGGTGGCCGAGTTCGCGCTCGGCTGTTTCTGGGGCGCCGAGAAGGACTACTGGCAGACTCCGGGAGTCGTGTCCACCGCGGTCGGGTACGAGGGCGGGTTCACGCCGAACCCGACCTACGAGGAGGTCTGCAGCGGACGGACCGGGCACGCCGAGACGGTGCGGGTCGTGTTTGACCCGGCCAAGGTTACCTACGGCGAGCTGCTGCGGGTGTTCTGGGAGTCGCACAATCCCACGCAGGGCATGCGCCAGGCGGGGTACGGCAAGATCACCACAGAGATAACCCCCGCGTCGGAGTTCTACTTCGCCGAGGACTATCACCAGCAGTACCTATCGGACAGCAAGAACCCTTACGGGTACTGCCCCGATCACGGGACGGGCGTGTCCTGCCCGGTTGGTGTGGTCCGCGCCGATAGCTGAAGATCGTTAGCTTCCGGTACCGGTACTGGACACGGCACCCGGATCCGCTACTGAGGCCCTTAAGGGCTGGCCAGGCCATGGATGGCGAGGGTGAAGGCGAGTGCGACCCATATGGCGATGAATGGCGTGAAAAACCATTTGACAATAAACCGCTGACCCTTGATCAAAGAGTCGAAGTGCTCGTCCTTTGAGATCTCGCCACGGCGAAGTTCCGCCTTGAGGCGGCGATCCCACCACCACCGGCTCTCAGCCATCCGCCGCATCCGGTTATCGTCCCGCACCTGCCAGCACACGAGGCCATAGAACCCGGCTCCAAAGGCGCCGAGGCCGTGCCCTCGACGATCTTGCCGACGTCCATTTCGGTCCTTGCCGCGTCGCTCAGTGGCTCGATCGCCAGCGTAACCGGTCAAGCGGCCCGCCACGGTACAGCTGCCCGCGCGTCCATACGCGAAAGCTCGTGGACGCCACGCCTCAAGGCTGAGCGGCCGGTCCCGGCCCCGGAGTCCCGGCTGGCCGTCTGCGCCCGGCCAAAATTACGAAGACTACGCCGCTACCTGGGCTGGTGTTCGTGTTTTCGCTGTTCCGGTATGCAACTGCCGATCTTGGTGCAGGGTAATGAGGCGACAGCACCTGGCGTGCGTGACGGCCACCACCTGGTGAATCCGTTGCCCTGAACCGCACGGCGCCCGCACCGCCGCTGGACCGGCTGAGTCATACCGGGCCGGCAACTCAGGTGACAGCTGAGCGCAAAGACTGCGCCCGACTAAGGCCCGCTGTGTCCCGCACTTCTGCCCCCCGGCACAAGAAGCCATCCCGATCCTCCGCTGCGCAGCCGACTCATCACGCTGCGACCGGCCTCGGCGGGTACCCCGGATCCCGGTCCGCCTCCCGCCCTGGCGCACGGCCCGCCGGTCACCGGCGGCACCGTAAGCAATCGCGGGCCACGTCCGTGCTGAAGCACACCCCCGTGCGGATTGCCGCCCTGGCGGGCGTAGCCGTCATCGGCGGCGTCGCTGCCGTATCGATGATGCCCCAGTTGTCTGCGCAGACGACGAACTCGGGCCCGAGCGTCGAGGACGCCGGCAGCGGCCCGGCTACTCAGGCGAGCACGCCGCCAAGCGCGCTGGCGGACGGCACTGCGATGAGCGAGCGCAGCCTCCTGGCGGAGGATATTGCTCACGCGGCCACCGCCGCCCAGTCGCGCCCACGGCCGGCGGCCAGGCCGTCGCCCCGGCCGTCCAAATCTCAGCCATCGCCGCGACCGGCGCCCGTATACCGCAATCCGCTGCGCGCCGTAGCCGGGCTTGTGCCCGAGCGCATCGACATGGGCGTCGACTTCGGCGGATCGGGCCCGATTTACGCGCTCGGCAACGCAGTCATCACCAATGCGACCGGAGACTCCGCCGGCTGGCCCGGAGGCGGCTGGATCACGTACCGGCTGACCGACGGTCCGGCCGCGGGGCTGCAGGTTTTTGTGGCCGAGGACGTGACGCCGACCGTTCAGGTCGGCCAAGAGGTCACGTCAAGCACCGTCATAGCCAACATGTTCGACGGCGGGGCGGGAATCGAGACCGGATGGGCGATGCCGGACGGAGCCTCAGCGGAGTCCCAGCTGTCGGAGGCGGGAGGCATCAGCGGCAGTGGCCCCTTCCCGACCAAGGTCGGAGCCAACTTCGATGCCCTGCTCCAGGCACTCGGAGTGAGCCCCGGCAGCAATGGTGATCAGGCTCCCTTCGGGATTCTCCCGCCGAACTACCCGGCCGACTGGGCCAGCGTCGGGGGGTCCGGGACGTGATCCGGGCGTCAGGGCAATTTTGGCGGGCTCCGGAAGTACGTGGCCGGAGTCAGGCCGGTCTCCCGCCGGAACGCCGCCACGAACGCGCTGGCTGACTCATAGCCCACATGCCGCGCCACGTTGGCTACCGGCTCGCCGGCGGCGAGCGCGGGCATGGCCGCCTGCAGCCGGAGCAGTGCCCGCCAGCGGCCGAACGGGATCCCGGTGCCAGCGACGAAGCCGCGGGCCAGGGTGCGCCCGCTGGCACCGACCTGACGGCCCCACTGCTTCAGCGTCCGGCCGTCGGCGGGGTCGCCGGCGAGCGCCTCAGCCACCCGCCTGGCCCGTTCCTCCGCGGGCATGCGCACCTCGATGGTGGTCATCGTCACCGGTAGCAGCAGGTCCACCAGAACGGCCTCGGCATGCGCGCGCCGGTCGGGGTCGAGGTCAGGATCCCCGAGGTAGCCGATGAGCTCGGCCAGCAGCGGCCCGGCCGCTACCGGCGTGCAGTCGGGCCAGCTGATCGGGCATTCCTCCGGCCTGACGTACAGCGTCCGCATGGTGGCGGTGCCCGCCGACAGAGTCTCGTGCCGTATCCCGGCCGGGATCCACAGCGCGCGGGTGGGCGGCAGCACCCAGGCGGACACGGCGGTGCGGACCGTCAGCACGCCGCTGGCGGCCCAGGCCAGCTGATGATCGTCATGGGTGTGCCAGTCAAACACCAGGCCCGGGGGCATGGGAAAGGTCACGACGGTGACGGCGCCCGATGCGTCCGCCGCCGGCACCGCACAATGTCCGTCCTGCGACACAGGATGGCAGCTTACGCCGTTGGGCTCAGTGCGATCCGTCCGTAGCGTCGTGGCTATGAATGAAGAACATGCCAGGCTGTGCTCAAGCCCCGAGTGGGCGGCCTGCATTCAGGACGAGGTCCTGCCGGCCCTTACGCAGCATGCCGGCCTCGGCGCGGACATGCTCGAGATCGGCCCCGGGCCGGGCGCGGCCACCGACTGGCTGCGGCACAAGGTGAAGCGGCTGACCGCGGTGGAGGCCGACGCCATCGCCGCCGGGAAGCTGGCCGGCCGGTACACCGGCGGCAACGTCCAGGTCGTCGTCGGCAGCGCGACCGAGCTGAGCTACCCGGATGAGTCCTTCGACTCGGTCGGTTCCTTCACCATGCTGCACCACGTCCCCACGCAGGTGCTGCAGGTCACCATCCTGGCCGAGGCGTTCCGGGTGCTCCGGCCGGGCGGCGTGCTCATCGGCTCGGACAGCCTGGCGAGCAATGACCTGCACCACTTCCATGCCGACGACACCTACAACCCGGTCGACCCGGCCGGGCTGCTGGTCCGGCTGCAGACCCTGGGCTTCGGCAAGATCACCATCATGGTGGACTGGAACCTGAAGTTCATCGCGCACAAGCCAGCCGGGCACGGCGCCTGCGGCGCCGGATCCGGGTCGGACGCGGCGGCATGACCAGCGCCGGGGATCTGAGAGGTGTCATCATCGGCCTGCTCGGCTTCGCCGCGGCCGAAGAGCAGATGCTGCTGGCGGCCAGTCCCGCCGCCGAGGAAGGAAGCCCGCAGGCCTGGCCCCGCCCGAGTTCCCTGAAGTCGATCACACCTCGGCGGAGCTGTACCGCGGCTACGTTACGCAACCTGCGCAGGCAGTTGCCGCGGACAGCAGCCGGGTCGCCGCCGGGCTGATCGACGGCCTGAACTCGGTCGGCGACGCTGACCTGCGCGACCCGTCGCGGAACCCCTGGCTCAGGGGCCGCCAGCTCTGGCTGCAGATCATCGTCCGCGGATTCTGGCACCCGACCGGGCACCTCGGCGAGTACTACCTGGCGCACGCGCAGCCGGGCCGGGCGGTCGCGCTGGCGGCGCACGGTGTGGCCACGGCGGGCTACCTCGGCGCGCCTGATCCGGCGCGGGGCATGGCCAGCTACAACCTGGCCTGCGCTCAGGCCAGGGCGAACCTGCCAGACCAGGCGGCTGCGGCCCTCCGCGAGGCGATCACGCTCAATCCCAATGTGCGCGCGAACGCTGGCCGCGACCCGGATCTCGCTGCTCTCCGGGAGGGCGGGCGGCTCGGAGCCCTGCTCGGCCGTTAACCCGGGCCTCCGCCCGGACCGGCAACAGCGGGATCCGGTCAGGACTCCGGGCTGTCGGCGCTGGCTGGGGCGGCACCCGCCGTGCCTGCCGCGGCGCCCGCCGGGACGGCTACCTGCTCCCGCCGGGTGCGAGCCCCGAGCGCGTAGAACAGCAGCCCGATCAGGATCATCACCACAAGCGGCACGATCTGCGACAGCTCGTACTGCAGCCGCTGGCCACCGAAGCCCTCGGGCAGCGAGGCGTCCGGGTCCGACGTGCCGATGCCCGGCCAGATGATCGCGATCGTGGTCAGCAGGCACCAGGCTGCCGCGACGATGCCGCAGATCCACACCACGGCCATGCCGCCGGGGATCCGGTACGGGCGCAGCACGTCCGGGTGGTGCCACCGCCGCCCGGTACATCGAGCAGGTGCGTGACCAGGGGGCGGCCGACGCCAACGCCGACATCCTGGAGCGCATCAGCCTGCGTGCCATCGGCGACGTGTTCGGGTTCCGCGACGTGGACGACGTCACCCTGGCCCGCTGGTTCCACTCCTATTCCGCGTACCTGGGCGACTTCGGCCGCAGCAGCGAGGTCGCCGCGACCGGCCGTGCGGTCAAGGCCGAGGTCGCGGCCTACCTGGAGACCCGGGTCGCGGCGCTCGCCGCGCACCCCGACGACAGCACGCTGTCGGATCTGCTGCACCACGGGATGCCCGACGGATCAACCCGGAGCATCGACGAGATCATTGGCGACGTCGGCGTCATGATCGTCGGCGGTTTCCAGGAGCCCGCGCACGGCGCGGCCAACAGCCTGCACGGGCTGTTCACCCGGCCCGACCAGGCCGCCCGGGTCGCGGCGGACCCGGCCGCGTGGTCCGGCGCCGCCGTGGACGAGGGGCTGCGGTGGCTGGCGCCGTTCAGCCAGACGGAGAAGCTGACGACCGCTGACGTCATCGTGTCCGGCGTGCTCTTCCGCGAGGGCACCGAGGTTTCCCTGGTGCTCGGCTCGGCCAACCGCGACGAGACACGGTATACCGACCCCGACGTCTTTGACCTGGACCGGCCGCGGCTGAGCCACGCGGCCTTCGGCTACGGCCTGCATTTCTGCCTCGGGCACTTCGTGGCCCGCCAGCTGGAGCAGGTCATGCTGGAGGAGATGTTCACCCGCCTGCCCAGGCTGCGGCCTGATCCGGACCACCCGCCGCTCGTCCATGGCTGGGCGGTCCGGGCCGCGAAGCGGCTGCCCGTGCTCTGGGATCCGTGAGTCCTAGCACGGGGCGGCTCAGCGCCGCTTGCGCACGGCCTCGGCGAGATCGGCGAGCACCCCGGCCGTGACGTCCCAGCCCATGCACGCGTCGGTGATGCTCTGCCCGTAGGTCAGCGAGCGGGGGTGGGCGGAGTGGGAGGCATGAGTCAGCTCCTGCCGGCCAGGGACGAGGAAGCTCTCCAGCATCACGCCCGCGATGCCGCGCTGCCCGTCGCCGGCCTGCGCCGCGATCTCCCGTGCCACCGCGGCCTGCCGGATGTGGTCCTTGCGGCTGTTGCCGTGGCTGGCGTCGATCATCACGGTCGGCGGCATCCCGGCCTGCTGCACCGCGTCCAGCGCGCTGGCCACGTGCTCGGGCTGGTAGTTCGGGCCGCCGGTGCCGCCGCGCAGGATCACGTGCACGTCGGGGTTGCCGGTGGTGGTCACCACCGACGCGCGGCCGGAGGCGTCCAGGCCGAAGAACACGTGCGACCCATGCGCGGCGCGGCAGGCGTCCACGGCGACCTTCACGCTGCCGTCCGTGCCGTTCTTGAACCCCACGGGCATGGACAGGCCGGAGGCCAGCTGCCGGTGCACCTGGCTTTCCGTGGTGCGGGCGCCGATCGCGCCCCAGCTGACGGTGTCGGCGATGTACTGCGGCGAGTTCGGGTCCAGGAACTCACAGCCCACCGGCAGGCCGAGGTCAACCACGTCGAGCAGCAGGCGGCGCGCGGTGCGCAGCCCGCGGTGCACGTCATGGCTGCCGTCCAGGCCCGGATCGTTGATCAGCCCTTTCCAGCCGACCGTGGTCCGCGGTTTCTCGAAGTACACCCGCATCACCACGCACAGCTCGTCGGCGAGCTCGGCGGCGGTCTTGGCCAGGCGGGCGGCGTAATCCACCGCCGCACCCGCGTCGTGGACCGAGCACGGGCCGACCACGACGAGCAGCCGGTCATCCTCGGCGGCGAGCACCCGGCGTACCGCCTCCCGGGAGCGTTGCACCACCGCGGCCTGAGTCTGGCCCAGCGGCAGCTCAGCCAGCAGCTCATCCGGCGCGATCAGCGGCTGGAAGCCCGCGATGTGCAAATTGCTGGTGCCGGACGGAGCGTTCACGGCATTCCCCTTCCGGCGGCCAGCCGCCAGGTCCCAGGCCAGCCGCCTCAACGACGAAAGGCAGAGACGAAGTCTCTGCCTTACTGGCTCTGGGTGGACCGTCAGTCAGCGCGCTTCGCCGCCGGCTCCACCCAGAGCCAGCCCAAAGCGCCAATACCAACGGGTCATGGCACCGGATAATACACGCTCGGGCCGGGTGACCGCGAAGAGAACATAGCCACAGGACAGGCTCGTCGCCGCGGGATGCCGGGCGAGCCAGGCCCGCGCGACCGTGGCCGGCACCTCTATATTCAGCACCGCCGCAAGGTCCGCGCGGCGGCCGAAGCTCCACCGTGACCTGACCTCGTGCCGCGTGGCCCCGCGCTCCCGCCACCACGTGTCGATCGCGCGCGCGGTGCGCCGCGGCGAGGGCCGGGCGGCTGGCCGACTCGCAGATGCCTAACGTTGCCGCGTTCGCCCGGCCCGCCTGGGCGACTGCCGGAGCGGCCGCGCTGAGGGCCATCACCAGCCCAAGCGCCATGACCAGCCTGCGGGCCAGCCTGGCCTCGCGCAGCATGTCCCTGCCGTCCATAGCCACCCGTTCTCCTGGCTGCTCGGCGTCTAAGAGACCATCCTTGAGACGGCTGCCGGAACCATTGGGTTGGCGCGAGTTCAGCGAAACCTGCGGGCCAGCGACACGCTCCCCAGCACCTGACGAGGGTGACTCGGGCTGGCGTCGGCGTGGGCTCAGAATCCTGTGGGCTCGGTCCCCTTGGGCGATACGGCCGTGGTGGGCAGTACCACGCTGGATCCTTCCGGCGCGCCGCCCAGGTGCGCCCAGATATGGTTCAGCTCGTTCTGGTAATAGAGTGTGTGCGCGGAAAACACGAAGCTGAGCAGCAGCCCGATGAGGCCGTTGCAGCTGACCTGCATCCCAGCCGCCTGCTGCATCCTGCCGATCCGCTCGCCGGTCCGGTAGATCGAGACGAACGGCGGGACGATGATGAAGGCGCCGAGCGTGATCGCGACCACTGCGATGCCGGGGCTGACATCGATCCCGGCGTTCAGGTCACGCGCCTCCCGGTTGATCTTGTACCACCAGACCAGGTGGTAGATCCCGAGCGTGATCAGCGGCCAGACCAGCCAAACCAGGAAGATATTCCTGCTCTTACCCATCTGTCCGGTCATAGCGGCAACCTCCGCGCGTCGATTCCAGAGCCATAACGCTAAGGTGCAGCTTACTCACGAACGGTAAACGGACTCTGGCCTGGCGCGCACCGGAGCACCGCCCCGGCCGGCGCCGCCGCGGAACCGGGACACTCCCTCGACCACGCCCGGCCCGGCGAGCACCGCCATGCCGTGGCGGAACTCGTTAGCCATCGCGTCGTCGTGGGCCAGCGACAGCCCCTCGAGCGTCGACTGCCGGTCGCTGCGCAGGCAGGCCTGCGGCAGCGCGGCGATGTCCCTGGCCAGCTGCTCAGCCGCGGCCCGTGCGCTGCCGTTCGGGACCACGTGGGTGACCAGCCCCATCTGGAGCGCCTCCGCGGCCGGCACGCCGCGCCCGGTCAGGATCATGTCGAGCGCCCGGCCCAGCCCGACCACGCGCGGCAGCCGGACCGTGCCGCCGTCGATCAGCGGCACCCCCCAGCGGCGGCAGAACACGCCGAAGACCGCGTCCTCCTGCGCCACCCGCAGGTCGCACCAGAGCGCCAGCTCCAGGCCGCCCGCCACGGCATGGCCGCAGATCGCCGCGATGACCGGCTTGGAGAGCCGCATCCTGGTGGGCCCCATCGGCGCGTGGCCACCGGGCTCGGTCCGGCTGCCGTCCGGGCCGCCCATGGCCTTGAGGTCGGCGCCGGCGCAGAACGTGCCACCCGCGCCGAACAGCACGGCCACGGAACTGTCGGGGTCCGCGTCGAAGTCGCTGAACGCCTTGGCAAGCGCGGCGGCGGTCGGGCCGTCCACCGCGTTGCGCACCTGCGGACGGTCCAGGATGACGGTCGTGACCGGCCCGCTCCGCTCAACGCGGATGGGATTGGATCCCCCGGAGCCCTCCGCCATGCCCCCAGCCCCCGCCCGCCTCCCCATTCCCCCTTCACTGTCCCCCGACACGGCCGGCGGGCCGGCCGTCGCGTCTGGCATCAGCTGACCTGCCAGGTGTCACCGCCCGCCAGCAGCTCGGCCAGGTTGCCGTACCCCTGCTGCTCGCGGGAGGCCTCGATCTGCCCGTACATCAGATCGTCGTAGCTGGGCCGCGGCGCCTGCCGGAACACCCCGATCGGGGTGTGCGCGACGCCGGAGCTGTCCAGCCGGGACAGCGCGAAGGCGTACGACGGGTCGGCCGCGTGCGCGTCGTGGGCCAGCAGCGAGCTGGGGTCCTCGGTCGTGGCGTCGACCGCCTCCAGGGACCCGTAACGGGAGAACCTGAGCCCGCGGGCCTGGTCCGGGCCGAACCTGATGGGCATGCCGTGCTCCAGCCGGATCAGATTCTCGGCTTGCGCCTCAGGCTCGGTGACCGAGGCGAA
>WNGR01004169.1_pt1 | contig 26135 bp, 27 predicted proteins | sample 5407581 | NCBI WGS metagenome assembly WNGR01 (sample SAMN13153383, study PRJNA577476) | soil metagenome | isolation source: 80 cm soil or saprolite under Garry oak tree replicate 2 | place: USA:California | collected 2016-06-15
AGACTGGATTGACCACTGTGGCCACAGGTAGAGGCATACAGGGCAGCGCACAAATATTCGGACCTGCAACTTTGTCAACTCCGGCCCAATCCTGAGCCGCCTGACGATGATGTTACCAAGATCGCAAGCGATCTACCTGCGATAACAGCCACTAAAAGTCAGATTGCGCAATCGGCAGGGCTCTGCGGGCGCTACTGCCCGGCGACCGGGCCCGTCCCGGGCGGGGCTTCACCCGTGGCAGATGGTTCTGGATGCGGGCCAGCTTCCGCGAGAGCATCCGGGCCGACCTCGGAACCGGCCTGGCCAGCCGGGCTCGGGCCATCGGCCGTGACCGCGACCGGCTTGGCCGGGGCCGACGCGGCGGCCCCGGCCACGACCGGCTCGGCCTGGCGGGCCAGGAACCGGAGCCGGGCCGCTCGCGCGTCCCAGGCGTAGACGACCGCGGTTCCGGCGATGAGGTCGTACAGGGCACGGTGCTCGCGCTGTACGAGGATGCCCAGGAACCCCAGGCCGAAGAGCAGGAAGCTGAGCGGGAACACCAGCGCGCGCACGACGCCCCGCCGCGGTTCCAGGACCGAGCCGTCCGCCCCGACGACGCGGATGCCGAGCGCCGCCATGCCGAAGGTGCGACCGCTCACCGCCCACGAGTAGCCGAAGTACACGAACTGCCAGACGACGAAGATAACCGCCACGACGATGTTCGAGCGGTTCCAGCTGACGTCGTGGCCCGTCACGATGTGCACGGCGTAGGAGATGGCGGCCAGGGCGAGCGAGAACACGGCGGTGCTGGCGGTCAGGTCGATGGCGTAGGCGGCGAACCGGGACACCGAACCCGCATAGTGTCCCTGGTAACTCGCCGGGGCCGGAGGGACGATCACGGTTCGGCCTGCGCGGGAAGCATCCCCGGCGGCGCCACCGGGGCGGGATGCTTGCGCCGGAGCAGGCGCTGCACCCAGCGGTCGACGAACTGATCAAGGCCGACCGCCTGGCTGCGGACCGCGTCGAGCGCCTCGGCCCCCATGCCCCCGGACGACCTGGCGATCACGGCACCGAGGTCGGTCCGCTCGACCAGGGCGTCCATGTCCACCTGACTCACCAGGTCGTTGACGTCGATCCGGTCCAGCAGCGGTTTGAGGTCCACCCGGGCCAGCACGGCGTTCACGTCCAGCTGGTCGAGGAGGGAGTTCAGGTCGACCTTCTTCAGGACGGCGTTGATATCGACGCGGTCCAGCAGCGCGTTGAGGTCGATGCGGGCGGCGAGTTCGTTCACGTCCAGCGCGCTGACCAGGAGATCGACGACACGCTCGGTGACCTGCTGGGCGATCGCTTCCACGGGATTTCGCCTGCCTGCCACGGTGCAAGTATTCCCCGCTGGCGCATCACCGGAATCATTCTCCACGGATGAGGGCAGGGCATTTCTGGTGACAGCACAATCCAGGCTAAGGACGCCACACGCGGAGGCACTCCATGGACGGCATGGTCCGGATTCCCGGTGCGACCTTCCTGATGGGCTCGGACCATCACTATCCCGAGGAAGGCCCGGCGCACAAGGTCACGGTCGAGGGGTTCTGGATCGATGCCGGCCCCGTTACCAACCAGGAGTTCGGCCGGTTCGTACGCAAGAGCGGGTATGTCACCGTGGCCGAGAGAGCACCGGATCCGGCGGATTACCCAGGCGCCCGGCCGGAACTGCTGGTCCCGTTCTCTTCGGTGTTCGTCCCGCCGCCGCACCGGGTCAGCCTGACCGATCCGTACAACTGGTGGAAGCCAGTCCGGGGCGCGGACTGGCGGCATCCGGTCGGTCCCGGCAGCTCCGTCCGCAGCCTGCCGGACCATCCGGTCGTGCATGTGGCCTGGGCCGACGTCCTGGCCTACGCCAGGTGGGCGGGCAAGGATATCCCGACGGAGGCGGAGTGGGAGCTGGCCGCACGGGGCGGACTGGACGGCGCCGAGTTCGCCTGGGGAGACCAGCTGAACCCGGACGGGAACTGGATGGCGAACACGTGGCAAGGCGATTTCCCGGTGCGGAATACGCAGGATGACGGGTACGAGAGGACCTCACCGGTCGGGGCGTTCCCGGCCAACGGTTACGGCCTGTTCGACATGATCGGCAACGTCTGGGAGTGGACCGCAGACTGGTACGCCGGCCACGCGGTCGATGCCGCCCCCTGCTGTAGCGGGGCGGCTCGCGAGCGAAGCCCTGACCGGCGCGATCCGGCGCGCATCCCGCGCAAGGTCATGAAGGGCGGCTCGCATCTGTGCGCGCCGAACTACTGCCGCCGCTACCGGCCCGCCGCCCGGATGGCCCAGCCCATCGACACATCAACGTCGCACCTGGGCTTCCGCTGCGTGACGCGAGACAAAGCAGGCTGACTACCCGCATCACTCGCGGCGAGGGAGGCGTGCGAGCGCGTGCCGGGGCACGGTGAACCGAAGACGTGCGTTCTGCGGCAGGAGGCCAGATGGGCGCTGCAATCGGGCAGGTTCTGCCGTTCGCCGTAGGCGTCGCGCTGAGCCCGGTACCCATCATCGCGGTCGCGCTGATGCTGATGTCACAGCGGGCACGGCTGAACGGGCCGGTATTCGTCATCGGCTGGCTCGTGGGGCTCGCTGTGATCGGAGTCATCGTGCTGGCGGTCGCCGGGCCGGCAGACTCGGGCAGCAACGGCAAGCCGGCCACCTGGAGCAGCGTCCTCAAGCTCGTGCTGGGCCTGCTGCTGGTACTGCTCGCGGTTCGTCAGTGGCGCGGCCGCCCGCGGCCCGGGCACGAGGTCGAGGCGCCGAAGTGGATGGGCTCGATCGAGCGCTTCAGCCCGGGAAAGGCGGCCGGAGCGGGCGCTGTCCTGTCCGGCGCCAACCCGAAGAACACCCTGCTCGCCATCGGCGCGGCGGCGGCGATCGCGCAAACCGGAATCGGGGCCGCCGACCAGGCCATCGCGTACGTCGTCTTCGCCGTCATCGCGACCATAGGCGTTGCGGCCCCGGTCGTTATGTTCTACGCCCTGGGCGACCGGTCCGGTCAGATCCTGGCCAGCCTGCGGGATTGGATGGCCCAGCACAACGCGGCCATCATGGCCGTCCTGTGCCTGGTCATCGGGGCCAAGCTGATCGGCGACGCGATCAGCGGCTTCAGCATGTGACTTACCTACCGCAAACCGGTAAGTGCATAGACTTCGCCTGGTAGCGTCGGGACATATGTGCACCGTGTAACGCTTGGGCATTTATGCACGCTAACAAGGGTAGCCGCCCGCTGGCGGATCTATGTAGTTCCGGTGCTGGTCACCTATGTCCAGGCGGAGGGGACGTGCGCACGCACACCTATCGGATCACCATCGCTGGTGGTCTCGGTGAGATCGGCCGTGAGGCATTCATCGATTTCCGTATCGAAGCCAACGGCACAAGCACCGTCCTGATCGGCGAGCTGGACCAGGCGGCCTTGTACGGCACGCTCAACCGCATCCTGTCGCTCGGCTTCGAGCTTGTCGCACTGAGCCGTCTGTCCGGCAACACGAACTAGCCGGGCCGGGGCGGCGCCTGCTTGATCTCGACGAGCTCTAGGCCCAGGGCACGCATCCGGTCCAGCACGGCGTGCAGGCCGCACTGGTCCAGATCACCCGACAAGACGGTGATGGTCGGCTCGGTCTCCACTGCCATGTCGGTGAACGCCTCGCGGGTCGCCGGACCGAGCGATCCGATGACCTTGATCTCGTAGGTGTGCCTGGTCACCGAGGCCTCCTTCCAGGATCCGGTGGCGATTAGACCATGCTGGCGGATATTCGCCGCCCCGGGATCATCCGTTAGTAGTGAACGGGTCATCTCACCCGGACGCGTGCCGCGGAAGACGCGGATCCGGCGAGCCTCCAGGAGGTCGAGGCGGAGCGACCTGATCATCTCGAGCTTGCCGTGCAAGGCGGCCTGGTCGAATTGACCGGTAATGATGGTGATCCCGTCGTGGCAGCTCACGTCCGGGCCCGCGAGCGATCCGAGCGTGGTCTCATCGAGCTGACCCGCGATCCGGATCTCGTAGGTGGGCTGAGCTTTCACGCCTCCTCGCCTCCGCGCAGTGACTTGTGTATTACCGCCGATCCTGGCCGCCGTGGCACGTGGCCCACGTCATACGCGACGGGTGAAGATGGCAGTTGCTCAGATCAGCTCGAGCTCGCGGGCGCGCAGGACGGCTTCGCGGCGGCGGCCGACAGCAAGCTTCCGGTAGATGGCGGCCAGGTGCGTCTTGACCGTGTTCACCGACAGGCAGAGCTCGTCGGCGATCTCCGAGGCCGACATGCTGGTGGCCAGGAAACGCAGGATCGTCAGCTCGCGCTGGGTGAGCGGCCCGGGCAACTCCCGGGAAGCCGGGGACGCAGGTCCGGCAGCCGACTCCGCCGGAAGCCTCGGAGCAGGCACGGGCCATTGGCCGGCCACGGTCGAGTGCCGGGTCAGCAGCCCGGAGAACGTGTCCTTCACGTGCAGGAACGGCAGGACGATCTCGCCCCGGGCCACTTCGAGGGCCCGGATGAGGATCTCGAGCGCGCGCCCGGGATCGTCGCTCCGCTGTGCGATCTGGGCATCGCAGAGCATCGCCTCCACGAGCGCGAAGCGGCCCGTCTGGGTGCTGGGGGTGGCCAGCACGCTGCGGACGCAGTCCTGCGCGCTGCGCAGGTCGCTCAGCGCGAGGTAGGCACGTGCACGTGGCATGGCGGTCAGGATGGCCATCTCGCCGCCCCTGTACTTCCGGAGCAGCCGGAGCGCCGAGCGCGGCCGGCCCAGCGAGGTTTCCAGATCGGCCATCATGTTGTCGCGCAGGATGGCCAGCATCGGCGGGATGCGGCGGTTGACCTCCTGCAGCAAGATCCGTACCTCGTTCACCTCACCCATGGCCAGGAGCACGCTGGCCTGCCCGAGCACGAGCGCTACCGATAGGCCGGGGTCGGAGCCGACCACGTCAGGCAGCAGGATGCGCTGTATCGTTGGCGCCTGGCCGCCCAGGTCCCCGGCGATCAGGGAGCGCAACGCGGCCCCGAGCTCCATTGCCGGGGGGATGCCCAGGTCATTGTGCTTGCGGAGGGCATGGGCTCGCTGCGCCGTGTCGTCCGCGTGATTCGTCCGCGACCAGTAGCTGTCGACAAACGCCATCATGCCGAGCACTTCAATTTCTAGGCCAGGTATTCGGTCACGTTGCGCTTCCGCCAGCGCCGCGTCCAGGAGCGCGGCGACGTCCTCGTGCCTGCCGTGCCACAGGTGGGTGCTCGCCTGCGCGAGCAGCACGGCCGCCCGCAGTCCTGGCGTCGGGGGCACTGACATGTCATCGCTGCGGCCGAGGAGGCGATGGGCGGCAGCATCGACGACGCCGGCGTCGGACGCCTTTTGCCCGAGGACCAGTTCCACCAGGTCGGAGGTGACGAGCAGGTCCGGATCGGTCAGGATCTCGTCCAACTTCGGGGACGGAACGCGGCCGAGTTTTCGCGCCGCCGAATCGGCGTCGGCGAACACCGCCTCGATCGCGGAACTGGCGACGACGAACTCGGCGGCCCGGAGCGCACTGGCCGCCACTGGCCTTCGCAACGGCAGCAAATCCCGCAGGCCGAGACCCGACAGGTCCTGCCGGTGCACGAACGCGTGGGCGAACCCGCCCCGGGCCATGAGCTTGGCAACATGGTGCCGATTGCCGGCCCGGACGGCCCAGTAGACGGCGTTTCCGAGATCGCCATTGGCCTCGAACCAGGCCGCTGCGCGCCCTTGCAGACCGCGCATGGCCGGGCGCATGTGCCGTTGCAGCAGGCAGCGGAGGATCTCCGCGAACAGCTGGTGGTAGCGGTAGCGCTCCTGGCTGGCATCGAGCGCGATGACGAACGAGTTCTCCCGCGCGAGGTCGGCGAGCATCTCGCCGCACCCGGTCATGCCCGTGACCGCATGGGCCAGCGGTCCCGTCACCTCTTCCAGGAAGCTGGTCTCGATCAGCAGCCTGCGCTGCGGTTCGGGCTGGCGGAGAAGGACCTCGTTCACCAGGTACTCGCCGATGCTGCCCGGATCCAGCGCCAGTTCGGACACGAAGTCAGCGGGATACGCAGTGCCCTCCATCCGCATGGCGGATAGCCGCACGCCGGCCACCCATCCCTCGGTCCGCAGCACGAACCGGTCGAAGTCCGGCGCCGGCAGGGTGACGCCATGGATCGCGAGCACTTCGGTGATCTCGGCCGGGGTCATCGCCAGGTCCGACGCGCGCAGCTCGTGCATCTGCCCGGCCAGCCGGTACCGGTGCAGGGGCAGCACGGGATCGCTGCGGGCAGCCAGGATCAGGCGCAGCCCCGGCTGCCAGCCGCGTACCAGGCTGTCCAGGCCCTCCAAGACGTCGGAATGAGTGAGCACGTGCGCGTCGTCGACGATCACGACGAGCCGGGCAGAATCAGGCATCCGGCTGAACAAGGCCTGGATCAGATCGACACCGGCTCCCCTCGGCGTCACGGCCGACGGGCCGCGCCCGGCGCCCTGGGCTTCCCGCAGCGCGGACTCGAGCAGGCGCCAGAACCGCCGGGGCTCGGCGTCCGCCGGCGTCGGGGTGAGCCACGCGATCCGGGCGGCGCCGCGCCGAACCCAGTCGGTGAGCAGCACGGTCTTGCCGGTCCCCGGCCCGGCGGACAGCAAGGTAAGCGGCAGATCCGCGGCGATGTCGAGTTCGGCCAGCAGGCGGGCGCGGGAAATATGCCGTGGCGGAAGCTGCGGCACCATCACACGCGAGTCACGCACGGCATTCCGCATGCTTGGCTCTCTCCCCCTTGACAAGTCGACGCGCCGGGCCCACGCGTGAGAGATGTCCTGCTAGTCACACTAATTCGGCCCTGCCGGAGATGAAAGTCCCGTTGCTGTTCCAGGATGAGACCCAGAACTGCGGCAGGGAACCACCGGTATCACCCGGCAAGCATGACTCGCGGCGCTGGCCCGGTTGCTTGGATCGCAAGCAAGATCGATCAACTGAGGTGCGCCATGGCCATGGATACATTCATCGTGTTCGCCGCGAGCTACGACACGCTGGGCGCGGCGGAGGCCGACTACCATGCCGTACGCGAGTTCTACCTGACGTCCGGGCTGATCGACACCTACGACGCGGCCGTCATCACCAGGGACGATGCCGGGAAGGTCAAGATCGTCACCTTCCGGCCACCGCCGGGCGGCGATGACGTGGTGACCCGGCTGGGCGACCTGGCCAGGCTGCGCGAGGCTGGCGTACTCAGCCCAGACGAATTCGAGGCGGCAAAGGCGAAGCTGCTCAGCGGGTGATGGCCATGGACATCGGGCCGGTGGAGTTGATCGTGCTCACCTTTCCCGGTGAGCGGGCCGATCGGGCCGTAGCCGAGGCGCTGGCCGAGGTGGTGTCGCGAGAGTACGCCACCGTGCTGGACGTGGTGTTTCTGACGCGGACGGCAGATGGCCTGATCCGGATCCTCGATGCCGATGAGAACCTTGATGAGATCGGGCTGGGCTCGCTCAAGGTCACCGCTCACACCCTCATCGGCGAAGACGACCTCGATGTCGTACGCGGATCGCTCGAGTCGGGTAAGTCAGCGGCCGTGATCGCGTACAAGGACCGCCGGGCGTGGCGCCTCGCAGGCGTGATCGAGGCGGCGGGCGGGACAGTTGCCCTGCGCGTACAGGTCCGTTCCGCGTGGGCCCGCAGCCGGACCATCCGTCTCAATTAGGACGCATCGGCATAGACGCGGTCGACGGGGACGATGCGGACCCCGAGCGGCAGCAGGGTTATCGGGATGATCTTGAAGCTGGCCAGGCCGAGCGGGAATCCGATGATCGTTAGGCAGAGCGCGACGCCCGTGACCAGGTGTCCGATGGCCAGCCACCAGCCGAACAGGACGATCCAGACCACGTTCCCGATCATCGAGGCAACCCCGGCGTCGGGGCGCCGGTCGATCGTGCGGCCGAACGGCCACAGTACGTAGCCTGCGATCCGGAAGGCGGCGATCCCGAACGGGATGGTGATGATCAGAACGAAGGCCACCAGTCCGGCCAGGACGTAGGCGATGGCCATCCACAGGCCGCAGAGAACTAGCCAGATGACGTTCAAGATGGCTCTGAGCATGGCCCCATTCCACTACGGGACGCGCCGGGCAGGCTCACTCCTGCGGGGTGATGACGGCCCCCGCGCCGGTGCGCGATGGTGCTGGCAACCCGCTTGAGACAGGAGCATCTCATGGAATCTGGCGACTACGACCCGCCGCTGGCACCCGGGCTGCTCATCGCGCAGTCGTGGCAGGCGACGGTGATCCTCGGCGCGTTGACGCTGATCCTCGGGCTCATCGTGAGCTTTCACCCGGGCGGTTCGCTGAACGTCGTCGCGGTCCTGCTCGGCATTGCATTGATCTGTTCTGGGATCTTCCCCCTGGTTCGGATCTTCGGGCGCGGGGAAGCGCACCGGGTGTGGCTCGGCATCAGCGGCCTGCTCCTGATCGTCATCGGCGTCGTGCTGATCCGCCACCTGCATCTGACCTTCGCGCTCGTCGGCCTGTACGTGGGCATCACCTGGGTCGTCCAGGGCGTGACCGCGCTCATCGCGGGCATCGCGGGCGCGGGCGGGGAAGGCCGGGGCTGGTGGATCGCGTTCGGGGCGCTGAGCGTGATCGCCGGGATCGTGGTCACGGCCACCCCGGTGACCTCCATAACCGTCCTGGCCGTCCTGCTCGGCATCTGGCTCATCGTCATCGGCTTCTTCGAGATCATCGCCGGGATCATGCTGCGGCGCGCGGTGAGCACCGCGGCCCATCCGGTCCGGCCGGAGGGGCTATCCGGCACCGTGGTCTAGCCGACACCGTGGTCTAGCCGACACCGTGGTCTAGCCGACACCGTGGTCTAGCCGACACCGTGGTCTAGCTGGCGGTCGAGGTTGACTGCGGCGCTGATCAGCGACAGGTGACTGAAGGCCTGCGGGAAGTTGCCGAGCTGCTCGCCGGTGCTGCTGATCTCCTCGGAGTACAGGCCCGGGTGGTTGGCGTAGGTATGCATCTTCTCGAACGTCAGCCGGGCGTCGTCGAGTCGCCCGGCCCGGGCCAGGGCGTCGACGTACCAGAACGTGCAGAGCGAGAACGTGCCCTCGTCGCCCCGGAGGCCGTCGGGCGACGCGCTCGGGTTGTAGCGGTAGACCAGGCTGTCGGAGACGAGCTCGCGCTCCGTCGCCGCCAGCGTGGACAGCCACATCGGGTAGGCGCGTAGGTCATCAGCTTCAGGGTGATGGCCGAACGGCCGACCATCTCCCGCCAGCGGCCGCGATAGCTTGAACGGCCCAGCCAGCCGCGCCAGAACCGTGCGGTCTCAACCTGCAGGCGCTGTGCTTGCGCGGGCGTGACGAGCTGGGGCGCGCCGCCCATCGACTCCAGCACGATCCCGCCGGACTCGCCCTCCCGCAGCGTCCGGGTCCACCGCAGGCCGTTGCCATCGGCCAGCCTCGTGATCCCCGGCTCCTGGACCGAAGATCCGGCCGGGGCGATGCCGTGCACCGTCAGTTCCAGGCCCCCGGACGCGAATATCGCGCCATGATCGGAGATCTCCACCGTGTGCGGGCTGCGGCCGGAAAGGTACATCACCCGGCGCGGATGATTCCCCGCGGGACCTGGGTGGTCACAGTGGGATGAGGCTGCAGACGAAGGATGGATCCCATGGACAATGGCGAAAACCGCAGGAACGGGCCGCAGTTCAGGTCGGCTCCGCTGATCACCAGCGCGGCGATGGTCGGAGCCGGCACGCTGATCGTCCTGACCGGCCTGGCCATAGGCGGCGGGCACCTGCTGGCGTCTACCCGTCAGTGGATCAACGAGATGGAGGTGCCGCCCAGCGAGCTGGCCAGGCTGAAGTGGACCCAGGCCCGGGCCGCGATGGCCGCCGGGACCGCCGCCTGGCAGAACGGAGCGCAGCCCTCGCGATCGAGCCTGGCGAGCGGATAAGCCGCTGGGCCGGCACGCGCCCGGCCCGTTCGGTATCTCATGACACGACCAGGTCCGGCCCGCAGCTTGACGCGGGCCGGACCTGTCACGGGCCGCCCTGGTCGCCAGCCGAAGGATCCTTCTCGCGCAGGCGCCGGACCTCGATGACCTGCACGCCGAACGTCTCGAGCCGGGCGAGCAGGCCGTGCAGGGCGGCCTGGTCCTGAATCGGGCCATGCAGGACCGTCTCGACCGGCTCCACCGAGGCGGTGAGCCGGTCGAAGTCGAGCAGGGCCTCGGGCGGGAGAACGCCCGCTACCCGAATTTCGTAATAGGACGACGGCACCACGGCCCCCAGCGACTCAGATAAACCTTGCCAGGCTCCTACCGTTACGCGTATCGGCCTGGTGCGCCCCACTCATGGCGGGTGAGTTCCGGCGTACTGCACCTGGTGTTTCACCCGTCGCGGGTGGGGCGCCGCCGGGCGCGCATTGATGGACTGGCTCGTGACCTAGTCGGCATTGCGACGAAAGAGAGAAACCATGTCTGACCTGATCGCGATCGGCTATCCCGACGAGACCACCGCGGACGCCGCCGCCGCCGAAGCCCGGCAACTGGCCCAGGACCTGATCATCCAGCCCGACGCGATCGCCGTGATCGTGCGGGACAAGGAGGGCAAGTACCACACCCACACCAGCCACCACATGGTCGGCGGCGGGGCCACCTGGGGCATGTTCTGGGGCCTGCTGTTCGGCCTGCTGTTCTTCGTCCCGGTCCTCGGAATGGCCGTCGGCGCCGGGATGGGTGCGCTGATGGGCAAGGTGACCAAGTCCGGCGTGGACAAGGCGTTCCAGGACCAGGTCCGCGGCCTGCTGCAGCCAGGCACCTCGGCGCTGTTCCTGATGGTGGAGAAGGTCACCCCGGACAAGGCGGTCGAGGCGATGAGCAAGTACGGCGGCACCGTGCTCAAGACGTCGCTGTCCAAGGACGGCGAAGCGGAGCTCCAGGACGCCCTGCACGGCAGCGGCGCCAGCTGAGCGCCTCGCCGACGCAATGCCGACTGGTCCGCCCGGGGCTGACCATGACACCGGCATCCTAGCCCGGCTGACCCGACAGGGGGGCCACGGCCGTACCGGTTCGCCACAACGTGGCGGCCGGTACGGCCTGCTATTGCTGGTCCTGATCGCGACCTATACCCAGACATTCCAGTACTTCAGCTTTACTACGTTGACCACCCTGACCGGCCAGGTGTTCCTGGCCACTCTGGTGGCCCGCCTGGTCTCGGCGTACCGGGGCCAGGGCGGCCGGGCGCACGATCGCGACTAGCGAAAGGACCAGCATGCGGTGCACGAGCAGGGGCGTTTGCCTTCCGGTGGCCATCATCGTGGCCGGGTGCCTGATGACGGGATGCGGAAGCAGCGCCAAGAGCGCGATCGGCAGTGCGACCAGCAGGGCGGCGTCGGCGGTGAGTTCGGCGACCTCGAGCGCGACGACGGCGCCGACGCCGACCGAGACCCCGACGCCGACGCCGACGCCGACGGAGACCACCACCGTGACGGCGACCGCGACCGCGACCGCCGCGCCGCCGACCACTAACAGCGCAGCGGCCTCCTCGCCGGGCGCGGCCACCTCCGGCGACTCAGGGACTAGCCTGCTCTGGCTGTGGATCCTGCTCGGCGTGCTGATCCTGGCCGGCCTGATCACGTGGATCGTCCAGTCGGGGCGGCGCCGCTCGGCGGCCACCACCGGCTGGCAGTCGAGGATCATCGACGCGTACGCCAAGGGCGCGGCCCTGCACGACGCGATGGGCGTGGCGGAGGCGCAGGGCGACCTCGGGACCAGCGACGCCCGCGCGCGGTGGTACGACATCCAGCGGCGGTCGGACGATCTCGCTCAGACGCTGTACGCGCTGAGGGAGGCGGCCACCGATCCAGGCGACCAGGCCAGGATCGCGGACGTGCTGGCGGCACTGCAGGCGGTCCGCACGGCCATGGACGCCGAGCGCGCTCCCGGCGGCGCTGGCATGCAGCAGGCCGACCTCGTCCGCAGCCGCCTGTACAGCTTCGAGTCGTCGCTGCGCGCGCTGCGGGCCGGTGACGAGCAGATCTCCTGAGAGATGATCACGTTAGAGGGCGTCCAGGCCGAGTTCACGCGTGCGGACGACCGCCTCGCTGCGCGATGAGACGCCGAGCTTCCGGTAGGCGGAGTACGCCTGGGTCTTGACCGTGTTCTTGGAGACATACAGCCGCTCGCCGATTTCGGCGTACGACAGGTGCGTGGACAAGAGCGGAAGGAGGCGCAACTCGGCGGCCGTGAGCGACGAGGCGCCGTTGGCGCGTGTGCTGCCGGTGGCGAGACTCGCGTGCAACTGACCGGCCAGCTCAGACAGGAGGCCGAGGTCGGGTCGCTGCTGGAGGATCTCGTGGGCCTGGGCCAGAACCGCCGCCGCACCCATGGGGTCGCCGAGCGCGATATAGGAGCGGGTCATCTCGAGAAGCGCCTGGACAGATACCACGGGCAGCGCGTAGGTCAGCAGCGGCCTGAGCCGGGACGCACGGCCGAGGTAGAAGCGAGCCTGGGAGATGTCGCCGCGGTGCGTAGCGGCGCGGCTCGCCCACGCGTATACCAGGGCGCTCGTCCAGTAGTCACGGAAATGCCCGTTCTCCACGATCGCGGCGGCCTGCCCGGCGAGCTTCGTGACGTCGGGCCAGTCATCGCGTTCGGCGGCCACGTCGCACTGCTCGGCCAGGATCAGGCTGGCCAGCGGCAGGCTACCGGAGTGAGTCGCGAGGTTGAGCGCACGGGCGAGGATGGGCGCGGCTCGGGCCGGGTCCCCTTCCAGCAGGAAGGAGATGCCCTCTGTGTACAGCATCGTCGCCCGGTACGGGCTGGCCGGGCTCAGTCCGTCCCAGGCGATCTGCGCGTCGTGTCGCATCTCGCTGGTGCCCTTGCGGCACAAGATCGCGCGCAGGTAGGCGAGGGTGGCCTCCATCGTGCTTCCGTCGGGAAGGATCCCCGCCGACGACGCACGTTCCGCGGCGGCCGCCCAGCGCTCGGCCTCGCTGGGCTGGCCGAGGAGCCCGAACATCAGTGAGCCGTGCACCGCGATCGCCCCGTAATGCTCGGCTGACGTGATATCTCCGAGCCACTCCATCCAGCGCAGTACCGTCTCGGCCCGGCCGCTGGCCCAGACGGGCTGCTGGAGTTCCAGGATCAGCCGGGCCACCCGGTCGTAGTCTCCGGCCGCCCGGACGTGGCCGATCGCTTGCTCCGGCATGGCGTTCGCCTCGAACCAGGCGGCGGCCCGGAAGTGGAGACCCTGGACCAGGCCAGGCTCCTGGCGGTGGAGTTCGGAGCGCAGCAGGTCCCGGAGCAGGTGGTGGTAGCGGTACCATTCGCGGCGGCGGTCAAGCGGGATTACCAGCAGGTTCCTGGCTTCCATGTGTTCGAGGACGGTTCCGGATCCGGTCTCCTCCAAGATCGCGTCGCACAGAGATCCGCACATCCGGTCCAGGACCGACGTGCGGCTGAGGAACGACGCCTCCGCGGCCGAGATCCGGGCGAGAAGCTCCGAGCGCAGGTAGTCGCCCATATAGACGTCGTCGCCGGTGAAGGTGAAGCCGGCATCGCTCTCCCGGGTGCCGGACTTGATGGCCAGTGCGGCGATGTACAGCCCGGCCGGCCACCCTTCGGTCCGCTGCAAGAGGTCTCGAAGGCTGGTCTCGTCGGCCTCGACTCCTGCTCCCTTCAGCAACGAGCGCGCCTCCGCCGGTCCCATGGCCAGGTCATCGGCGGTGACCTCGAGTATCCCGCCCTGAGCACGCAGCCGCGCCGTCGGCAACGGCACAACGGTGCGCGACGCCAGCGCAAGCTGCCAGCCAGGCGGCAGGTGCAGGGCGAGCTCGGCGATCGTATTCAGGCACTGCTTGTTCGTGACCGCCTCGGCGTGGTCGAGGAGTACGGTCACGGGCGGCGGCACCGAGGCGACGGTGGCCACGAAGCGGGGGACGCCGGTGATATCGGCACCTGAGGAGGCCAGCGCCGAGAATATCGCCGGATGGACGGGCCCGATCCGGCTCAGCGCAACCGCGAGCGCACTCAGCAGCACAACGGGATCGTTATCGGCGTCGTCGCAGGACAGCCAGGCTATGCGCGACCCGGTGCGTTCGGCCCATTGGGCCAGCAGCGTCGTCTTACCGTAGCCAGGCGGAGCGACCGCGGTGATGACCGGCACCCGGGCCGCGGCCAGCCGCTCGACCAGAGCGGTCCGGACGACAATTCCCGGCCGGACCGTAGGCGGATGGAATTTCGACTCAGGCAGCGCGAAGGCGAGCCCCGGCGGGGTCCCGAAATCCCCGCGCGACGGCACGGGGAGTGCGTCGGCGACCTCCGGCTTCATCTTCCGAAGGTTCCCCCCGGTCAATGCGACATAAACGCGCCATTGCGGGCTCAGGTGCCGAACCGGGGCTAGGTCTGGGCCGCGGTCCCGGGCTCCGCGGCGGGCCTGCCGATCAGCTCGATCAGCCCGAGAAGTACGAGCAGGACGATGACGAGGACGATGACGACCACTGCGGTGGGCTGGCCCCAGAAGACCAAGATCACGCCGACGACTGCCACGGCCGCGATGCGCAGGATCCGGCGGTGCTGGTACGTCCACTGACCGACCGGGCCGGCGGACACTCCCCGGCGCTCTCCGAAGTTCCGGATCCGCCCCATCCCGGACTTGAGGCCTGAACGCGTCTGGACGGCCGTACGCGAGGGGCCGGTGAAGAACGCCCCGATGGCGACGACGAGGCCGACCGCCAGCACCACGCGGAGCCCGATCTTGATGTAGTAGACGAGCGTGTCGTAGGCGGCGGACGCGGCATCGCCGGGCAGGACGCTGCTGGGGACGCTGCTGAGATAGATGCTCCGGGCGATCAGCAAGCCGATGGCCAGGACCAGCATGGACGCGGCCAGGCCGAGCCCGGCTCCGACCAGGGCGCGCCGGTGGCCCCGGGCCACGTACACCCCGGCCGCGAGCAGGACCAGGACCAGGATGGGCAGCACGATCTTCAGGCGGGTGATCAGCCGGTAGCCGGACTGCGCCTGCCCGAGATTCTTGGCCTCGAACAGCGCCACCTTCGGGGTCACGTCCGGGATGCTGTTGGCCAGCGAGAACCCGCGTGCCACCAGGTCCTGCTTGGCCACCGCGATGAGGGGACCCAGGTTGAGCACGATCTGGCCGTTGCTGGTGGTGATGGCGCCGCCGCCCTGCCCTGAGAGCACCTTGACCAGAGCCTGATGCGCGACGGTGTTGACCTGCACCCAGGCGTTGGCCATGGCCTGGCTGGTTATGACCGTGTGCACGGTGCTGTGGATGAAGCCGGTCACCGAGCTGGTGATCTGCGGGCCGAACGTGGTGAGCAGCGAGCTGATCCGGGGCAGACCCCTGGCCTGCGTCTCGGTGGCGGCCTGGCTGATGATCCCGTTCAGGTTGAGCTGGCTGGTGATCTCGTTCGTGATCTTGTCAGTCAGGACGTTCTGGATGGCCGGGTCGTGGATCAGCGGCTCCACCGTGGCCACCCAGCGGCCGGTGTCGGAGACCTGGTTGCCCGCCCAGACGCCGAGCACGGCGACCGGGGCAAGTATGCAGCCGAGGACGATGAGCACGATGGACACCGGGGTTCGCCAGCTGAAGCGCTGCCGGCGCGCCGGGCCGTACCCATAGTGGAAGCGCCAGGGCGTTCGTGGGCTCACCCGCCGCAGGTGATCGCGGCCGGAATCAGCACCTTGGTTGGTCGTCACGGGTCCTTCCAGTTCTCGGCCGTCCAGTCCTTCATCCGCTCGGTCAGCGTGCGCTCACGTCGCCGTCGGCCGAATCGCAGAAAACGCCTGCGATCGAGTTTTTCGATCCAGGACATGTCGCAGCCGCCGGTCCGCCGGGCGAACCCCCGGAAGAGAGCGTCCAGGCCCGGATCGGAGCGGGCCGCATCGCGCTCGATGGCCTGGAGAGTACGCAGCCAGCGTCGGCGCAGGGTCACGATGACATGCTCACCCCGCGGCGACCGGGCCGCACCACCCGGCAGGGATGAGGTGCGGGCGGCCGCGGTCACGACGGGGAAGCGCGGCATCAACTGTGGGGAGGTACCGAAGGATCTGCAGCCGCGGTTGGCCCGGCGGTCGTCGCGGGGCTTGCCGCAGCGCGCGCCGTCGGGGGATTCCGGGTCTCAGCCGGTGCGGCCGGCGCGATCCTGGCCGAGGCGACGTAGGCCACCACGACCGCCACGATGACCAGCGGCATGACGGCCAGGCCGTCTGAGGCCAGCAGCAGCGTCGCTAGCAGCACCGACGTCAGCGGGAGGTTGAGCATGACCGCGGACATCGCCCCGATGCCCATGGCCACGCCTGCCACCAGCGGCAAGCCCGGCAGATGCGACAGCGCCATGCCGCCCGCCGCACCGATGAACAGGGCCGGGAAGACGGGGCCTCCCCGGAAGCTGCTCAGCGACACGCCGTAGGCCAGGCTCTTGCACACCAGGAGCAACAGGAGCGCTCCGACGCTGTACGTGGCACTGTTGGTGATCAGCGGTCCGAGGGCACTCTGTCCGGAGAAGAGGACATCGGAGGCGTTCTTCCCCGCGCCCTCGGCATACGCGATGGCAAGTCCCGCCACGACCAGACCAGCCACCAGAGCGGCGACCGGCGGCGAGCGAAGCGAAAACGGCTGCAGCCGTAGTCCCAGCCAGCGGATGCCGGCGCCGACCAGGGCCGCCGCCAGCCCGACGACTACCGCCCACCCCAACTCCGCTATGGTCGGCGAGCCCAGGTGCGGCAGACCCGGGATGGCCAGGGAGAAGGTGCCGAGCCCGGTCCAGGCGTCCAGCCCGGTGAAGATGAGCGAGCCGATTCCCGCGGCCAGCAGGCCGGGCACGAGCACGAGGCCCAGCATGGGGCCGCCCAGCCCGGACGCCTCCATCAGCAGGAACGCGCCGGCGATGGGCGAACCAAGCAGCGTGCTGATGGCGGCGAAGCTTCCCGCCGAGGCGAGGACGGCCGTGGCCTGGTCGGGTACGTCACGGCGCGCGGCCCGCACGGCCAGCATGACCAGGCCGCCGCCGATCGCGATGAGGGGTGCCTCGGGTCCGAGCACGGCGCCGAAGATCAGGGTGGCTAGGGCTGCCAGAATCACGCCGGGCAATTCGGCCGGCGTCGGGGCGCGATGCGTCTTGAAGCCTTCCGCCGGGAGGGCACCACCCGTGCCTGGCAGGTACCTGATAGCCAGCCCGGTCAGCACGCCGCCCACCGCCAGCACGGGCAGCGGCCACCATGCTGGCTCAGCCTGGAAGCCCAGGCCATGCGGAAGGTGGGTGAAGATCTCCGGCTGGAGGTAGCCGACCAGCGCGAGGAAACCATACGCGGCCGCGGATACCGGCGCTCCGAGAATCGCCGCGATGAGCAGCAGCCGGAGGTAACTGCGGCTGCGCAGCAGCGCACGCGGGTCGGAGGGCACCGTCACTCGTCCATCGTGAGCGGGTGCGGCGGCGAACGGCTCACCTGCCGTGGGTGATCGCGGGCTTGGCCGCCCGGGTCAGATTAGCTGGAGCTGGCGGGCCCGGCGGACCGCCTCGCTGCGGTGCGCCGCCGCCAGCTTGCGGTAGATGTTCCGCAGGTGCGTCTTGACGGTGTTGACGGAGATGTACATCTCCTCCGCCACCTCGGCCGTGTTCAGCATGCCTGACACGTGGATGAGCACCTCCCGCTCGCGCTCGGTGAGCGGCTCGATCAGCACCGGTAGCTGTGCGGCCACGCTCAACTGCGCCGGGATCTGGTCAGCGCCCAGCGTCAGGGCCAGCAGGGGCCGATGACCGCTGGCCAGTTCGGGGTCGCGCCGGAGCACCGGCCCGAGCCAGCTGCGCTCCAGCACGAACGGCAGCCTGATCTGCTCGTGTTCGGCTAGGCGGAGTGCGGACGCCAGCGCGCGGCGACCGTGGCCGTCGTCACCGCTGTCGTAACTGAGCCGGGCGTCCACGAGCAACGCCTGCAGCCGCACCGGCTCCGATACCTGGCTATCGGGCGCGAGCGCCGGAGCAAGCGTGCGATACGCGGCCTCATCGTCTCCGGCGACCGCCCGGGCATGGGCGAGAATGACGGCAGCTTCCGGCGAGGTGCCAGCCCGTTCGGCTGCGGTCAGTGCGGCCTGGATGTCGCCGGCCGTCGCGTGCGCTCGCGACTCGACCAGGCTCAGCTGCTGATTCAGCCAGGCAGGAACGCACCAGCCGGTCCGGGCCCGGGCGATGATCTGCACGGCCACCGCGGGGCGCCGCTCGGCTAGGGCGCCGCGCGCGGCGACCAGGTAGGCGACCGTCCCGGCCAGCTTGTCCGGGTAGAGGCCGAGGGCAGCGTCGGCGCGTTTGAGGCAGCTGCGGGCTTCGCGCAGCTCGTTGCGCGCTACGTGCACCCAGGCCAGCGCGACGAGTGGCGCGGGGCCTGGGCCGGAAGGCCGGTGCTCGCTCGCCACCAAGGCCGCCTCACCGGCCAGATCCGCGGCCCGCTCCAGCCGGTCCCGCAACGCTTCCACCAGCGCCAGGCGTGCGGTCAAGCTGGCCCGTTCGTATTCCCGGCCGGAACCGGCTTCGGCGGCCAGCCCTGCCTCCAGCAGGCTGGCTGCCTCATCGAGGCGGCCAGAGCACGTCTCGACGACGGCCCGGCCGGACAGGACCCGCCGCCTCACGTCCGGATGCCGGGCGAGCTTTGCGCCCGGAACCTTATCGAGCATCAGCTCCGCACGGCTGACGGCCAACGCCGCCGACGGCAGGTTCCCGTTCCGCAGGCAGACGGTAAGCCGGAGCATCGCAGCGGTCAGGCGTGATGCGGCCTGTTCGTCAGCGGGAGATGACCTCAGCAGGCCATCGGCGGCATCCAGCGCGGCGGCGCACGATTCACGCTGGCCAGCGGCGATCGCCAGCGCCGCCGAGACCAGGTACGGCGCCGGCGTGGTCCAGTCCTGGCCGGATGGCATGTCGGCGAACTCACCGGCCAGGCACTGACCGTCGCGCGGCTCGATGATCTGGCCGATCGCCAGGTCATCGACGACGATGGCTGCGGCCAGCGGCCAATCACCGGCCGCAACGGCATGCCGCACCGCGTCCGAGAGCTTGCCGTTCCGCTCGTACCACCGGGCCGCGCGCCGATGCAGGGTGACCACCCGGTCCGGATGCTCGTACCGCAGCCTCAGCCGGAGCATCTCGGCGAACAGCGTGTGGTAGCGGTACCACCCGGAGCCGATCGGCTGGACCAGCGCATTCGTGCGCGCTAGGGCCGCCAGGATGCCAGCGGCCTGTTCATCGCCGGTCAGCTCAACGGCGGCCGCGGCGGTGACGTGCTCCAGGATGCTCGTGCTCAGCAGGACTTCGCGGACCTCGGGTGGCTGGACGTTGAGCACCTCTTCAACCAGGTAGCAGGTCAGGGCGCTGTCCTCGGCGATCAGCTCCTTGACGAACAGGTCCGGGTCGGGATGACTGCCCAGTGAGATCCCGGCCAGCCGGAGGCCGGCGGCCCAGCCTTCGGTCCGCCGGTTCAGGCTCTCCAGCGCGTCCGCCGTGAGCAGGCCGCCGTGCTGACCCAGCAGCAGGCCAGCCTCGTCGAGGCTGAACGCGAGGTCGCTGGCCCGGATCTCGGTCAACTGCCCGGCCAGCCGGTACCGGTGCAACGGCAGCAGGGGATCCATCCGGGAGGCGACCAGCAGCCGCAGTCCGGGACCCACGTTCCTGAGCATGAACTCGAGTCCCTTCAGCACCCCCGGATCGGTCAGCAGGTGGAGGTCGTCAAGGATCAGCGTCACCGCGGGTTCCTGGGCGGCCAGAGCCGCCGTCAACCGCAGCAGGAACCCGTCATCGGCCTCCCGGCCTCGCGGGACGGCCGGCAACGTCCTCGGCAGGGTGACATCGGACTGGCGCAACGCCGCCACGACATAGGACCAGAACATACCCGGCCGGTTGTCGAAGTCGTCCAGGCCGACCCAGGCCACCGGCCCGGGTTCGGCCGCCGCCCACAGGGCCAGCGCCATCGTCTTGCCCGCCCCGGGGGGGCCGGTAACGACCGTCAGCGGGCACCACCGCGTACCCTCGGCGATCTGCTGAGTGATCCGCGGGCGCGGTACGGCCCAGTCGGGCACGTTCGGCGGCGTGATCTTCGAGGTCAGGATGGGGTCGCCGCCGGATACGGCGGCCCGGCGACCGCGTATTGATGCCTCGTTCGCGGCATGGGCAGCCATCGATACCTCCCGTGATCAGGGAGTGCCTTCACCCCCCACAACCACCCAACGTCGGCTGCCACACACTTGCATCATACGATCAGCATGAAAGTTGCATCTGAGGCGCAAAACCCGGTGAAAACCCAGCTATCGTGCCCAATCCGTCAGCTGCCGTCGGGCTCTTCCAGGGCGGCGGCGATGTCGTAGCCGAGCGCGATGGCCACATCGGGAGCGGCACAGACCACCCGGCCGAGCCCGGCGACCGGGGCGATCACCAGCAGGACGTCGGCGATCTCGTCGTCGGTCGCGCCCGCGGCCAGAGCACGCGCGGTGCTCCACGCCAGGCAGGCCCCGGATGACCCGATCGCCACCGACACGGCGAGCTGGAGGAGCGCGGCGGTCCTGGCGTCCAGGGCGAGCGTCCCGGCCGGGCCGAGCCCGAGCCCGGCGTGGCCAGTGACGAAACTCTCATCGACCATCGCCAGCTTGCGCAGGACCTCCTGGAATCTCACCGTCTCGTTCATACGTCTCCGCCCGGCCTGTTGCGGCTACCAGTGCACAGCGCTCCGGAGCGAACGTCATCCCACCGATGGCATGAAAACGGTTGCTATCCCTCGATGAGGCCCAGTTCGCGGGATCGGGTGACGGCCTGGTTCCGCGAGGAGGCACCGAGCTTGCGGTAGATCGACATGGCCTGGGATTTGACCGTGTGCTGTGACAGGAACATCTCGGCACCGATCTCCGGGAACGACAGGTGCGTGGCCAGCATCGGCAGCACCCGCAGCTCGGCCGCTGTCAGCGACGAGGCCCCTGGAGCAGCCGGGGCGCGATCGGCCGACAGCCGGGCCCGCAGTTCCCGCGCCTCGCCGACCAGGGTGCCCAGGTCGGGCAGGCGCTTGAGGATCTCGTCCATCTCCCGCATCAGCGTCCTGGCCCCGGCCATATCGCCCAGCCCGAGATGGACGCGCGCAAGCTCAAGCCGAGCCTGGACGGCTAGGTGGGGATGTACGTAGGTCAGGAAAGGCCGGAGCCGCTGGGCGCTGACGAGCTCGCGTCGCACCGCCGGGAGGTCTCCCCGGTGCCAGGCCACCCGGGCTTGCACCGCGCAGACGAGCATTTCCTCGATCCCGGCCTGGCGCTCGAGGGCGCGGGCCCGGCCGGCGAAGGTCTCGGCCGAGCTCCAGTCGCCGCGGGCGATGGCCAGGAGTGATCGCTCGCACAACGTGTCCGCCAGGACGTCGGGCGCGCCTATTCCCTCTCCGCCGGTGATCGCTTCGGCGAAGGCCGTGTCGGCATCGTGCGGGCGCCCGGACAGGACCAGCGCGATTCCCCGGCAGGTCATGGCCACCGGCGCTACGATTCCCGCCGCCGCGAACCGCCGCGCGGCCTCGTCGGCGTCGGTCAGCATCTGCTTCACCCCGCGCCGGCATAGAAGAGCCCGGAGCACGGCCGCCCATGCCTCGGCGCCAGGATCGTCGGGTCCGGGACCGTCCCGGCATTCCCATCGGTCGACCACGTCGGCCCATCGCTCGGCCTCGGCCGGCCGCCCCGTCTGCGCGGCCAGGAGCGAGGCCCACACGGCGACCATCAGGTGTCCCTCGATACCGTCCCTGGCGTCGAGCCAGCTGTACCACCGCTGGAGCGTGGAAAGCCGGGACTGCCGGAAGGCCGGCAACGCCAGCTTTTCCACCAGGCGGGCGACCTCATCGACGTCCCCGGCGGCGATGGAGTACTCCAGCGCTTCCTCGGGCCGGCCGCTGGCCAGGTACCAGGCGGCCGCGCGGTGGCGCAGCACCGGGAGCAGGCCGGGCTCCAGCCGCTCCAGCTCGGCCAGCAGCATGTCACGAAACAAGTGATGGTACCGATACCAGTGTCCCCGCCGGTCCAGCGGCAACAGCAGCAGGTTCGACCGGGCCAGCTCGGCCAGGGCCGCCGCGGAGCCCGGCTCCTCCAGCACCGCCTCGCACAGCGACCCGCACATCTGCTCCAGCACCGCGGTCCGGGTCAGGAACACCCGGTGCCGCGCTGAGATCCGGGCCAGGAACTCCGCCTCCATGTAGTCGCTGACCAGCCGGTCGTCGCCGCCGAAAGACACCGCCGCGGACCCGAGCGGGCCGCCTTCTTTCAGGTAGAGCGCAGCCAGGTACAGCCCGACCGGCCAGCCCTCGGTCCGCCGATGCAGCGTCGCCACGTCCTCCTCGCCGAGCCTCACCCCGGCCGCGCGCAGCAGCGCGGCCGCGTCCTCGCGGGTCAGGGACAGCTCGCCGGGGCCGATCTCGAGCAGCCGCCCCTCGGCGCGCAGCCGTGCGATCCGCAGCGGCGGCTCGGCCCGGCCCGCTAGCACCAGCCGTGACCGGGCCGGCACGTGATCGGCCAGGACCGACAGCGCGGACCGGCATTCGGTGTTATGCAGCAGGTGTACGTCGTCCAGGACGAGCGCCACGGGCGTGGTCATCGACCAGAATGCCGACCCCAGCCGCGGCACCACCGAGCCGGGTACCGAACTAGCCCGCGATGCCAGCGCCTCGAACACCCGCTCCCCGATCGGCTGCACCCGGTCCAGTGCCTCGGCTACGTAGCTGAGCAGGACCTTCGGGTCATTGTCTCGCTCGTCCAGCGAGACCCAGGCGAAGGACTGGCGGTCGCGCTCGGCCCACTGCGACAGCAGCGTGGTCTTCCCGTACCCGGACGGCGCGACCACCGAGACGACCGGCCGGAGGTCATCTCGTACCAGCCGGTCGATCAGCGGCCACCGCGGAATCGTCCCGGCGCGCACCACCGGACGGCGGAGTTTGGACGTCATGAGGTCAAACCCCGCCCGGGCCGCCCGCTGCGTCCAGCCGGGCGCTTGACGCACGACGCTGTCCTCCATGCCCGAAATCGTGTCTCTCCCGACGACCTGCCGTTCTATGCTCTTGCGCGGCAACTATCACGTCAAGAGAAAATAGCGAGGCGCAAGCGAGCGCAGCCAGACGCGGCCGCCTTGACGGCTTGCGCTTAGCAAGCAGATGTGTGGTGCCGATGAGGAGGCCTAGGCCATGGGCACTGACACCGGGGAGGCGCGCGGCCTAGCCCGCGGGGTCGTGGGCTCTGCCCGGACGATCGCGTTCGGCACGAGCATCGTCAGCCCGTCCGCATCGGCGGCGACCGTGCTGGTCCTGCTCGTGACGTACGCCGGGTTCGCGTCTCCGCTGGTCGTGCTCATCACCTTCGAGGCGGCGACCGCCCTCGGCGAGGAGGCGAGAACAGCCGCCGCTCCGTGCCGGCGAGCATCGTCGGCATCGTCGTCGTCACGGGAATTTTCTACCTGCTGGTGGTCTGCGCGGAGGCGTTCGCCTTCGGGCCGCGCGGGGTGGCCGGCTTCACCGGGAAGGCCAGCCCGCTCGGCTATCTGACCAGCACGTCCTGCTGCCCTTCATAGCCTTCGGCTGGCTCTTCATCGGTGCCGTGATCGCCGGCCTCCTGCGGACGCGGCGGCCCGCCGTGTTCCAGGCGCTGGGACGGCGGGCCGCACCAGACGAATCCAGCTAGCCACAGATGCCTAGACGGCGGCTTCGACGTTCTCGCGGCTGCCGTAGGCGCACAGCCCGTACAAGGCCAATATGTCCATGGCGATGATGGTCAGGGACCAGAACGGGTAGGCCGGGATAAAGAACATCTGTTCGATGGCGTTCAGCCCGAGCACCGCCACGGCGAACCACCGGGCCAGCTGGTTGCCCGCCATGACCCCGCCCCCGGCGATCAGCAGCAAGACGGCGAAGATGAGGGTGATCCAGCCCCAGGCACGCAGGTTGCCGAATACGTAGTGGGCGTTGGCCACGAACACGTGCGAGTTGGCGATCGCCGCGATGCCGTAGATCATGTTCCAGAAGCCGGCCACCAGCAACAGCACGCCCGCGAATAGGACCAGGCCGTATCCGCGGCCCTCCGCATAAGCGCGGCCCCGGGCGGGCCGCATCGCTGCCGATGTCATTCCTTACCTCCCTGGTCAGGGCGCCGGCCTGTCCGGCTACCACCACGGTGCGTCCCGTTCGTGTCTCGCGGACCACCCGGGACGGGTGACCTGCACAGCGTGTTACAGGTGGCTGAACCCGCCGGATTCTTCCTTGGACATCGGCACCGCGACCGGGTGCTTGCCGAAGTGCGCCACGGAGTCGCGGAAATCGTCGATTAGCAGGGAGGCCATGTCGCGGCTGACCCCCAGCCGGACCAGGATGCGCTGGACCGGAATGTCGGAGGCCGTTCCGGTGAGGGTGTAGGCCGGCACCTGCCAGCCGCGGGCGCGCAGCCGGTCGGCCAGGTCGAACAGCGTGTACCCGGGGTCCTCGCCCTGGCGAATGCGCCACGTGACGGTCGGGATGCCGGTGACCGGGTTGCTATCGCACAGCAGCTCGAACGGGCCCAGCTTGACGATCTCGGCCGCCAGGTACTGGCCGATGTCGTAGGACGCCTGGTGAACGCGCCGGTAACCCTCGCGGCCGAGCCGGAGGAAGTTGTAATAGCTGGCGATGATCTGCCCGGCTGGCCGGGAGAAGTTGATCTGGAATACCGGCATGTCGCCGCCCAGGTAGTTGACGTGGAAGATGAGGTCCGCGGGGAGCTCGCCGACGTCCCGCCAGACGACCCAGCCGACACCGAGCGGGGCCAGCCCGAACTTGTGCCCCGAGGCGCTGATCGACTTGACCCGGGGCAGCCGGAAGTCGAACGCCACCTCCGGGGCGCAGAACGGGGCGAGGAAACCGCCGCTGGCCGCGTCCACGTGTATATCGACGTCAAGCCCGGTGTCGGCCTGTAGCTTGTCCAGGGCCGCCGCCATGGCTTCCACCGGCTCGTACGCCCCGGTGTAGGTGACGCCGAGGGTCGGCACGACCATGATCGTGTTCTCGTCCACCCGCTCCAGCATGGAGGCCGGATCCATCATGTAGCGGTCGTGCGACATCGGGACCTCGCGCATCTCGACGTCCCAGTAGCGGGCGAACTTGTGCCAGACCACCTGCACCGGACCGCACACCATGTTCGGGTTGTCCGCGGGCAGGCCCGCGGCCCGCCGCCTGGCCCGCCACCGCCACTTGGCCGCCATCCCGGCCAGCATGCAAGCCTCGGATGAGCCGATGGCCGAGGCGCCCACGGTGTTGGCGGCCTCGGGCGCATTCCACAGATCGGCCATCATGTGCACGCAGCGCCGCTCGATCTCGGCCGTCTGCGGGTACTCGTCCCGGTCGATCATGTTCTTGTTGACCGCCAGCGCCATCAGGGCCAGCGCCTCTGGTTCCTCCCACGTCTGGCAGAACGTGGCCAGGTTCTGGCGGGCGTTGCCGTCGAGGATCAGCTCGTCCGACACCACCTGGAAGGCGTCCCTGGCCAAGGACTCGTCAGGGGGGAACTTGTACTTCGGGACCGGCTTGGTCGCATCGCGTCCGGCGAATACGCAATCGGTCAGCTGCTCGGCGACGATGTCCCGCTCGTGCAACGGCATGGTTTACATCTCCCCTGGTCGAGGCCGGGTCTCGATCCTCGGCGACGGACCGGGGGACGGTCATCACCCATCACGGATGATTGCCGCCGGGGCGCGACGAGCTCTCATGCTTCCAGGAGGAAACTGATGACCGCTGTGGCCCGTGAGGGTGTCCCGGCAACGCGCCATCGGCTGGGGCGCCGGCTGCGGGCATCGGTGCTGGGACCGAGGGGCGGGGCACAACCCGGCGCCGGGCATCCGATAGGGCGTCGTGACCCTGACCTGGATGCGCCGCCGGGAATACGTGTGATCACCCTGACATCACCGCGGGGATGCCCAGGTCGCCGGCACGTCAGCGCCGCCCTCCTCGCTGATCCGCGCGCCGAGCGAAGCAGCGCGGGCTCGGGCGAGATCTTCCCGGCGATCAGGCCCTCGCCCTGCCGGAACGTGGCCGAGCGCTCGATCAGGCCGGGCGGGACGAACGAGAACACGGCCTGGGCGAAGGCGGCGTCCGCCAGCGAGT
>WNGR01003982.1_pt1 | contig 26121 bp, 29 predicted proteins | sample 5407581 | NCBI WGS metagenome assembly WNGR01 (sample SAMN13153383, study PRJNA577476) | soil metagenome | isolation source: 80 cm soil or saprolite under Garry oak tree replicate 2 | place: USA:California | collected 2016-06-15
TAGCCCAAAGACCTGGGCGTCGTGATCGAAGTCCGCAAGAGTCGCACCTGGCTCAACAAATGCGCGCCGCTCTTTCAGATCTACCCGCACCGATTTCATCGGCGAGAGGTCGATCACTAGCCCTCCGTCGCACACCGCGTTGCCGGCGATGTTATGGCCGCCACCGCGTATGGAGACTAGTAAGTCGTTCTTTCTAGCAAAATTCACGGCATGTATTACATCGGCAGCTCCGGCACATCTCGCAATGAGCGCAGGCCGTTTGTCTATCATGGCGTTCCAGATTGTTCGCCCCTTGTCATACCCAGGAGAGTCCGATGTGAGAAGCTCTCCTCGGATGTTTCCCTTCAGTTCCTTGACCGCTGTTTCAGTAATATCGAATTTCCCTTTAGAAGTGACAACCTGCAAGTTTCGAATCCTCGACGAGGGCGGCTTCTCGCGCGATAAAACGGTTTCTGACAATTCGCGGATAGCCATGAGAGGATTCTGGCATACGTTGATAGCGAGAGGCTGGCACTCCCAATAGATAGATTAGCACAAGGTAGCGGTTCATGATTTGGAAACCGGCTACAGGTCTTCTCTCCTAGTGACCGCGTCTCCGGCCTTGTTCAGGAGAAAGTTGATTGAGATACCGGTGAAGATGATTGAGATTGATACAAGTCCAAGTGCAAGGATTGTGAGGTAGCTTGGCCCAAGTATGATTACGAGCATTTCCGAAACGAAGACCAGCAAGATCACAGGCGAGACCATCACGAGATTGATGATTGTTTGGAAGAGGAATCTTCGAATGTCAGCCAGTTCTTGTGCCTGAGATGAGAGGATGTCGTCGGTTGAACTCTGTCCATACTTCGATGCAAAGAACATCCCCCCTGCCATAGTAATACTAGCGATCTCCAAAGCACCTGGAAGTGCAAGGATCACGCCCAACAAGAACGATGGCTGGGACAAACCCCCTAGAATCAATGGAACGCCGACGGCTACAGTCACAGGTGCAAGATAGAGCAACAGGGGCGCGACCCGCGCTCTATAGACTTCCTTCACGTACCTCCGCATGCTGAGAGGTGACGACTTCAGGATCCAGAGCCTCTCCTTCTCTATCCATCTAGAAGCTGTCCCGGACCCGAAGGACCCGATTATGAAGAGGATGAAGAGAAACGAGGTTGGCGACGACTGGAAAGAACCTGAAAGCGCGTATATGATCATGAAGCCTGAGAGAAAGACGGCGCTGACGAACTGCGCTCTCGCCTCCCGGGTCCGGCTGATCATGATCTTTTCCTTGAGTCTCACGATTGACCAGATCGATTTTCCCTTCGGGTCCAGCCGGGAGGTCTGATTGGGGTGATCAAATTTTTCTCCGCTGGCCGCTGGCACTTCGAGGAGGTCGTAGAAGTGTCCGCGCGACATTCTCACGCCCAAAAGCAGAACTCCGCCGAACCAGGCAAACAATAGCAGAAGATCCGCAAGATACGTTAGCCCTCCCGCAGTCCCGGTAACAAGACCAACACTCACAGTCGCTGCGAGCCCGTTCGGTAGGACCCTGGTGACCTCAGCTATTCCCGTTGGGATTCCGGGAATGAGCAGAGTGATGGGGAGCAGGCTGAGAACCATGACGAGCACAATGAAGAGGTTCCTCCACATCTTCTTCCTCTCGCCCAGCCCATGCCCGAGTGAGAGTGTAATGTCAGCACTTAGCAAGAGTCCGATTACAAGAAAGACGAGGGTCACGAGCCCCGCCAAAACGGCGGCAGACCATGAAGTGTGGTAGTACGCAGAAAATCGCAAGTATAACACGATGATCGGGGGAAATCCGAACAGAACAGTCGTGAGAGAGTTCAACAAGACCTTGGCCGCGAAAACCTCGCGCGGCGGAACTGGGGCGGTGAACACGTAATCTACATCGCTTGCACTCACAGGCAGCCCGCTCCCGTTGAAACCGCTCTGGATCAAACCGACAAGAAACAAAGCGAGGAGGAGGCTTAGAGCCACTTCCGACAGACCTGTCGATAAGCCAACTCTGTTAGAGAAGGAGAGATAGGTGGAGCTGCCGAAGAGAATGAAAATAATCGAAAAAAATTCACCGATGACTAGGCCTAGAATCGTCGCTCTTGTGAATCGTCCTTTGACCCAATATCGCATGAGAGTGCCGATGGTCCCAAGTGGACCAGGGACGCTCAGTGTCTGGTCGGCTCCTCGCCCTTTTCCTCGGTCAATTGCAGAAACACATCCTCCAATCTCGCATCACTCGCCGTATTCGCCATCTTTCGGAGACTCTCGACGTCTCCCACTGCCACAATTTTTCCGTGGTCGATGATCGCAATCCTCCCCGCATGCGTCTGAGCAACATCCAAGTCGTGAGTCGACAGGATCGTGGTAACACCTCTCTTAGTCTGACCGCCGATCCAGTCCTTCACTGAGACCCGAGTCTTCGGGTCCAACGCCGTCAACGGCTCATCCAAGACTAGAACCTTGGGGCTGTGGAGACTGGTAGCGATCAACGCTACCTTCTGCTTCATCCCTTTCGACAAGCTGCCGACCAGACTGTTACGCTTCTCCTCCAACGCGAAGCTCCTCAGAGATTCAGAAATCTCCTGGTCGAGAAGATCATCTGCGACTCCCCGAATCTTCCCGACAAACTGGAGAAACTCTAAGGTTGTTAGTCCGGTGTAGAGGCTGGGATTCTCTGGCAAGTATCCGATTAGTTTCTTCACTTTCTCCGGGTCCGCCACAATGTCATTCTCGCCTAGTCGAATTGTTCCGCTGGTTGGCCTGAGTATCCCGACCAGTATCTTCAGAAGAGTACTCTTGCCGGCGCCGTTTGGTCCGAGAAGCCCGAAGACCTCGCCTGAACCTATCTTGAGACTGACGTTGTCTAGGGCCACGAGCGTGCTGTAATGTTTGGTCAGGTTCTGTATAGAAATCTCGACCATGGCATCGACCCGCTCTGGAGAATAGATGAACTAGGGCGAGTCGCGATACTTAACGACCGAGTTGACGTCTCGTCATGCATCCGGCCTCTCTGAACCCAGAGAGTGAGTAATCGAATTGTGAATGACGGTAAAATTAGGACACCAATAGAGCGAAAGAGAAGTCAAGTAACAACTGGGTGTCTGGGAAACCTAATTGAAAGTACGAAAGCCAATCCGACAATAGTTGATGCTGATGCCCAGCTGAGAATAGGTCTGTAGATGGAGTAGGCAGAGCCGAGTGGGAGAGCAACGACGTTGAGAAAGGCGAGTTCGTTTCCGACCGTTAGGTATAGGTTGAGACAGATCCAGACAAGTATCAGAGCTGTTACAGTCTTTCTGAGCGGGCCCATGTCCTTCCATTTGAGGGTCAATCTCTCCCCTTTCTGCTGGGAAATGTTGAATCTCACGATCCAGAGGATGCAACCAACTAAGATGAGGATAGCCCCGCCATCGAGAGCGATTTCCAAGGAGCCCATACCTTGCCCCGTTCTAGGAGAACGCTGGGCCAAGAATTAAGCGTACCGCCGCTGAAGCTCCGAAAGAACAATTAACGAGTAGGGCCCAGTCCAAACCCGATATCTATTGGCCTCTCAAGCTGTTCTGAGACAAGTTGATCGTTGGATTGATGCTCACAAGAAGGATCTAGTTGATCTCACCTGCCGCCTTGTCAGTATTGATACTACTGTTCCTCCGGGTCTGAACTATCCGAAGATCTCGCAGGTTCTTGCTGGCGAGCTCAAAGAGCTGGGTGTTACGCCTTCTGTGAGCCATATTCCCGAGGCCACGATCAAGAGGAAGGTTAGCCCTGAGGTCGGGCTGAAGGGTCCCCGGCCGAATACGTATGCGATTCTCAAGGGCGAGAGTGATGGTCCGAAGATTCTTCTCAATGGGCATGTGGATGTTGTCCCGGCGGACCCGTCAGGATGGACGAATGATCCGTTCGAGCCGACGATAAGGAATGGTCAGATCTATGGGCGGGGAGCAGCGGATATGAAAGGGTCGGACGCGTGTACGATTTTCTCGTTGAAGGCGTTGGTTGAGACTGGCGTGAAGTTTGGTGGATCGATTATTCCAACTTTTACCACGGACGAGGAGGTGGGAGGGTACACCGGCGTCAACCATTTGGTGGATAAACATGTGATAACGAAGGACATTGACTATTGCATTTCGACTGACAGCGGGATAGAGGTGCTTCATGTTGCGAGTCTTGGTGATTCCGAGTTTGTCATCACGGTCAAGGGCGAGGCTGCGCACTCGGGACGGGGATGGACCGGTATCAACGCGATTGAGGAGGCGGCCGCATTGATCGAGAAACTGAAAGGTCTAGGTCAGGAGATTGGGAAGAGGAGATCGAAGATTCCGGCGGAGCCGTTGTATGGGACGAAGAAGATGCGGCCAGGCCTCTACGTGAACATGATCAAAGGCGGCCTGAAAGGCAACATCATACCCGACACATGCGAGATCCTAGTCGATCGACGATTCATACCAGAAGAGAAAGCTGCAGAAGTCGAAAAAGAGGTCAACAGGCTGGTGAGAGAGTTCGCTAAGAATAGTCCTGCTAAGCTGTCCATGAAGAAGATTCTAGGATACGATCCGATGCTCACGGATCCCAACCACAAGCTCGTCAAAGTTGTCAGGAAACAGGCGAGAAGAGTTCTGGGACGGGATACGCCGCTGGCCGGAAGTCAAGGGTCTACTGATATGGCAGTTGTCACTAACCTAGGCATACCCGTAGCCGTACTAGGCGCCACACGACAAGACAGCAACATCCACGGAATAGACGAACACGTACGCATAAACGACCTCGTAAGCATCACAAAAATCCTAACACACTCATACCTCGAACTATTGCCGGCCTAAGTCCCTTAGACTCAGTTCCAATTTTCCAGCATGTAGTTGGGTTCGTAGCGCCTCATCTTGCGCTCGGAATCATTTTGACCGTGTTCTCCCACTTCGCTTGGTGGGAATTTGAGCGAACGAGGTGCATCTCTAAGTCTGGGACTCCGCGTGATTCTTCTTATTCATCTTTCGCAAACGTGCCAGTCGAAGGACCTGATCAATACTGGCTCTGCCTCTCTTGGCCCCGCTTGAAATCCTCCTTGGTCGAAGCCGTCTTTCTATTTCCGTCCAACTGTTCTTTCCCATTCCCGGGGCGAAACCCTTACCTGACGCCAAGACCTCGTGATGCTTCAAAACCAGCTGCGAGAAAACTTGGGAAAACGGTCTCACATGTTTTGATACGTATTGTTCGAGGAAATCCTTGTGCACTACGTCAATGGCATATAATTTGTTCCGATGCAACCAAGTTTCATTCTTTTCAGTTTCATGTCGAATGACACGGACCCATGGAAGCAACGATGCTTCATGTGACAGTTCAGACACTCGGATTCCAACCATTGGTGCATCCAAAACGCCAACTCCTAGGACAAGATGACAATCGAAGTACACTGCAGTTTCTGGCGGTGATTCTACGTCTTCGAAATAGCGCATCGCTTGTCGGATTGGCAGAACAACTCCTTTGAAAGCATCTTCGCCTGAAAGTTCAAGTCGACTTCCTCCGCGAACGCATTTGCTGAAGGAATAACAAAATTCGGGTTCATCGACAACAAAAGGATGTTTGTCCAACTCAAAGGCGTTCGTAATAGACAGATGCCATGAGGACGGATCATTGTCGCTTGTAATGCTGATTGAGTTGGTCCTCAATCCGGCAAACAAGGGAAAGTTAGGAATCCATCGAGGGTTTTTACGACCGAGGAAGAATACGAAAGGCAATGATGATTGTTTACATTCAACAATCAAATTCAGGGCGGGTCTAACTCTCACCTTCTGTTCCGGATCTAAGAGTTCGACCTCGGCGAGCAGGTCAATAGATCTCTGGTCATTTTCGTGACGATCCAAATAGCTCCATTCTTCTTGTACGCCAAACCATTGCCTTAACTTATCGGCAACAATTGTTTGCAATGGGTAGCCTGACCTCGAAACAGCTTCCAAGACCTCATCTTCGGTCGGTCCGGGACGGCCCAACTTGTTTGTCTCAGGATTATCGGCCAAGAATTTCATGTCTCCTGTCACCAAGAAATCGAGAATCAACGATTTGAACCTAGGGAATCAAGTTAGAATCTCGATTCAATAGCAGGTAACCATCGACAGTACCCTTTCTCCGGCGACATCATTCCGGCTATGCTTAGGGTAATACCCGGGTAATACCTTTCGGCTCCGCCTGAGCAGCTTCTAGGGATAAGGATATCTGAAAATCCTTATGTTCGCGTTTTGGCAAAGGGTGGGTTGCAATATCTTTGGAGCCGTCTGAAGTTCTTCAGCTTGATCATCCGACCAAGAATAGCGAGGATGATGGAGTGTCAAAGCAATACGCTCTCCTTCGAGACTCGATGAGCGCCTCAGCCCTCGGCTCATTTTTTTGGGATGCTGCAGAAAAAGCGAAACTGTTCAGCCCTTCCACCTATACAATCGCATCATGGCAACACCATGTCTATACATTTCTATCAAGCGTAGTTGAAGGACTATCACTGCCACCCGGCGTAACAACACTGACTGTTCAAGAGAGATTGCAGGCTGCAGTGAATGAGTGGGCGGATGAACATGATTTCCTCAAGGAGATTGAGAGGGTAGAGGTAACTGAATCGGGCCAGGTTCGTAAACTGTTTGATCGTGCTCGAACTATGAATTCAGAAAGGCTTCCCCAATTCGCAGAGTTCTTTCGCAGTGAAGAGTACCCGTCAACTTTATGGATAGAGTTGGATCGGGCGATTTCAACGTACTTGGATGGACTCACGTTCATCGGACAGAGGATGGGTGTTTGGAAATCTAGGCGACCCCGAAGACTCAGTGAAGTTTTCTCTCGAAACAGATTGACCAAACTTATGGTTGAGCCGATTCAAGAAATGCTTGAATCGTTTCTTGCTTCCATAATGGAGTTCTACAGGATCTTCATAACGATGGATGTTTGGAGCTCCAATTCGCTAAAGGAAATACTTCAGGAAAAAAACATCCATCTAGAACGGGTACCTCCTGAACTCTTTGAGGAGCGAATGTTCAGGCTCCAGGAATCCGTCACAGAAGTTCGACAAAATCTTCTTAGGTTTACTCCCCTTAGCAAACTCCAAATTGACCCCACGGTCGAGAGATCATTTCGGGACATTGTTCAAGTAATGATAAGTGAGCGCGCCTCAGGTGAAAGACAATAGTTGCCGGAGAAATGGATTTCAGCCACCCGTTTGTGCCCAGACGCCAATGTAATTCTTGAAAAGGTTCTGAAAGACTCACCATTTGGCGCCAAGGTCGATTTCTATTGCGACATGAGTAAGAAACTCGGAACGGTTTCTCTACTTCTTCCCGCAGTTCATCGAGAAGTGAATTCAATCATCAGATCTTGTGCCGGGTTTTTCATTGATGGTGTACGAACCTATCGCAAAGTAATATCGGCATCGTTCGATAAACCTCTCGATCAAATTCCTGCCGGACTGGAAATAGTTCGTACAATTCGTCTTTCAACTCCTGAAGTACGGAAGAGAATCTGTTCAGGATGGAGCGGCAGCAAGCGCGAAAAAGCATCCTCTGCGGTGGGGGAAGTCGAAGCAGTGCTAGTTGAGGGCCTCTACCTAGGAGCAAACAAGACTGGTTCAAAGCCCCGGACATTGGGGCAACTTCTCGACGAAACGGAACTGAAAATGAGAGGACCTTACTCAGAATACAATGATAGATATGGAAACCTGATCACAGACCTCAAAGCGCTTACGGTTCCAGAAAATAAAATGCACCCATCCTCTTCCACAATCGACCAAATGCTACAAGAAGACTGCAATATTGCAAATAATGGTGACAGGATCATTGTGAGCCAAGCAGTGCGCTTCATGTTCACTCAAAATACTTGGACCGCTATCGTTACAAATGATCATGAGGACTTGCTTTCGAACAAAGGCAAGATCGAGAAACATTGTTTGCTCTTAATTTGCGACCCACTTTACGTATTCGATGAAATGCGAGAGAAATTTCAATCAGGACTCGCGCCTATCGAAGCGGCCGCCCAATCGTCCATCGATTACAGGCAATTGGTTCGAGTTCCGTCAGTTCCATCCAGAATTGTTTGAGAACCCCTAAAATAGCCCAAACCTAGAACTCCCCACTAGGTCAACATTAGTGACAATTTGCATCGCTTGTACCTGTGAGTCATCACAACGAAACCCGAAGGGTGGAAAAATCGTCACAGTCTCAGACCGGATGATAACTGCAGAATATCTAATGCTTGAATTCGAACATGCACTGCCGAAAATAGAAGAAATTACACCTTCATCTCTGGTCATGCTGGCTGGAGACGCACTTGCTCCTACAGATGTCATCAGAGACGTAAGAACCGAGGCGAAGAAAGAGAAGGTCACCGATCTGAGAGCGCTTGCCGATTTGATCGCTAAGACCATGGCGAATCACCGGAGACGCCTCGTTACAGAAAACGTTCTGCGGAGAAGAGGTCTGGATTCGTTTGACGACTATTATGACCGAGCCGCATCACTACCAAATGACCTAGTTAGTACCCTAGATACCGAGATCGCCTCTTTCGAGGACGTTCATGAAATAGCTGATGTTGAGATTTTGCTTGCTGGGATGGATGACAGTGGTCCACATCTATACCTCATTTCGAAACCGGGCACCTCAACATGCTTCGACGCGATTGGCTACCACGCAATAGGATCAGGCGAGCAACACGCGATTGCTACGATATCGTCTTACGGATACGTCGACCTTTTCAATCTCAACACCGCGTTATACCTGGCCTATGAAGCCAAGAGGAAAGCTGAAAGAGCACCGGGGGTTGGTCGCGAAACGGACATTCGGATCATAGACTCTAAAGGAATACATGAAATTTCCTCAGAAGCGACGGGTCTCCTGGAGAAAACCTACCAAACTAAGACCAGTTCAGACTCAAAATGGTTGGAATCGTTACCCAACTTTGGGCCTACGTGATTTGTCACGTGGTCCATATTTCGCTTTAACTTTGCGAATTAGCAACTGCCTCTTCAGTTTCAACTGACGCGCCTGATCTGACCGCTTAGTGTTTCGACCGCGATGGCCAATCATTTTTGTCATTTTGATTAAGAAGCTTTCTTCTTAATTTAAGTGTGACTTGGAATCTGAACCACAGATTCACGACTGGGAACTGGTGGAAGGTGAACGCTCGGGACTGCTTGAGGATGGTGAGGATGATGGGATTGTTGAAGGTGATGATCGATTGGGACGGTTTCGTCTCACCTCTACCCTGTAGAGGGCTGCAAGTGTAACGGCCGATGCTAGGAGCATGACAGTGATGGCAAAGCTCCAGGTTTCCCAGATGCTTGGAGGGGCGGTTGGGAAGTAGCCGGCAGCTTGCAGTAGCTGTCGGGATTTTGTGAGGTTGAAACTGTACGGGGTAAGAGCCGTGTTGAACCCGTCAGTGACCGCGAAACCTGTCCGGTAGTCGCCAACGACCGGAGTCGTTATCCCAGGATTACCGTATCCGGCAAGAAGCTGTTGTATTATCAGATCTCTCGGGATCGCGTAACTGATAGCCTGGCGAACATATTTGGCGGCAAGAGCGGCCTTCGAAGGATCACTAAGGCCTAGCGGGGTATTAACGCCTGTTCGAAATATTGGATGTCGCATGTTGAAGCCCAGCTCCTGGACCCCAAACGCGTCGTAGGACGTCCACTGGTTCGACGGCCAGGTGGCGAGAAAACTCGCCTGGGTCTCCAGGGCGTACTGTGCGTCGAGGACGCTTACCGAGCCTGTCTTGAGGGCAGAAACAGTGTTATCGGAGCTCGGTATGTGCTTGACGTAATAGTCCTTGACCTCGAAAGCTCCCCTATTCTGAAGAGCAGTCTTCCCGTTCTCCGGAAAATCAAAGTAGTTATCATTCCTTGTCAGATGATTTGTCTCAGTCCCTGGATCATAGCTGACAAACTTGTAGGGCCCCGTTCCAACAGGACCACCACCAATCCCCGTGTTGAAGGGGTCCGTCCTCCAGTCTGCATACGGAACACTCCCCAGCACGTGGGCGGGAATGATCGGTGTAGTGAGAACATTCTCCACGAAGTACGCGTAGGGACTCGGGAGAGTGAACCTTACAGTGTACGGGTCCACGATTGTTACACTGCTTTTTCCACCGACAACTCATTGTCCGCCGCCAGACCATCATCTTGAAGCGCGTCAAACGTGAATTTCACATCTGTCGCATTGAACGGAACACCGTCATGCCATGTCACCCCAGGACGCAACGATACAGTCCAAGTCTTTTGATCCGAGGCAACAGACCAGCCAGTCGCCAGCTGGGGAATCATGTTCTTGAAGATCGTATCATTTCTCTGCGCCAACGCGCTGAACATTGCTCCGTACACGGTCTGGTCGTAGTAGGAACTGCTCAGTGTCGGGTTGAAACCCTCCGACGGAGCCGGCCCAGTCTGCGCTAACGTGATCGAGCCTGTAGTAGACCCGCCCATCATCGACAATTGTTCGATCGGCGGCCAATACGGAAAATGGTAGGTGCTGAACACGTACTGGGCATTAGGCATGGTATAATCAAAGGCAACAATTTCCTTCGTGTAGAGTATCGTGGCGGAGGGTTGCTGGTCATATGCGAGCGCCTGCCACTGCTTCACCAAGTCTAGCCGCTGCGTTTTGTCGATTGTTTCCTTGATCTGTTTGGTCAGCTGGTTATTCTGGCTGTTATTCCAGAGATAATAGTTGGAACCTATCGGAGCAAACTGTGAACTGTGATAGTAAGACCATGGATCGGCATCTATCCCGAGAGCATAGCCGAGAAATAAGGCGTCAAAACCCCCATTGTTGTAGCTTCTCCCGAGAACATCAGAGGCTGGTGTGAGCGCCCTATCGTATATCGTGGGCCAGTCAAGAACAACTCTCTGGGCATCGATGCCCAACGCTTGAAGGTTGCTTTGGACGAGCAGCGACCAGCTCTGTCGGGCCTGATTCGGCAGTGGAACCATCAATGTTATTCTGAATATTCCGGCAGGCGCAGTATCTGCATGGACCCATACAGGGCTGGTCGAGGTGAGAGCGAGCCCAAGAAACAACAATCCCAGGGATCTAACCCGGGCGCCAGATCGGCCAGTCATCGCGAGAACACGGCGACGAGCAGGCGATCGGGCGTAATGGCTACTGTGTTCCTCTCTTCGTTAGACTATGAGTACTAGACCGTTTTTTGTCAGAACCAGTGTCTGTGTCGCGGTCTTCCACTAGCCTTCATCAACGAACCTTGACCTCATGCGTTTTGGCCATGAACCCGTTTCTCTTGTGCGTCCCATCGCAGAAAGGCATCAGCGTGGACCCGCCGCATCTGCACCAGGCTTGAACGACCTTCCCTTCAACAATAACGAGGTTTGGCCCATTCTCGGTTGATCTTATCACAACATCAGACATACTCACACTATCACCTCTTTTCCATCATTGTCCTAGGACCTTAGCTACACGAGTCAAGACCACAAGCTGTTCTCCATGAACCAGATTATTCTGATCGTACTTACCGACAACTCTCAAGAGAGCACCCACGACTAGATCATTCGCTCCGCCCATGATCAGCTTGCTCGTCGGCCCCCATTCAACCTCGAGACGCTGAGATGTCCGAGGGAATGCCTGATTGGTCCCCGTTTCATCAGGGAGAAGGAACACGCCTCCCAAAACCTGTTCCCTTGGCAAGTCTGTCACTGAGAAAAACAGGTCCACCAACGTTCCTGGAGCAGTTTCCCCTAGCTGTTTCACAGTGAGCACCGGGACTGCTGGTATCTTCGGAGGCGCCGACGCCGTAGTTTTGGTTCCTTCTGCTACAGGTTGAGCCGGAGTTTCGCGTGGCCTCAGAGGTCTATCTTGATCGTATCGTAATCCGAGCTGCAATGCGGTCTGCGCCTTGGCCAGTTCCTCGCCCAAGTAGCCCGCGTGGCTCAGCTGAGTGACAAGTCCGTCACGCAAAAGACCCAGTAACATCGAGGTTGCTCCGCGTCCCCTCATCTCGTGAGCAGGCGTATGATCAGGCAAATAGTGTCGCAGCAGGATCTCCTTCTGCTCAGGCTCGATAGTGATGACAAAGTATCCTTTCGGATCATATAGCAAAGGCTCGCGCTGACCGCCCGGCCGAATCGACTCAAAGTCCTCCTGTTTTCTGCCGGTTTCCTTTTGTCCCGTCGCGAAAACGCCCGGGTTGCGATCAGAGAGACTCTTCACTCGTTCCTGTAAGACCTTGAGATCTTCTTCCCCAGTCCAGTCAAGAACCTCCACCTGATTCCGGAACTGAGTTACCTGTTCAGGGTCTATCGATGGTAGGACCGGATCATAACCAGCTGCATCGATAATCCGTCGTTTGTCATCAACGCCCTTCTCAGCAAGAGCGACAAGAGATTGCCCCGGCTTGAACAGCGCAGAGTCTTTGCCGCATACGAGCAGGAAGCGAATCGAAGGATTCGACGTGATGTTGACAATAATCCGGGTAATGCCGAGATTGGCCGTGTAGACCATGCCCGCAATCGCCACTCCAGGAAGAGCCACAAGCGGGCCGATCAAACGTTCTGAGGTAAGCGCACAAACCGCGATAGGACCCTTGGGATCACCCACCTGATATGTACCCGGCATGACAGGCCATTTTGCGCTGCTCTTGTTGTCGCTCGCTACTTCCAAAATCGGATTCGCGTCCACACTTCTCTATCGACAACAGTGCTCCGCAGACGCTAATAATTCTGAGCGGAAACCCAAGTCCACAACGGACCCGAATGTTATCGGAAAGTCATGCCGGAAGAAATAATCCAGTCGAAGGTTGAGCCAGAGGCAATCGGCTCTTGTTTTTCTCAGCTATCAAGTCAATTTTTCCTGTGCTCTATGCTTATCAGAGCCCTATCTAGCCAAGAGTAGAGAAGGATACGATTGAAGGACAGACGAGATATGGATAGGGCGCGGGCCGAGCTTGAGCGGGTCGATGCGGCATGGTCCGCAGCAGCCTCAGCTTCACGCGATGTGGAACAGATTGTTTCGTTTTGGGCCGACGATGCGATCGTTATTCCGCCAGGACAGATGCCCATTATCGGCAAGAATGCAATTCGGAACTACGTGACAGCCAGCTTGAAGATCCCTGGATTCAGCATCCAATGGAAAACGACCCAGTTTACAATCGCCCGAGATTGCGACCTAGCCTACGGCGTTGGGACAAACCAAGTCTCGTTCAACGACGAGAATGGCAATCGCATCACAATGCGAGGCAAAGCTGTAGCGATCTGGCGAATGGAGAACGACGCATGGAAGTGCGTCGTCGACATCTGGAACGATGACCCCGCCCCGAAGTGACATCTATTTTCCTTTTAGAGGTTGGGCAACAGCTAACGTTTGTGTCCCCTTGCTGCTTATATCCCGGGCTAACCTTGTTAGACTAGATAACATTGAGTAAGCTTGCTTCTAGCTGCCAACCGGACATCTCAAGCATCATCTCTGGAAAAAGCGAGCTTTGCAGGAGAGACATCTGCGCGGTAATCAAAGCAGTGAGGAAGCTGGGCTCAGAGTGGAGAATCCTCATCTCATACTACCTCCTCGACAATCCTCTCCGATTCAACGACCTACTGAGAAAGGGTAAGCCTGATGATCTTAACGCGCGAACTCTTTCCAGAACTCTGAAATACTTGCAGAATATGGGAATCGTTGAGAGAAGAGTGACCGGCACAGAACCCTTCTCAGTCGTCTACAGTCTCACAGAGAAAGGACGAGACCTCAGCGATATCTTGTCCGCGTACCGGAGATGGGGAGAGAAGTGGACCCCAAGCATCATCCATCCCCTACCCTACGTGAAAACCAGAGCGACCACGTTGAGTCGTCGAGTCCTGGTGCACGAATAGGAAAAAACATCTTCCGGCTGTGCTTCTCCGCCTCGGTGGTTCTTTCGCGATTTTGAGAAGAACATAAGATACGTGTCAGCGAACGAACTTCAGAATCTCGCTCAGCGACTTTATTCTACCGTCGGGCTTGATTTCTGCGCCCGAGTCAGAAGCTCGTGTAAGAACCAGCAGAGATGGTTGCTCTCTGAAACCTAACGGAACTTCATAGTCGAACAATAGAGTCTTCATGCCAGCGCCTTGGGCCCCTTTCACGTCATTCTCGATGTTATCACCAACATGAAGAATGTCAGTTGGTTTCAGTCCCATCTTTTCGGCAGCAGCTAGGAAGATTCGCTTGTCAGGTTTCCCATATCCAACTTCATCTGAGAATACTGTTGCATCAAAATAATCCAAGACGTCTTCCCTCCGCATAAGCTCCCGAAGAACGTGGCCTGGACCACGACCGGTGTTGCAGATCAGTCCGATTTTCAAACCAAGCTTGCGCAGTCTCTGAAGCACTTCGCGGGCATGAACGTTCAGTGTCGCAGGCTCTGTGAGACCTGGACTCCAGTAAGACTCCTCAAGCCTCCTCAAGACTTCAGGATCAGTGGGAAGAGTGGCCCGATTCTTTGTGGCGTGGTTCACGATGTAGCGAATTTGCTCCAATGTCGACACCTGCTCACCTCTCTTCCAGATGTCGACAAGCCAAGCGTTACTCCCACTGAAGCCACGGGCGAGATCCTCGATTGAAATGCTGACGCCCGCTTTCGCAAGATTTTCTCGCAGCCCTTCGCATCTAAGCTCATCACGCCGGCGGTCCATCTCGGGAGTATCCATGAACAGCGTCTCCCAGAAGTCGAAGGTCACACCACTAACTCTCAACGAAGGCGCCAACTTGAACCAGTCCTTGGTCGGATCGCTACAGTTAATGAGCCGTCTGGAAACTTAAGCGCAATTCCATGCTAGTACATTGGGTATGAGGATCAGACACAACGGGAAAGAAGTGAACTCCGAGCATCGGCCCCACCTACTACCAGAAGGTAAGAACGACCTGCCTCAGTCGCCGAGCCTTGTAAAAGGGAAAACTGAAATCCTAAGAGAGGCATGCTCTGCGTAGGCTTGCAGCATACTCGGCAGACTCGGATAACCGCGAACCTCGTAGGAATGATGTTATTCGTTCAGGTTATTCTTGGAGGCGGTTCTTTCGTCCTAGGCTGGGATGTCAGGTATCACCTTGTCTGGGGAACGCTAACATTCATCGTGCTCATAGCCGCGACCGTGCTGGCACGGAGAGACTTCGGTGTCGATTCCACCCTGTTCAAAGTAGGCCTCGCTTCCATCGTCGACTTTGTCATCCAAGGAATACTGGGATTGTTCTCTTTCGGATCAGGCGTCGCAGTTGTTGTCCATCTTACCAATGCTTTCCTGCTCGCGGTCATCGTAACCTATCTGATCAGTTTCGCAGACAGCGCCGACAAGGCTTCCGCCACCGTAGCCCTACAGACTAAGACAATGCCCTCTGGGAACATGCCCTCGTAAGCTACACAGATCGAAATTCTCTATTTTATCTGGAGAACGCAAGGGTAGGAATGACTGTGCTTGACCGGGACGAAGAAATCAAACTACTCGCATTCCTCGCAAGCCTGGCCGGGCTGGGGGATAGTCGTCTCGGTGAGCAACTTCCAGATCGGCTCCGCCTCCTCAACCACAGTCAGAGCGTACTTCACTGAACCATGAAAGAGGGCAAGACGGCCGCAGATGTCGAGAAGGCTCTCCAACACTGGGCGAGCTCGGTGATCGACCCTCAGCTGAAGCCTGTTCAAGCTAAAACAAGACAATTAGCCGAGGCCGCGCTTTCCCTAGCTTCATCTCTGGAAAGTCGCTGCCGAGAATTCATTCGAAACACCAAATATGACATGTCTGGCTTAGGCGATTCCCGCCGGCTCCGAGCAGCCATGGCACTAAACCGCGTCTCCGGAGAGATCGTCACCGCATCTGGTGACTTTCTGAAATCAAGTCCCAACGAGTCGATATCGAAATTGGAGACGAGCATTACGAGGCTGTTGCGGGCGGCTGGTTCAAGCTACAACGAATCGGTAAAAGCGATGGCTTCACACTACGCTTCAGAGAGAGGATGGCTCAGAGCAGAGATAGAAGGACTGCAACGCATCAATCACCAGACGTCCCAGTTCCGGACAAGAACCCGAGACATCACGTCGATCCGGGACCAAATACAAGAACGCTCCAAGACCCTTGTTGAGAATCTCACGACGCTACAGAATCTTGAGAATTCCAACGTCCAGCTGGAAAAAGAGATTCACCAGCTTGCATACAACGAGGGCTCACTTCTAGAAGCTACCGAACGAATTGAATCTGATTCTGAGATCCGAACTCTCAATGCCAAAGAGGCGGAACTCAAAGCGTTGAGGAAGAGGCTCCTAAACGAAGAAATGTCAAGACTGGGCGGACTATTCACAAAGGTTCTGTCGTCGCATCAAAGAGGAGAAGTGCATACCCATCCACAGGCAATAGTAGTATTGAGGCGATATGTGAAAACCCCGCTGACGACTCTGGCCAAGGAATCCGACGGCTACCCGGAACTGACCGACTTGCTCGAGGGACTATGCGCATCCATCGAATCAAACAAGCTACCTCTTGGCGAGAAAAAGGCGAGAAAGACACTCGAGAGGGCGAAACGTATCATAAACGGTTCACTCAAACCAATTCAGAAAGAGGCTAGAGAAGCCTTTGCGGCGAGAAGTCAGATCCTACGCTCCCCAAACCTGAAGAAGCTCAGATCCCAACGATCCGACCTACGAGCAGAATACACTAGATCCCGAGCCTCGAAGCAATCGCTAGAATCGAAGATGAAGAGCATCGCCGAGGAAACTTCATCGCTGAAAGTCCAAGCGAAAACCCATCTCGACACAATACATGACCTGGCCATGAAGAACTTCAACAAAGGCGTCCCGCGGGAACTGCGTGAAGAGGTCCTATCCCTAACCCACTAGACTCTTCGTCAACCCCAACCAGACCTCTCCGGCGCTCCGGCGGGGTCCCTCCCAGATGTAACTCGGTTCAAAAACAGTTGTAGTATGGCTGTCTATTGGGATTCGCGGGCCTTCATTCGTTTCTCGAGTTCTTCCTGGGACACGTCTTCGACGTGTGTGGCGATCCACCACTGGTTTCCATATTGGTCCTTGACGCCTCCTGTCCGGTCTCCGTAGAACTGGTTAGATGGCTCCCTCAGGGAAGTTGCACCTTCCCCGATCGCTCGTTTGTAGGCTGCATCAACATCCTCCGTGTACACGTTGATCATTGCAGGAACCGCTGGGAATTCTGGGGTTGCGTCGTTTATCATTATGATTGAGTCGCCTATCCTCACTTCGGCGTGACGTATTCGACCATCGGACGCGGTGAACCTCTCTTCTTCCTCCGCGTCAAACACCTGTCTAAGGAAGTCTATCAAGCTCGATGCTCCTTCGACACTCACTATAGGAGTGAGGGAATGATAACCTTCAGGAATAGGCTTCACTTTACTAGTAACAGATTGCATTGTCGATGATGGTTTGTCGTGGCTTGATAAAAGGGTGACTGGGAAGAAACCATTCACCTAGGCTTTGATCGTGAAAGTAAACACGTTGTTTCGTGATGTGATCAGCGTTATGGTGTAATAAGAGCCTGACTGGAAGGAGAACGCGTTCCCGTCTATCAGTAGATTGGTGGTTCGGATCGCGTTAGGCGCAAAAATGGGTCCTGACCAGCTATTGTTTGAGTAGACCCGACCATTTGCGTTCTGCACAGAGTATGACGCGAGGGACAACTGAACCGATCCAGTGTTGATGACCTGAAGTGTAATGTTCGTCGGGGAATTCAGAGTTGAGGAGATGATGTTGAGGTCTTCCCTTCCCGGGCAAGGCGTCGCTCCAAAAGAGCCGCAGAACCTAGGCGCGGTTGATGCTGCATAGATTACCACCCCAAAGAAGGTGACGAATATTCCAAGGAACAAGACCAAAGCTAGCGCGGTGGCCTTTTCACCAGTTGACCATTGCCGCTTACGCTTTGCCTTTTCTCCCATGGCAACTTTGTAGGTGACGCCGAATAGTTGAGAAGATTGTTCCCTAAGCAAGGCCGATGGAAATACATCTCACCAGGCCCCACAAAGCCGCGCGAGGATCCAGTAAGTATCGAAGGGCGCGTCCCCCGATCGAAATGTCTAATATTCGCTAGTCCGAAGACTCCACGTGAGGTTGTGCATATGAATCCGATCAACTTCTCAGTGTATCGTCACAATCTCCAGTCCGCTTAGACGCGAAACCTTCGCTCTCAAGCCAATTGGACCATTTACTGAATCCCTGGTTTCTTTGCATGTGTGTACCAGCCTTGATGAAAAGACTAGACCATGTCAGGAAGAGAATTGGCGTCTGCTCGGAGCTTCTGGAAACGCAAGAATCTCCGGGATGGGCGCAGAAGTCGGTATGTCGAGGTGGAGGAGGTCTCCCTTGACAGTTTAAGAGCGGACGCTGTAGAAAACGGACTAGTCGACGAAGTCGTATCAATCTTAGCAACGGGCAAAGAGGCTGACGTGTACGTCGGCCTCTGGAAGAAGATCCCACTGGCATTGAAAGTATACCGGTTGCACAAGACTCCCCACAGGAAAAAGTCCGCGATCGGGTACTCGGTCGATCGCATGGGCCAGATCGCGGCGAACGAGTTTACAATACTCGAAAAAGCCTACCGAGCCGGCATATCAGTGCCGACTCCGGCAAGAAGAGCGGACAACATGTTTACAATGAGATTCCTCGGTGACGAAACCAGCGCCCGCCGCCTTAGGGACTTGGACCTTGACGAACCTGGACAGTATGCAAAGCAAGCACTTGGAATTGTCGAGAAGCTTCTTGACGCTTTCATCGTTCACGGCGACCTGTCAGAATACAACTTGCTGCTTTACCGCGACCGTATTTTCGTCATCGACTTCCCCCAGGCAGTGGACCTCTCCTCTCGGCCCAACCGACACCGACGATTCGAAAAAGCCAAACCGTTGCTGCAGCGAGACTTGGAAAATGTGGCCCGATACTTTTCGCAATATGATATCGAAATCGATACTCTTGCGGAATATAACCGGCTCACGACCAAGTTTGAGAGAGAACATCTAGACTAGCTAACAGGCTGCTATATCACTGGTGCGGTGCTAATGTCGATTCCCTTCGAGGTCATCTCGTAGTAGTAGCCCCGCGAGGGAAGGAGTCCCTTGCCCATCTTGACAAGCCTCAAGGTACCACTATGACTGGGTCCCTCACTCTTCCGTTTCTCCATATCCAAGACGATATCGGCGAAGTTGACCATAGCATTCTCAATCGTCTCATCCAGGACACTGGTATGCAGGGTCGCGATACCAATTGACTTCGCAAACCTGGTAGCATACTTCAGGACTTGTCCGTATTGGAAGACCTTTTTCGCTTCGACCATGAGGAAGAACGGCGTTAGCGAGTCCATGATCCCCATCGTCTTCTTACCCAGATGTTTCAGCGTGAAGCTTCTGCCTTGGGCGATGAGGTCGGAGAACTTCATTGTACTGTCGATGATCTGGTCGGGCCGTTCCAAGGGGAACGATTCTGCAAGCTTCTCAACTCCCAGCGCGAACATGTCGACAAAAGAGAGCTTCCCCTCCGACTCATACCGGCTCACATCTACTCCCCAGGAGGCTATACTGTCCCGAACGTCCTCAGCCGACTCGTCAACAGCAAAGTATTGAACTCGAAAGTCGCGTTCGAGGGCGGCAGCAGCTATTTGCTTTACGAGGGTCGACTTGCCGCTCCCAACCGGGCCTGTTATTCCAACGGCCGAGGGTCTGGGAAACCCGCCTCCTAGAAGGTCGTCGAGGACTTTAATCCCGGTCGGCTCCAAAGCCGTCACTACAGGACGCGTTCTGTTTCGGGCAGTTAAGCGGATTGTATCTGACGGGGCCGACTTTAGACTGGCAGCTTAACTACACACTCTGCACACAGCAATTGAGATTTAGCAGGCTCGTTCTCTTGCCAGATTGCCCGAGCTGTGGAGATCCATACGAGTTAGGTGCTTCCTTTTGCTCGTATTGTGGATATGCTCTCTCTTTGAAACCAATCCCGCCGGCAGAATCAGACGGGTCCGTAGGGATGTGTGCTTGTGAAGGTCGAGATCTGAACCGAGATAAGGCTCGATTCTGTCGGTTCTGTGGAAACTCGCTTCTTGTAAGAGAACCTCGTAGTGAGTCCAAGATCACTTGGCATTCTGTTCTGTCTTTGGAAAGAGATGAGACGATACTCGATACTTGGGACGGCGAAGAGAAGGAAATCAAACCGTTGATTCACGGCGAAGTTCAGGTTTTGGACCGAGGTGAAGGATTGCTTGTTCTTACAGATCGAGAATTAATATGGCTATACAGGATGCCCTCCGCGGGAGAAGATCAATATTCCATAGGATTCAGGACTCCCCTGGAAAAAATCAGCGACGTATCTTTTGATGTAAACCCAGTCTCGCATGTGGCCGTTACTGATGACAACAAAAGCATCCACATTGTCGGCCTTTATTCCCAACGAGGCCAGAATCCAGGATTTGCGGGAATATTGCAACACAGAAAGCACATGACCGAGGAGGAACTCGGAACCCTTCAAGAGAATGTGATGAAACGCCGAGCCGAGAGAAAATTCGCCATCTTGGAGCTTCAGAAGAAGGAGCGAGTGCAAGTGATCGTGGACTTTAGTTTTCTCAAGGACTACATGGAAAAAGGTGGAATGGTCGTTCAGAAAATTAGTTGTGCAAACTGCGGTGCATCCATGCATCTTCCTGAGAAGGGAAATACGGTCGACTGTCCTTATTGCAGGACGACTCATCGGGTCCAAGATGTATTCGAGAGGGTCAGGCAGTTGATCGGGTAGGTACCCTCTTATCTTAGACATACCAGAATCAGATAGTCTTTCTAATGTCCAGACATGTGGCTCCTCACGGTTCGTGGAAATCGCCCATTACTGCGGATCTCCTCGCCTCGACCTATGTCGGTCTTGACGAGCTTAGAATTGATGGCGAGGATCTTTACTGGAATGAACTTCGTCCCGCGGACAAGGGCCGGAACGTAATCGTTCGGAGAAAACCGGACGGCACGCTGACCGATATTACTCCAGCAGGCTTCAGCGCGCGAACAAGAGTTCACGAGTACGGTGGCGGATGCTACCTCGTCCAGAACGGAACAGTCTACTTCTCCAACTACACGGACCAACGCTTCTACCGTCAAGACCCAGCGAAGGCCCCTCGGCCCCTAACACCCCCAGTAGACATTAGATACGCAGATAGCGTATTCGACCAAAAGAGAAACCGCATAATCTCGATACGCGAAGACCATACTCTCAAGACCCCGCAAGCTGTGAACACCATCGTCAGCCTTGATCTAGAGAAGGAGAGCGAGGGCAAGATCCTCGTCTCCGGAAACGACTTCTACTCAACCCCGCGGCTCCGCCCCGACGGGTCCAAACTGGCCTGGTTGACCTGGAATCATCCCAACATGCCATGGGACGGAACAGAGCTCTGGATTGCTGATGTCAAACCCGACGGCTCACTGGGACAAGCGGAAAAGATTGCGGGAGGATTGGATGAATCCATCTATCAGCCAGCATGGTCACCCAACGGCGAGCTATACTTCAGCTCCGACAGGACGGGATGGTGGAATCTCTACCACTGGCACAACAATGAAGTCGAAGCCCTGTACCCGATAGAGGCCGAATTCGGCCTCCCCCAGTGGGGATTCGGATCACACACCTTCGTCTTCGAATCCCAGGATCGAATCGTCTGTGCTTACACGAAGAATGGGCTGTGGAACCTAGCCAGCCTGAACCTTAGGAAGAAGAAACTCGAACCGATAGAGACAGCGATCAATCAGATCGACCGGGGCAACCTAGCCGCGAAAAACGGACAGGTCTTTCTGATCGGAGGATCGGCCACCGAACCCTCGTCCATAGTACGGATAGACCTCTCATCCAAAGAGACGGAGATACTACACCGATCCCGGGAGATCACCGTCGGCAGAGAGTACATCTCGATTCCAAACGCGATCGAGTTTCCCACGGAAAATGGACGAACCGCCTTCGCGTTCTTCTATCCTCCAAAGAACCCTGAATACGAAGCACCCCAAGGCGAGAAGCCTCCTCTCCTAGTCGTAAGCCACGGCGGACCTACTAGCGCCAGCCCCTCCACACTGCGCTACGAGATACAGTACTGGACAAGCCGGGGAATCGGGGTTGTAGACGTCAACTATGGCGGCAGCACCGGATACGGTAGAGAGTATCGCAAGAGACTCAATGATCAATGGGGAATCGTTGACGTTCAAGACTGCGTCAACGCCACCCGATACCTGGCCCGTCATGGACAGGCTGATGGAGAGAGGCTCGGTATCCGGGGAGGAAGCGCGGGAGGCTACACAACCCTATGCGCACTCGCGTTCACAGACACGTTCAAGGCGGGAGCCAGTTACTTCGGCGTCAGCGACCTTGAGCTCTTAGCCAAGGATACTCACAAGTTCGAGTCCCGATACCTTGACAAGCTAGTTGGACCCTACCCTGGACGTCGGGACATCTATCGCGCGAGATCACCGATAGACCACGTTGACGGAATATCTAGCGCTCTAATCCTCTTCCAAGGACTAGAAGACAAAGTCGTGCCACCTGACCAGTCAGAGAGGATCTTTCAAGCGGTAAAGGCGAAGGGCCTCCCTGTCGCCTACATCGCCTACGAATGGGAACAACACGGCTTCCGACGAGCAGAGAACATCAAAAGATCCTACGAGGCCGAACTATACTTCTACTCGAAAATATTCCATTTCAACCTTGCCGACCGAATAGAACCAGTCACGATAGAGAATCTAGACGCGAGAGAAACGAAGCCCCCACTCCCTGCCGTGGAAGTAACAGAGACAGTCTAGAAATCTTCCGCCACCTGTGGCGGTGGAGTCAAGAACTTGTTCTGCCGTTAGACACGGTCAGGGGTATCGCCGTCAAGTCCAAATTGTGCATGACTTTGATCAGCCACTTCCCTTCCTCTTTCGTCATGACCCAGCTGAGAATACCGCGTCTCGGAGGTCGTAGTTGGCCGGAATCGTCCAGGGCTCCTGTCATACTCCACCAAATATCTACGGAGGCTACATCCGGTTTTATGAGCCGGACCTTGATATTCTCGGTCGTTTGATGGGTATTCTTGAACCTGGTGGCAAAGAGACGTTCGTGGTATTTCTCAATGGCGACCCGCCCACTCGTCCCTTGACCCACCCAGCTGGTGAACTCGCCATCTTCCGCGTAGAGCGATGCGAGTGCTTTCGCGTCATGTTTGTTCCCGGCGTCCATGCAGTCCTCGACAACTTCTCGAATCGACTCTTCAGATGGGAGCATGTTACAAAACGGGCAAAGACTTGAGATAAGTCTATTCAAATGGGGTCTTTTGAGACTGGTTTTTCGTCTTAGGCCGAAAGAATGCTGGCGCCACACGTAAGACCAGCCGGCGCCACGTCTCTGAGAAATGGAAGATTGAGAGACTCAGGCAATGATGTTTCAGTCAAAAGAAATGGTTTGACTTGCAAACTGAAAGCTGACGGAACCGATCTGCCGATCCCTCCGAATGACTTCACCTTCAGGACTTTGGCTGGAAGCTAAAGCATCGCTCCTAGGTAGGATATCATTATAGCGAAGATACCTGCGCCGGGCAAGGTCACTAGCCAAGCCAACAGCATTCCCTTCAACGTCGACTTGACAACGCTCGCTCGACCACCTATTCCAGCGTTTGAACCCTCATGAATCTGGGTCGTGGATAAGGGAGCTCCGAGAAAAGCCCCGGCAGACACCACTAGAGCAGTGGCTGCGCCCGCTTTCGACCTTTGAACCTGGTCGAGGGAGGTATGTTTTCCCATGACTGTTACGGCCACTCGATGTCCTAGGACAAGAGAACCGAAGAACACCGCCACAGCAACCACGGAATAGGGAAGCCAGACTGCCTCGGACGGGTTCGCGAGAAGAAAGAACGCACCGAGAGCGGCCATCTTCGGTGCATCGTTAATCCCCCGGGCATATGCGGTCGCCGCACCGGATGCCCAGTGAGCGATGCGCGTTAGCCGAGGCCTCGGCTTACCCGGGACAGATGGTCTACGAGTCAACCGATCTATGATGTAGACCGCGATCATCGCTCCGATAGGTCCCGCCGCCAAGGGCAGGACGACCCTGTACAACAGGAAACCCCACTGGACCCCTGATGTTCCGAACAGGTAAACCGCTAGCAGAACGATGGCTCCAACAATTGCATGTGTCGAGGAGACAGGAAGCCGTAGAAACGTGGCCGCAAGAATCCACAACGTTGCGCCCCCAAGTGCTGCGAGGACAAAAGTGGACTGTGGCGTGGTCCGTAGAAGACTCTGCGGGGTGAAGACGGAAAAGAGTCTACCTGAGATCAGAATTGCCGTGACACTTCCGACGCCGGTAAAGAAGCCTCCCCAAAGCAAGGCTCTGCGTCTTGGAGGCGAAGCGGAGGGTCCTGGCATCATCAGCGATGCCACACTCTTTCCCGCGTCGTTGGCTCCGTTGGCGAAAGCAAGAGCGAACAGAGCCGCGAGTCCTAATTCCTCAATAGACACAATCAAAAAGACGTTCTCTCCGGAAGCGTCCTAACTTCCGCGTGTTTCTGGTGGGCCAACTTTTCCAAGCTCTCTAAGCCGGTTAAGCCTGTCTTGTTCGTTTGCGAGCCGTGGATCCCGTGAGAGTTCCTCGTAAGCGGCCGCGAACCATCTTTGAGCTTCTTGCTCCTGCCCCATTACCGTCAAGCACTCGGCTATCTCCTCGTAGACGTATCCGCTCTTCTTGCCAGCCGCCTGATACTGCTCAAACAAGCTTCGCTGCATCTCCAGAGCTTCTTCCGTGTGATCCATCATTCGAAGAGACTTGGCAACGCACCATTTTGCGATCATGATCTTGTTCGGATCGCCTTCCTTTTCTCGGAACTCCACGGCTTTCTCGAACATGAGCAGGGATTCTTCATACTGTTTTTGCTCGAAATATGTCCAGCCTATGTTGTTGTAGAGACTGCCCCTCCATTTCCTCGCCTTTTCATCCTCTGAATTCTCGGCAATGTCCAACGCTTTCAGGTTCCACTCCGACTGTTTCTCGGTTGGTTCGACAATCGCCATCATATGAGCGGCATCTACGGCATTGAAGTCGTCTTTGGACTTGGCAGCGAGATCTAATGCCTGAAGAAACAAGGGCCGAGCCTCGTCCCGCTTTCCGGACGAGTTGAAGACCCTTCCACGCTCGAGCAGATACCGGACCCTCGTCTTATCGTCCGCCTCTGCCTTGAGCATGGCCTTTTCGACGCGATCTAGCGTCTTATGAGCGTCCTGGAATTTTCGCTGCAAGCCCTCCGCCCTTGCTATCTGGGTGAGAAGCTGTGTCAGATACGGAAAGTCTCTGGAATCCAATGCCGCGGGGAGAAGTTCGCGGAACCTCCTCTCAGTCGCGCCTGGATGGTCGTAATCCCAGAGGCTGTCAAAGTCTGGAAGCTGGCTTTTCGGCGCGTTTCCATCGGCTACTTCGATCTCAAACCACCCTTGCGATTCCCTCGGTTCTACTACTGTAAAGTATCGCTCTTGAGTAAAGTATTCAGTTGCAAAGAAGTGGGACTCGTGTCATTTGAGCAAATTGCTACACAGTGTAAGCTGAGGGAGACAACGCTTGATTTTTTTGTCCGAACGATCATGAATTTCAATTATTGAAAGTCCTTGTAAAGCACGTCTTAGCAATAGGGGTTCTGATTGCGCTCTCCGCCTTTGCTTTGCCGCATGGCGGATGTGTTTAGGATGGGCCGGAAGGGGCTCGAATGGAAAAGGATTCGACTCCCATGGAGAATGCTGGCTCTGACGGTTGCGAGCAGTCCCTACAACAAGGGCCCAACGAAGCTGATTGAAACGCAGGAATGAACTCGTGAAAAGCAATTAAGCTTTGAAGACGAAAAAAATTTCATGAGACCTGCCCAGAAGGGCACGCAGAAGTCCGCCAAAAGCACCACTGCGACCAGCAAGAAGTTCAAGGGATTCACGGACGAGGAACACGGCGCGATGAGGGAGCGCATCCAAGAGCTGAGGGCGGACAAGGGGGACGGGGAAGCCGCCGTGCTCGCGAAGATCGCCGAGATGCCGGAACCGGATCGCACCATGGGCAAGCGGCTCCATACTATCATCAAAGAAAGCGCGCCAGCCCTCTCGCCGAGACTCTGGTACGGGATGCCCTCGTACGCCAAGG
>WNGR01006206.1_pt1 | contig 26120 bp, 24 predicted proteins | sample 5407581 | NCBI WGS metagenome assembly WNGR01 (sample SAMN13153383, study PRJNA577476) | soil metagenome | isolation source: 80 cm soil or saprolite under Garry oak tree replicate 2 | place: USA:California | collected 2016-06-15
GACCGGCTGGCGAACAACTTGCCCGGCCACCGCATCGTCGCGCTCGACCAGCGCGGCCACGGCTTGACCGGCAGGCCACCGCATGCCCCTCGTTTGGCCGACGGGTACGTCATGGACCAACTGCTCGACGACGCCGCCCTCGTGATCGGCAACCTCGGTCTCGACAGACCCGTTGTAGTCGGGCACTCATGGGGCGCGACCGTGGCGCTCGAGCTGGTGGGCACGCGACCCGGGCTCGCCGCGGGCCTGGTCTTCATCGACGGCCCGGTACAGAGTGCCGCCAACATGTTCAGCTGGGAGGACGCCCAGCAATTCATGCAGCCTCCCCTTCCCCGGTTCGCTTCGTTTGGCGACGCCGTCGCCCAGTCGGAGAGCGACTTCCTGGGCGCCTGGGCCGACGACCTTCTACCTTTCGTGAAGGCTCGCGTGCTCGAGGACGGCGATCGCCTCGTGCTCACGCTGACAGCGGCGGTGCGGCTCGAGCTCTTGCGCGGCCTCTACGACTCGCAGCCGGATGTGCTCTGGCCGCGCATCGATGTTCCGGCGATTGCGATGCTTGCGCGCGATGGTCCCGCGAGGGTTGCCGGATGGAAAGAGCTTGGCGCCGCTCGGCTGGCCAGTCTGGCGCCGAGGATCGAAGTCCGATGGTTCGACACACCGCACGACATCCCGATCTTTGCCCCTGCCGAGGTGGCGGCTGAGATCGAGCGCATGAGCATGGGGGCAACTAGGACGTCGGGGTCAGAGGCGGCCGCCGGATAACAGCTTCAGCGCCGCCAGCAGCACGGCGGCACCGATGAAGGCCACCACGATGCTGCCCCAGAAACCGACCGTTCCGGTCATGTGGAAGACGGCGCTGAGCAGGAAACCACCGATGATGGCACCCGCCACCCCGACCACGATGTCGGCGATGCAGCCGAACCCACGCCCAGCGACGACGCGTGCCGCCACGGCACCTGAGATGAGACCAACGATGATCCAGGCCAGCCAGGAACCGGGGTCGAGGGTCACGCTGACAACCAGTCCGCGATCACGGCGAAGACCTCCTCGCTGTCGACGTCGTTGAAGGGTTCATGGTACCGACCTTCGAAGACCCTGAGGACACTCATCGACTCGCTGCGATGGTGCAGGTCTTCGCTGCCCCCGGGGTCGATGAGCCTGTCGTCGGTACCGGCCACGATCAGAAACGGAACCTTGATCTCGCCGGCGCCATCGAGGATCCGCTTGCACGCTGATCCCCACTCGGCGTAGAGCCGGCTCGAGATCTTGCCGTGGACCAGAGGATCGGTGCGATACGCCTCGACGACCTCAGGAATTTTGGACAGAGCTTTCGGGTCGACCTCGTTGTCCAGGGTGAGCCCGGGCAGGAGCGCAGCCGTGGCCTTACCGAGAACAATCTTCCAGCCCGGTACGACCGCTTTCAGCTTGAGAGCGGGACTGGAAACCACGAATCGCCGCGTCTGCGGCAGCATGCCCGCGAGCACCGTGCTGAGAAGCGCGGCGCCACCGAAGGAGTGGCCGACTGGCACCACCTCGCCGCCGGCAAGGCCCTCGACGTGGGCCACGAACGCGGCGACATCGTCTGTCCACTGTTTCCAGGAATCGACGTGCCCTCGCCGCCCTTCGCTCTTGCCGTGGCCGCGAAGATCGACGGCAAAGGTTGCAAAGCCGTGCCGGGCCATGCCCATCGCAAAGCGTTCGTAGCGGCGAGAGTGCTCTCCGAGCCCGTGCATTACCGCGAACGAGATGGTGGCACCGGCTTTGGGCCAAGCCCGGTAGGCGAGCTTGGTTCCGTCCGCCGAAGCAACCACTCCCTCGCGGGCGAGGGTGCCCTCAGCCGGCAAGGTGGCCGAAGCCTCTCAGGATCTTGAGGGCTTCCTGCTCGGCCTCTAACAGAGTCGGTGCATACGCACGGATTCCGAACAAGGCATATGCCCACTCAGGGCTCGGCGGGCTCTGCGAGTGAAGGCGGAACGTCGGCGGGTAGAAAAGGATCCGCTCGCCGTGCACCTTCTTGATCACAGGGCGCTTGGCAAGGACGTCCTCCAGGGACTGCCCGTTTGGGAGACGGCCATGATCGAACTCGAGCCGGCGCAGCTTGGCCAGCGGATGGTCCTCGTCCTTCAGCGAACTCCTGATCCCGTACTCGGCGCTCAGGTCGCGTAGGAAGATGGCGACGATAAGGGCGTCGGTCTCGTCGCCGGCCATCTTGAGGAACCCTGCTGCGCTGGTGCCGGCGCCGTCCTCGTTGCGCAGGTGTCGGAAGTACTCCATCTCGAAGAGGCCGCGCGAGCTGGAGCTGGCCACCCATGGCGGCTCACAGCGCCACGTCCGGGCACCCGCCAGTGCTTCGAACTGCTCATGCACACGTTCGAGGCGCTGCTCCGGCAACCCGTACAGCCTGTAGTGGAGCACTCGCCGCACGCAAATTAGCCTACCCGTAATCGGCGGCGGTCGCGCCATCTCCCTCGACAGCCGCATCGCTTCCTCTTGCCAGGGCGGCGCCTGGACCCGTATAGCAAGGCGGTCGGCGCCCGCCGCGAGCAGGAAGTCGCCTCGCCGGGCGGACTCGAGAAACGCCCGCTGCTTCGGGCTCAGGTGGAATGCGCCCTCGAGCTTGGCGGCCTCACCGGGCCGCTGCGCGCCAAGGAAGAGAAGAGCCGGGTTGGTGGCGACCACCGCTCCTTGCTCGGAGCTCAGCAGATCGCCCGGATTCTGCGTCGCGAAGACCAGGGAGCCGTCGTACTTCCGGATCCTGCGCGCCAGGTTGACCACGAAGCGCCGGATCGTGGGATCTTCGAAGAGGAGGCCGAGCTCGTCGACGACGAGCATCCGGCGGCGATCACTGCGCTTGATTCGGGTCCACAAGGCTTCCGCCAGAAGAAAATGAACCGGCGCCACCAGCTCATCCCTCAGCTCACGCATGCCGAACACGACGATCGGCGCGTCGAGATCGATGTTCGTGGGCGCGCTGAACATCTGACCGAGGCTGCCGCGCACCCAGCGGCCCAGGATTGCCGCGACCCGCGATGCATTCGGCAGAAGTGCTGCGACATCGCCCAGGAGTGGTTGGGCTGCGGCCTTGTATGCGCCGCGAACCGCCGCCTCGACCACGGCACGCTCGGACTCGTCGAGACCGCCGCAGATGGTCGCGCAAAGGTCGACGGTGTCTGCTGTCGCCGCTCCAATCCAGGACTCGTCATGTGCATCTGAAGGACGAAGCTCGAGCACGTTCAGCGAATGCCCCGACCCTAGCGCGAGCTGCACATCAACGCCTCCGAGGTGGCGAGCCAGGTTGCCGTACTCGTGCTCGGGGTCGATGACGTAGACCTGGGTTCCGCGGCCCAGCGATCCCATGAGAAGCGTCGAAAGCAGGTAGGTCTTGCCGGCGCCGGAGTAGCCGAACACGCCGATGTTGGCGTTTGCATAACGCAGCTGATCGAAGGGATCGACGAGCACGGGTGCACCGCTGGCCCGGTTCTGGCCCACCACCAACCCGCCGGTTTGCTGAATCTCCGCTTCGGACCAAGGAAACAACGTCACCAGAGCGCTGGTGTCGAGGACACGCTTGCGGCTGAGCCGATCGAGGCCGGCGGGATGAGTTGCCAGATCACCGTCGAGCATCCGGAAAGTGCAGGGCTGCAGCTCGCAAAGAGTCGCGCGAGCGGCACCCCGGATTTTTTCGGATCCTTCCTCGAGCGCAGCCGGCGATGCCGCAACGAGCGTGATGTACACCGACACGTGGAACGCTTTCTCCTGGCTCGAGGCGAGGCGCCGCTGAAGGTCTTCCGTATTCGGCAGCGCTCCGGCCAGAAGCGGATCGCTGGTCCCCGCGTTGACCTCCTGCATTCGCGACGCCCTCATGTTCGTCAGCTGACGCTGCAGATAGTCGACCACCCACGCCACTGGCAGAGGATCCGCATGCCAGGCGAGCCGGACTCTCAGGCCGGGAGGGATGAGGCGAAACAACCAACCGGCCTCGAGCTCGGACCCGGGCATACGCTCGACATACCAGGAGCGGCTCCATCCCTCCGGAACGGCCAGATGATGGACAAGCTCGTCGCCGAAGATCAGCTGGATGGGTGTTGACATCGTTGACGCCACGCCCATGTCACGCAGCGCCGCCTCGAGCCGCGGCGCGTTCGTTCCGCCGATGACCAGGGAGGTCAAACGTCGGTGAGCTGAAGGCGAGCGAGTCAGATGCTCGACGAAGCACAGATCCGCGCTCCTCATTTCGTCGAAGTCACGCGGCCGAGGGGAGGCCGCGCTCGGTTCGGCTCCAGTTCCGGGCTCGCTTTGAATGAGAACCTGGAGCGGTGCATCGAGCTCATCGAGCAGCCGCCTGAAACCATTCAGCCATCGCATCCGATCTGCTTCCGGCGCACCGTCGAAGCCGAGTGGATGGGTGCGGAGCTGCGCGACCCCGGTGCCAGCGCGCCACAGGACGGATGGGCCGCGTGCACACAGGCGCACAAGGCCGAGGCTCAGCTGCTTGATGTCGCCTCCGGCGCGCGTAGCCGGCGCGCCATCCACACAACCCGATACCGCCGCGCGAGATAGATCGCGATGTCCGAGAGCCATTGGTCTGTCGCTCGCGAGCGCCACCGACCCCATGCCATCGCCACGCCGGCAGCGAAGATGACAAGAGTCGCTGCCGCCCGCACTGCAGGCAGCGACCAAGGTGACGACCAGAGCGCAAAGCCCGCCAGCAGCGACACAACGAGGTACGCCAGGCGGATGGGCGTAAGCCCATAAAGAAGCTTGTCCTCGAGATCGACATCCAGTGGGACTCGCGCCGGCATGAAGGCAAACTAGACCGCCCGCGCCGCGCGGGGAACCCAGCGTGTTAAGTCCGTGAGAACCTTAGAATCGACTGTCGGCTGTCGTCACGCTCGCGTAGCTCAACTGGCAGAGCAGGGGACTCTTAATCCCAAGGTTCAGGGTTCGACTCCCTGCGCGAGCACCATAGACCCACCCGGGCCAAGTCTGTGCACCACCAGGAACTATGTGGCTCGTTCTAGGGCCGCACTAAGTTGTAGACGGCATACTTCGCGCTTTGCACTCCGCTCCGGTCTAGCCACCGCACGAGGGCTGGGAAGCCTGCGGCAACGTGCATGTACCAGACCCATGACAAACAGACATCGTTGTCCTCGACGAGAACCTTCCACTGAAGATACCAGGGGGAGCCCCGGACCTCTGCCTCTTCACCAAGCATCGAGCGCAGGGCCGCTTCGTGCTTGCGTCCGGCGGCCGCAAGCTCCTCATCGATTGGTACTCCAGCCACTAGCTGGTTTGCTGCTGTCTCCTGCAATTCTTGCCACGCGCGCCAGATCTGCCAGATCTTCGACTCGAACTCGTCCCGCGGCTGCCGATCCGAATGCCGCCACAGGCGGGCGATATACATCCGCGCCCTCACCTGTTGCTCGCTAAGTCTGCGGCCCGGAGCCCATGGCTTGATCAGACCTTTCACCCATGGAGGCCACATGATGGGCGCCATTTGGCGACCGATCGCAAGCGCCTCATGTCGGTGCTCACAGCGCGCACGGATGTCGAACCAAGTCAAAGACCCGGTGTCCTCGTCGGTGATGAAGGCATCGCGGGCACCAGCCGCAGTCAGCTGATCGATTACTACGCGAATGGTGTTTTGATCTGCCTCGTCGCCCCATGGATATGGCTGATTGGGGAGGATCACCGTTTGCCCTACACACATGCCGGAAAGCGCGTCCGCAGCGGCGGCCGCTTGCGGTTGAGAATCGAATTGCCCGATTGCGCTCGAACCCTCCAAGTTGGACGCCGGTGCATCGACCCGGCCTGGTAACAAGACCGAGCTCGGCTCCACGGGGTCATGCTCATCGCCGAAAGTCCAGGTCCAGTCGATGGGCTCGGTCAGGACGTCGTCGTGATCAGCAATCACGGCTCGACCGCTTAGCTGACAGCTTGATTGCCGGTCGCAGGCTGAATCGCGGTTCCACCACCGGCGTCAAGGATAACGAGGCTCGTTCGGTCCATCGATCCACCCTCCTGAGACCGGCGGATGACAGCTTAGCCGGGGCAGTCTGTGGCACGGCAGGACGCTCTGTGGCACAAACGCGTCAGACCGGAGAATACGTGTGGCACGCCCTGACACGTCCTGACGCTTCCTGGCAATGAGGGTCAATCTCCTCTTAATCCCAAGGTTCAGGGTTCGACTCCCTGCGCGAGCACCATCACGTGCACCATCACGTTTGTGCAAGTTCGACTGGTGGGCTACAAACGGCCTCGGCTGATGTTTGTCAGTACTTCGGCCGATGCTTGACGGGGGTTCAACCCTTCAGTGCATATGCGACCGCGCGTTCCCGAGACATTGCGCGGCCTTCCGCCCTGTACGTTGCCGACCGCCGCTGTCCCAGCTCCGTACGGCTCTTGTCCAGCCACCGTTCCACCAGCGGTCTGGTCAGCCGAGTGGCAACGGCGCCGGCTGAAGCAGCGAGCGCCTCCGACGCACCAGAAAGGCGCAGAGCTCGACTCGGATGACCCTGGGCCGCGGCCAGCGCCGCAAAGTACATGAGTGGAGTCGCTAGGCCGATTGTGAAGTCGAGTACACGAGCGATCGCCAAGCCTTCTTCCAAATGGGTGCGAGCTGCGGCGAAGTCCCCGCTGTCTATCGCGTTCAGGCCCAGGTAGCCGAGAGTGACGTTGATGAACCGGTGGTCGCCGATCCTCTGGTAATACGCAAGGCTCTTCCGCAAGCATTCGCGCGCCTTTTCGTGGTCTCCCTCCCTCATCGCCAATCGTCCTAGCTGCCTGAGGATGTCCGCGACCAACGTCTCATCCCCTGCTTCCCGGGCTATTTCCAGGCTTCCGTCGAAGCACCTGCGCGCGGCAGCCAAATCGCCTTGCCACTCTGTCAGCTCCCCGACCCAACGCAGCCCCTGGGCAACTCCATTTCGATCATCCACCTCGCGGTAGATCTCGAGGCACTCATGCCAGCGTGCGGAGGCACTTTCGACGTCATCGCGCCAGTAGGAGACCAGACCACCCCGCGCAAGCGCCTCGGCCCTGAGCCTGTCCCGGGTGGGATAGCTGCCAAGCGCGCGCCTGAGCCAGCCGTCGCCCTCTTCAACGAGGCCGTCGACATACCAGAAATCGGACAGCGCGATGATCAGTCGCATGCTTGCGTCGGGTTCATGGGCGCCGCTCCACTGGAGCGCCAGCCGCAGGTTGCTGACGTCGTATGCAAGGCGCTGGTGCCAAGCCTGTTGGTCACGGCCTCTGAGCTGCGGCGAAGCCTCCTGAGCGACTGACAGGAAGAACTCAGAGTGGCTTCGGCTGAATCGCTCCACCTCGCCGTGTTCAGCCAGGCGTTGCTGTCCGTACTGCTGCAGGGTTTCCAGCATCCGGAAGCGGATCGGTGCCGACCCGTCGACGGATGCAACCACAAGCGATTTGTCGACCAGGCCGCCGAGCAAGCCTGCGATCGCGTCGACCTCAAGATCACGATCTGAGCAGACCTGCTCGACCGCCTCGAGGCTGAAGCTGCCGGCAAACACCGACAGACGCCGGAAGAGCCTCCGCTCATCATCGCTAATCAGGTCGTGGCTCCAGTCGAGCGCGGACTGCAGGGTCCGATGCCGCGCTGGTCCGGCGCGACTGCCGCCTGTCAGGAGCCCAAATCGATTTTGCAGTCGATTCAAGATCTGCTCGGGGGACATCAAGCCGGCGTATGCGGCAGCCAGCTCGATCGCCAGCGGGATTCCGTCCAGGCGCCGGCAGAGCTGCGCGATGGCGGAGGCGTTGTCCGCATTGATCTCAAAGCCGGGCGCAGCCAGCTGGGCACGATCCAGAAACAGGCCGACGGCCTCGTATCGGACAAGATCATGCAGGTCGATCACTGCCTCCGGATCCGGGACAGCAAGCGAGGCAACTCGCCAAACAATTTCGCCACTGACGCGGAGAGGCTCGCGGCTCGTGGCAAGCACCGTGACACCGGAACAGGAACGGAGGATGGCGTCCACAAGGTCGGCGCAATCGGCAATCACGTGTTCGCAGTTGTCGACCACAAGCAGCACGTGCCGCACGCGCAGGTGCTCCAGGAGCGTCTCTGCAATCGGTCGACGCGGACGCTCGTGGACCCCCAGCGTCGCGCCAAACACCCTGGCGATCGGGTAGCCATCTTTGATCTGGGTCAGGTCCACCAACCAGGCCCCGTCTGGATATGCATGCAGGGCCCGGTCAGCCACTTCGAGCGCCAGCCGAGTCTTGCCCGCGCCCCCGACCGCCGTAAGGGTCACGAAGCGCTTCACACCGAGAAGGCGCTGGAGCTCGGCCAGCTCATTCCCACGACCGACAAACGTCGTCAGCTGAAGGGGGAGATTGTGTGGACGCCCGGTCGATGTGGCGGCCATCGAGCCGACTGCCTCGTCATGCGCCACCCACGCGGCGACCTGAGAGCGAGAGGTGAAACCAAGCTTGTTGAGTATCTGTTTGACGTGCCACTCTGCCGTGCGGCGGGTGATGAAGAGCCTGCCCGCAATCTCACGATCGGTCAGCCCAGTCCTCACGAGGCGGGCGACCTGCACCTCGCGGGGTGTAAGCCCGAGCTCAAGCTTCTTACTCAATCCGCTGAACCCGAGGCCAGTTTAGTCTGGAAACAACCAGTACCCATCCCCGTAGTCCTCGGGGTGACACCGCCCCCAATCAGCCTTAGGGTGGCAAAGGGTTCAGCGATCACTTTTGCGTTCGATCCGATTGGTGGTGGCGGTCGCTGTTGCAGCGACCGGCTCGCGGTCCAAACCTTATGAGGAGTGTCCAATGAATACGCTTACGAGAAGGGTCATCCGGCTGGTAGCCATGACGGCGGGAGCGGCGGGGCTCCTGGTGACCGTCAACGCAGTCCCTGGTGCAGCGACACCGCCTTCACCACTACCTGGATTTACAAGCCAGAAGTTGGCCCAAGGGACCTACATGTCGGACGGAACGCTTCCCATCAAGCAGGGGCTGGACATTGTCGTCGCAAAGATCACGGTTGCCCCAGGCGGCTTCTCGGGCTGGCACTCACATCCCGGAGGCGCGATCGTCGTCGTACAGCAAGGCGAGGTCACCCTCTATACGTCGGTTGGCAACCACTGCGACGTAACCACGTACACGAAGGGGCAGGCGTTCGTTGAACGCCCCGGTGAGTTGAACAACGCTGTGAATAAAGGCTTGGGTGACTACGTCATCTTTGTGACGTTTCCCGGCGTGCCCATTGGCGGCGCATCGAGGATCGACGAGCCCAATCCCGGTACCTGTCCCGTCTGACCGCTGACCCAGCGGGCGGCGAGCTCCTAGATGGAGACGCCGCCCGCCAACTCAATGGACGTTTGACACCCTAATTGACACCTTCACGCAGACACTCTCTGACACTCCCTGACACTCTGTGACACTGGTGCGTCATAGAGCCGAGCTGGTTTGGCACTCCCTGACACTCGCTGACGCTCCCTGACACTGCGTGCCTGCAGCCTCTTAATCCCAAGGTTCAGGGTTCGACTCCCTGCGCGAGCACCAACATGTAGTGTCACAGAGTCTCAGTGAGTCTCTATGCGGTGCACAGAGTCTCAAGTGGTCGACGTCAACTTGTCGCCAATCGGTGGTTGACACCCTATTTGACACCTTGGCGGTTGAGGATTGCGCCCACGATCGCCGCGGATCAAATCCAAATCGAACTCAGCAACCGCCTTCCCGAACGCTGGAAGCCCACAGCAGGGGATTAGTAAAAATCCAAAGGATTGCGGCGGCTTCGGCTAAGGTGGGGTCATGCCTGCGCACTCCGATAAGAAGCTGCGGTTGACCGCCGTCTGTTGCGGTGGGACTATTGCAACCGGTTGGAACTGGTGGCCGAGCTGAAATGTCTGACGTGACTGCCGGGACGAACAAACCACGCGGGTGGTACCTAGCACGCGAGGCGGGTCAACTGGCTGGCGTTTCCGGCGATCGCATAGGCCAGTGGGCACGGCGTGGATACATCCAGTCCTCGTGGAGCACTGCAGTGCCACGCATTTACAGCTTCCAAGACATTGCGGAAGCCATGGTCGTTCACGAGTTGATCGACCGCGGCGTCAAGCATAGGGATGTCCATCGGACGATCGAGAACCTGCGGGAAACATACGGCGATTGGCCTTTGACAGCTGCGCCTCTGGCCACAACGGAGATCAATCGCGGAAGACTTACTGGAGCTCATGAATTAGTGGTCCTCGTCACCCGCGAAGGAGCTCGCGATATCGGAAGGTCCGAGGGCCATCAAATCATGCTGCCCGACCTCTGGTCATTGCGAGCAATTACGGGCTGGCTCCGCCGAGGCGGCTGGGCGCTGAGAGAGCATCCTGAAATTGAGAATGTCGAGGTTGACCCCGACCGCCTTAGCGGTCGCCCGACAATTCGCGCTCGGCGCGTTCCGGCCGAGAAGGTTGCGTTGTTGGCAGAAACGAAGAATGGCCGCATTGCTCTTCGCGCCGACTATCAACTTAGCGCCCGACAGATCGAGGACGCTGTCCGTTGGTATAGGGCTGTCAGTGTGTACGAAGCAGCAGCGTAAGTGACCGACGCCGCGAGTGACCCAACTATCAAGCGGACTTCAGTCAACAGGTGACAGCCGGCTTCTACTGATCGACGAGAACCTGACGCCTCGGATTGCCGCGGAGTTGCGTAAGCGGCGAAAGAACTCAATTGCAATCGTCAAAACGAATCTGAGGGGATCCAACGATCCGGATCTTCTCCGGGCGATCGCACGCGAGTACAAAGGCGCAGTACTAGTGACGGCAGACGACAACATGCCTGCCACGCATGCCGATGTATTGGCAGAGACGGCCGTCACGCTGGCAATCGTGGCCGCGCTGCCTGGCGCCGGTTACTCGCACGAAGAGTGGGAACGAGAGATCGTCCACCGCTGGGCCCATAAGATGGAGGGGCAGCCGCCCGGCTCGGTCAGACGATATTTCCTCGCCGGCGGTCGAGAGTGGCATTCCCGGCGCCGCGCCAGCAGAAGCAGATAAGGCGATCAATCCGCCGTTCGGGCCTTAACGTCGGCGTTGCAATCGGGCTGAGGAGCTCTGATTTCACGAAGGCGAGATATCGATGGCCGCCCAACTGTGGCCACCGTCCAGGGTCATCAGCAGCTGGAGCCATGGCGGGTACGCGGGCACGCCAAAGATGACGACGCCTTGGGTCGGCGTGGTGAAACTTAGGTCGGACAAAGGAAGACCACCGGTCTGTGGCAAATAGGTAGTTGCCCAGTCGTGGCCTTCATTGAAGCTTGTGTAGATGTAGGTGGCTCCTGAGGCAACTGCAACCGAGAGCGCGAGAGGCGAGGCAGCCACTTCGTCGAAATCGCCGGCGAACGGTGGGTCGCCCACGCGTTTGTAGCTGGCGCCGCCGTCAGTAGAGAGGTATGCCGTTTTCACCTGTAAACCAGCCGCCACACCACCTGAGCAAACAACGAACACTCGCGACGGTAGAAGGGTGGACATGGCAGCAAGCTACTGTGCCAGGTCCCGCCATCGGTGCTGTGGTAGAGCAGAGAGTGGACTTCGACCCCGTGGTCCTGCGACACGACTCCCGGATGCAGCATCGCCCAGATGGCCCCCTGAGCCACGGAGATCTCCCCCGGGTAGCCGGCTGACCGGGTCGCGACGTTCCCCACCGCTGCCCACGAGTCCGTTGAGACCTGAGTGCTGAACAGCACAATTGGCCCGTAAGTGTCCTGGTCGGCACCCTCGGCGAGCTCGGCAAAGACTCGGCCATCCGCCACCTCGAGAGCTCCCACGGACCCGGTCCTCGAGCCAATGCTCGGAAGCGCGATTTGTGTCCAAGTGCGGCCCCCGTCGTGAGTCGCGAAGAGGAGTGGTCCAGAGATCCACCCGTTCTGAGCGTCGGCAAATCGCAGTCGCCAACCGTCGCCCAGTAATAGGCCGGGCAGACCTCCGCCAGTCACCCAGGTCCAGGTGTGGCCGCCATCGGGGGTCTTTGCCAGCCGCAGGCACTGAACGTTGCCGCAAGTTGAGAGGCCGATGACCAAACCGACATCAGCTGAAACAAACGTGACGGACTCGGGCCGAAACGGTGCCACTGCTGTCTTGTTTGTGCATCCGGCGACCACGAGGCCAGCCATTACGACGGCGAGCCAGCGTGGCAGCAACATGACTGTGCAACGGGGCCGCTCGAGCGGCGGTTACACACACCCTATTTGACACCTTGGCCGTGAGACTCCCTGATGAATGTGTCGTGTTCTGAGTGTCAGGCGACATTGATTCGAACAAAATGAACGAAACACGGAAACGTTGCAGGCCGGGCTTGAGCAGTGTCAAGGAGATCGCTCTGCGGCTCGCCGCCGGCGAAGGCGATCCATTTATTGAGGTTAGGGACAGTGAGACCCCGGGGGCAAATCCCGGGCCCCCGACCAAATCTGATCTCAATCGTGTCCATGCGGCGGAGCTAGCGTGATAACTCCGCTGAATTGGTGTGGCACGGATGTGGTGCTCCCTCGCCAGGCCGTAGACCGAGTCTCGACGGTCGCTCGAACCTGAACCGGAATGTGGACAGCTAGACTGGCGGCGTGAACGACGGCGCGCGGCTGATTCTCAAAGAGGCCGATGCACTTGAAATTGGATATGTGACGGACTTTTACAAGCTGCTTCGGGCCATCGACGAAGCGATGCCCAAAGATGCAGTGCTGTACCTAGAGGGGACGGCAATTGCCCCTGATGTTGCGTCCTTTCTCGAGTCCCGCCCTGCTGCGGACCGGCGCGCGATCAGACTTGTCCAAATCCATCGTCGAGGCGGTTCGAGATGCACTTGGTGACGCGATCAGGAGCCCGCGCTGACAACACACAACCTGTCAGGGTCGATTTACGACTGCTCAATCGCCATGTTCATATGGGCGAGCTTGCGCTGATCCGAGATATGCAGTCGTGAGTCGAGACGGCTGCCTACTCCCTATTCGGCCTCAAGTTCACACCTTATTTGACACCTTGACCTGGAGACTCGCTGAGACTCCAGGAGACTCTCTGAGACTGTTGCGTCATGAATTCGGGTTCGATTGAGACGTCCTGAGTCTCGCTGATCCTCCCTGAGACGCCGCGTGGAGAGACTCTTAATCCCAAGGTTCAGGGTTCGACTCCCTGCGCGAGCACCATCAGAATGTGTTGATTCGGCTGAAGCACGACAAAAGCGTCCCGCGTGATGCCTGTCAGTGTTTCGGCTGATGCCTGACAGGTGTCCCGGCTGATACCTGACACTCCCGCGCATGAGGGAGATGAGCGTGACGGAGCAAAGGTACAAAGCGGCTTTGGCACTAATCGCTGACGGTCGCACGGTGACCCAGGTCGCACGTGATTGGGACGTCGCCAGGCAGACCGTCCATGTCTGGCTGGAACGCCACGAGGCGGACGGCCTGGAAGGTTTGTCCAATGGTTCACATCGACCGGCCCACTGCCCGCATCAGATGCCCGCCACTGTGGAAGCACAGTTGCTCGAGATGCGTAGGGCGAAGCCCTACTGAGGAGCTCGGCGGTTGGCGCTCGAACTGGCGCGCAAAAGCGTGCAGCCGGCACCTTCATAGTCGGCGGTTTACCGCTCGCTAGTGCGTGCTGGAGTCATCGATCCACTGCAGCGGCAGAGGCGCCGAGAGACATGGAAGCGCTGGGAGCGCGCGGCGCCCATGGAGCTCTGGCAGCTGGACGTTGTGCATGGCTTCTTGCTCGCCGACGGGAGCAGCGCCAAGGCGCTCACCGGCATCGACGACCACTCGAGGTACTGCGTGTCCGCTCGCCTCATGGCCAGCGAGCGAACTCAGTCCGTCTGCGACGGCTTCAACTCGGCTATGAAGACCTACGGCGTCCCGCTCCAGGTTCTGACCGATAACGGCAAAGTCTTCACTGGGCGCTTCGCCCAGCCCCCGGTCGAGGTCCTGTTCGACCGCATCTGCCGGGAGAACGGAGTCGACCACATCCTCACCCAACCACGCTCGCCGACCACCACGGGTAAGATCGAGCGCTTTCACCGCACCCTCCGAATCGAGTTCAACACCAGGCAGGTCTTCCGGAACTTGAAGACAGCACAGGAGGCGCTAGATGAGTGGGTGACGTACTACAACATGCAGCGTCCGCACCAGGCGCTGGGGGAGGTGACACCGGAAAGCCGCTTCAATGCCACTGAGCGGCAGCCAGCGGATCCGCGCACTCCACGTCCAGAACGCAACGGTGAGCAATGGGTCTGCCGGAGGGTAGCCAGCAACGGCGTCGTCAGCGTCGGCTACCAGCAAGTCAGCGTGGGCCGGAACTACGCCGGCAGTTCCTGCGACGTTCTCGTAACCGATGGCCTGCGTAGGGCGAAGCCCTACTGGGGAGCTCGGCGGTTGGCGCTCGAACTGGCGCGCAAAGGCGTGCAGCCGGCACCTTCAAAGTCGGCGGTTTACCGCTCGCTAGTGCCTGCCGGAGTCATCGACCCACTGCAGCGGCAGAGGCGCCGAGAGACATGGAAGCGCTGGGAGCGCGCGGCGCCCATGGAGCTCTGGCAGCTGGACGTTGTGCATGGCTCCTTGCTCGCCGACGGGAGCAGCGCCAAGGCGCTCACCGGCATCGACGACCACTCGAGGTACTGCGTGTCCGCTCGCCTCATGGCCAGCGAGCGAACTCAGTCCGTCTGCGACGGCTTCTACTCGGCCATGCAGACCTACGGCGTCCCGCTCCAGGTTCTGACCGATAACGGCAAGGTCTTCACTGGGCGCTTCCGCCGAGTAGGACGTCAGGAACGGGTCAGGAAAAACAGTCCCGTAATCAAGCCGGCGTCGAACAACCAGTGAGCCACAACCGCCGCGGCCAGATTGCGTGTGCGCAAACGCAGTAGCGCGAATATCACTCCTCCGGCGAAGAGTCCCGCGAAGGCGAGGCCCATGGCCGGAACGATCTGCCACGGGCTGGTGAAATTGGTCACGGCCAGCGTTTGCACCTGAACTACCACATGCCAGGCGACAAAGATGGCGGACGTCACAAGCGTTGCGCGCAATGGCGTCAGCTTCCTCATCAACAAACCCAGCATCAGCCCGCGAAATGCGAGCTCTTCGGGAATCGCGGTCTGCAGTGGCAGGCCCACCAAGGCGTGAGTCACGACGGCTGCAATCGACGCTCCGCGCAATGGCTGATAGGTGATCGGAGTCCCTAGCTGAGCGCCAACCTCCAGCGCAAGGAGAACCACCGCGGCCAGCCCGAGCCCAATCCCCGCGCCGATCAGGCTGGATCGCAGCAGGTTGGTCCGGCCGATGCCCGCCTCGGCCCAGGTCAGCCCGGACCAACGAGAGGCGACGATGACGATCAGCAGCGTGCCGGCACTCTGGGCGATCGCCGCCCAGGAAACGGTGACAACGTTTGGGCCGGCGGCAATGCCGGAGGCGTTGCCGAAGACGACAAGGATGGTCGCGATCACCGCCACGCGCCATTCCCATGTCGTCGGCATCCCGGTCAGCTGGGGAGCCCCGCGAAGCCTTTCGGATTAACGAATACCGTCATGACCGGGCTCGTCACTCGCTACCTCCGGATAAAGAGGCTTCCGCTTGACAGCTTCGTTGACAGCTTCGCCGAGAGACTCGTTGAGGCATCTGGAGACGCGCTGAGACTACTGCGTCATAACCCGAATACGGGGGAGGCGCGCTGACATGCTCTGAGATGCCCTGAGACGATTTGGCGCGAGTCTCTTAATCCCAAAGGTTCAGGGTTCGACTCCCTGCGCGAGCACCATCATGTTGTGTCCCACAGCGTCAGGACGTGCCAATGGTGTACCTGACGTGTCAACTGGTGAGCGACACCATGTTGGCCGATCGGCGGTTGACAGCGTACCGTGGCGAAACAGGCACCTGATAACAGTGGACCCGACGCTGGTTTGAACTCAGCTGCCCGTCTTCCTGATGCTCTCAAGCCGCACCGCGATGGACCAACAATCCCATACTCAAGGTTGACATCGGGCGTCATCTGACCGAGCCATGCCTCGCGACGCGGGATCCAACTTCTCAGCGGCCACCCAGCGCTTCATCGCCCTTTGTCTGTTCTAATCGCGCCGGGGAACGTCACGTAGTGTCTGCGCGCCTCAGCGGATCGAAAACGGAAGGACCACAAGAACCCCGGCGCAGAAGATCAGGATGGCTATCGAAACGGCTACGAGCGAATAAGGTGCGCTCCCCATCCGGGTTGCGCCGGGGTAACGCCTCCCGAGGCCCGAGATGAGATCAAGCGACCTATCTCCCCAATCGCCACGTACTGAAATGCCGGACACGCGAAGCTGGTCGAAAAGGCGCTCCATAGAGGGCTCCGACCATTCGGCCATGTCTAGTGTTTGAACGCAAGCGCCAGCGCGGCTGACCACAACCACGTACTTCCACTGGAGTTTCAAAAAGAGCCACTCGAACACCACAGGTACGCGCTCTGCAGCCAACGCGCCGTCGAGGGCGAGTGTACGCCGCGATGCTCTTAAATCGCTAACGACTAGCGCATCGGTCCAGACCTGGATCGAGACATTGCGTATATATAGTTGCGCCAACCAAACAACAGCCAGTGCGAGCAAGCCCGCCAGGACAGCAAGTACCGCATAGGCGGTGGCGCTCGGGTGGAAGCTGAGTAGCCCAGGAAGGAGCCATGGCCCTAGCGTGAGCATAAGCGCCAAAACGAGCACCGCTCCCGCGAATATCGCTGCGATCCTAAGGGCGATTTTCCAGATGCTGGCACTGTCCGGATTGAGCACGTCGAGAGGCTGACCCCTAAGATCGGCCACTCACGGCTCCGATGGGGCGACGGCCCGCATGCATTGGTCGACGCTCCGCCCTCACAATTTCGAGATCTCCCCCGCCTGAGTTGTTGGCGGCTGACACCTTATTTGACAGCTTAGCCGGGGCAGTCCGTGACACGCCAGTGACGCTACGTGACACAAGCGCGTCAGACCGCCGAATGGGTGAGGCACGCCGTGACACGTCCTGACGCTTCCAGACAAGGAAGGTCGATCTGCTCTTAATCCCAAGGTTCAGGGTTGCATTCCCTGCGCGAGCACCATGAGGTGTACAAGTTCGGCTGAAGGACGACCAAAGGCGTTCGGCTGATGGTTGTCACTACTTCGGGTGATGAGTTACACCTACATCGCCTGATTCTTGACAACTCCCTCGCATGAGGGAGTTAAGCGCGACGGGGCAGAGGTACAAGGCAGTGGGGAAAGTCGCGCACAGCGTTGCGAAAAACGGCTGTCTCCATAACCATTATCCCACTGGCGAGGGAGCTTGCCACAAGCCGTGCCCGCCGTGCGAGACTGCGTTTTCGACAGCCCAGTTATGCGTGTGAGACGAAGGAGGTGCGGCCTCGCCTAACGACCGCCGTCCATTAGCCGACTACTACTTCGTGCTCGGCGTCCCCCCTGACGCAACGGAGACGGAGTTGCACGCCGCCTGGCGTCGGCAGCTCAAGTACTGGCACCCTGACCGCGGCAACCATCCGGACGCGCTCGAGCACGCGAAGTTGATCAACTTGGCGCACGACGTTCTGACCAACAGCACCAAGCGTGCGGCATACGACCGACAGCGGGCAGCCGTTGGCTGGCGCCCCTCCGCGTCGGCCCCGTCATACAGCCGCCCGGTCCAATGGAAGACGGTGAGCCGCGAGGGCCCGCCCCGCGCGCCGAAGGGATTCGACCGGCACGGTTTCGTCGCACGCTTGGAGGAGATGATGAACCGGGGCCGGCTGATGATTGAGAAGCGCAAGGACCTCGCGTCGGCGTCGAAATGGGAGGCGCAGACTCAGGCCTTGCTGCGAGATGAGCTCGGCGACCATGCATACACGAAGCGTTTCGAAGTGGCACTGAGCCAGCCCCGCCCCGAAGGCCTGGTGGCGGCGTATGGGGTGCTGTGGGCCGCGTACGAGGATGCGCTGAAGGGCGATCTGAAGCCGGTGGTCAAGGAAACGCGCTCGTCCTGAGTCTGAGCACCCTACCTGGGCGCCCTGGCCACGTAGCTCAGTCCTCGTAACTGACACCTTTACACACACGCTCTCTAACACTCCCCGACACTCTGTGACACTGCTGCGTCCTAAATCCAGGCGCGTTTGGGACTCCCTGACAAGCGGTGCCCACAGCCTCTTGATCCCAAGAGGTTCAGGTTTCGACTCCCTGCCTGAGCACCAATGTGCTGACTCGGCTGATGGTTGTCAGCGCTTCGAGTGAGTCCTTACACCGCTTTAGTTGATGGTTGACACTCCCTTGCTACGGCTGCGAGTGACTGAACAAGGGTACAAACTGCGCGCAGTCATTTCGTGAGGACTGTGGTAAGCCTGGGCAATTCATGTCGCGGATGGTGACGCTCCTTTTTGTCGGCCTTTCGGGAGAGCCGATCGGGGCTCTGGCTCCGTTTGAGGTGGCTACTCCATGGTGGCCCGACTCCGCTCCAGTAGTGGCCGGCGCCCGAAACTTGCACGGAGTCGAGGTGACAGTTCTCCGCCTCATCCATGCTCGGGCGGACCCGACTGATCCATTCGGCATGGGCGGCTCCGTGACGTACGCAGTTGAGACGGCCGTGCCGCCGTCGGACTTGCTTTCGTGGTCAGGATCAATCACGGAGGACCCCAAGCGGGCGGCATGGGCGCGGCCCTCCCCACGCAAGAGGGGGACACCTGGCTCAAAGCCGTGCCTCCTTTCTTCGCCCATGAGGGTGCAGTCATCGGTGCCATCGGCCCACCGTTCGTTCCCATGCTCTTGGGAACAGAGCCAGGCCGGGCGCTCCTCGCAGACGTGCCCGGTGAAGATCGCTTCGATGCCCCCTTCGATTTGATGCTCGAAATGGTTGCGTTTCTGGTCAAGCTGCAGACGAAGTGGATGGACCGCCTGCCTGAGCTCGTCTCGCTTGGCCTCCCCGACTGGAGAGCAGACCAGTTGGGGCCCGCTCTTGTTGACCTCGTGGCGCGTTGCGGTAGCGAGATCGGACTCGAGGAGCAACGCGCGCTCGATCGTCTGATCTCCGGGTTACCTGATCGATGGACCGAAATCGAATCTTGTGGCCTACCCCCGACTCTCGTTCACGGTGACTTTCACCCCGGGAACTTCCGCGGGGAAGCAGGCTCTTTGGTGTTGATGGACTGGGGCGATAGTTTCATCGGACATCCACTGTTCGATATGACGGCGATGCTGGCACACGCCGGGGACTACAACCAGCGCGTGCGCGAGGAGTGGATGCAGGCATGGGCGGAAGCCGTTCCCGGGAGCGAGCCGGCCCGAGCCGCTGAGTTGCTGGCACCCGTCGCTCTGCTCCGTAACGCCTTCGTATACCGATCCTTCCTCGACCAGATCGAAGCGTCCGAGCACCCATACCACGCGGCGGATGTACCTAAGTGGCTGGCTGCCGCATCCCGTGAAATGCAAGGCGCATCCGAAAGTTACAGAGGTACTTAGGCCAGCCGGCAGCAGACAGCTTGTTTGACAGCTTACTCATGGCAGTCAGTGACACATCAGGACGTTCTGTGACACGAACGCGTCAGATCGGCCAATACGCGAGACACGCCGTGGCATGCCCTGACACGTCCAGAAAAGGACCGACAATCTCCTATTGATCCCAAGGTGTGGGGCTCGACTCCATGCGCGAGCACCATTGACGTGTTTGACTGGAGTGAAACTCGGCGTCGATGACGTACGTCGCTTTTCTGAGGGGCGTGAACGTCGGGGGCAGGGGCATCGTCGATGGCGGCTATCAAAGAGGCCCTCGTCGCCCTCGGTCTGTCAGATGTACGGACCTACATCAACTCGTGCAATGTCATCTTCTCAACCCGGTTCGGGCACAGTCCTGATCTGGAGCACCTCGGGCGGCCCGTAGGCCGTGCAAACGGCGGCTTTCATGCCCTCTCCCCAGCCAACTATTCGCTGCTAGAGCGTGGCACGAGTTTGATGGTCGTCGATCGCGCCTCCGGGGTCAGCACGCTGTTGAGGATGCTTCCGGCGTATCTGCGGTATTTGGCCCGGTAGGCAGCGTCGATTTCGTCGTCGAGGTCGTGGTCGCCGTCGACGAATGTGACGTCGTGCTGAACACTGCCGGCCCGTATCCGACCTTCGTGCGTCTCCTGGACGCCGCGGAACCATTGACCCTTTCGCCCTCTAACCGAACGGACGTAGAGGTCGTCGCCGTGATGGACGGCCCATACGGTCACCGGTTTTCGCAGCGTGCCGTCGCGCCCGACTGAGGCGATCTGCACTTCTTCCGCTCTTCCAATCTGGTCGAGCTGGTCGCTCGTCCATTGCCTCATCGGCGTGCCTCCTTTGTCCCGATCCGGATGAGCGACTTGATCGCTCGGCGCTCGTCCATGGCGGCATACGCCTCGGCGACGCCGTCGAGGTCGGTCTCGAAGTCGAAGACGCGGCCTGGATCGATGCGGCCTTCGAGCACATCGTCGAGAAGTTCAGGGATATAGGCGCGCGCTGGCGCCACGCCGCCGCGCAAGCCGACGTTACGGAAGACGATGGTGTCGGCGATCGACGCGTCGACGCCGTGAGGGACGCCGACCATTCCAACCATCGAGCCTGGCCTTGTGATGGCCAACGCCGTCGCGACTGACTGTCCTGTGCCCACGCACTCGAGGGCGGCGTCGACGCCGACGCCGTTCGTGAGCTCCCGGACGGCCTCGATCGCCGCGTCACCCCGCTCGGCGAGGATGTCCGTCGCGCCGAACGACCGGGCTAGCTCCTGTCGAGCTGGATTTCGGCTCATTGCGATGATTCGATCCGCGCCCAGGCGGCGGGCCGCGATCATGCCGCACAGACCCACGGCGCCGTCGCCGACCACCGCGACGACGTCGCCCGACTTCACTCCAGCGCTGACCGCCGCATGGTGGCCGGTGCACATCACGTCGGAGAGCGCAAGCAGCGAGCGCATCGTTTCGTCTGAATGACCGGAGCCGGGCACCCGGACGAGGGTGCTGCCCGCTAACGGGACCCTTACCGCCTCGCCCTGGCCGCCATCGATGCCGTGGTTGCCAAACCCGCCCCCGGCCACGCACTGCGACGTGACCCCCGCCCGGCAGTGCGCGCACGTGCCGTCGCAATAGATAAACGGCGCGATGACGAAGTCGCCCTCTGCGATTCCCCGCACATCGGGACCGACCTGTTCCACAACGCCGATGAACTCGTGGCCGATCGGTCCGAGATCATGAGGCGACTCACCGCGGTAGTACCACAGGTCCGAACCGCACACACAGGAAAGGACGACGCCGACGACGGCGTCGCTCGGCGCAGTGATCACGGGGTCGGGGCGCTCTCCGACCTCGATCGCGTGAGGTCCGTTGTAGAGGGCCGCCCGCATGACTACGCTTCGTCGATCGCCGGCGCCGCCGCGTACTCGGCATCGGTGACGTGGTCGCCCCACATTGCGTTGTTCCCCTTGTCGTCCACCTCGAGCATCGCGAGGTGGGTCATGAACCGTGTTGGTGCCGCGCCATGCCAGTGGTCCTCGCCCGGCTCGAAGAAGATGCGATCTCCGGGCCGGATGATCGCGATCGGCCCCCGCGCCGTTGAGCCAGGCCGACACCCTCGGTGACGAAGATGGTCTGGCCCTTGGGGTGAGTGTGCCAGGCGGTTCGCGCGCCGGGCGTGAAGTGGACGCTGCTCGCGCTCAGCCGCGAGCCATGCGAAGGTGCCGCCACCGCGTCGATGTAGACAGCGCCAGTGAACCACTCGCTCGGACCCGCCGCGGTCTTGACGCCGTTCTTCGTGATCTGCACGTCGTCCTCCCAAGCCGCCCTTCGCTCAAGCTCTAGCGCCGGCTTGGGCTCAGCGACCGCGATCCGTTGACTCCGACTGCCGCTTCAGACGATCAGGGTGACACCCACGACGATGATCCCCACCCCGATCAGGGTACGCGGGGTACCTTGCGGGCGATGGTCTGGCTGCGGCATTCATCGCTAGACCGTGGCGTGACTGGGCTCGGCTCTCTTCAACATCGCATCGATCGCCGCGTCGCGGCTGATCACTTGTGTATAGCCGAGTTCAACGCGGGCCTTGCGGTCGGAGACGACGAACGGCCCGCCGGTGAGCTTGACCAGCTCCCGGTTGACCGGCGGTGAGCCCGAACGGCGCAGCACCTTCCACGTGGCCTCCATGAGCGATGCCATGGCCCATGCCGCACCGAACGGGATGGTTCTGTCCGGAGCTTCGAGACCTTGCGTCTGCAGCAGACGCCCGAAGAAATCGCGCGCGCGAACTGTGCCGTCGTCGAACACAAAGTAAGCGTTGCCACCTGCACCCTTCTCCAGAGCAAGGAGGATGCCTCTAACGGTGTTGTCGACATGCGAGGTCACCATGGGGTACCGGCCGCCGTCGATGAACATCATCTTCCCGGCACGCGTCGCCTCTGCGATCGACGCTGTGAACACATCGTCCCCGCCACCCCAGATCACTCCAGGTCTGACGACGCAGGTGGCAAATCCGGCAGAGTTGGCGGCGCGTACTGCGCGATCGGCGATGGTCTTGGAGCGGAAGTACGGCGAATATGCAAGCTCCTGCAGAGGCCAAGACTCATCGGCATTCTCAACTGGCCTGGCGCCGACGAGACAGCCGGCCGCGCCCACGTACACGAAGCGCCGCACTCCGGCCGCCTTGGCAGCGATGAGCATGTTGCGCGTGCCCGCAACGTTGTCGCGCTCGAACTCCGCATGGCCGCCACGCTCTCGGAACCGCCCCGCCGCATGCACGACGAGCTCGCACCCTCCCATCGCTGTCGTCAGCGCAGCCGAGTCGGCGAGGTCGACTCTGATGGCGGTCGCGCCCAGTTGACCGACGACCCAGGCGGATTCGTCGGAGCGGGCCATCGCAATGACTTGACAACCCGACGCCACGAGGGCCGGAATGAGCCTGCGCCCGAGGAAGCCTGAGCCGCCCGTGACAAAGACGGCGCGCGCTGTGTTGGCACTGTGCTGCACGCCGTTAAACGTGTCTGTTGCAGTCATTGTCATCTCACGACCTCTCCGGAATGCCCGGATGGGGCCTGCGGCCATCGGCCGTAGCGACTTCTGGAACGAGCTCAGGGTGGTAGACGATGCCGTACTTCAGATGCAGCTCGACAATGGCAGACTGACGCTCGACGTCGCTCACGTCCTTTGCTGTGAACAGCTCGCCAAGGGCGTCGTAATAGGGCTCCATCAGTCCCGGCGTGTTGAGTTCGAGGACTCGCGCCGGCTCGTCGGTGTGGTTCCACATCGAGTGATGCACACCCCGTGGCTTGATGACCAAGGCGCCCGCCGGCGCTGTCGACACCCTGCCGCCAACATCGACGGTCAGGCTCCCCGAGAGCACCACCGTCACCTCGTCTTCATATGTATGCGTATGGGGCGGAATGAACATGCCGGGCTCGAAGCACCCTTCGAAGATGAACAGCCGTCCGTCGAATGCTCCAGCCGGAACTTTGACGCGGGCGCCCAGGCCCGCGATCTCGCGGCCGGCGTCTGGCTGAACTATCAATCCCTGGTGAATCGTTGCTTGCATCGAGTTCACGCTCCTCTTCAGATCCTAGTGCTTACACTAGTGGAGCCACTAGTGTAAGCTAAGTCAGGTGAAAGTCAAGCCGGTCGCGACCAGAGCCGGCAGACGCGAACAGGCGGCAAGGACCCGCATTCGGATTCTCGACGCAGCCTATCGCCTGCTGTGCGCGGAAGGTTACGAAGCGACCACCATGCAGATGGTTGCCGAGGCGGCGGGGGTCGCGGTCCAGACCGTGTATTTCGTCTTCGGAACCAAGGCTCGGCTGCTGACCGAGGTGGAGAACCGAGTGGTGCTAGGCGATGCTCCGTTAGAGCAGTGGCGTGAGCGGCCATGGGTGACTCAAATCCAACACGAGACCGACCCACGGAAGCTCCTGGCACTCTTCGTCGACGTCGATACCGACATCAAGAGCAGGATCAGTCCGTTCACGGTGGCACTCGGGTCAGCTCTCCCGAGCGACCCTCAATCCGTCGCGGCGCGCAATCGAGGTCGTGATGAATTTTTCGGCATCGTCATCGATCGTCTGGTGGCGCTCGGCGCGCTCCGCGACGAAGTTACCCCATCGCACGCGATGGACGTCATCCGAGTCATCAACACCGTCGACGCCTACGCGGACCTCACCACGCGGCGCGGGTGGACGGTGGCCGAGTGGAAAGCGTGGCTAACCGACCTGCTGTGTGTTCAGCTGTTGGCACATCCCTGAGGTCGACGCTTGTCGGAACTCGAGGGAATCCAGGCGCAACACGGCCACGCGGCAGCCCGTCTGCTCGACGCACCTGGCATCGACCGTTCACGTCGATGGAGTTCGCAGCACCTCCAACACCTCTTCGCCGTACTTGCGCAGCTTCGAATCGCCAACACCGGGCACGCGCAGAAGCTCTTCCAGGCTCGCGGGTCGCGCAGCAGCGATCTCTGTGAGGGTGGAGTCGTGGAACACCACGTACGCGGGAACGCCGGCGATACGGGCGGTTTCCAGGCGCCACCTCTTCAGGCGATCAAGTGTCTCGACCTGGGCTGCAGTGCCCGTGGTCGCCCGGCTGCTTTGGCTCGATGCCACGGCAGGCAGCATCAGCCGCGGCGGCATCCCCCGCGTCAAGGCCTCGCGGCCGGCCGGCGTGAGCTCGACCACGGGGTACTCCCCCGAGCTTTGGCGCGCGAGCCCAGCTCCGACCAGCTCGGCAAGCAGCTGTCTGACCCGCTCATCGCTCCATCTATTGAGCGCCCCGTGGAACGGCAGCTCCTTGACCCACGGTTGGGCAACCGACCATCGCGTCCGCCGGCCGCCGAGGACCCCGGCTACGTTGGCAAGCCCGACCCGTCCGCTAAAACGTGCGACTGCCGCGAGCCCGGCCTTGACCGCGTCGACTGGCACCGGCTCCTCCGGGGGTCGTGCAGCGAGGCAGTTGTCGCAGGCGCTGCATCGCCGCGCCACGCCCTTCTCGCCGAAGTAGTCCGCGATTCGGGCGTGTCTGCACTCACGCATCTCGGCGTAGGCCATCATCTGTGCCAACCGCGCGTATGCGTGATCCTTCAGCGGCGAGCCGTCCTCGAGACCGGACTGCTCGATGAAGAAGGCCTGCAGATCCCGATCTGCGGGGCTGTAGAGCAGGGTGCATTCCGCCGGCTGCCCGTCGCGCCCTGCCCGCCCGGCCTCCTGGTAGTACGCCTCCAGGCTGCCCGGTAAGTGGTAGTGGATGACGCGCCGGATATCGGCGATGTCAACGCCCATTCCGAAGGCCGAGGTCGCCACGACCACCCTGGTGCGTCCTTGGGTGAAGTCCTCCTGGATCCGGCGGCGCAAGGCGGCGTCCTGGCGTCCGTGGTAGCAAGTGGCGCCCAGGTCGGCGGCCACCTCCTCAGCGGCCTTGACCGTGCCTACATACACAAGAGCCCGCCGAGCTCCATCTGAAAGCAGTCGGCGCAGCTGCTCGAGCTTCGCGCCCTCGCCACGGCAGCGGACTACCGAGAGTGACAGCGTCGGCCTGTTGAATCCGGTGACCGAGATGAAGGGGTCCGTCAGGTCAAGCGACGTGGCGATGTCCGCTCGAACCTGTGGCGTCGCCGTGGCCGTGAATCCCGCCACCGGAGGCCGCCCGCAAGCTGTGATGGCCGCGGCCAGAAGACGGTAGTCAGGCCGGAAGTCGTGTCCCCATGTGGATATGCAGTGCGCCTCGTCGACGACCACCCGGCTGACTCGGAGCTCGGCCAGCCGATCCATGAACCGGGGGCGTCCAAGTCGCTCGGGGGCCAGGAACAGCAGCTGGTATTCGCCTGCGATTGCACGGCGGAGCCGATCGACCTGCTCGGGCCGCTCCACCGATGAGTTGATGAACGTGGCGGCGACACCCCGCGCGGTGAGGCGGTCGACCTGGTCCTTCATGAGCGCGATCAGCGGCGAGACGACCATCGTCAGGCCGCCATCGACTACGGCCGGTACCCAGTAGCTGATGCTCTTTCCGGACCCAGTGGGTGCGACCGAGAGAACGTCGCGTCCCGCGAGCATCGCCGCCACCACCTCTCCCTGGCCGGGACGGAACGCGTCCAGGCCGAAGACGTCATGCAGCACACGTTCTGCCTTGTCGATCATCGTCGGGAGTTTGACTGAATGTCGAAGCAAAGCCAGC
>WNGR01001504.1_pt1 | contig 26114 bp, 12 predicted proteins | sample 5407581 | NCBI WGS metagenome assembly WNGR01 (sample SAMN13153383, study PRJNA577476) | soil metagenome | isolation source: 80 cm soil or saprolite under Garry oak tree replicate 2 | place: USA:California | collected 2016-06-15
TGCGCTTCCGTCGGCGCGCCCAGCTCGGGCGTCTCATCCTGCACCGCCGCTGCTGCAAGCATGTCCTTGTCTGGCACCGCAGCGACCGACTGCCACAGCGCCTCGCGGCGATTGCCGGCCAGCGACGCGAAAGCGTTGGCGTCCGCAAGAACATGGAGGTCCTTTTGGTCCAGTTGCGCTCTACGAGCCAGGTCAGCGACAGTTTCGAACGGACGCACGGCCCTGGCATTTTCAATACGCTCCGCAGCGCCGTCCTTCATACCGCGCAGCAGCGACATGCCGAGTCGGACTGCTGGGCGGTCGTTGTCGGGCAGTGGCACCAGGACAGAGTCCCAGCCGCTGACAGTGACGTCAACGGGCAGCACCTTAACGCCGTGGCGTTGCGCGTCCTGCACAAGCTGTGATGGCGAATAGAAGCCCATTGGCTGACTGTTGAGCATGGCAGCAAGGAATGCCTCGGGTTCATGGCACTTAAGCCAGCTACTCGCATACACGAGGAGCGCGAAGCTGGCAGCGTGGCTTTCAGGAAAACCGTACTCACCGAAGCCCTTGATTTGCTCGAAGATACCTTCTGCGAAAGCTTGGTCGTAGCCGCGCTCCTGCATCCCGTTGACGATGCGGTCATAGTATTTCTCGAGGCCACCTTTCCGTTTCCAGGCGGCCATGGCCCGTCTTAACTGGTCAGCCTCTCCAGCTGTAAAGCCGGCAGCCAGGATGGCCACCTGCATGACCTGTTCCTGAAAAATCGGGACACCGAGCGTCCGCCCGAGCGCAGTCTTCAGCGCTTCGCTCGGATACGTCACAGGTTCGAAGCCCTGACGTCGTTGCAGGTAAGGATGGACCGCACCACCCTGAATCGGTCCTGGCCTGACGATGGCTACCTCAATGACCAGGTCATAGAAGGTGCGTGGCTTCATGCGAGGGAGCATGCTCATCTGCGCTCGCGATTCAATCTGGAACACACCAACAGTGTCCGCGGCGGAAATCATCTCGTATGTCTTCGAATCCTCCGGCGGAATGTCCTGCATTTCGAAACGCTCGCCACGCTGCTCCGACACGATGTCCAGCGCACGACGAATGGCCGACAGCATGCCGAGTGCAAGCACATCAATTTTCAGCAGACCGAGCGCCTCAAGGTCATCCTTGTCCCATTCGATGACGGACCGGTCTGCCATCGCCGCATTCTCGACAGGGACAAGCCGCGTGAGCTTCCCGCGACTGATAACGAAACCACCAGAGTGCTGGGACAGGTGGCGCGGAAAGCCAAGAAGCTGGGACGCGAGTCGTGCCCATGCCTGGATGAGCGGCTTCTCCGGGTCGAGTCCCGATTCGGCGAATCGCTTGAGCAGGTCCTGACTCGTGTCAAACCAGTGGTGGCTTTTCGCGACGAGGTCGACAATCTGTGGGTCAACGCCAAGCGCCTTGCCGGTTTCACGCAACGCGCCTCGAGGCCGGTATGTTGAAACAGCGGCGGCGATTGCTGCGCGGTCGCGGCCGTACTTGCGGTAGATGTACTGAATCACTTCTTCGCGACGCTGGTGTTCGAAGTCGACGTCGATGTCTGGCGGTTCACCGCGCTCCTTGCTGATGAACCGCTCGAACAGCATGTTGCCGCGCGCAGGGTCGACCTCGGTAATGCCGAGGCAGTAGCACACCGCAGAGTTAGCGGCGGAGCCGCGCCCCTGGCAAAGGATGTGCTGGCTGCGTGCAAAGCGAACGATGTCGTACACAGTCAGAAAGTACGGTTCGTATTCGAGGTCGGCTATGAGCTCAAGCTCGTGCTCAATCTGCCCCTGTACGCTGTGCGGGATGCCAGATGGAAAGCGCCGCTGCGCGCCGATGTACGTTTCCTGTCGAAGATAGGCTTTCGGGGTGATGCCCGCAGGTACCAGTTCGTCCGGATATTCGTAGCGCAGCTCGTCGAGCGAGAACGTGCAGCGGTTCGCGATGTCGACGGTCGCCGCGAGTGCTTCGGCCGGGTACAGGTTCGCGAGGCGGAGTCGCGAACGCAGATGCTGCTCGGCGTTTGGCGCGAGGTCGTAGCCGCATTCGTGTACCGGCCTGCCGACGCGGATGGCGGTCATCGTGTCCTGCAGTGGCTTGCGCGAGCGCACATGCATGACGACATGACCCAGCGCCACCACGGGTATATCGAGGCTGCGCGCGATGAACTCGACCGAGCCGCGGTGAATGTCATCCATGGCGCGTTGATGAAGCACCAACCCTACCCAGGCGCGGCCAGTAAATGTATCGTCGAGCCACTCGACCTGTGCAGCAAGGACATCCTCGTTCGCCGGGAAATCCGGTACAAGAATGGCGAGGCAGTCCGGCATCCCGCGCAGGTGTCGATATTCCTTCTCTGGACGCGAGAGGTCCCGTGGCGTCAGTCGATATTCGCCCTTGGTGGCCCGGGTGCGCGCAAGCGTAATCAGCTCGGACAGGTTGCCATAACCCTCGCGGTTCCTGGCGAGCAGGATAAGTCCGAATGCGGGCGAGCCGTCGGCATTGACGAGACGGAAGAACGAGCCGACGATAAACGGCAGTTTTGCTTCCTTCGCCGCAACGTGTGCACGCACTACACCCGCTAGCGAACATTCGTCCGTGACAGCGAGTGCCGAATAGCCCAACTGTGCCGCGCGCTCAGACAGTTCCTCAGCATGCGAAGCGCCATGCAGGAAGCTGAAATTCGAGAGACAGAAAAGCTCGGCATACGCCGGCAGCACGTTGAAGGTGGTATCCATGATGCATCAGCCGAACAGTCCGTGAAGGAACCACCGCTGCTCTTCCTCCGCGTCGCGGCTGCTGACACGCTCTCGATATATCCAGTAGCAACTCTGGTCTTCCGCCAGCGCCACGAAATAGTCGCGCGTCACCAGCTCACCATCAAACCAGCCGGCCTCGATGCGTTCACCGGGTGACACCATCCGCAGTGGAGACCCATAGAACGGACGATGCTGACGCATCTGCAGCCTCACCGGGCTGTCCAGCATCCAGGTTGGTCTCGGTAGACCGAGCGGAAGTGTTTCCTGCTTCGACTTGAGCGTCACCGGCACCCATCGGTTTGCGACCTCCGGGCGATGGTCGGCAGTCGGCGCGGGGCGAAGAACGTTGTCTTCGCCGAGCCGCGCAACAAGTAACTCAAGAAGACGTGCATGGTCTTCCTTCGAACCTCCCGGTTCCGGGAACAGCGTGTCGGAAGCCGGTGCCGCAGACTCCACTTTGGACGCATCGAGTCGGAGCGCGATGACCGGTGCAGCCAGCTCAATCCGGTGCAACCGCTCCTTGAGTAGCCTGACGAGGTGCTCCTCCTTCCAGGTTGGCTCACCCAGCGCAATGTCGATGGCTGTCGGCTCGATAGCGTCGCGCCCACGTTCATGTTCGAGCAGCAACTTGATGGCAGTGACCGCCAGCTGCTTGGCGCAAAGCCAGCCGCACAGTTGCACGATGAGTCGATGCGCACCGAACACCGCGCCGTCCGCATGCTCAAGACGGTCCGGCATTTCGATGCGTGCGGAAAAAGTGGGCGGCAGTTCGAGCCAATCAAATAGTTCGGGAGCGGTGCCGAATGCGCGGTCAAGCGAGTCGAGCAGATGTTCACCACATCGACGCTGCAGGCCGGCGCGTGGCAGACGTCTAACGTCAGCAATGGTCTCGCAGCCAAGCCCGGAGAACCAGTCTCCGAACGGACGAACCTCGGGAACGGCCATCATCGGCAGAGCGGCCAGCTGTTGCTCAAGCGATGCGAGCTTGAGCACGCGGCGGTTCCCAAATTTTGCGAGCAGCCATCCACCCTGGCCGGTGGGCGCAGCGCTGATGCGCGCAGTAAGCCCAAGCGTCCCGAGAACAGTCTTCGCTTCCCGACACAACGCGAGTAGCCCGCCAAAGAGGCGCAGACTCGCGCCGACCTCCACTACCACGGTCGCTTCGTCAAGCAGCGCGACCTCAGGTGAGAAGCGCATCAGCGCGACGCCCACCTCTCGCTGTGCCGCTGCCTCCCTGCCGACATCACGCTCGTACATTTCCGTTTCTGGCGACAGCGTCAGCACTCCGCCACGCTTCATCCCAAGGCGCACACCAAGTGCGCGAGCGGTGCTATCGGTAACGACCACTTTGTCTTTCTCCAGGACTGCACTTCCGTGAGCAGGCTCAGACGACCACTTCGGTCGGAACACCTCGAGCGGCAACTTCGGCAAGTGGACGGCGAGAAAGACGCGCATGTCGGGAAAGCAAAACAGGGGTTGGTTGGAGAGGAATCGACAGAGGCTCTGCGCGGGCGGGCCCTCGTCGTTTCACAATGTCAACGGTTAGACCGTCGGCGGATGGTCTTAAAGCGAGCCGCAAAAGCGCGGGCGATGAGTCCTGTGCCGCTGCCAGAGGCCTGACCATCACGAAAAGTGTTTCGGATGACTGCGCCGCAAGATGCAGGCGCCGCAACGACGATGCTTGTGCGTATTGCGTCCAGAAGATGAGCGCGCCACAACTGCCTGCGCGCAGAATCTGCTCAGCTGACCAAAGCGCATCTGCGGTCTTCTGTGCTTTCACCCGCAGCACCTGGTCAATGGGAAGTCCGATGTAGCTGAGTCCAATTCCGTCCGGAGTGTGCGGCGGCTGTACAAACGCCACAGGGCGGTTGCCCGAACCACTAAGTGCCGGGCGCAACAATCGCAATTCACCCACCCCGGCTTGCTGGACCATCAGGTCGATGAGCGTACCGACCGGCCAGCCCCCGCCGGGAAGCTCGGCCGACAGCGCGGGATAGCCGGTGTCAACGACCCGCCCACGGCCACCCGCGAGCTGGGACGCACGCCACAGGGACGGATGTATCTCTTCAGCCGTGACAGTTGCGCTAGACATATGGCAGCAAAAAACCTGTATATTTATACAGTATCGTACACGCAAATTTGTAGGCGTGAACTGTCACTTTTATTTGAGGAAAGGGGGCCGCGCGATACTCGTCGCTCGGCTTCATGTCCTGCTTCCGTGTTCAGAGGAGGACCACGGAAGGTGTCGTGCGCCAGGTGTTGGCCATCTCATCTAGCCAAGCGCATTTCCACTAGCGCGTTTCCTCGCGCTCAAGTCCGACGGCGGTTTAAAGGGCTCGTCCGAAAGCAATTCTGCACCGCACAATATATAGGATTGCGTTTGCCAAATACACTATATATAGTACGAAATGACCGATAGCAATCTGAGTGCCCGCCCGGCTCGTCCGGTAAAAAAGCGCATTGCGAACCCTGAGAGAAAACAAACACCTTGACCTTTGGCGCATATCAACTGCCGCCGCCGGGCGACTGGCAGGCGTTCGAACGCTTTACACGCGACCTGTTCGCGTCCCACTGGGACGACCCGACTGCGGAGACGAACGGCCGCGCCGGACAAGCACAAGCAGGGGTAGACGTATATGGTGTAAATGCCAAAACTGGAAAAGCCGAAGCTGTCCAGTGCAAGGGAAAAGACGGCCGCTACGGGCACTCGGTAACCAAGGACGAGCTGCGTGCAGAGGTTAAGAAGGCACTGACGTTCAAGCCGCAACCCAGCCGTTACTTTCTTGTAACGAGTGGCGCGGCGGATGTCGCTGTGCAACAGGAAGCGCGCCTCATCACCGAAGAGCATGCGAACGATGGACGCTTTCCGGTACAGGTACTTGCCTGGGAACAATTGCTTGCAATGCTTCACAAGCACCCGCAGGTAGCACGCGCACATTTTCGTCCCCTGCTCGTTGCGCTATCCGAGATTCACGCTCCTGCAGAGCTCATTGGAATCTGCCACCAGTCGTTTCAGCACACGGGCCTGTTTGACGACGTGGACCCTGCAGCTGCCGCGGACGGTTTCTACCCGGTGCACATGGATGCTTCCGCGTTCTACGAAGGTGGGGTCCTTGATGCCCGCGGCGCGCTCACGCTCCAGCGAGCTCTTTATCGCGATGTGACCACGCAACTGCGCGCACATCCCAAGGCCACTGTCGCGTACTTTGGTATCGCACACATCCCACTGGCAATGCACGCAGGCGCGGCGGTTTCGACGAAATACCCGGTGCGGCTCTATGAACTTGACGGTGCCTCCGCGAACGGCGAATGGCATCCGCTGCTCGATGGGGAAGGGCCCGACCTCGGTGTGGAACTGGTGGATATGGGCGGCATGGTCGGCGGCGCCGACGCTGTCATCCAGGTCGACGTCAGTGCACAGGTCGCTAAATCGGACATCGACCAGACCATCAATCGCCCATTCCGGCACTTCAGCGTTCGCACAGCTGAACCGAAGCGAGGCGTCATCTCACATCACGACCAGGCGCAAGCCATCGCACTCAAGTTTCGAGAAGCGTTGGACATCATCCATAACGAGAATCCGGCGACCACCTATCACGTCTTTGCTGCGACTCCAATGTCCGTTTCCTTTCGCCTCGGTCAGATGGTGAGCCACACAATGCATCGCTCGGTACTCGCGTACAACTATTCGCAGCGGAGCACGCCACCATATCACTGGGCGGTGGACCTTGTAGCCCCGGAGGGTCATCCCGGGCAACTGTGGATTTCGGGGGAATGAGCCATGTATGACGCGTCCAAAGAACTTGATGTCTTCTACGAGAACTACGTTCGCCTAGGTACCCAACTTCGTAAAGACCTAGGCAGCTATCGGGACCTCAATCTCGAACGACTGACCTCGGGCTTGAAGTCTCTTGGCGACAAAAATGGTGTTGCCTATAAGACATTCGTCGACAGTAAAAATCAGGGTAGCTACGCCATGCATACTCTGAATCAATGTGAGCATATCGACTACGACATCGACGTCGCCGTCGTCTTCGAAGCGAGTGACCTCCCTGAGAAGGCAGCCGATGCGCGCGCTCGAGTCCGCGACGCGCTTCTCGAAAAAAGTGGCAACTTCTCCATGGAGCCTGAGTCGCGCAAGAACGCTGTGACAGTCTGGTACGCGGAGGGCTACCACATCGACTTCGCTGTCTATCGGCGCCGCACTGACTGGCTCGGCAATCAAACGATAGAACACGCTGGCGGCGATGATTGGACATCACGGGACCCGATGGCGTACACCAACTGGTTCAGCAAGCAGGTGGACTCGAAGAGTCCTCCAACTTTCCTCGATGCCGTTCTCGGCACCCAAGTCACCGTCGCCAAAGGTCAGTTGCGGCGCATCGTGCGTTTCGCAAAGGCCTTTGCTCGGTCGAGGTCTGGATGGGCGCTGCCGGGGGGCATTATCATCACGACCCTTGTCTGCGAGGTGTACAAAGCACATCCGACACGCGACGACATTGCTGTCGTTGATACGTTAAAGGCCCTCCTAGCACGTCTACGCGCGAGTGTTGAAGTCGAGAATCCCGTTCAACTAGGCGCCTCGTTCACGTCATCAGACCGCAGGAAACGCGAAGTCGAGCGCCTCCGCGACACGCTCGCAGAGAAGCTTCCGAGCCTTGACATCCTCTATCAATCAATGTGCACGCCAGCACAGGCCTATGCAGCATGGGACGCAATTTTCTGGCACGACTATTGGACCGGCGCGAGGAAGGCTGTCGCGCAATCCGCAGCTGCAACGGGCCTGACGATTGAATGCGCGCTCGCCCGGAAAAGCGAAGGCCAGATATATAAGACCCATGTCACCGGGTCGCCAGCGTTGCCAAAGGGTGTCCATCTTCGCTTTACAGCAAAACCGATGGGTGTCGCTCTCCCATACAGCGTGCGGTGGACGGTGCGTAACGAAGGAGACGAGGCCAGGGAAGAAGGCCAATTGACCCACAATAGCTTGCTGGGACCTGCAGACCCATATTGGACATCTACAGCGTTCAAGGGTCGCCACACGATGGTCTGCGAAATCGTGAAGGATGGCCAGATTGTGCGCCAGGCCCAGCACGTTGTTCGCATCGGCCCAGGGCCTCGCTATAGGTCCTGAAATAGCGCTCTGAACGTAGCAGACACCAATGTACTGACAGTGGGTGGAGAACCCGGCGCGGTCGCGGCTGCCGCGTGCGGTCATGTTGAGATGTTTGTATCAGCCATTTGCTAAAGAGATACCAGTGCCGACAGTACCGAAACTGCTTGTTGATGAGCCTGCAACACGAGATATATTGGGCGGAGCGCATCAGCGAATTGCTCAGACCATCGCTTCTCTAATTCTGACCTCTGAAGGAGGTCAGACGATTCGGCTTGACGGCACTTGGGGCTCAGGAAAATCAACTGTCGTGAGACTTTTGACGGACGCCCTCGAGCAGCATCGGAATTCTGGTCAATCGACGACCTGCCCTGACGGAGAGATTGCTGTCTATCTGTATGACGCATGGGTGCATTCTGGTGACCCGATGCGACGCGCCTTCTTTGCAGGGCTCGTATCGAAGTTGGCTAGTGCCGGCTGGCTCGGAGAAGAGAAAGGCCCTATCGGGCTTGGGCATTGGAAGGAGCGCCTGGACCGGCTGAGCCGCCGATTCAAAACCACGCATAAGAAGTCCTTGCCCGTATTCTCGACACCCGCGAAGGTTGTTCTATCTGGACTCATCGGACTAGGCGTTGTCTCCCCTTTCTTTGCTGTGCTCGAAAAGCGGCTTGCCGCCCATCTCCACACCATCCCACTAATCGCATTTACTATCTCGGTCGCATTTGCCATATTTGCGGGCCTGCATTTGCTGTCCGACAAGGCGATGGGTCTCGTCATCCGTCGTTCCTCCGACGACGAGACCGTGGAGCTTCGAGAGGAACCGGAGCCGACGTCTATCGAGTTCCAAGAAGCATTTGGACAGCTAATGGACGCGGTACTCTCGCCATCGGAGAGAAAGCTCGTCATTGTGGTGGACAACCTGGACCGAATCGAAGCCATCGAAACGCAATCCGCATGGGCACTCCTGCGTTCGTTCCTCGACAATCCAGAGTTCTCTCGAACGGCATGGTTCCGAAAATTGTGGGTAATCGTCCCGGTAGCCGATGAGAACAAGTTGAAAAGGTCCGCGGCAAACGGCGGCGTGGTCAGTAGTTCCGATGCACAAGAGAGTGGACCATCCTTTTTCGAAAAAGTCTTTCAAATCAGACTATCTCTTCCGCCTCTCATGCTGCATTCGTGGAAGAACTTTCTTCATCAATCTCTGACCAAGGCGTTCGGCGAAGACATCACCGGCGAGTTCGAGGAGATTCTTCGTCTTTACGAAGATAGTCGTGCCGCGCAAGTCACCCCTAGAGCTATCGTTTCGTTCGTCAATGAATTGGTCATCGCCAGATTGGAGTGGCAAGACAAGGTCACCCTCTCCGCGCTTGCAGCCTTCATTTTGTATGGCTCGCAGTTTCCCGCTGCCGACAACAGTTTACCTAAATCCGTTACGAAGGTGCTTCGGCAGCCCGACCTTGCTGACGTCTTCGCGATGCTGCATCATCGCGCAAATACGCCGAGTGAAGCGTCCTATATAACCGTATTGCCTCAACTTGAAGCTGCATTGGACGCATCTGATTCGGAGAGAATTGAACAGCTATTTCGAAACAGCCCGGCAACCGCACACGTTCTGGACCGGTTCATCCGCGAAGGAATTCCCGAGCTTGCATCGCAACAGGGGCGTCTGTTACAAGCCACCCGCGCGCTTCTTCCGTTTGTCACATCGCTCAGTGAAGGCGCGAAAGATAGGGTCAAGCTTTCCGTCACGACAATATCGCATCTGCGCAGTAATGTCATTGCTGCGTTTGCAGATAGCCGGTCACTTCGCCTGAACATTCCTGAGCTTGGACTTGGCCTGCAGGCACTTCTTGATTTGTCGCTCGACAGAGTCGAAACAGCTCAGCTGATTTTGCACACGCTCCGTGCCATAGTCGTGGCTTCGGCCGACTCGAAAGAGTATCTCGACAACGCTGTCAATAAGCAATTGGATACGTGGTCTTCCAATCTGCGAGATTGCCTATCACTTCCTGAAGTGCAAGCGCTCACGAGGGCTTCCGATTTCGAGAAAGTTGTGCTTCCAATCGACTCCGAAGTGTGGTCGCAGCTTTGCGCACGCTACATACACTCAGAGGATTCGTGGGTTCTCGACTGTTGCACCAGTCGAGGCGGCTGGACGTCAGACCTTGACTGGCTTCGAAGCCAAGCCTCCTCCGGATTCTCAAATGACGCGCAGTGTCTCCTGACGCACTATCGCCGGACTGGCCGCGAGGATTTTGTTGACGAGCTTGGCGCGTCGGTTATTAGTTACGCGCAAGACGCAAAAGCAGACATTGGCATTGTACTTAAATCCTCGCTTTTTCTATTTGAAGCCGACAGGGTGCGCGCAAAGTCATACCTCAAAGAACTCTCAAGTACGACGTTTCCGCTGGCTTTGGCGCTTTACGCAAGCAACAACTCGCATCTGGAGGCGCTTGCGGCAACCATCTACCTCGTCATCTTTTCGAACGATGGCGAATTAGGCTTTCGGGCGACTGGCAACACTACACCAGATACACAGAAGAACGGCATGAAAGGCCTCAACGTTTTCAAGATGTACACAAGCGGTCAGATGGGGACGGACAAACACCGAGCTGAAATATTCAGTCGCGTACTTCGACAGATGGGTGCGTATGACGTCCTGGACGTTTGGGCCGAGAAGTGGGGCATCAATGGGTTGGTGAAGGCAGTCGTCGAGGCCCTTGCTGCTAGCGTCAATTCCCTGCCCGGTTCGTTGGCCAGAGACGACACGACGACCTCCCAAGAGAATTGGTTTCGTAACGAGAAGCTCCATCGCGAATTTCGGGACGCTATTGAGCGTTACTCAAAAGGAATGCTCGAAGCCGTTACCTGATGATTGCGATGTGGCGCTGGCTAACGCACGGCTCAGGGTCGCAATGAAATCGTCCTTGCGTGCTTCAGCCAGAGCCAGTGCATTCTTCGCGGCCTCCGCTTCAGCCGCGCGGGCTTCAGCATCTGCCTTTGCCCGCGTTATGGTGGTTGAGCAGGCAGCCGAAGCGTTCGAATGGTGGCGTGGCGTGCGGCCTCAGACACGAAGTGTGATTGACAAGCTGACAATCCCTTTAACCTGACGTGACCGACGGGTCCGTCTGAACTCCGAATGGAGCGTATCCGAAGAGTTATTTTCGGACGCAGACGCTCCGCAGCCGTCAAAGTACGAGCCGCCTCGAGGCTCGCCGGCCACACGCAGCTTGAATTGCGTGCTATGACGACTCAGTTGCCGAGCGGGCATTGCATACGCTACCGGGTCACTTTACAAGCCATTCGGCCCTATAATCCATTCCGCGAATTGCCTTTCAAAGACCGCATACTTCGCCGATTTGAATACCGTTCGCTGATGCAAGAATAAGGAAACCCACCCGTGACGCGTGGGAAAACGAGAGACCAGACACCGGACGCCCGTGCATAAAGCGTAAGCAAACGCTCTGCACCCGCCGATGCCGCCGCGAGGCGTCCGGGTCAAACCTACGGGTATCAAATGACCGACCGGCTTGTAAATTTCCTGGCCACCTTCAATCCGGCTCTGCGTGAGCTGTCCGGCTTCCCGCTAGCCGTCTTCTGCCTCGTCCTGCTGCTTACCTTTTTATTCGTTGCCGGGTACTTATGGAAAGGCTCGCAAGTATGGTGGCAACTCCGCGCGGTAATCCGCGGCGTCAGGCAGGCCGGCGTGCGCCCGGACCCGGACGAAGTCGGCAAACACTTCAACCGTGCGCCGCTGAAACACCTTTGGCTGGAATATCGGGACACCCTTCATCCGCTGCGTCGCACCGCCAACGGAACTCCTGAAACCCGGGCGACGCTTCCCGCTGAGACCTATTTCACCCGAGATGTGCTGGTTGATGCTCGACTGTTTGATGATTTCACGCGACACCTTCCCGGCATCCTGACGGGCCTCGGCATCATCGGAACATTTGCAGGTCTCCTGCAAGGCTTGAGTGGCTTTGACCCGTCCAACCCGACAAAAGCGGTCTCCGGTCTCACGCCGCTTCTCGCCGGTGTCTCCCACGCGTTCATTGCCTCGGCAGTTGCGATTTGCTGCGCAATGGGCGTCACTTTTCTAAGTCGCCTGACGCTCGCTTACCTATATGGTCTGGTCGAAAAACTGAATCACGCGATTGACGCGCTCTACAACGCGGGAGCGGGCGAGGAATATCTCGCGCGACTCGTTCATGCTTCCGAGAAGAGCGAGGCGCACGCGGCCCAGCTCAAGGACGCGATGGTCGAAGACCTAAGCCGCATGATGACGAATCTTGTTGAACGCCAGATTGAAGCGCAGGCGAAGGCGTCCGTCATGCTCGGCGAACACATCGGACAGACCATTAACAGTACGCTCGCTGCGCCGCTCCAACGGATGACCGATGCGATGGAGCAAACCAGCCGCGGAAACGGTGAGGCTGTCAATGGCATGCTTGAATCGATGCTGACGGGCTTTATGGCCAAGCTCGAAGACACCTTTGGCGGCCAAATGCGCGGAGCGAACGAACAGATTGAGCGCTCACTGGGCGCCATGCAGGCGGTTCAGGACTCCATGCAACAGCTGCTGGGGGACATCTCCAGAACCAATGAGCACGCGTCGACCCAGGTCACAGGGAAGCTCGAAGAGGCTCTCGCGCACGCATCTGCGAACCAGGAGCTGATGACCACGCAGATGCGGGATTTTGTAAATGAGTTCCGACAACTGGTCGCCGACGAGCATAGCAAGTCTAGGCAGGTGATGGACGACACCGTGGGTCAGGTGATGGCGCGTGTCAACGACACGCTTCAGAGTCTCGCGGACAGCAGGAGCCAGTCGGCTCTGCAGGAACAGCAGCGCAATGAATCGCTGGGCCGCCGAACGGAAGAAATCATCAGTGGCCTTTCAGGCCACCAGCAAATGATGGCTACGCAGATGCGCGAGTTTGCGGCGGAACTGGGCGCCGGTGCCGCAAAACAGCAGGACGCAAATAGTCAGGCGATGAACGATGTGGTCGGCCGGGTTCTGCAAGAAGTATCCGCGTCAGTCGCCCAGTTGCAGACAACTCGAGATGCGGCAGCAACACAGGACCAGGCTCGGAACGAGGCACTCACGCGCCGTACCGAAGAAGTCGTCAGCAACCTGTCCGCACAACTGAAAGCCATGGTGGAAGCGGTCACTGACCAGATTGCGCGGACACAGGCCAATATCAATGCGCTTCAAACCGTCAGCATCCGGGCAATCGACGGGATGAATAACGGCGCGGCAACGATGAATACCGCGGCGAACCGGTTTGAAACCGCGGGCGCGTCCGTCACTACCGTGTTCGAGAAGTCAGTGGCAGTCGCGGCCGACTTGCAGAGCGCCACTTCGGCGCTTCAGTCGGCGTCGACTACGGTCACACAGGCATTCCAGCAGTATGACCGTACTCGTGAGACCGTCCAGGAATATGTTGGCATCTTGAAGGGTCTCGTCGAGTCCGCAGGAAAAGAAGCCGGACTGACCCAGTCCATGCTCGCGGACCTTGAACGGATTGTGCAAACGCTACGCGAGGCAGAACGACAGGCTGCCGAGTATCTGAACGGTGTCAATCAGACGCTCGCCGAGTCTTTCGAGCAGTTTGGCAACGCCATGACCAACCAACTGCGTCAGACTATCGGAGAGACGGACCGCCATCTCGGTCACGGCGTCCAGCAGTTGACGGGCGTCGTCCAGGAGCTCGGTATCGCCCTTCAGCGCATGAAGCGCGCGGCGTAACGTCATGTTTTCGCGAATCGTAATCAAACGTCCCGGCAAATCCGACGGTGAAAGTCCCTTCTGGATTTCCTTTTCGGACCTGATGTCCGCACTGATGACCCTGTTCCTGGTCGTGATGGCCGCGACGCTTATCACTGTCACCAGGAGCGTCTCGACCGTTGAGCAAAGGAAGGTACAGCGCGAAACGGACATCCGGGAACTGATGGCGCAAATCAAGGAAGTGTCGCGGCAATTTCCAGAGGTAAAGGTCAACGAAACCACTTATCGTATCGACCTCGGTGACATTGTCCGGTTCGATAGCGGACGGTCAGACATCTCGACCAGCGGGGCGACATTCCTTCGCAATTACGTACCGGTTCTTCTCAAGGCGCAACAGACAGATATTGGCCGGAAATGGATTCGCCGCATCGTCGTGGAAGGGTTTACCGACCAGGACGGCAGCTATCTATACAACTTGGGGCTGAGCCTCGACCGCAGCCGCCGCGTGGTTTGCGCACTTTTCGCGCTCCCAAGACGAGACGAGACACCTTTGAGCGTTGGACAAAAAACGCAAATTCGCGACTTGTTCCTTGTCGGCGGATACTCATTCAACTCCACGAGGGAGTCCAAAGAAGCGAGTCGCCGGGTCGAACTGAAGGTCGAGTTCTGGGCGCTTGACGAGCAACCCTCCGCACCGCCCGCGCCGGTCTCGAAGGAGTTTGGGCAATGCAGCTAGGTGCCGACGCACTCTCCCGTCTGAAGTCGGCGCTCGACCGAAAGCTCGCCGCTTTCAGTTCAGACTGGAAGGAGGTGGGACAGCCAGCACTGGTAGAAAAAGCGAGTGAGCAGGCGAAGCGGGCTTTTCAGGAATACGCGAGTGCGCGTCCCTCGGCGCGCGATGCCTACGCATCTGCGCTCGCCTTCCTACGCGGACACGAACTCGACGAATCACAGAAGGATACAGTCGCCAGCGCGCTAAACCAGGCGGTTTCAGAGCGCCAAGGAGCGAGGCCGATAGGCAGCGACAGGCTGACGGCACTTTTCAGATACTACGAGGACGAAGCAGTTGCCGGTACATTGTGGCGTCTGACCTGGTTCGGCCTGCTGGTGTCGTATTTCTCGTACGACCCGCTCTCCGCTCGGGGGATTGAACATGATGGCTGGCGGTTGCTGAGGAAGCTTCTTGCTATGACCTGGCCACATATCGACAGCGCCAGTGGCAACGCGACGGTTCCCGATTGGCTTGCCGCTTTACGACGGCACCCCGCACTTATCAGCGAAAGGGCTGCGGACGAATTTGCGGACCATTATCTTGCCGGTGACCGGACTACCCTTGATTTGATTGTTGAGAACGTCGGCATCCCGGAGAGCAGTTGGTTTTGGCACTCATTGGTCCTCAGTGCAGTGAAGACTAGCGCCGGCTATGGGGACGAACTTTTCGTGGCCCAGATACCGCGTCTGATTGCGCTTATCAAATCTCGTCCTGTGTTTCGTGATGAAGCCCTCGAAATCCTTCTCGCACGATACCACCGCATTCCTGGGCATCCCGTTCACCACGAATTGCGCGATTACGTTGTCGGCAAGGATGTGTGGCGCAATCCGAAATTGAAGGCGGCAGGCATTGCGACGGCTTGGAATCGCGTGCCCGATTCCGTGTGGCGGATGGTCTTGCAGTGGGTGAACGAAGGCAACCTGCGGGACTTTTTCGATGTACTGGCTGCCCGGAATAGTGCCGACGAGGGCCGGCTTGCGTTCTGGAGCCGCTACATGCGACAGATTTCTTGGACGCGCCTGATTTTCAGTAACGAAACGGTGACACTCGCGCGAAGCAACCGGGAAATCCGGGAGCTTATCGCCCGGGAGGCTGGAGCGTACGCGACCCTGTATGGGAACAAGAACATTGATGCGTTCATCATGCAGATTGGCGAGTACATCATTGTCGAGTTCAGCACTACGGGCAACGCCGCATATGTCTATGATTCTGCAACCCTCCGGTTCGACAGGTATTCACCGACCTATCACGGCGGCACCGAGGATTTGCGCTACGGATTTCGCACTGGAGCCCGAAGCCGAATCATCCATAACGCGGGTTGGCAGTCCAGCGCGGCGCACGAACTGGCTCGGCTTGGCATTCGTCCCGACGACGATACGAAGCCGTCACGATTGCCCCCTCCCACCTTAGTAGAAACGCGACAAATCAAGACGCCGCCCCAATCGGGGCTGGCAGGACCGGGATGGGTTTCGCCCACCGTTCCCTCCCGAGTCGCCACTCAAACAGCCTTTTCCATGGCAGCGCTGGAAGCCCATGTCGAGCAATACATGGGTGCCTACGTCGATGACAGGCGCCAAGCCGCCGGCGGGCGACTATGGGTTGAAGACCCACGACAGGACATTGCGCTTGGCAGACAGCTGAAAGCGTGGGGCTTCAAGTGGGCTAACTCACGTTCGGCGTGGTATTACGTGGAGTAAGGATGGCTTTCTTCAATCTGTTTAAACGAGGCGCTTCGACAAATACGGCGCGTCCGAGCTTCCAGCCGGAGTGGACCGAGCGCGGCATTGCGTTCAGGCTGGCTTTTCCATTGCCGGCCCCGACAGTCGATGAGCTTCAGGCGAGGGCGTATGCCGTTGAGCAGCACGAATTCGTTCTTGCTTACTACCTCCTCCAACTGGCGCAGGGAGGCGCCGTGTCGGTTGATGCCGACTACCTTCTCCTCCCTTGGTCGGAGTTTTTCCGACTGAGGGAGATGCCCGAACATCAGTCGTCGCTCGCTAGCTTCGTCGTCCCACCCGAGCGACCGTTCCAGCCAGTCCTGAACCATCAGGCCACTCTATCAGATTCATCCTTCGACATATTTGTCGAAAGCTGGGAGCTGAACGGGTTGAGTATCCGCACTGCTCGGCGGACAGGTGCCGTGCTAACTGTCGATGATGAGGAAGCGCTCCTCCCCGCGGCAACGTGGGAAACGGTCGAGACCATCGACCAATTCCAGCACCGTCCCGCCCAGCAACGCACGCAACATTTCAACGAACTGGGTTGGGGAAAGATTCGCTCACAGGCGGATATTGGCAGCGCTCTTTATAAATCCCAGTACCTGGCAACGACACACGTTCTAACACCGGACAAGCTCCGTCTTCCTCAGGCGAGGGAAGAGACCCCTTTCGGCCGTGTTCACACCGTAATGCCCACGTTCGACGGCGCGCCTGACGGATGGTTGCGTGCCTTTGACCAGTTTGGGACCGTCCAGCCTCACTATGACCTCGCGAGCAGCGACGGCGGACGGGTCCGCATCGTGTTGTCCGAATCCGTTCGCAAGGTCCTCCAGGTCATTAAACGCGATATGCCGGGACGCCGTGTCGCCGGCGTACGTGCCGAAAAGCTCATCCACAACCCGTGGGCTTTTCTCGGTGACAGCGCTGCGGGAGTGCTCGATGAGGAAGACTTCCTGATGGACAAAGCTTCTGCTGGTCCGCTCACGACAATCTTCTCGGTCGCGACCCGGATGAGCGACGGTCGCATCGACACCGTTGGACTCGTCGTGACCGAACACTATGCCGATGGCACGGCACGAACGTCTGATTGCAGGTTTGAAGGTACGGCACCGCTCGCGGAATTTGTGACGACGCTAGAGGGTGCCCTACGCGAGGAGCGAGAGCTGTTTCCGTGGAACGAGTTCGACCTTACCGTCGATGCCGAGTCTACCTCCCAGCTTGAGACCGCTCGACAGGTTTTGTTTTTGTGGCGGAGTCAGCCTGCAGAGCGCATTGATTTCACTGACGTCTACACGCTGGACGGGTACAGCGACCGGATTCGCGGAATCGGCGTCGCCAATCCTGTGTATGTACCAGTCATGCAGAAGGCTTCTTCCGACTCGGATGATGAAGGCGGCTGGCTGCCCGACGAACTCACTCCGATGGTGTCAGTCACGTTGTCCGGACACGACGGTCACGTGATTATTCCGCTCACTGCAGAGTGGGTTGAAAACTTCGAGCATGCAGTTCAGCAGGCAGAAAAGGAAGGAGTCGGCGAGGTGCGTGACCCCGAACTGCCAACGGCCATCGATACGGCTCAGGCGCGGCAACTCGCCGACGCATTCGGTTCGATGATTGCCGCCAGTGAAAAGGTCAAGGCGGAAAAGGCCGGCGGAGAGGCGAAGTCGCGCCGAACGAAGGAAAGCCTGCTCGTCAAAACCAACTTCAACGAGGTTGACTATCAGGAGGCGAGGCGAACAGTCCTGACACCACCCGAGGAAGCAAAGGCAATCCTTCCAGCTTCCCTGCGGCCATCCGTTTCGCTGAAAATGCATCAGCAACAGGGCATTGCTTGGTTCCAGCATCTCGTCGGACTGAGCCCTTCGGAGTGCCGGGGAGCTCTCCTCGCAGACGACATGGGCCTAGGCAAGACGCTTCAGTTACTTACCGTGCTTGGCTGGTTTTACGAACAGCAGCCCGAAGGGAAACCCTCACTGGTTGTCGCACCGAAGAGCCTACTGGAAAACTGGGCTCAGGAAATTGAGCGATTTTTCACCCCCGCTTACCCCGCCCATGTTGTGTTGCATGGCGACGAATTGCGAGCGAGAAAACAGCCCATAGACCTCATCGACGACCAACTGCAGACTCGCGGTATCACCGACCTGCTCAAACCAGACTGGCTCGGGAACCACAAGGTCATCATCACGACCTACGAGGTACTGACGAATTATGAATTCTCGTTCGCCCGCCAGGAATTCGCGTTTGTCATTTGCGATGAAGCGCAACGCATCAAAACCCCTGGTACGCGGGTTACGCTTGCCGCAAAAAAACTGAAAGCAGACTTTCGTATTTCCTGCACGGGCACGCCAGTGGAAAACTCCCTAGCCGACCTATGGTGCCTCTTTGATTTTGTGCAGCCCGGTCTGTTGGGTGCGCTGGAGACCTTCGGGCGGACCTACCGCCGGCCAATTGAGTGCAACACCGAAGAACACCATGAGAGTTTGGCCCAGCTCCAGTTGCTCATCGCACCGCAAACCTTGCGTCGGACCAAGGAAGACATTGCCGACGAACTCAAGAAAAAGTACTTCGTCCTGCAAGGATTGACGCAAGCAGCAGCTTCGCTCAGCGTTAATCCATCGGACGGTGAGCGGCTAGAGGTTGCAATTTCAGGCCACCAGTTGGTGCTCTACAAGGGTGGCCTCAAAAAGCTGCAGGACGCCGCCTCTGAGCGGGATGCCCGGCAGCGCGCGAGACTTTCGTTCGGCGCCCTGCATCTGATGAAGGCTGTTTGCGCGGAGCCTTACTGTTTACCGGGAAGCCGGTTCGCCCCGGACAAGCGCGGACTTGATGCGCATCTTGAAAATTCACCGAAGATGCGGTGGCTGCTCGAACAACTTGAGGAGGTTGCACGCCGCTCGGAGAAGGCAATCGTCTTCACCGAGTTGCGTGAGGTACAGGCGGCGCTCGCCTACTTCATCCATCAACGGTTCGGCCTGAAACCGTCGGTGGTGAATGGTGACACGCAGGGCCGGCAGGGTTTCATCGACCGCTTCTCTGGAACCGGTGGCTTCAACGTCATCATTCTTTCCACCCTGGCTGCGGGCGCTGGACTCAACGTGACGGCGGCAAACCACGTTTTCCACTACACCCGCGCGTGGAACGCCGCGAAGGAAAATCAAGCCACGGACCGCGCATATCGCATTGGCCAAGAAAGAGATGTGTTCGTCTACTGCCCAACCATTGTCGCCGACTTTCCTACGTTCGAGGTACGTCTTGACGAAATGCTGAAACGTAAGGGAAAACTTGCGGGTGCAACGATGAACAACTCGTCAATGGAAGACATGCTGAACGGCAACATCGAAGACGTGCGGATGTCTGAACTATTGGGGGACGTGCCTGGTTCCACTCAGATTGAGCTCAGGTATCTCACGATGGAGGATGTCGACCGTCTTGACGGCACCAGCTTCGAATACCTTTGCAGGCTGTTGTGGGAAAAGCGCGGATATGTGGCGTCAGTCACGACAAAGATGCGCGGCGACGGTGGAATTGACGTGATTGCACTGCAGGGAAAGGAAGGCGAGTTGCTCCAGTGCAAGTCGTCTGCGAATGCCGAAATCGGGTGGGATGCGGTGAAGGAAGTAGCCGCCGGTGCCGCCCGATACCAAAACACCTATTCGGGGACGCGCTTCAGGCGTATATGCGTAACAAACCGGCGTTTTAATACTGGCGCGCATGACCAAGCCGACGCGAACCGTGTTCAATTGATTGAAAGAGACGGTCTAGAGCGTCTGCTCACCCAATGTCCTCTAACGGTTGAAGAGTTAGACGATGAATTGATGAGCAAATTGACTTTCTCTAGTGCAGCGTAGAAATTTGTGGTTCAACCTGTTCAAACACAAAGACCTAACGTGAGACTAACGGCTGGGACTGCGAACCCATTTGATGCTTGGCAAGATGACGAGTCGAGAAACCTCCACTTGCCTGCAACAAAAACACCGCGAGAGTTGCACCATGACCCAACCGTCATGCACGTTACTTCCTAACCACAGCTATCCTTAAAGACTACATCTATTACTATGGCTAGGTCAGCGTTTCAAACGAATCCAATCGCACTGCGGGAGCTACTTGATGATTGCGACAGGGGTGCTCTTCAACTGCCCGACTTCCAGCGCAGTTGGGTATGGGACGAAGACCGCATCAAAAGCCTAATCGCGTCCATTTCCCGAGCGTTTCCTGTTGGCGCACTGATGACGTTGGAGACTGGGGGCGATGTTGAGTTCAAGCCCAGACCAGTTGAGGGTGCCCCGCGCTCAGCTCAGTCGGCTGTGCCGCGGGCGTTGTTGCTCGATGGTCAACAGCGAATGACCTCGCTCTACCAAGTAACACTCCGCGGAAAAGTCGTGGAGACCGTTACTCCGAAGAACAAGAAGGTTAAACGCTGGTTTTATATCGATATTAGAAAAGCGATGGACCCGTCGTGTGACCGTGAAGACGCCATTGTTGGTGTGCCGGAAGACAGAGTTATCCGTACGGATTTTGGGCGTTCAGAGGTTCTTGACCTGACGACGCCGGAACGCGAGTATGAAACACTGATGTATCCCGTTTCACAAGTGTTCGACTGGGATTCATGGCAGGATGGCTTCCAAGAACATTGGCGCGGAGATGAGCACTCAGAAACGCGGAAGTTGTTCAAAGCATTCAAGCAGGCGATTCTGGAGAACTTCAAGGACTACCGGGTCCCTGTCATCGCATTGGACAGGTCCACATCGAAGGAAGCGGTGTGCGTTGTGTTTGAAAAGGTCAATACTGGCGGCAAGCCGCTTGACGCATTCGAACTCGTTACCGCGATGTACGCGGCGGAAGGACATGAACTTCGAAAGGACTGGTTCGGCAGCGAAAAAGCGAAGGGTCGACAGAGCCGCTTCGTAGAGACGTTGCGTCCCGCAGATGCTACTTCGGGCATCATTGCGAACGTTACCAATACCGATTTCTTGCAAGCAGTCTCGCTCTTCTACACTCGTGAGAAACGCCGGGAGGCGGAGCAAGCCAATAAATCTGGAAAGGATTTGCCATCGGTCAGTGGAAATCGTCAGGCGCTCCTGAATCTTCCGTTGGTTGCTTATAAGAAGTATGAGGCGCAAGTCGAAAGTGGGTTCATCCATGCAGCTAAGTTTCTTCATATGCTGCACATATACCGAGTGTTCGACTTACCGTATCAGTCACAAATCGTTCCGCTTGCGGCGATTCTTGCCGACATAGGAACCGCGTGGGAGCACGATACGGTTCGCACAAAATTGGTCCAGTGGTATTGGAATGGCGTCTTTGGCGAGTTATATGGTTCGGCGGTTGACTCGCGCTTCGCGCGAGACTTCCTGGAAGTGCCGGCTTGGCTGAACGGCGGACCGGAACCGACGACAATCAGCGAAACCATCTTTCGCGCCGACCGGCTAAAGACGATGCGGATGCGCCTATCGGCCGCGTACAAGGGCGTGAACGCCCTGCTCATGAGGGACGGCGCCCGCGATTTTCGTTCTGGGCAGAAATTCGACCATACCGTGTTCTTTGGTGAGAACGTCGACATCCACCATATCTTTCCGCAAGACTGGTGTAAAACCAATGGTATCAAACCCGCCATCTACGATTCGATAATCAACAAGACCCCTTTGTCCTATCGAACGAACAGGATTATCGGTGGAGTGGCACCGTCCGAGTATCTCGCGAAGCTTGAGGGCGGTAATTCGGCAACCCCGCCTATCAAACGGGAACGACTGGACGAGCATCTTGAATCGCACTTCATCAATCCGGATTTGCTTCGAAGCGATTCGTTCGAAGCATTTATGTCAGACAGACAAAAGCGGTTGCTGGCTTTGATTGAAGATGCGATGGGTAAGCGGGCGTACACTGGGGAAATTCGTGAGGAGGGTGAAGACTATGAGTCGGATGAGGCGACATTGGAAGCCGATTTGACGATGGATGCCGCATAGCTGCGACCGCAGTTGTAGCGCAAAAACAGGGCTTGGTGGAGACGAGAGCTTAGCTGGTCGGGAAGCGACCGGTTGGCTAGCTCCACGCTTCACCGAGCGCCTGTGCCTGCTGCAGGACGAGCTCCACCGCACCGTCCTGCTGGTCCGGCGGGTACTTGTATTTGCGGAGGATGCGCTTGACCATCAGCCGCAGTCTCGCTCGCACACTCTCTCGCTCCGACCAATCCACCGTGATGTTCTGGCGCAGGTTTTCGGTGAGTTCGTGTGCAATCTTCTTGAGCGTCTCGTCGGTCAGCTCGCGGACGGCTGACTCGTTATTGGCGAGCGCGTCGTAGAAGCGGATTTCGTCTTCCGTCAGGCCCAGTTCCTCGCCCCGGGTCGCGGCAGCGCGGAACTTCTTGGCCATGTCGATGAGTTCTTCGATGACCTGGGCAGTTTCAATCGCCCGGTTCTGGTAACGAGTCACGACGTTGGCGAGCATCTCCGAGAACTTCTTCTCCTGCACTACATTGCTTGCAAAGCGGCTCTTGATTTCGCCTTCCAGCAGCCGCTCCAGCAGTTCCACTGCGAGGTTGCGTTCGGGCAGGTTACGGACTTCAGCAAGGAAGGCTTCATCGAGAATACCGATGTTCGGCTTTTCGAGCCCGACTGCCTCGAACACATCAACCACCTTCTCGGACACCACGGCCGAACTGATGATTTGCCTGATGGCGAGTTCGCGCTCCTCGTTGGTCTTCTTCTTGTCGCTCAGCTCGCGCTTGGTGAGGATGACCTTCACCGCCTGCAGAAAGGCCACTTCCTCGCGCACGTCTTTGGCCTCGTCGAGCGTGCAGCACAGCGTAAAGGCCTTGCTCATGGCGAGCGCTGTGTCGGCAAATCGCTTCTTGCCGTCTTTAAGGCCCAATACGTGGTTAGCCGCACCAGCGAGGCACTTGTGACCGCCGGTCAGAAAGCCGCTGTAGTCGTAACCGTGGAGCATGCCGCGCAGGATGTCGAGCTTTTCTGCCAGCACGGAATACGCCTCCGCCGCGTCGACCGTAGGACGGCCTCGTCCATTGCTGGCGGTGTATTCCTTCAGCGCGCTCTTCAACTCGTTGGCGATGCCAATGTAGTCGACTACAAGGCCGCCTTGCTTGTCCTTGAAGACGCGGTTCACCCGGGCAATTGCCTGCATCAGGTTGTGACCTTTCATGGGCTTGTCCACGTACAACGTATGCACGCAAGGCGCATCGAAGCCAGTCAGCCACATGTCGCGCACGATGACGATGCGCAGCGGGTCAGCCGGGTCCTTGAAACGCTTTTCCAGCCGCTTCTTGACCTGGCCGCTGTAAATATGCGGCCGCAACAGCGCCTTATCGCTCGCTGAGCCCGTCATGACAATTTTGATGGCGCCTTTCTCCGGGTCCGGGTCGTGCCAGTCGGGGCGCTGTTTGACGATTTGGTCGTAAAGGTGAACGCAAATCTCGCGGCTCATCGCCACCACCATAGCCTTGCCGTTCTGAGCCTTGTTGCGTTCCTCGAAGTGCGCCACGAGGTCGGTCGCCACAGCGGCCACGCGGGGTTCTGCACCGACGACCTTTTCCAGCGCGGCCCAGCGACTCTTGAGTTTGGCCTGCTGGCTTTCCTCTTCGTCCTCAGCCAGTTCGTCAACTTCTGCGTCGATGTGTGGCAGGTCCCCGGCCTTGAGTGACAGCTTGGCCAGGCGCGACTCGAAGTAGATGGCGACCGTGGCGCCATCCTCCTTGGCCTGCTGCATGTCGTAGACGTGGATGTACTCCCCGAACACGGCGCGCGTGTCACGGTCCTCGCTCGACACAGGCGTGCCGGTAAAGGCCACGAAGGTGGCATTGGGGAGTGCGTCGCGCAGGTGCTGCGCGTAGCCCACTTGGTACTTTTCTTGGCCCGGTTTGCCCTTCAGTTGTGCCTCAAACCCGTACTGGGTACGGTGCGCCTCGTCGGCGATGACCACGATGTTGTTTCGGTCCGACAGCACCGGGAACGTGTCTTCGTCCTCGCCGGGCATAAACTTCTGGATAGTGGCAAACACGATGCCGCCTGAGGGCCGGTTGGCGAGCTTGGCACGCAAATCCTGGCGGGTGCCGGCCTGCACAGGTTGCTCGCGCAACAGGTCCTGTGCCAGCGAGAACACGCCGAACAGTTGCCCGTCGAGGTCGTTGCGGTCAGTGATGACAACGATGGTCGGGTTATCCATCATCGCTTCCTGCATCACGCGAGCGGCGAAGCAGGTCATCGTGATGCTCTTGCCGCTGCCCTGCGTGTGCCAGACCACCCCACCCTTGTGGCTGGCACCGGGGCGCGATGCCGTCACCACCTGTTGGATAGCAGCGCGCACCGCATGAAATTGGTGGTAGCCGGCAATCTTCTTGACCGGCGCACCGTCATCCTCGAACAGCACGAAGAAGCGCAGGTAATCCAGTAGGTACGTCGGTGCCAGCACACCGCGTATCAATGTTTCCAGCTCGTTGAACTGGCCGAGTGGGTCAAGCGTGGCGCCGTCGATGGTGCGCCATTGCATGAAGCGCTCCGCATCGGCTGACAGCGAACCCATGCGCGCCTGCGACCCATCCGAAATCACCAGGACTTCGTTGTACTGGAAAACGTCCGGAATCTGCGCCTTGTAGGTCTGAATCTGGTCATAGGCCTTCCAGATGTCGGCGTTCTGGTCGGCGGGGTTCTTCAGCTCCAGCAGCACCAGCGGCAGGCCATTGACGAACAGCATCACGTCGGGCCGTCTCGGGTGATGCGGTCCCTGAATGCGGTACTGGTTGACGGCCAGCCACTCATTGCCTACCGGCTTGGCCCAGTCGATGAGCCGCACGAAATCGCCGCGAGTCTCACCGTCGCGTTGATATTCCACCGGTACGCCACCGACCAGCAACTGATGGAAGCGGCGGTTACCGGCTTTGCTGAGCGAAGGGATTGATGGGGTACACCTTCTCCGGTTCACTGACGCGCTCGAGCATCTGGACCTTGGACCAGTCCGCAACCCTTGCCTCCAGGCCCCGCACCACATCGGCTTCCAGCGGCTGTATCCCCGCCTCACCGTTAAAGGTTGTATTCTGACGCTCGACAAGCGAAACCAGTGAAGCTTAGTTCCGGAGTAGGTGCCAATTCTGCCGTGTTCGTATTCGAATCAGCAGCTTTTCCTGAGACGCCGACGTCTGCTAGCACCAGGAGGGCTTCAGCCTCCGTCAGTCCCAGCTCGGTCATCAGTGTCGATGACTGAAGGTAACGCCTCTCGTCGAGTGTCTTTTCAAGAAGTTCAGTATCCCACCCTGTTTCGAACGCCAGGTCGCTGGTTTTGAAATGAACATAATCCGACCAGTTCCGGAATCCATACATTTTGGCTAGCAGGTCGAGAGCTACAGTATGTGTAATCGAACCTGGACCAATACGCTTTCGCAAGAGCTTGGCCTTTCTCTTAGCCCAGTCAATCGACGGTGCGAAGACTATCTCATCCGATTTGCCCATCGCCCCTCCAATTGAGTCATTCCACGCACAGAGAGTAGCATGCTGCGTGGATTTCACAAGAGTCACATTTACGAAAATAGTCTACGACGATTTCTGGGCTTCTTGGCGCGATTGCCGCTTGACTTGCGATATTGACGATTAAAGATATAGTGCGCAACGCGGACAGTAGATTCGCTTCGTGAGGTCGGTGGGGGCGCTAGCGGGTGCTCAGATGACCCTTAGGTCGCGATATTGGCTTTGTACGGCAAAGTACAACAGTCGCACTCAGATGTTTATTTAGTATATCTAACTAATGTGTATGTGACTACATTGCGAAGACCATCAGGTCGGTCGTGAAGGACGCTTGAGAGTGGACTATCTGTTCCAGTTCTGGGGAGCCCGTACAGGATAAAGGACCTTCGAGGTCAACAGATGCAAACCGAGAAATATCGGCTCTTTTAAAAGCGGAGTGGCTAATGCGGCTCACGAGGCATGTGGATTGAGTGCTGAGAAGTCGAGCTTGCCGGCGACGAGGAACAGCACGGTGCGCATGGTTCTGAAGGTGGCGTACCCCCGCGCCTTGCGCT
>WNGR01005629.1_pt1 | contig 26113 bp, 13 predicted proteins | sample 5407581 | NCBI WGS metagenome assembly WNGR01 (sample SAMN13153383, study PRJNA577476) | soil metagenome | isolation source: 80 cm soil or saprolite under Garry oak tree replicate 2 | place: USA:California | collected 2016-06-15
CGATGATCTCCGGCCGCAGCCTCGGCCACACTGGAGGAACGCTCGACAAGCTCGAGACCATCCCCGGCTTCCGCACCCAGCTCCCACTCCCCGAGTTCCTCGCCATCGTCCAGCAATGCGGTTTCGCCATGGCCGGCCAAACCCCGACACTAGTCCCCGCCGACCGCATCCTCTACGCGCTGCGCGACCATACCGGAACCGTCGAGTCGCCCTATCTCATTACCGCCAGCATCATGAGCAAGAAGCTCGCCGCCGGTCTCAACGGACTGGTCCTTGACGTCAAGACCGGCTCCGGCGCCTTCATGTCCAAGTACGCCGACGCCCAGCTTCTCGCCCGCCTCATGGTCGAAACCGGGGAACTCGCAGGCACGCGCACCGTCGCCCTGCTCACCTCCATGGATCAGCCGCTCGGCCGCTTTTCCGGCAACTGGGTCGAGGTCCAGGAATGCCTCGAACTCTTCCAGCACTTCTCGCCCGACTGCGACTTCACGCTCCCCCCGGAAAAACTTCGCCTCAGCACGGACCTCCTGGCGCTCACGCACGCCCTAACCGGACACATGCTCCACCTCGGCGGCAAGACCGCAACTCCCGAAGCGGGCGCCATCCTCTCCGCGCTCTATCTCGCCGACGGCTCCGCCTACAAACACTTCCTCCAGATGGTCGATCTGCAATCGGACGACGTCCCGGCTGCTAGAGCCGCATTTGCCAACCCCGCCGCCTTCCACAAGCCCACCGCGACCCGCACGCTCACCGCCGACCGCTCCGGCTACCTCAGCGAGATGAACTGCACCCAGATCGGCTGGGCCGTCCAGCGCCTCGGCGCCGGCCGCACCCGCCCCGGCGACCCGGTCAGCGTCCACGCCGGCATCGAGATGCACGCCAAGCTAGGCGACCGCCTCGAACTCGGCCAGCCCCTCCTCACCCTATTCAGCGAGGACCCCGCGCTTCTCGACGAACCCGAATCGATGCTCCGCGAAACCCTGCAAATCGTCGCGCACCCACCCACCCCCATCCCCCTCATCCGCGAAATCATCGCGGACAAGGCAGATCGATGAGCCAATCCACTCCATTGCTCGTCATTCTGAGCGGAGCTCAGAATCTCAGTAGTTGTTTTCGTCCGCTACGGCTTCGTAATCTTGAAATCGGTCACCACCGCGTCGGTATTATGCGCAAACCGAATCCCATACATCCCGTCGGTCGACTTCAGTTTTCCCGCCGTCACCACAGCCGACTTGTCATACGTCGCCACTACCGTTCCGTTGATCGAGCACGTGACCTTGTCGCCCTTCACCGACATCGCGATGTCCTGCGTTACCGGCTCACCGGGACCCGCAGCCTTATGCACCGCCGGATTTGCCTCGGGCCTTCTTCCGCCCATCTGGAACGCATCCGGCGCGAAACCGCGCACAATGAACGTCCCACTTCCATACGCAGCGCAGTACAACAGGCTCTGCTGATCCGTCCCCAGGTCGTTGCCGCCGATCACAATCCCATACGGATGAGGATGGTCGTTCAGGTTCATGAACTTCGGCTCGGAGAACGTCGCCGACACGGTGTAGTCGCCCTTGGCCACGTTCTTCGGGCTCCAATACGTCACCGCCGGCCCAGTCGTGACGCGCATTCCTTTGCCCTCGGGAGCGAGCTTCGCATCCTTGACCGTCTGTCCGGCCTTCGCCGCGCCGCTGTCGACCTTGCCCTCCCAGCCCGGGACCGTAATGCCGCCACCGGCGATACTCCGGCCTGTATCGTCGGACGCTGCAGCGGGCGCTTGCGCCCGGCCAACTCCTACAACCAAACCACTCATAACCACGACACAAGCCAAACGACGGGCAAGACGCATTGGGTTCTCTCCAAAATAGAAATTTGTGAGCCAGATTATATCCGCTGCCGCACAGATCTGGCACGCGGGCAGCAAACAAACTCCGCCGCCCTGCGTCCCCATCCGTTACACTCGGTTCACATCCAAAAACCTCGCCCGCTCGGAGCGTACACTTGGCACGATTTACCGGACTTCTCGGTCTCATTACCTTCCTCGGCGTCGCCTACGCTCTCTCCACCAACCGCCGCGCCATCAAATGGCGCACCGTCTTCTGGGGTCTAGGCCTGCAAGTCGTCTTCGCCTTCCTCGTCATCAAGTGGACCTACGGCCAGCGAATCCTTCAGGCAGGCAGCACCGCTGTCACCTCCATGCTCGGCCACGCCGCCGATGGGTCATCGCTCGTCTTCGGCCCGCTGGGCGATCCGCACAGCGCCGTCGCCGTCTTCGCCTTCTCCGTCCTGCCCACCATCATCTTTGTCTCCGCGTTCTTCGCCGTGCTCTACCACATCGGACTCATGCAGAAGATCATCCGCGTCGTTGCCTGGCTCATGCAGCGCACCATGGGAACCTCGGGCGCGGAATCCACCAACGTCGCGGCCAGCATCTTTATGGGCCAGACCGAAGCGCCGCTCACTATTCGCCCGTTCCTCGCCGGCGCGACCAACTCCGAACTCATGACTATCATGACCTCAGGAATGGCGCACGTCTCCGGCGGAATTATGGCTGCCTACATTTCGTTTGGCATCAATGCGAAGGACCTGCTCTCCGCCGTCATCATGACCGCGCCCGGCACCATCCTGGTCGCAAAAATGCTTGTCCCTGAAACCGAAGTTCCCGCCACAGCCGGCACCGTCCACATGCCGCCTTCGGAAGAGCACGCGAACGAGAACTTCATCGGCTCGATCGCGCGCGGCACCATCGATGGAGGCCAGCTCGCCTTCAACGTCGCCATTATGCTGATCAGCTTCCTCGCACTGGTCGGCCTGACGAACGCCTGCATGCTCGGAATCTCGAACGCACTCTGGGCACACGGCCATGTCCCGTTCCCGCACTCGCTCGGCAATGCGCTCGGCACGCTGGCCTCGCCTGTCGCGTGGCTCATCGGCATTCCCTGGAACGAGGCATCGCGTATCGGCAATCTACTCGGCACCCGCGCGGTGTTGAACGAATTCGTCGCCTACACCCAGCTTGGCTTGTGGAAGAGCACGCTGACTCCGCGCACCTTCTCCATCGCAACCTTCGCGCTCTGCGGATTCGCCAACCTCGGCTCCATCGGCATGCAAATCGGCGGCATCGGAGCGCTCGTCCCCAACCGCCGCAACGATCTCGCCCGTCTCGGCTTCCGAGCCATGCTCGCTGGAACCATGGCGAACCTCATGTCCGCCAGCATCGTCTCAATGCTGAAGTGACCAGCTTCAGATAATCCGGCTCGTCCGCAATTGTTCGATAAACAAACCGCCGCACGATTTTCGCGCCCTTCAGGAAAAAGACTCCAGGCATCTGATGTCCGTCGCCTTCAATCTTCCCGATTCCGTGTTTGAAGATCGCTCCTTTCAGCCATCCTGCCCAAACCGCGGGATTCACTAAATGCCACCAAGGATTCACTCGTCGCAACGCAAACAGCGGATGTTGATAGATCGTCGCGCCCGAATCGTTGACTCGCTCCACATCGCTCAGCCCGTAGTAATCGAAGTGCGCCTTGGCGATCTCCGCCGTTCCGAGATGCACAAACACTGGCCGAACTCCGCGACTGGCAAGTTCCTCCCGAAGCTCCGCCACATCGCTGATCGCCTTGCGGCAGAACGAGCAGCCGAAGTGCCGCAGGAACACCAGCAAAACCGGCGATCCCTCCGCAAGGTCCAGCAGGCTCGCACCCGATTCCGTGCGAATCGCGGCAAGCGTCGCGGCCACATCTTCGGCGGATCCTGTTCCGGAGGTCGTCATCGTATGAAGCCCTCATCCGTGTGTCGAAGCAGTCTACTTGCGATGCGCGTTTAGCTGGTCGAGCACCCGTTTCAGTTGATCGAGCTTCTGCCCAGCTTCGCCCAACTTGCCCTCCGACGTAAGCCTCTGGTAATCGGCAAAGTCCTTGCCTGCCTCCGCGATCAGAGCGTTCACATCCACCGCAGGTTGCGCCGCTCCCTGCGTTGGAGGCGCAGCGTGCGCTGCTGCTTGCGGCCCCTCAGAGGTGCTCAGTCCCGGAGTCTCTCCGCCGAACAGGGAAGACAGTGCTGCCTCGAACGTCGGTCCATACGCGAGCCGATCCTGAAGCGCGAGCACCACCAGCCGCAGCTCCGGCATCGGACTCTGCTGAGCCTGCAGATAGATCGGCTCCGCATACAGCAGCGCCTTGCCGGAAGGGATCACCAGCAGGCTTCCGCGCAGCACGTGCGAGCCCTGCTGGTTCCACAGCGTCAGTTGTCCGGAGAGCTGAGCGTTCTGATCGATGCGCGACTCAATCTGTTGCGGGCCGTCCACGAGCTTCGTCTTGGGAAAGTCGTAGACCACGGACGAGCCGTAGTGTGCGCCATCACAGCGAGCCGCGATCCAGCCGATCAGATTGTTCCGGTTCGCCGGCGTAAACGGGAGAATCTCGACGAACTCGACACCGTCCTCTCCCGGAAGCCTCATCAGGACGAAGTTCGGCTGCATCGGCTGCACCGTCTGCTGACCATCGCTGCCCAGACTGGTTTCCGTAGCGACCGTCCACAGGTCTTCGCGGTTGAAGAAGACTCCCGCATTCGTCATGTGATACAGGCCATAGACCTCTGCCTGCAGCTTGAATAGCTTCTCCGGATAGCGCACATGCTTGCGCAGATCCGCGGGCATTAGCGCAGCATCCTTGAAGAGGCTTGGGAAGATGCGGCGATACGCGCCGAGCACCGGATCGTCGGTGTCAAACACGTAAAAGGTAGTGGTTCCGTTGTACGCGTCGATGACCACTTTGACGCTGTTGCGCATGTAGTTGATCGAATTTCCGTCTACCGTGTAGTGACTCGAGTAGGGATAGTTATCCGAAGCTGTGAACGCATCCATCATCCACGAGAGCCGCCCGTCGTCGCCGACCACCATGTATGGATCCTGATCGAAGGTAAGGAAGGGCGCCAGCGCCGCTACACGCTCGCGGACGTTCCGGCGCATCAGCAGGCGGCTATCCGAATTCACATCGTCGCTGAAGGGAAGTTTTCCGAGATCGTCGCGGTCGATGGCGAGAAGAATGCGATTCAGAAATCCGCCGAGTATGATTCCGCCGGTACCCTGATAGGACGTCAGGCTATTGGTCTGGCCCTGCGGGTAGTCGAACTCCTGCTGCCTGGTCTTGACGTACACGTCGGTATCGGTAAGCTCGCCGAAGTAGATCTGAGGCCGCGTCACGTTCAATCCCGGCACGGAACTCTGCACGGGCATATTGCTCAGCAACAAGGTCGGCAGCCCTTCCGTCGTGAATCCGTTGACGGGATTCATAGTGATTCCGTATCCGTGCGTGTAGACGAGTTTCTCGTTGATCCAGTTGCGGCTGCTCTCAGGAAGCTTCTCGACATTCAGTTCGCGCGTTCCCAGCATCACTTCGCGCAACTGTCCGCCGATCTCATATCGATCGATGTCGATGTCGGGAAAGTCGTAGTAGGTGCGAATCTCCTGCACCTGGCGCAGCGTGTCCTGCAGCGCATGCCAGTCCCACAGCCGGATATTTTGCAGCGTGGCCTGATTGTTCGCCGGGTCTGCGGCGTCGACTGTTGTCTCGGCAGGGAACTCGCGCTGCAAGAACTTATCCAGGCCATACGCCTGGCGAGTCATATTGATGTTGTTGGCAATGTATGGCTGTTCGCGAACCAACTCGTTCGGTTTGACGACAAAATTGCCGACATACCAACTGATTACGCCCAGCAACACATAGCAGATCGCCGCTGGAGCAACCGCGGCCGCCAACAGCGATCCACGCGGCCTTCGCACCGCATTCGCGACTGCAATTCCGGCACCGACCACCAGCGCAATGCATACCAGCAGCAGCCCATTGAGCATCACGTGGGCATCTGTGTAGGTGATGCCGTCGAAGATAGTGTGGTGCTCGGTCATTCTCCCGAATCGATCGAGATACACATACAGCGCGAGCACCAGCAGGAGAAACGCGATGGTGATCGATGGTCCGCGCCACGGCGACGAGGCATCGTAGGTGATGCGCCGCTTGTCGAGCGCACGCGTCCCGCCGGCAATGAGCAGGAACAGAAGTGCAGCCACGCAGGTTACAACCGCGAGCGTAAACAACCAGCCGGCGAGGGCCTGCCACGCGGGCAGCGTGAAGAGGAAGAAGCTCAATGGCTTGCCGAAGATCGGATCGGCAACGCCTCCAGTGGGTGCGTACCAGAACAACGCCAGCGTCGGCCAATCCGAGGCCATGGTCGCGCCGGTTCCAATCGCAATGACAAGCGAAACGCCAACCGCCAGGATCCGCAAAACCGGCTCGACTGAAAGATTGACTGGCTGCCCGCCCAGCACAATCGTATGATCGCTGGGCAGAAAGACCTGATTCGCGCGCTTGAGTGCTGAGAATGCAGCGTACAAGATGAGGAATGTGGCTGCTGCGAAGACCGCGAAGATCCCCCACTGCAGGTGCAACGTCGTCCAGAATACGTCGCCGTAGCCGAGCGATCGAAACCACAGCAGGTCCACCCAATACGACAACGCGGTGCGGCCCGCAAAGAATATTCCGCCAATCAGAACGAGGACCGCGATAAGCGTCCTCCGCATTCGCGAACTTCGCGGCTTGCCCGACGATTCAATCAAAACCGGCAATTTCCACCCCTATTTACAGCTCATTCCTAGCCGGATGAATTGTACAGGGGCGGGGAAACGCGGCTTGTCCGCCCCGGCGGATCACAGAATGGAACCTACTGTACTGAACTGAAAGTTGCGTATAGACTTCACGTGCAATTCATCTCATCGGCAGTCATTTCCCCCAGCTACATAAAGAGAGCTCCGCGTTGACCCCATCCATTCGCAATCTCGTTTCCCTGACTATAGGTTCCCTTTTGCTTGCCCTGCCCATTTGGTCGCAGAGCAATGGTTTGCAGGATGAAATCAAGATCGACCATCGGTATACGAATTCGGATGCTCAAAGCCTGATTGGGCTGCCGATGGGGTCGCACAAGACGACGGTGGAGAAGAGCGGATCGCTGAAGTGGTCGCAATGGTCGCTGAAGAGGAAGCCGCTCGACGTGCCGATCGGATTTTCGAGCCAGATGGATGGGGCGCTGGCGATCCAACCGTTTGCGGTCACCGGTGGAAGCGAGACAGCGCTGAAGATGGACTCGCAGACACTGTACCGGGGCCGGTATCCCTTCATTGTCACGAAGCTTTCGGATGGTGAGTTGAGGCTGGAGGAGTTGGCGTTCTCGGCCGACCCGGAGGCGGATGTGAGCGTGCTGCCGACTGCGAACTCGGGCGCGAAGGGATTGGACGTGATTCGTCTGACGTTCACCAATGAGGGGATGTCCGCTGCAAGTTTTGTGCTGAGGCTTAGCGGGCGGGAGAGGAACCTGCCGGGGCGTGCGAATGGCAGCGCGCTCATCACAGGTGCCGGAGAAGACGTCGCGCTCGTCTCCGACGCTGGAGGCGCAACGGTGACGCCTGAGGATGGCGGACTGACGCTGGCGTTGCGCGCAACGGTTGGAGCGCATGAGTCCAGGACAATTTGGCTGAAGCTGCCGTACGAGTGGTCCGCTAAGCGGAACCCTGAGATGTCTTCGCTGGCCGGCGAGGCTCTGCTGGCGAAGGCCGTGGCGCAGTGGGATGGAATTTGGATTCGGGGAGCGCGTGTCCATTATCCGCAGCAGGCGCTGAATGATTTCTACGACTCGTCGATTGCGTACGTTCTGATTCTGACCGAGTATGACGCGAAGGGCGATCTGTGGGCGCTCGATGGGCCGGATGTGTACCGGCAGTATTGGGGACGGGGCGAATACTTTCAGGCGCGTGCGCTCGAAGTTGCGGGGCTGTTGTCGCCGGCGCGTGAGTCGGTCGAACACGCGTTCCACATCATGAACGACGATGGCGAATGGGACGGGCCTCCGACCAGCGGCTGGCCGGCGTGGGATAACATCGGCGGCAACGCGGGCGCGGCGTGGGATTACTACCTGTACACGCGCGACAAGGCGTGGCTGGCGCGGGCTTATCCTTATCTGCTGCGATCGTCGGAGTGGGTGCGGGACCATCGCGAGGAGACGTCGGTGGAGGACATTGCGGGGATTCCGGTGGGAGCGCGTCCGATTCGGCGGATGATTACCGGGTCGAAGTGCAGGCCGGAACCGCAGCCTGAGTTGAAGCCCGGTGAGAAGGCGTACTGGTACGGGCTGCTGCCGTGGTCGTATGGGGATTCAGGTCTTCCGGAGGGCCATTCTTACTCGCATAATTTTCTTGCGGCATATGGAATAAGGGTGAGCGCGGAGGCGGCGCGATTGCTCGGCAAGACGAACGACGCGGCGTGGCTGGATAAGGAGTACAGCGATTATGATGCCGCGATCCGCGAGTCGGTGGAGCGGTCGGTAAAGCTGGAGAAAACTGCGATCGCGTATCTGCCAGCGCAGCCGACCAGGCCCGATGCGGCATACTCGCAGACGTTCCTCGCGATCTGGCCGACGGGACTCTATGCTCCAACCGATCCATTGGTGAGCGGCCTGCTGGCCAAACTAGAGAGTGAGGAATCGCAGGGACTGCCGACCAACGTCGCATGGGCGGGACCCGCAGGCGTATGGCCGGGCGAGTCCATGAATATGAGCGAGACCTACCTGCTGCGGGACGACGCCCAGAAGAACGCGGGGATCCTGTTAGCGGCGCTGAATCACTCCTACACGACAAATGTATTCAAGGAAGAGATATTGACGGATGTGACTAAGGAGCGGGCGTGCGATACTCCGCACAGCAACCGGCAGAACGGCCAGGGCACAGGCGATATGCCAGAGGCCTGGGGAAATGCGAATGTGGTGAACCTGCTGCGCGACATGCTGGTGCAGGAACGGACCGAAGTGCTCGCCACGCACGACAGCAAGACCACACTGCATCTACTTTCTGGACTACCGGCGGAGTGGTTTGCCAAGCCCGGAGAAGTGGTCACCGTGGACCGCACACCGACGACGCTGGGTACGGAGGTCAGCCTGAAGCTGACTCGACCTTCGCCGACGGCATTGCATCTTGAAGTCGATCTGGGAGCGCGGACGGCGGATACATTTGTGCATGTGCCGCTGTTGGCGGGGTCGCAAGTCTCCGAAGCGAAGATGGAGGGACGGCCTGTGGCGGCGAACTCGATTTCGACTTCAGCGAACGGACAAGAGGCGATTGTTTCTGTCGGCGCTTTGACACATCGAGTCGTCTTCGACTTCACGGTGACACCGGCTTCGGCTGTGGGAGCCGCGCGATGAATCGCAGGCGTTTTCTGGCGGAGCTGGCGGCAGCAGGAATGATGACTTCACTGCCGGGTTTTGGGCAAAGCGCGAACAAGGTAAGGCTTGAGATCGACTCGAGCAAACGAGGGGCAACAATACCCGAGGACTTCACCGGGCTCTCGTATGAGTCGGCGCAACTCGCCAATCCGGCCTTCTTTTCCGGCGCGAACAAACAGCTCATCGATCTGTTCAGGGGACTTTCACCGATGGGGAATCTGCGAATTGGCGGAGGGTCGAGTGAGTTTACGACTTACTCCGATGCCGATCCGGCTGGGCCGCCGCCGTTCGAGGTCTTCGGGCCGGACACAAGCAAGACCGTGAAGCATGGGACGGTGACGACCGCGCTGGCTCTGAGGAATCTGCGCGCGTTTCTGGATGCGACCGGATGGAGCTGCTTGTATGGGCTGAACCTGGGGCAGGGAACGAAGGAGAATGCGGCGGCCGAGGCGGCTGCGGTGCATCGTATTCTTGGACCGCGGCTGGTTGCGTTTCAGCTTGGCAACGAGCCGGATTCTTTTCGCAACCGGTACCGGCCGGCGAGCTACTGGCCAGCGGATTACTTGAAGGAGTGGAACGAATTTCATGACGCGGTGGTCGCGATCACGCCGGAGGCGAAGTTTGCGGGGCCAGACATCTCGAACAAGCTCACGTATCTCACAGCGTTCGCGGAGGAAGCGCCGAAGCATAAAGATGTGATCCTGTTGACAGGGCATTACTACGCGATGGGGCCGGCGGGCAGTCCGGGAGCAACACTGGATCAGCTTGCTGAACCGGACCCGAAGCAGGCGACCATGCATGCTGCGGGATTCGCTGCGGTGGCGAAGGCGATGATGACTGCGGGACTTCCTTTTCGGATGAGTGAGGGGAATTCCTGTTGGAACGGCGGACAGCCCGGAGTGTCCAACACGCTGGCGTCGGCGCTGTGGTGCGCGGATTTGGTGCTGCATTTTGCCGCGTTGGGATGGAGTGGCGTGAATCTGCATGGTGGCGGGAATGGGATTTATGCGCCGATCGTTGGCGCACCGTCGACAGGATTTACGCGAAGGCCGGAGTATTTTGGCATCCAGTTTGGGCAACAATTTGCGGGAGCGACGGTCCTGGCTTCGACGCTGACCGGCGCTGAAGCAAAGTTGACGGCGTACGTTGTGGAAGAGAAAGCGCGCCGCCGCGTTGCGATGATCAATAAGACCGACGCGGCGATCGGCGTGGAGTTGCCTTCGCGAGTCGGAGCGAGTGCAATGAGACTGAGTGGTCCGGGACTTGAGAGTACGGAAGGTACGGTTTTTGGCGAAGTCCGTATTGCACGCTCGCGGGACGTCTTGGTCGAGGCTCATTCTGCGATGATTTATGAGCTTTGATTTTCGGTAAGACTGCGTTTTCGAAGTTGAATGATTGAATGGAATGAGACGGGATGACGATTTCTTCAAGTCGCGTGAGCCGCAGGCGATTCCTGGCAGGTACGGCCGCAGTTGCGACCGCCTTGGCGGAACGGCGCGGATGGGCAAGTGCGCCGAGCGCAGAGCCGGAACAGTCTTCGCGGTACGTGCTGCACTTTGCGCGGCCGGCGGCGACATGGCCGGATGCGCTGCCGGTCGGCAATGGGCGGCTCGGGGCGATGGTCTTCGGCGATCCAGCGATGGATCGTGTCCAACTGAACGAGGAGTCGATCTGGGATGGAGAACGGCGCGACCGCAATAATCCAAAAGCGGCTGAGGCAGTGCCGAGAATTCGCGAATTGCTGTTTGCCGGAAAGATTGCCGAGGCGGAGGCGCTGGCGACGACGGACATGTTTTCGATTCCGCGGCGCATGCCTTGTTACCAGACGCTGGGCGATCTGCATCTCGATTTTTCGGCGATGGGCCTGATGCCGGAGACAAAGGTTGAGGACTATCGGCTGGAACTGAACCTGGACACAGCGATTGCGAAGACGAGCTTTTCGCATCGCGGAACGAGCCACGTGCGCGAGGTATTCAGTTCGGCTCCGGACCAGGTGATCGTGGTGCGGATGACGGCGAACGGTCCCGGCAAAATCAGCTTCGCAGCCAGGCTGGACAGGCCTGCGCACTTCACGACCAGTTCTGACGGCAGCGACCGGTTGGTGCTGGCGGGCGAGGCGATTCCCGTAAACGACAATCCCGGGTTGCCGGCGAAAGAAAATCCGGTTGGGATTCGATTTCACAGCGAGCTGCTTGCGTTGACGCAGGGCGGCAAGGTGACCAGCGACGCCGGAGTGCTGACAGTTGCGGACGCGACTGCTGTGACGCTGTTGATCGACTGCGCGACGAGCTATCGCTATCCTGCCGGACTCAGCGCCATGCAGGGCGCGGTTGCGGCGAATCTCAAGGCGGCGAGCGGCAGGACCTATGAAGAGCTAAAGGCTCGACACGTGGCGGACCACCAGCGATTCTTTCGCCGGGCGGAGATTCGCCTGGGCGACGATCCCAATGCGGCAACGCCGACTGACAGGCGGGTGCAACGTATCAAGGATGGCGGCGAAGACGTTGCGCTGCTGCCGATCTACTTCCAGTTTGGACGGTACATGTTGATCTCCAGCAGCAGGCCGGGAACGCTGGCCGCGAACTTGCAGGGAATCTGGAACGAGTCGGTCGATCCGCCGTGGGGAAGCAAGTACACGATCAACATCAATACGGAGATGAACTACTGGCTCGCGGAGCGGGCGAATCTTGCGGATTGCCATTTGCCGCTGTTCGATCTCGAGGATGCGACGCGCGAGTCAGGGTTGGTGACGGCGAAGAAGTATTACAACGCGCGCGGGATGGTGGTTCATCACAACACCGACATCTGGGGCGATTCCGGACCGATCGACACGCTTGGCGGCGGAATCTGGGCGATGGGAGCAGCTTGGCTCTCGCTGCATCCGTGGGATCACGTTGAGTATGGCGGCGACCTCGGCTTCCTGCGCGAGCGGGCTTATCCGCTGCTGCGCGAGAATGCGCTGTTTCTGTTGGACTACCTGACAGTCGCTCCCGAGGGAACTCCGTATGCAGGCAAGCTGGTAACGGGTCCATCGTGCTCGCCGGAGAACAAGTACAAGTTGCCCGATGACAAGGCGTTCAACCTGTGCATGGGACCGACGATGGATCTGTCGATCGTGCGCGCCGTACTGACGCGGCTGGTGCGTGCGTCGGAGCTGCTGGGCAGTCCGCAGGACGATGCGGAACTGGTCACCAGGGCGAAGGCAGCGATCGAACGGCTTCCGGAGTTCAAGATCACGCACGACGGGCGCTTGCAGGAGTGGCCTGAAGACTATGCCGATCAGGAGCCTGGACATCGGCACATTTCGCACCTGTTCGGGCTGTATCCGGATGACCAGATCACACTGCGCGGAACGCCGGAGCTTGCGCGGGCTGCGCGGATAACACTGGACAAGAGGCTTGCAGCGGGCGGCGGAAGCACAGGCTGGTCGCGGTCGTGGATCATCAACTGCATGGCGCGGCTCGAGGACGGCGAGGCAGCTTATCAGAACGTGCTGCAACTGTTTCGCCAGTCGACGCGGCACAATCTGTTCGACGTGTGCGGGCTGAAGGAAAATTCACCGTTCCAGATCGACGGGAATCTTGGCGGACCGAGCGGCCTGATCGAGATGCTGCTGCAATCTCATGCGGGCGTTGTGCGGCTGCTGCCCGCGCTGCCGAAGGCTTGGCCGGAGGGAAGCTTTCGCGGGCTGCGCGCGCGTGGCGGTTTGGAGATCGACCTCGAATGGAAAGACGGCAAGGCGACTTTGGGTGCCCCCCCCGGGGGGGGTGGTATAGCTAAGTGTCGCGTTTGCAATGAGATGCCAAAATGCGTCCTTGTAAATATAAGATTCCATGTGGCTTACAGTCAAATATTTGATATCATTGGTGTTACTCGCGAATCCGGCTTCGCGGCTGAGATTTCGTCTTAAACTCCACTCCTTTTTTTAACTCCACTCTTTTAATGATATCAGGTTGGGCATAACTCACGGCCATGTCTATTTCTTTACGAATCAGCGAGTTAAGCCATTTAGGGGCTTGACACGCGAATTTGCTGAGGTTTTTCGCAAAAACTATTTTGCAGGGAGATGATGGGGCATTTCCCTGCTTGTTGGTACTCCTAGAATTGGACCCGCAATCCCTGCTGCAGGGTGCGGTTCACGCTGGAGATGGTACTGATGGTTCCGAAGGTCGAGGAGGTTGGGCCTACGTTTGGCGCTCCGAACTGGGTGTGGTTGAGGACGTTGAAGGCTTCAAACCGATATTCCAACTTGAATCGCTCTCCGAAATGGAAGTTCTTGATGATCGAAGCGTCCAAGTCGTTGGTGAAGTCGCTACGGAAAAAGTACATGGGCGCGGTGCGGTAGTTATAAGTGCCGCTGGGTTGGCCTGTATCGGTCGGATCGCACGTTCCCTTGCCGCTCAGGCAATTCGCATACCCTGCGCCCGACCCGGTGTAGAAGGCTGCGGTGTTGAAGGCGTGACCGAAGTTACGAGGATGGACCTGGAAGTCCTGGTTGTACCCATTTGATCCGGTCGCAAAGTCGAACGCACCGTTGTTGCCAGTACTTCCCCACTGGAGCGGAGTTCCAGAAAGGAACTGATAGATGGTGTTGACCTGGAATCCACCAACGAGGGCATCGATGAGGACGCCGTGTGACAAGAACCGAGCGTTCCGGCCGAATGGCAATTGGTACGAACCGGTGAACGAGAAGTGATGCGGGTAATCCGATGTCGACTCCCCGTACTGGAGTTGCGTCTCACCCGCGTTCATCTGCGAAGTAATCAAATTGCGAGAGTATTCGTAATTGGCGTTGAAGGTAAGGCCTGCCTGGGTACGGAGGTGCAGGCGGGCGAGCAGTTCGTTATATGTGGCCGACGCACCGGGAACCAATCCCTGGGTGACAGCGCTAAATTCGGGGTATGCCTGCAGCAGGTTGTATTTGAGGATGGTTGCGTTCGTCGCATAGGTCCCGGTCACGTTTGGAAGCCCTTTGAAGGGATTCGTAATGGCGCAGTTCAGGTTTTGGGTTGGTGTCTGACCGCACGGATGAGTTGCGTCGATGAGTGCCGCGTTTGCTGGGTCGGCACGATGGTTGCGGCTGAGGTAGGGAAGCAAGGGCGCCGAGCTGACAGAGTTAGAGTATGACAGGTGGACCTGGTGCGCGCCGACGTAGCCGATGTCCATGACCAAGTTCCGGGTGAGTTGCTGCTGGATGTCGAGATTCCAGCGCTGTGCGTATGGCACGTGGAGGTTGGGGCCACGGTACTGGACACCTGCGCCCAAGTTGGTATTGACGCCAAGAGCGTTGCCGGTGGGCTTCAGAAGAGGCGCAACCGAGGCCGCAAACGGGTCAGACAATGTGAGCGGCGGTGTGACGTTTGTAGTGGAATTGAAGGTGTAGGCGGTCGTGGCGGTGAATCCATAGGACTGCGGTGTGTTGAAGTCGTTGAATGGGTTGACGAAGATGCCGTAGCCGACACGGAAGACGGTTTTTCCGTTGAAGCGGGCCGGGGCAAATGACAGTCCGAAGCGTGGGCTCACATATACGGGCGCCGTGTTGTATTCGCTGCGGTGATTTGGGTCTGCGTAAGTGACGCCGCCAGTGGGGTGGAACGAAGCGGCCGGCAACTCCGGAGTTTTCGAGGAACTATAGATGCTGTTGTAAGCGGCGATAGCGCCTGCGGTCGCGGAGTTGGCCGCGTTGGAATCGAATGCGACGACGGCATAGTTGTGAGACTCATTGACAGGCGTCTCGCGTTCCAGGCGCAGACCAAGATTGAGAGTAAGACTTGGCCGGACGCGCCAGTCGTCCTGGATAAAGCCCGCGAAGTAAGCTGCGTTGTACATTGTGGGGGTAGCGGTGGTCTGGCTGCCCGAGGTGGGTATGCCATACAGGAAGCTGGCGAAGGATGCGCCGTACGGAATCGTCGCACCGCCAGTGCCCGCGTTGACGAAGGTGTTACCGAAGCTGAAGGAGCCGGTTGGGTTTCCAGGGGAGAGCTTGGCGTATTTCTCGAGGCGAAGGTCGGGTCCGAACTTGAGGGTATGGTGACCTTGGACGCGAGTGACTCCGGCGAAGATTTGGTAGGTGGTAAACGCGGAGAGGTTACCCGCGTTGGTGCTAAGGCCCGCAAAGGCGACTCCAGTTTCGCTAAACGCGATGCGCGGCATCACGAGTTCCGTCGCGGAACTGGTGAGATAGGAGGGAAACCCGACCTTGGTCGGATCGAAGCCCTGGCTCGAAAGGGCTGCGTTGGCGTAGGCCCGTGTGATGCTGCCGCGGACGTCCATTGTGGTTGAGGCATTGAAGGTGTGGATGTAGTCGATGATGCCGCCGTTGTAGACGTTATAGCTGCTGGTGCCCGTGGAGATGTTGTTGAAGATGTTGGACTGCGTCTTAACATACTCGCTGCGGTGGGTTTCAAAGAACAGCTTGTTGTTGTCGTTGATGCTCCAATCGAGGCGTCCGGCGTGGGAGTTGTAGTCGTCACGAGTGGGAACGTTGGAGAAGAAGTTGTTCTCACCATCAGAGGCCCCCGCGAGGTTGGGATGCGGATAGAACTGAAGGAGCGCCTGTGAAACCGGATTGATCTGGGCGATCTTGTTGAATGAAAGACGATTCCTTGTGATCTTGCCGCCGCTGGATACGCCAGAAGACGGGTCGTACAACTGGTACGTGCTGGGGTTGCCGTTGACACAGAGGCCTGTCGCTGAGTTGTAGCCGCCGTTGGTGGAGCAGCCCAGAGGCAGAAGGGCGGAAAAATCTCCTGTGCGTTCCGCATCGGTGGGGACGGTGCTGGTGACGGCATTTGGGACCGAGTCCACGAACTTCTCGAACGAGTAGAAGAAGAACAGTTTGTTACGGCCGTTGACGAGCTTGGGAATCCATATAGGTCCGCCCATGGTGGCGCCAAACTGATTTTGGCGGGTGGCGGGAGTCTTGGTTCCGGGTGCTACGAACCAACGCTGCGGGGCGTTGATAGCGGAAAACTGGTTAAACTCGGAAGCTGTTCCGTGGAAGGCGTTGGTGCCGGCTTTGGTGGTGATGTTGACGGTTCCGCCGGAGGTGTCGCCGAAGGATGCATCGGTCTGGAAGATATCGGTGCGTACCGCGTCGACCGAATCGACGTTCGGACTAAAGCCCGGTACGCGGCTGGAGTCCTGATTGTTGGGGACGCCGTTGAGCAGGTATTCGTTGGACTGAGAATTGCCGCCGCCGAGGGAAAAGTCGCTGGCGGCGCTGTTGTCGAAGGGGCGGGTTTGCACAACCGAGTTCTTTGCCTTGGGTACAACGCCGATCTCGGTCTTGGCGAAACCGAGGGGGGACCGGCCGTTCGACGGAAGATCCTCGATCTCCTGCGCGGACAGGACCTGGCCTACCGAGGCGGTGGTGGTATCGACGAGCGGAGTTTCGGTGGTGACGACTACGGTCTCCGTCGCCTGGCCAATCTTGAGTTGCAGATCCTCCTGGACCTTCTGACTGGCCTGGAGCGTGATGTTCGTATGCTCATACGATTGGAACCCTGGCGCGGCCACGGTTACCTTGTAAGGCCCGGGCAGGAGAAAGGGTGTGGTGTATTGGCCCGTATTGTCGGATTTGGTCTTCACCTGGACGCCGGTGTCCGTGTTCATGACGATGATGACCGCGTTCGGGATGATGGCGCCCGTGGGGTCTGTGACTCTGCCGGTCAGGGTGGCGCGGAATTCCTGGCTGAAGGCGGATGCGCTGACGAATAGTAGGAGCAAGAGGGTGATGCGTTTCATGCGGTGACTCCGGAAGTGAATGCAGGGCTCTGATTAGCGGGGTCAAAGATAGAAAGCGCAGTTGTCGAATGTCAATGCAAATTGGAAGCTATGGCGGCATTTGTGTGATGGACTGAAATAATTTTCAGTTTTACGACTTTGGGGGCAAGGCAAAGGACCCTTTCTTCTCGCGACCAAGTGAGGTTCTGAGGGGCGCAGGCGCGCTGCGAAAAGAGTCGGTCACGGGCCGACAGGCATACCCCCAGGGGCTGAAGCCCCATTCCTGGTGGGCGGCTGGGAGGCCCAAGGCTAAAGCCTTGGGTTACCTAGAAGCAATGGCGGTTACCTAGAAGCAATGGCGGTTGCGCCGAAGCAATGGCTCAAGGCGGAGATGCGGGATTTGTTGATTCGGGCGGCCTACTTTGCGGGGCGGCGCGGAGAGGCTTCCTCGACCAGCTTGGCGATGCGGTCGGCGGATTCCAGCAGCGCGGATTGGATGTCCTTTTCCAGTTGGGCGGACATTCGGATGGCGGGCGACGAGATGCTGACCGCGGCGACGACAGGCTTGCCTTCAGTCCGCAATGCGGCACCGAAGCAGATGCCTCCCCGGATGGACTCCTCGCGGTCGGCGGCGATGCCGGTGCGGCGCGCCTCTTCGAATTCTGCGAACAGCTTCTGGCGGTCGATGATGGTGTGCTCGGTGCGGGGGGAGAGACCGTAGACCTCAAGGATGCGATCGGCGAGGGCGCGGTCCTGAAATGCCGTGATGACCTTGCCCATGGCGCTGCAATGCGGCGGCAGCACGCGGCCGATTTTGTTGGTCATGCGGATCTCGTGGTAGGTCTCGATGCAGTCGAGGACGTGGATGCGGTCGTCGTAGAGGTAGGAGAGGCTGACGGTTTCGTCGAAGGTGTTGGCGAGGCGTTCCATCTCGGGACGAGCGATGGCTCGCACGCGGTCGGCGGCCTGGACGAGCCATCCGAAGATCAGTTTGGGCGCGAGCTGGTAGGTTCCGTCGCGGTGCTGCTGGAGGTATTTGTGCTTTTCGAGGGTGAGGAGCACGCGGAAGAGGGATGTCTCGGGGAGGCTGACGCGGACGCAGATTTCCTTGAGGGAGAGGGGCGTCTGGCCGTCGAAGCAGTCGAGGACTTCCAGGGCGCGGCCTATGGTTCGGAGGTAGTACTGTTCGTCGGCGGGAGAGGCTCCGTTGGACCGGAGCGCCCACTTCGGGATGCGGCGCCTCATTGCCTTTTCTGCGACTGCTGCGGATGCCTTTAGGGGATCTCTTGTCATGTTGTCCTCGTGCCCGTTCGCGATTGACTATAGCAGGGTGGCCGCGTAATTTCATTTTGAATCGTTAATTTCCATAACGCAATTGACACTCGGGCTTTGGTTGGATAGAACGGAGGCGCCTTCGGAATAGCTTCGGGGATGGTTTTGGGGCTGGTCAGGCGTTCAATGCTTGTTGATTCGATTCAGGAAAGAGACCCATGCATCGTAGAGATCTGATTCGTTATGGCGCAGCGACGGTGGCGGCGGTGCTTGAGCCGGGGATATTGGCGGCGGCTCCGGGTAAGGCGGCGGCTGGGGTTCGAGAGAACGTTGAGCAGTGGGGGATGTTCGAGGTTGCGCTCGCCGGGCCGTCGGGAGGGAACCCGTTCAAGGACGTTACGCTGACAGCGGTGTTTACGATGGAGCATCGCAGCTTGCAGGTGACGGGGTTCTACGACGGCGAGGGGATGTATCGGGTTCGGTTCATGCCGGACGCGGTGGGGCGGTGGAGCTACGCGACGGAGAGTTCGGCGAAGGAGTTGGCGGGGCATACGGGCGCGTTTGTCTGCACTCCTCCAGTGACGGCGGGTAATCATGGGCCCGTTGGGACGGCGCATCAGTATCACTTTCAGCATGCGGATGGGACGGCTTACTTTCCGTTTGGGACGACGACGTATGCGTTCTTGTTTACGTCGGACGAGAACGCCAAGGCTTCTCTGCGAGGGATGCAGGAGGCTCATTTCAACAAGAGCCGCGTGTGCGTGTTGCCGAAGCCGCTGGGGAAGGGGTCGCAGATCTTGCCGTTTGTGAATACCGGGGCGGGGGCCGATGGGCGGGGCGGGACGAGCGACCTGATGCGGTTCAATCCGGCGTACTTTCAGATGATGGAGCGGCGGTTGATGGAGATGCAAAAGGCGAATATCGAGGCCGATCTGATCCTTTTTCATCCGTACGACGCTTGGGGCTACAAGGCGATGGGGGCGGAGGCGGATGACTTTTATCTGCGGTATGCGATTGCGCGGCTGTCCGCATTCCGGAATGTGTGGTGGTCGATTGCGAATGAATATGACCTGGTGAAGGCGAAGACCATGAGCGACTGGGACCGGTTCTTCCGGATTACGCAGGCGAATGATCCGTACTCGCATTTGCGATCGATTCACCATAGCCGGGTGATTTACGACCACTCGAAGCCGTGGTGTACGCATGCGAGTTTGCAGAGTTACGACTTCGAGAAGTCCGCGGAGAGGCGCGCTGCGTGGAACAAGCCGATTGTCTATGACGAGATTCAGTATGAGGGTGATGTGGACCGGCGGTGGGGGAATCTTTCTGCGGAAGAGATGACGCGGCGGTTCTGGCTGGCGGCGGTGCGCGGAGTGTATGCGACGCATGGCGAAGTGTTTATTTCGGAGACGGGCGAGTCGAGCTGGTCGGACGCGGGGCGGCTGCGTGGGGAGTCGGGGATGCGGATTGCGTTTCTGCGGGCGTTGATTGAGCGGATCACGAAGGTTGGGCTAAATGAGGTTGAAGGCGCTTACTATCTTTCCGCGGGGACGCCGGGCGAGCTGATTCTGTACTACCTCGATTATCATCGGCCGGCGCGGTATGACTTTCCGCTGCCGGCGACGGCGAATTTTTCTGCGACGCTGATTGATCCGTTTGCAATGACGGCGACGGTGGTCGCGGGCGAGTTTACGGGGAAGTCGCGGCTGAAGCTGACGAGCAGGCCGTTCCAGGCGGTGCTGTTCCAGAAGACGTCGGATGTGAAGGGCAAGCCGAAGTCGAATGATGAGCCGCAGGTTCCGACGAATGAGCCGGGTTGAGGAGTATGAACGAATCGCTCGGGCGGGGCGAGAGGACCCGGGACTAAAGCCCCAACTTTTTGCACGGCTTACCGCGGGCTAAAGCCCGCTGCTACTCCGGAAGGATGACGTGTTGAAGCGAGTTGACAGACAAGCTCTTTGGCTCTGGACAGTGTTGCTGGTTGTTTGTGGTGGCATGGCGACGAGCGCGTTGGCGGCGCCGCATGTTCGGGTGTCGGCGAATGCTACACCGCGCGAGTTGTTCGCGGAGCAGCGGTTGCAGCAGGCGGTGAAAGGTCTGCCCGGGGATGAGCAGATTCTGGTGGCGACTCGGCTGGACCCGCTGCTGAAGGTGTATGACACGCAGATTCCTGATTTCTGGCCGGATGCGAAGGAAGCGTTTCTGCTGCGGCGGATCGGCAACACGATTATCGTGACGGGGTACGATACGTCGGGTGTGTTGTATGGCGCGATGGAACTGGCGGATCGCATTCGCGCGGCGCATGCCTTGCCGGCGACGCTGGATTATGAGGACCATCCGCAGCTGAAGATTCGCGGGGCGGCGCTTGGTCTGCAGAAGCCGGAGATTACGTACGACGGCGCGGAGTACGACTACCGCTATATGCCGGATGAGTTTCCGTGGTTCTACGACAAGGCGGCGTGGACGAAGTATCTCGACACGCTGGTTTCGGAGCGGTACAACGGTCTGTTTTTGTGGAGCGGCCATCCTTTTACCTCGCTGCTGAAGCTGCCGAAGTATCCGGAGGCGCAGGAGGTACCGACGGAGCAGTTGGAGAAGAACATGGAGATGTTCCGCTGGCTGACGGCGGAGGCGGACAAGCGCGGCATCTGGGTTCTGCAGGGGTTCTACAACATTCATCTGTCGCACACGTTTGCGAAGGCGCATGGTGTGCCGATGCATCTCTCCGCTCCGACGAACCTTTCGGCCGAGTACACGCGCTATTGCGTGTCGGAGTTCATCCGCGAGTATCCGAACGTTGGGATATTCATGACACTGGGCGAGGCGATGGGACCGCACTACGGGCTGGAGTGGATGGTGAAGGCGATCATCCCGGGCGTGAAGGACGGGCTTGCGGAGCAGGCGAAAGTTGTCGGACATCCAGTGCAGGAGCCGCCGATCGTGGTGCGCGCGCATGCAACGGATATCTTCGATGTGCTGCCCGCGACGAAGCTGCTGTATGGCAACATCGACACGATGTTCAAGTGGAATGGTGAGTCGTTGACGTGGACGAATGTGCGCGGGCCGGTGAAGGACGAGTTCCAGAAACTGGTCGCCGCAGCGAACATTGAGATCGCCAACGTTCACTTGCTTTCGAACCTGGAGCCGTTCCGTTGGGGCGATCCTGACTTCGTGCGCCAGACGCTATCGAATTTTGTGCGCATCGGGATTGGCGGATTGCATTTGTATCCGTTGCGGTATTGGGACTGGCCGTATACGGCGGACAATACGACGCCGCGGCTGATGCAGATGGATCGCGACTGGATCTGGTACCAGGCATGGGCGCGCTATGCGTGGAATCCGGAGCGCGATGCGGCGAAGGAGCACGCGTATTGGGTGAACCAGTTTGCGGAGCGGTTCGGGACGGAGGATGCGGGACAACATCTACTGGCTGCGTATGAGCTGTCGGGCATCTGCGCGCCGAAGCTCTTGCCGCGGGTCGGCATTACGGAGGGCAATCGCGAGGTGCTGTCGCTGGGCATGACGATGCCACAACTAATCGATGCGGCGCGTTTCAGTCCGGCTCAGACGCTTTGGACCGGAGATGCTCCGGATGGCGAACGTTTGGATGAGTATGTTGCAAATGAGATGAATCACAAACCGCATCACGGCGAGACGCCGCTGGGCGTGGCCGCGGAGGTTGCGGCGAGTTCGGCGAAGGCGGTGACGGAGGCCGAAGCCGCTGCGCCGGGGATCAACGCGGGTGCGCGGCCGGAGTATGAGCGCATCGTGAATGATATGCGTGCGATTGCGGCGCTGATGGCGTACTACACCCACAAGACGCAGGCTGCGGCGCTGGTGATGCGGTTCGGATACGACCATGATCCGGCGGAGTTGCAGAAGGCGGAGCCGCTGCTGGCGGCGAGTGTCGAGGACTTTGCGCGGCTGACGGAGTTGACTGAGAAGGCTTATCGCAATGCGGCTGGGATGCAGACGTCGCAGCGGCAGATTCCGGTGCGGGGCGGGCCGGCGACGAATCACTGGCGTGATTTGCTGCCGGTGTATCGTGCGGAACTGGCGACATTTCAGAAGCGGCTTGCGACGCTGGGGTCGGCAAAGCCGGCTGAAGTTGCACCGACGCGGTTGTCGGAGGTGAAGTTCACGCTTGCACCTGGCGCGGGCGAAACGTTTGAGGTGCGGGCGGGGGAGAAGCTCTATAGCGACACATCTACCGAGATCACAAGCGTTGCACCGGAGATCGACGGGATGACCGGCATCCGTGTGTCCACCAAACAGGAGAAGCTGGTGGAGTTCACGCTGGAGAAGCCGGCGCAGATTCTTGTGGGGTTCTTCAAATCGTCGTCGAACAAAGCGATGAATGTTTCGCCGGCGACGGAGCAGTGGAATATTCTGCTGCCGAATGCGATCACGATGGTGAAGGGGCTGCCGGTGACGGTGTGGACGAAGCCGCTTCCGGCGGGGCGGAACGATCTCGACCTGGGCAAGGGCGCTTACGTGGTCGTCGGGTTTATTCCTGAGGATGCGAAGGTGACGCCGCATGTGAACTTTGCGACAACTGGGACGAATGGCGCGCCGCCGAATCTGGATTGGCTGTTCGAAGATTAGCAATGACCAATTGTGAGCCGCAGATTCCGCATCTAGAAGCGAGTCAGGTTCATCAGACCTTGTATGCCTCAACTCGATCAGTTAACGGATGCGCCTGCGGTCTCACGTTCGACTATCTTCAATTCCGAAGTGCTTGATAACCCGATCTGGAACGCGCTGAATACGGAACATAGCGCATTGGCTCTTGGTGGCGGGCTGGCCAGACGCTATCCCGCGGAGATTGGGCCTTTGAGTGGCCTGGTTGGGCAGACCGATGCGGCGTATGAGGAGTTGCGCGAGCAGGCAGGTCCGGAAGGAGTGGTGGCGCAGTTCCTAGAGTCGCCGTGGGAGCCGCGGCCGGGTTGGGAGCTGGTGCGCGATGGGTTGATGAGCCAGATGATCTGGTCGGGAGGAGCTCGACCCAACTCTTTCTTGCCGGCAAATGCCACGCTGCGCTTACTGGCTGCTGCGGACGCACCCGCGATGCTGGAGTTAGCCAAATTGACAGAGCCCGGACCGTTTGGGAGACGGACGCATGAGTTGGGCACCTTCTTCGGCATCTTCGAAGCAGACCGGTTGGTGGCGATGGCTGGTCAGAGGATTCATCTTCCCGGGTTCACGGAGGTCAGTGCCGTGTGCACGCATCCGGATGCGCGTGGGCGTGGCTATGCGCGCGCCGTGATGTTGGAGGTGATCGCCGAGATTGCGCGCCGGGGTGAGACGGCGTTTCTGCATGTGTTTGCCGCGAATGAGGCGGCGATCCGCGTTTACGAAGGGCTGGGTTTCGAGCGGCGGCGCGGCCTCTATTTGGCGGTGCTGAAGGCGGTTTGAGTCGTCAGCTGTGAGCTTTGAGGCACGAGCTGTGATCGGTCAGTGACTAGGGAGTTGATGCGGGCGTGGGTGGGTCGTGGCGGGCGAGTAGGCGGGTGGCTTCGGCTTCGGTGACGCGGAAGAAGCTGCCGTGTTTGGCGTATTCGGGGAAGTGCATCTTGTCGTTGACGCTGGTCCAGTGGATCCAGTCGGAGGTTTCGACGCCTTCGTAGCGGGCGCGCGGTGCGCGGTAGTGATCGTAATAGACGATCCACTTTCCGTCTGCCTGGATGACGGAGGGGCCTTCGGACCAACTCTCGGTGATGGGGCCGGAGAGCGGTCCCCACGGGCCTTCGACGGTTGGGCCGGATGCCCAGCGGACCTGGTAGCGGAGGGGGTCGGGGGTTTGATCTTTGAGGACGAAGGCGACGTCGTCCTTGCCGTCGAGCTGGCGGTGGAACATAGTGGCGTCGATAACGACGAAGCCTGGGTCGAAGAAGATTGCGGGTTGGGAGAAGGTCACGAAGTCCTTGGTGCGCGAGGCCCAGATGCGGTTGCCGTTCGTCGTGCCGTCGACAGCGGAGGACCAGATGAGCAGCCACTCGTTCGCTTTGTCGTCCCAGTAGGTTTCGGGTGCCCAGACATTGCGGACGCTGGGGAAGTCTTTCATGATGGGGACTTCGGTCTGGTGCGACCAGGTCATCAGGTCGGTGGAGGAGGCGGTGCCGAGAGCGCTTCCGCGCCAGGCCCAGGTCCATACCGCTCGGAAGCCGTCGTTGGTGGGGGTGCGGGTGATGTAGATGTCGCGCATGATTTCGCCGGGGGTGTCGGGTTTGAGCCAGGGCTGGCCGTCGTTGAGTGGGGTGAAGGTGTAGCCGTCGCGGCTGAGGGCGAAGTAGATGCCCTGGTTGCCGGGCTCTTTGAAGTAGGCGAAGATCCAGGCTGCGCCTGGAGTTGCTAGTTGCTGGTTGTTGGTTGTTGGTTGGGCACGGACTGGAAGGGTGAGGGAGGCGGCGAGGGCGATGGTCGTGATGAGTCGAGATGGCTTCATGGCGTCCTGAGGATTGGTCTGTGCAATCCCACCTCAGCGCAATAAGGCTGCGCTGAGATGGGGCACCCGAAGTGGTGGCTATTCGGCGTCGGGGGCGATGGACTTTTCGGGTTTGCGGGCGGGTGGGTCGGGGACGTCGGAGGAGAGCAGTGTTTTGCCGCGCCATTTGGAGGTTGCGATTCGCTTGCCGGTGGCGTCGAAGTTGTCCCAGGTCCAGGTGTTGTCGGTGGCATAGTGCTTCTCCCAGATGGGGGTGCCGTCTTCGCTGAGGTAGCGTTCGTCGCCGGTTTTGTGGCCGCCTTTGAAGGTGACAGTCCACATGGGTTTGCCGTCGGCGTAGGAGAACGTCTCGGGGCCGTCGAGGAGAACGCGGCCGTCGGCGGTGCGGCCAGCGCCCCAGGTGGCTGTGACTTTGTCGCTGTTGGGAGCGTGTTCGGCGAAGTGCTGCGCGGCTTGGGTCGAGTCGGAGGCTGCAATGTCGGCGCCGGCGTTCTTGTCGAGCACCCAGGCTTCGTTAAGTTCGATCTCGTAGTTGGGTTTGTTCTTCGAGGTCACGATATGGATGGCGCCGCTCGCGTCCTGGGTGGAGGTGGTGTAGCCCACGGTGAGTACGTCGGCGGGCAGGCGCTTGATGGTCCAGTGGACGCCGTCGTCGTCGGAGAGGGCTGCGTAGGCGCCATCCTTGTGGATGTGCTTCTCGTGTTTGGGATTGAAGTCGCCGGTGAAGAAGAGGCGGCCGCTGGTGAGGCGGATGATGCTGGGGCGTTCACCGGAGAGGAGTTCATCGAAGGGAGTCTCGGATTTCTTCCAGGTCTGACCGCCGTCATTGGAGCGCGCCATGGGCATGTGACCGTTGATCTCGGAGTTCTTGCCGCCGTAGCCGAGGAGGTCGCCGTTCTTGGCGAAGACGATGGTGGTGTGGCGGCCGGCAGTGCGGCCTCCGGTGTCGTACCAGGTCTTACCTTCGTCTTTGGTGGCCCAGACGGCACTGATGGAGCCGTTGCCGTCGTCGTCGCGGCCGGTGGAATCGGTGGGGATGTAGATGGTGCCATCTTTGCCGCGAACGATGCTGTTGATGGGTTGCGAGACGTAGCGGCCGATGGGCTTGGGGAAGTAGGGGAAGGCGACCTGTGACCAGTGCGCTCCATTATCGGTGGAGGTCATGTAGGCGAAGGGTGGGGCGCCGATGAGGCGTGCGAATCCGAAGAACATCCAGATCTTGCCGGGATGCGCCTTGTCGTTCCAGAAGACGGGAGCGGCGAGCCCGGCGTCGGCGAACATGGGGAAGACTTCGGGCGTGTCCCAGTCTTCGGAGCCGGCGCGACGGCGCATGATGAGGATGGTCTGGTCGGGGTCGTCCTCGTTGATGGGCGCGTTGTAGTATGCGGCGAGGTAGTCGCCGTTGGGAAGCTGCTG
>WNGR01002478.1_pt1 | contig 26099 bp, 23 predicted proteins | sample 5407581 | NCBI WGS metagenome assembly WNGR01 (sample SAMN13153383, study PRJNA577476) | soil metagenome | isolation source: 80 cm soil or saprolite under Garry oak tree replicate 2 | place: USA:California | collected 2016-06-15
CCGAATATGGGACCTGCGCTCGCTGAAGGCACAGTATACTATCCCTGCCCACCTTAGCAACGTGTCCGACGTGCGCTTCTTCCGCTCTGATGGCACTATTCCTGCGCATATCGCGCGGCAGCAGCCCAACGGTCCTGCCGATGCAGATGGTATGGACGAAGACTCCGAGCAACCCAACGGCGACGAAGGACAAGAGGACTCGGTGCCCCAGCCCATGACTGCCGAGCAGAAGGAGGAGGCGCTCGCACAGGAATGGCGATACCGCCCAGGGTTGTACTTGGCCAGCGCAGGTTATGATGGTCTGGTCAAATTATGGAGTGCGGACGATTGGCAGCTGCTCACGACCTTGCAAACCGATGGAAGCAAGGTCATGTCGGTTGATCTGTCCACAGATTCGAGGCTGCTGGTGTCGGGCACGTACAATAGGAACTTCCAGCTGTTCGCGAGTGAGAGCGGAATGTGACTAACTCGGACTACGTGTCACTGTTGACGATAGCGTGTTAAGGTTATAACATGAGACAACAGATGCACCAAGCTATGAAATACAGTGTGTGTTCCTGACAACGAATACCATCTACTATGTTTCATTCCGAGGCAAGACATCACTAAATGACACCGTCCCGAACCTGGAATTGGGTAAGCGACATTTAGACATGGCGCGCGGCGCGGAGACGGACTCGACTAACCTTCTGCATGAAACCGGAGACCCGCCCGATATCAACGACCTGTGTTTCGCTTTCCACAGCAACCACCAAGTCATCGAGCATCTGACCAAATGTCAGCGATGCACAGCAACGACGTTTTGAGGAGACATACCCCTTCGACTTTATCTACGGGTGCGCCCGCGCAAAGAGCGACGATCTTCTTGCATTGGAACTCACGCTCAGCGCTCGCGCCGCGCAAACTCTCCAGCCGCTGGTGTATGAGGGCCTCCATTCGTACATGCCACATCTTCAGTCGCCTGAGCCGAAGTAAACTGGCGACCGAGTCGCCCGCCGGGATCGCCGGCTCTGCATCGAAGTTGAAGGACACGTCCACGAGCGCGCCGAGGCCCGCCATGGTCGAGTTCTGCCCACGCCAGCGGAACGCAGGGCCCGCGCTCTCGAACGCGTCGCCCCCGTCGAGATCGGTACGCCCCGTCCAGTCGAACTTTTCCTCGTCTGCCAGTGCGCGTTCGACGTTGCGGACTCGCTGCGTCACCTGATCGAGCTCGCTGCAGCGCCCCTGCCACACTTGGATTTGTTTGCGCTGCTCGGAGAGTTCGCGCGTGGCCGCGCGCAGATGTGCCTGCGTGACGTCCAGGCTGTCTTGCTTTGTTTTGATCTCGGAAGCAAAGTCGGCACTGAGACCTTGAATCATGGCCGTCATATCTGTGACGACATGAGTCCAAGGATCGGGGCTGGGAAAGAAGGCGCACCTGTTATCACATCTTGGCTCTTCTGCACCGGCGCCGAGGGACCGGACCGTAAAGACGCGATGAGGTCCTCGACGCGAGGGCCGCCGCCAAGCTCCTGTTCACGAGTGATGGATTAGCTAAGCCCTTACTGTCTGCTGTCTTCAACCCACTTCATTCTCGACGCCGAAGTCACCTGGGCGTAACCCGAGCTTGTTTGGCAGTATGCGATTGGCACCTACATCCAGGAACGACCGCACGAGACCACGATTGCCTACGCGTGCTGCGATATTGAGTGCGGTATCTCCGTGTTCGTCTTGCAGATCCACGACTGAGCGGAAATCGCCGTCCTGCTTTTGAGCGATCCAGAGAAAAATCTGCTCTAGGTAATAAGATGCAATAATGGCGCGGTTGCGTACGCCGGCGAGCGCGACGACATGGTGTAACACGGATTTGCGTGCAGTATCGAGCGTCCGGATTGATGGGTGTAGCAAGGAAACTAGCGTCCCGAATGACTGTTGGTCGAAGTTGTTTGACAACAAGCAGGCACGAACCAGCGGCGTCTCGCCGTTGTAATTTCCTCGGTGAATGTCTGCGCCACTTGCAACGAGCGCCTCTGCAACTCTGAGTCGGCCCAGTGATGCGGATATGTGTAACGCGGTGTGGCCAAGCTCATCGAGAATGCAATCCACGTTAGGACCCATGGCAGCATTTTCAGGTGGGATATCGCGGAGGAGATCAAGGACTACATTTGGGTCATCATGCTGAAGAATAGCGGTGATGATGGCAGCGCGTCGGTGATCTTTCAATGGCGCGGTGGGATCCATATTGCGAGGCATGGCAGGTTTGGATGCGAAGCGTGTTTTGTGGTCTTCTGTCTCAGCCGTTCCATTTGCGTATGGACCAATTGCGGAGATTGTCAGTCCGTCGTCGAAGCTGATGGTTCCATTGATAGGTTGGGGAGTGGCTGTTCCGTCACGGGACCTGGGATGGGAGGAGGGCAGTTGGGGCAACGGAGGCTGCAGTTGTGTGTGGTTGGCCGTTAGGTGCGTTTCACCAACAAGAGGCGGCTCAGTACGGGCACGCTTCAAGGGTGACGGGTTATCGTCGGTGGTGGCCTGTGGGGCCGGCGCAGCAGAAGACGGTCTGGCGAGATCTGCTGCACCAATACCAGACAAGGAAATTGAGGATTGCATTGGTTGGGACACAAAACCTTGGGCAGTCATGAGCGACTGGATTGTATCGGGGGGGCCAGAAGAACCCGAATCCATGTCGGATCGCGTCCTTTTGAGTGGTTGGATTGGAGGAGGTGTGGGAGAAACTCCCTGAACAACAGGCGGAGAACCAGGATAAACAATTCCAGGTGGGGGAGGATATACAATCCCCTGATGTTGTGATGTCGAAGGGGTGAAAAGGCCTTGTGCACGTCCTTGGTTTAAAAGGCGCAAAGCAGACCCAGGCATAATAGGCGCAGAGGGAAGAGTAGAAGGTAAATAATTCCCTGATGCACCTAAAGCACATATGGAAGCAAGTCCGAGAAACAATCGTCAGGCTTACCACTGCCTGACTGCATTGCAGTCGGGAGAGAGCTGAGTGAGCTTGAACTTGGTATGAAATCAAATAATGGGGCAAGAAGATTGGCGACACCATATTGGAGAGCAATATCTCGCCCTCTCTCAAGCGGTATCCTTTAAGCAGAGATGGTTCAGGTTAGATACCGCGACTGAGCAAGTGGAAACACCGTCAAATGTCTGACGAACCATGTGCCCTGATACTTTCCGTAACCGCCTTGGACAATTTCATGCTTACCGGGAAGTATTTCCTTCTCGAGGATTTTAGTCCTCCTCCCTTTGTCCACGCCGGCAACCTTTAAAATCTGAGTGGCATTGACGTAGGAGTCGGCGCGACGGCGCATAACCGCGATACCCCGAACCATGCATTCATACACCTGACAAACGCGTGACGCGACGTGGAAAGAAAGAAAGGGACGCAGAGGCACACCTGAACTGAAGAGTACACGGCATTGTAGATCTTGACTGGCTGAGGCTGTTGCACAGTGTGCTGGGCCTGCATCTGCCTGTTTGTAGGAAAGGACGGCGTTGACGAGAGCTCTGATATGATGCGACCTGATGCAACCCTGTATGGACGCGACGCGTGCTTGCGGAGTTTCAAGACACGCGCCTTCGCCTCGCCTCACCTCACGAAATACACTCTGCAAACGCATATATTCCGCTGTCTAATAGCGATGTCTAACGCATCAGACTCACTACAGTTCTTGTTGCAAGAGGACATGGACTCTACACCTGTCTTTCCCGTTATTCACATGATTAGGACCGTATGTCCGTCGTACTTCTCACGCTCCACCATTTCACTGAGACAGTATGGGCTTCCCTCCCCAGGATGTCACAGTGCGTGTGGTCAATAATATGTGCGGTTCCCGCATGCCTTTTTACTGATCAGACATGCCGTTGGCCGTTATTAGCATTTCATAGGTATGTCAAATCGTGCCTACGTTTAGTCGTGGCTAACTGCAGCAGACACTCCATTAACCTACGAGGCGGTCCGTCGTCCCTCCAGCACGCGGAGCGCCCTGAATATCTGATACCTGTTTCAGTTGTCGGCGCCTGACCTAACATACACGCTCGTTCGCCCATTGGCTGAGAAATACCGAGATCTTCAGCACCAGGGTAACAAGTCCGTTGTATTCTGCCTTCTCCTGAACCGCGTGCATTTCTTCCGTGATGACAACCTTGCGACGACCGCTCTCTCCCGGACTCGGGCTTATCTATGCGAAATATTGGCTATCAGATGTCTACGCGAGTATGGGGACAACCTCCTTGACTTAGCTGTTGTTGCTGTTACTACCTGGCCCGTCTATTCTGGCGCCGATCCGGTGGTACTGAATTTAGCTCAGCAAGAGAACGATGATCTAGAGGATAGAGTGGGCAATGCTATTGAAATGGCAATCATCAGCAAGGCCAAGCGTTTCATTAAAAGTACACCATGTCAAAAGGTCATCAACTCTATCTGGAGGTAAATTCAAACTCTCCCTAGCACACTCCTTTCATAAAGAGTGTTTTTCCTCAGCGGCAAATGCGTCTATCAAGCAGATAGTAGCCATTCGATCCTTTCCGACGTATGTCGTTTATCATTAAAAAACCATTCTCCTCGAACCTGTCCCGTGTTACTTTTCCTTAGACATATAAACGGGCACCTATCCATTTCTATAATCCACACACTGCCCCATTACTTGATCACTATCGGTCTGTGTTTGCCTTGCCAAATGGCAGTTTGTTATGCTGATAGATGTCACAGCCTCAAAGTGCCTGCAATCCGCTCCGTTCTAGAGTACTTCAAGTGCGCGATTCACTGTTAGCTTACCGATCAAAGTCATGAGGTCGAAAATTGCAGCTTCCTGATTCTATTTCTACTTTTCATAATCGCGGTCGAGCTGAACGAGGTTGATCGCTTGAACGCATGGGAGGTCGCATTCATGATATATTCGCTAGGCTTCTCGTTGGAGAAAGCAGCCGCGATGCAAGAGCATGGGGTTAGAGGTAATGTTCTCCGAGTTTCCAACCACGCACCACCGGCTCAAGGCGTCGATAGTTTTCTTCACAGGTACCTGGGTACGTGGTGAATCTCTGCAATGTTCACGGCGTTTATAAGGCGTATAGAACGGATTTGATCTAGCATTCAGTACGCTATCAAAGATAAGGAATTCTTGGCCCCATCTTAATCTACTGCGCTACAGTACCCGTATTTTGCACTTATGCGGTCCTCCGTATCTATGGGATATACCACCCAAGTACGCTTCACTTTCCCTGATAACAGTACGCAGGATGATCAACGTATATGTTAGCTGGCTCTTGGGCAAGAACCGTTGGCATTGACTGCCTCGCGCTTATCGCGTGCCTCCTCTTCCCTCGGTAAGTCTCGTGCACACGTGCGCTCGAGCGTTTGTTGGACAGGCGATCCATCACTCTCTAGCTTGGCCTTCGTAACACTGAAGAACAACTTGATGGTATTATCCCTGAGAGCCATGATCAGTCAATTTGTGTTCTTGATGCTCATCGCTGTATTCTGCTTTGCTGGCTTCCTGTACGCACTCTGGACGTAAGCTAACACCATTTTAACCTGGAGTCGTGAAGTCTGATTATTGTCCAGATTAAGCAAAGCGAGAGCTGGGTGCGAGTACGTTGTTACACTGTCGCCACTCCGCTAAACCGAGGCTTTCCAATAGGTATTCTATAGGGTAATACTTGTTCATCATCTCCAGTTGTGTTGACTAACATTTGCTCACGGTCGGTTCCAGTCAAATCTCGTGGTGGATGGTCGACATATGGTTCGGCCTTGATGCAGCTGGTTTCGAAAAAGCTCGTGAGTAGGCACCCGAGACATATGCCGCCATCTCTCACGCCTTGGCAGCCGAATTCGACAAGGTGTTTGGCCCAATTTTGATGGTGACCTACGCCTGCCTGAGCAATACCTTACTTCTCACGGGTATGTTGCTATTACGCGACAAAACAGAGCTTGCTAACGCGCAGGCTTGATCGGTAGTCTTGGTCTCAGTACGCCCACCCGCCTAGAACTTGAGAACCCTATCTGACTAAATAATGGTAGATCCTTTCTCATACGTTCTCCACGATATCAGTTGAAGGGTCGGTTCTAACGCTCACACGGCGCTATGTGATCTTACCATCTCCTCATTTGGCAGCGTTAAGGCAGACTCTTTGTTTTCATACCAGCCTCCGATCAACCTCTTTGCTCTCTGGATCCTCCTTCCTGCAAGTTACACACTAACGCCGCGCTGGTTCCATAAAGTCTGTCCTCTGCTTTTTCATTGATGTATGCCACAAACTTAAATTAACCAATATCAGGTCAACGTGTTCTTAATCAGGTTTTTGTCGTCGAACCTGACAGGACTAGGCTTCCGGGCTGACAGGTCTCCTCAGATTAACGAACTTCCCGATATTGCTTACGATCGCGTTCTATGAGCGCCAAGCAAAGAAGACAGGGTCTATAGGTGTTGGAGAGACGCTCGCTGCAACGACGGAACGCCTTATAGAAACACTACCAAGGAATATGAGGCGATGGAGTAGGTTGTTTTGCACATCCAATGTACTGTGGCCGACGAGGACATATTACAGCGTTGCTCGAAACCCTTCTCCCCGGTGGAGGATCAGATATCGATGCGGTTGGTGTGCTTGCTGATCCGCTGGAACCATAACATTGAAATTTGGTTTTCTTAGATATTCGAACTCGAGGAACAGCTCGACAGTGCATTGGATACACATGACTCTGGCGCACCACCACCGATAGGACGTCAACGAACTGGGTCTCTCAGGCAGACTCGAGGATCGGTCGGGAGCAAGCGAATGCCATCGATATCGTCTATAAAGCCAGACGGTTCTCCTGGACGTCAAGCGCGACATCGCGTTGCTTCGGTCTTGAACAGGCCAGTGGATTCTATGGCGCAGGCAAGCCCGCTAGCGCAGTTGTTCCAGCCACTGATCGTGGACGAGGTAATCCCGGAGGATGCATATCCGCGGGACGGGGTGAGCTATGGGCCTGTGACTCGGCGGCGGCTGTCGTCGGCGATAATGCTACAGAAGACCACTGCGGCGAACAGAGAAAACGAGAACGAGATCGTGTCAAGTCCAGGCGAGCGGTCGGGGTTATTATGGGAGCCGGAAACAGTTGAAGAGACGCAGGAGAAGGATTCGACGTTGGGAAGCTTGGAGTGGGCAAGACGATTGGATTCGATCGAGAAGAGGCAGAAACGGATGGAAGAGCTTCTGAGCGATATTTTAGCAGCGGTTGGAAGGAGTGACGGACGAGGGTGACGAGTTTGTGATGGTGTGACAGTAACGGTCGATTTGTTTTTGACCAACAAAGGAAGCGCTCGGGTGCGAAGAGAGACGACCGACCGACCGGATTCCGCCAAGCTCGACTGAGCAGCTGAGTAGCTCGTCGCGTCGACCTTAGTATCTTCCCTCATGGGCTACTCACAAGATCAGCCCGCCGTCCCTTCGCTATCTACTAATCCGTTGCCCATCCCGCTCTCTCCAAATCCTCACGACTCCCCTCTTCAATCTCCTCACAGACTCTCCCCAGCTCATGAAGGGCCCTCCTCTCTCCCGACTCCGTCCTTCCTCAACGGCCCAGACAGACCTTTTCTACCCACCCGCGCGTCCACTCTTGGGACGGCTAACGAGCTTGATCACATTAAGTCCCAGTCCGACCCCTCCTTGCCAAAACACTCTCGAAGCGAGGACTTAAACCATTCCTCTACCTTCGCCTCTCCTTCCCCGGCCTTCCTCTCTTCCAGTCGCCCAAGCACCCCAGGTAGCGGCTCCCACGACCGTAATCAAGCCTCCTCGTCTGAATACTCGGGTAAATCTGCTAGGACACTGAGCGGAGCATCTGTGTCCTCACAACCTCCTTCGAATCTTGCAGATAACCGTCTGGCTCCTTCCGTCCTCTCTTCCAGTAGCGCTACCTTGGTCTCGTGAGTGACAGTTTTCCTTTATCCCAGGCTTTCTCCCCCCACCCCAAACATCTTTCTCTCTGCTCGTTGCCGTTTTCTGACAGAAGCGATCCTTGCCACCTCCTCAGATTATGCTCCTCTTGTGGACTCCCCATGCATGGCGCGTTCGTTCGAGCCCTTGGAACAGTCTTCCATCTCCAGTGTTTCAAGTGTATAGTAAGAGTCTTCACGTTCTCTACCTTGAGTTCTCAGTCACCTCTTTGTAGGATTGCGGCGACGTTGTCGCTTCCAAATTTTTTCCCATCGATGGTACCGATGGCAAGCAGCAACCGCTATGCGAAAGGGACTATTTCCGGCGACTCAATCTTATTTGCGCGAAATGCGGTATGGCATTAAGAGGGAGCTACATCACGGCGTGTAGTACGTCGCATACTTGATTCGTGACACTCCAGATCCATCTCACTCCCCGGCAGACAGAAAGTTCCACGTCGAGCATTTCACATGCTCTATATGTCCAACCCTTTTTGGACCACAAGACTCATATTATGAGCACGACAATGACGTATACTGTCATTACCATTACTCTACGCGCTTTGCCACCAAGTGCTCAGGTTGCAATACTGCCATTCTCAAGCAGTTTGTGGAGATCAATAGAAACATGCGTGATGAGTGCTGGCATCCAGAGTGTTACATGATCAACAAGGTCTGTAGTTACCCTCGGCCACGGCACACTTCCCGTTGCTAATGATGATCGGTTCCTATCTGAAGTTCTGGAACGTCAAAGTCGTTTCCCGCCGACCGACAAGCCTCACAGAGACGCCTCCTGACATAACCGAAATTCCCTACACGGAAGAAGAGCGGAGGGAGACACATACGTCAATGAAGGAAAAGCAAATCAGGATGGAACAACAGGTTTATCGCATCTGGACGTAAGTTTTCTCAGCGGAGTTTTTACTTGCCTTCTCAACGAGAATTCTAACGCTCGTGCCAGTGTGCTCTCAGCATTCGAAGAGTCAAGTGCAGCGTGCATTTCGGACATGCTACGACACGTGAGCAGCGGACAATACCTGGAAGCCATCCGAATGGCAGAGAAATTTATCCTCCACGTGGAAGTGCTTTTCGCAACAATTGATGACCTTGAGTGGCAATTTACTCAGCTGAGCATGAAAGGTATGTTGCGAAGCGCCCCTGACGACCAAATTCTCATTCGGCGTCCCAGGCATGTCACATGTCAGGGAGGCACGAATGCTCTGCCGAAAAACGGTAGATTTGTTCACACTCTTGTCGCACACTCAAGAGACAGGCACACGCCGGATGGGCATGACCCAAGAACTATTGGCCCTGGTCACGGGACTCGCCCACTATCTTAAGATCCTCATCCGCATTGCGCTCACGGGCGCACTCAAGCTAGAACGCGAGCATGGTGTGCGCGAAGCAATGCAGTCCTTCCTCGACAAACTCCACTTGCTCGCCGTTCAAGGCGGTAATCCTTCTGCGCGCCGGATGATGAAAGGTGCCAAAGGCGAGGTCTTTCCTTCCCAGCGTTCCGGTTCAGGCAATGCAGGCACCCATGGGGTGACGTATGGCTTCCGTAGCCTCGCCCCAGAAAATGCTGGGGAATCCCCATTCCTTGGCGCTCCACGCGACCCTGCGCTGAGTGGCGTGCCAGTTGTGAATCCCCCCAGTGACCTGTGTGTCAAGTGCAGCCTCACCGTCGAGGAGGACTGTGTGCGCCTCGGCACGTACCAACGCTGGCATTCGCACTGTGTGCAGTGCAGTATGTGCGGGAAAGTTGCAGCACCACCAGCGCCTGCGACTGCGGACGACAAAGCCAAGGAGAAAGAGAAGGAAAAAGCTGAGGATGGAGGGGCCACCCCAAGGATCACGACCGCACGCAGGCCTCCAGCTAACGTGGACCTCTTCGCTTACCAACTGGACAGCGTGGTCGATACGCAGTCTTTCGGTGCTGTGCCAACCACTATCTATTGTACAGACCATGCGCGTCAGGGCTGTCGTGGAGGTTTTCAGGCTGTGTCGCGCCTCGAGCAATATGCGTTTTTGTTGAACGTAGCCCTGAGGAGGCTGTATCTACTCCTCAAGAAGCGCAAAGTTATTCCACTCACACCTAGTATGTGCTTTTTTCTCTCCGTCACAACGTGCGATACTCACCTCCCCTATTCCACACCCGCAGCAACGGCCACGTCTCCCGGCGAGGCCGAGCATGATCCGTACCGTAATTCTCAAGACATAATGCGGATGAAGAGCGTTCATCTTGACAGGAAGCTTTCCGCAACGGCTCATGTACCCAAACGCTCCACCATCGTCGAGAGCCCCAGCGGCAAGGTTGCACATCCGAGCGACGTGTTTACGTCATCAGGACAGGGCAACGGGCGCACGCAGTCACACTCGCAGTCACAGCAGACCGATTCAACCCTCGCTGCTCAAGGGCAGCGTCCTACTAATCAGCAGAGCGTTCCGGGCGCTGGCGCTGGCGCAAGCTCTGTACGCACGCAGAGGCCTACTCAAGCACCGGGCCAACAGCAGCAGTCGCCACAACCACAGCAACAAGCACCACAAATCCGCCCTCCCCGCCCTCCCCTAAACCCTACCGCCCTGGCTCCGGATTCCCGACCCGACTACTTGCGCAAAAATACAGATGTCAAGATTGTCGATGAGCCTACGCCATCTTCACCTTCTAGTGCTGTACCGTCAGACGGTGGTCCGTTCGGCAATGTACCGCCACCTGGACCGCTCGAGGGGATCACACTCGCTGACATTCCGCAACTTGCTGAGGCTGCGCAAGCAATGGAGCAACGCCGCTCGCTACCGCGCCAGAGCTTGGTGCCTTACATCGCAGAGCTGACCCCACCTGAACTCGCGATCGTGCGACATGCCGCTGTAGTGGTATTGTACCGCTCGCCATTGCGTGATCAAGTGGATTTGGACGAAATTTTGGAGATGGTTGAGGTGAAGAAGCAGGGATTCTGGGGAAAACTGTTCAAAGGAAATGATAAGAAGAACATCAAAAAGAAAGGTACGTTGTTGCATCGTTAGGTTTTTCTCCTATCGGGATTCGGGCTGATGATGAACTGTGGCCAAAGGCCTCTTTGGGGTGCCATTGGAACTGCTTGTCGAACGTGAAGGTGCCGACTCATTACATGGCGCGTCGAGAGCCACTCTTAGAGTGCCAAGCTTTATTGACGATGTGATCTCGGCAATGCGACAGATGGGTGGGTGCCTCACACTGCTTGTTTATACTCACCCGCCGTGCTTATGTGCACGGCTTACATTGTAGATATGTCGGTCGAGGGTATCTTCAGGAAGACGGGCAACATTCGGCGGCGGAAGGAGCTCATCGTCGCACTCGACCGCGACTCGTCTTCTGTGGACTGGAGCACGGAGCACCCAGTTCAGATTGCCGCTTTGCTGAAGCAGTTCTTCCGTGACCTTCCTGATCCTCTCTTGACATTCAAGCTACATCGTCTGTTACTTGCGTCAGCTGGTGCGTTCGAAGGGGGCTCACTGTAGATTGCCTATCAGTGACCTTATGTCTGGCTTCAGGTCTGCAAAATGACGAGGACCGCAAGCGGTTACTACATGTGCTGACACTCATATTACCGAAGAGTCACCGAGACACACTGGAAGTCCTTCTCGTCTTCCTCAAATGGGTGGCGTCGTTCGCACACAGCCTCGACGATACTGGCAGCAAGATGGACCTTCCAAATCTCGCGACCGTTATTGGTCCAAGCATTCTCTTCTCGGCTGGGCGGGACCCTGCATTCGAATCGAGCTTTGGCGTTATCCGGGTGGTGACGGAGTTGTTGGAAAACCAGGACGAGTTTTTCACCGTTCCGGAGGATTTTTTGCCGCTTATTCACGATCAAGAATATTTTGCTCATAGCATGGAGCTGCCCGGCAAGGACTTCATGAAGAAGTGCGAGGTGTACATGCGTCAAAGATCTAGTGGCCGCGCCGCGGGATCGTTGATGTCACCCATTTCTGGCTCTTCGCCGTTTAGCTCTAACAATGCCAACCTAGCTCATCTAAACAGATCTGGGGATTTACTGGACTCACGGTGGGTCAGTATTGAAATTTCCGCCACATTACTGACGTCTATCTACGTATGCAGCGCAGGACCGTCATCATCCCGAAATGACAGGCCTGGGAATTTACCTGCCGCCCAGTCCGAGAACCATATCCGAAACGGGTTTCAATCACGGCAACAGTCCCCCCAACCTGGCGTGTCCCCCCACTCCGCCTCTTCGTATCCGCCCCCTGGCGGCTCGGCGTCAACGTCATTTTCCCAGAGCGCCATGATGATCCAGACGCCCCAGCCAAGGACGCCCCTGAACGACCAGCAGCAACAACAGCAGCAGCTGTCCGACGCGGAATGGGCGAACGCACAGCGTCCACCGCACCTCCCGACGTCGCGGCCCAGCTCGGCAACCCTCACGCGGCCCAGTGGGGAAACACCGCCGCCAGCGCCCAACTATTCGCCAAACGTGCATGGACCACCGACACCCGTACAGTTGCGGCAGCGGACGTAGTTGGTTCGTCTTTTTACTCGGGCCGAGCTATCTCAACGCGTGCGCGCGTAGAGGGAAAGGCTTATCTCTAGAGTCGTCATCGTTGCCACATTGCGTCTATCTTTTTTTCTTTCTGTTTTTACCTGAGCTCCTACGTCACTATATCTGTAACCCCACGTCCTTTTTCTTTTTTTTTTTGTCTTAACACCTGGCCTCGCCTCCCGCCACTCTTTGTTTATACACTTACGAAGATGGACAAAGAACTTTTTCCCCACCCTTCCCCGCTCGCTCTTTTTTTCCCTTCCTATCTTTTCTCTCTTCTCGGCAATTATTCATGATACCCTCGCCATACCCCGATTGTATCCCCCTGCACCCTCTCCGGCTGCCGTGTAGCCGCATGAAATAACAAAGTGATCACCCTGGCGCATGCCGAACGGCTACCGCGATGATATGCGTCAGGAGTTAGTATAGCAACAGCAATCGCGGCAGGAACATCCATTTCCGTACAACCCCAGCGTGTGAGACGAAGTACACAACACGATGGCGTCTATTTCATGTTTCTGATGCTTTTCCGTGTATTGATCTGTTATGAACGTTCGGCGAGAACTAGTTACTGTAGTCAACCTGAGGTTAACGCTACCATACCGCCGTTCTAAGTGCTCGAGAAGTATACACCCTTTATCGAGTGGCGGAAGAGAGACCGACTTCACACCCAACGAAACAGAGCTCAATAAGTACAGTTTGGGCATATTTTTGGTGCAATTTGGGACGTGACAGTAAAAGATCAATACAAATGCATGCAATTACTTGAGAGGAATACTTAAAAAGGAGGACATGTGAGCTCAAACGTTCATATGAATGAGACAAGAGAACGCACAAGCGAGAAGCTATATAAGGCCGGGAGTAAAGAATGGTGAATAGCGCTCATAAGGATGGACGCAATAGGTGACTTACAGTGAGTTGCACCAATCTAGTTTACGAATGTCAGTCGTTGAAAGACGAAGGGCTGAAAAGACGTACACCAGGACGACCGTGCTTAACAGGCTTGTAGGAAACAGAAAATTCTCCAAGGTAGTGGCCGACCATCTCTGGCTTGATTTCGACAGAGTTGAAGACCTGTGAAACCGCAGACACTGAGAATCAAACCCCAATCACTAGACAAAGAGCGAGGACACACCTTTCCGTTGTAGATTCCAACAACAGAACCAATCATCTCAGGAACAATGATCATGTCACGAAGATGGGTCTTCACAACAACAGGCTTCTCGTTCGGTGGCGCCTCCTTTTTCGCCTTACGCAGTTTTTTGATGAGTCCCATGGGGCGGCGTTTCAGGCCACGTTGGAACCGACGGCGTGCGCGAGCGTGGACGATCTAGAGAGAACACCAGGTCATCATCTGCCAGCCGGCCTTTTGCCAGCTATAAGCGTATACCTCAACGAACTATGAAATCAAGGCAATGAGTAGAAGTACGGCCATAAGTGATAGTCGATATACCTCCTCATTGCTGAGATCCAAGAGCTTGTCGAGCTCGATACCGCGGTATGAAAATGTGCGGAAGGTGCGCTTCTTTTTGAGATCGGCAGCGACTTGAGGGTCGGTGACGTTTGAATCTGCCTGTATTTACAGGTTTGTCGGGCGCATCGCGCTACGGTAATGATACGCACCATGGTGATTGCTGAATAGTCTGATCTCGCGTCGTATTGAGTGGTGAGTCGAGTTGAGTTCAGTCGGAGTCTCAATCACGATTCGGTGGCGTAAACTCTAAATCGGTACTGTACAGTAGACAAGACTAGGAAGTCCCAGAAAAGTGTAAGTTACCCGCATCATCACACACGACGGATAGAATCCACAGGTCCTCCCATTGCGGATTAAACGTGACGATTCACGCTTGAGCTTTTGAGCATTCATTCCTTCTGACTCTAGACATGATCTACCAGTGATTTGTGGCTACCCACCTCTCCACCTCTGACAAAACTAAAACCGCCCAAAAGTCTATACTTTATTCTCATGGGTCATCCAGCACGCGCTGATGTAGCATTGACAGATGCGCTACATCGCTGCGTACCTCCTCTTGAAAATTGCCGGAAACGAGTCACCAACAGCCGATGACATTACGAAGGTCATCACATCTGTCGGTATTGAAGTTGAAGAAGACCGTGTCAATTCACTACTTTCCGAGCTTGATGGTAAAGACGTCAATGCTGTGCGTTTCCCATCTCCCTCTGTCTCTGTTCCAAGCCAATGTACTTTCCTGTAGCTTATCGCTGAGGGTTCTAGCAAGTTAGCTTCTGTACGTGTTCACCTGTGGCTGTTGGTTCACTTGTGGGCAACCTAATCGATCTTGCTCTCGTACAGGTGCCATCTGGTGGGGCTGTTGCTGCGGCGCCAACCTCTGGCGGCGGGGCTGCTCCCGCTGCCGCGGAGGCCAAAGAGGAAGAGAAGAAGGAAGAGAAGGTCCGCATGCTCATCTCCGCCCATGGTTCTCCAACTGATCCCTTTTTCTCATGCAGGAAGAGTCCGACGAGGATATGGGCTTCGGTTTGTTCGATTAGGTTACAGTTGTACCGATGTAATATCCCCAGTGCCTGCGCCTCGTTTTTCCAATGCACGTTGGTCAGCACTTTGACGAGTTGAAATAACTTTCTGTCGAATTCTTGCTGCGGAATACAAGCGCCGGGTAATGAAAGCCTATTCGGCATTCGGGCCCATCATTCATCGTGTGTACTGTAACTTGGCTCTCGTGCAGGCTTGGCTTTGGCCTTGAAGCTTGAAGCTTGACGCCGTAAGTCAGTGGAACGTCGTGCTCGGGACGGCCGCCGCGAGCTTTTTTTTATTTGGGTATGAACCGTGTTTATCACGTGCCGGTTCGAAGGGTCGCCTCGTGCACATGATGACGTTTGTCCGCAAACCTTACAGACGTTCCTCTTTCTCAATTCGTGCAGGGGCGTAAACAAACCTGTTTAATTATGCTGTCACACGTTGTCAGGCCTCATTCCTTGGGGAGAACGTGGCGCTTATCCTGATTATGTCTCTCTCGTGTCACTAACTACGAGGTCTCTTCGTGTCGCTGGACCCACGTCGGATGGTCGCAGGTTACTGCGCGGTTCGCTCTCTAGTACGTAGTGGATCTGGAAACGTATCATCAAGAAAGCAGTGGGAATTTTGCACAACCAACGATCACAAGCGGTGACTTGTGAACCTGTGAAGACTGAATGATTAAGGGCTGTAAACAATTAATTTAACCAAGGGGGATAAAGGAGAGGGGAACAAAATGTATGGGATCGGCGGTACGTCCCCTCGCAACGTTGCGCCACTGTTGCGACTGGAAGCCGTCAATGGGTGAAATTACGGCGTCGTATTCGTAGAGGGCTAATTACCGCAAGGAAAGGAAAATAACGCCGGTACCGTATCCGGGTACAGGGGGTGTCTGTGTGAGACCATCCTTTGGGGTGGGATGCCCCGTCGCTCTGACAATGAGCAATGCAAGGAAGCGAGAGGTGTTGTTGACAACAAGGGTCAGAGGGCAGACAACTGTGTGTCCAGGCCCAGACCGTGCTACGCCTGCCGTCCGAGGGGCCATTGCGTTGAGGCATTTTCAAGGTTGTCCTCGGTACACCACTGAATACTATCTCCGGACTTGAACAAATAAGGAACGGGGTAAAACGCCGCCGAGTTGAGCCGTACGAGTGTCGCACAGCAAGCGATTGCTGAGATGGTGCATGTCTCGTACTTGAGTTGATCGAAGTGATGGATCCGGTGAGGATCAAGGAAGGCCGTAAAAGACTAGCTGATCATGCACTGCGGTGCAGATTTAACCATCAGCATTGGCCGGCGGCTGATGGCCAGCCGCGGAGGATGTTGTAAGGACCGCCGGTTGTTATCTTGAAGAGGCGCGGAAGGTGTGCGGTATCGGAGTGGTTGGCGATATCGACGGGCCTGACCTCGCGCATGATCGCATGATCACAGACACCCCACGCCCCTTCCGGTTCTCAGGTTCTCTTGCGAGGTGCGAGTGGGGGAGACCGAAGGAGCGGTAGCCGCGGGACTCACATTTGCTTCCGAATTGCGTAAAGCCGGCGGCGAAACGGCGAAACACCCAATTAGGCCATAGTCTGGAGGGAGCTTGGCGGCCACAGCAATTTTTTTTTCCCATCACCTCGGCGAGAGCGGCGGAGGAAGGAGGGAAACCTTGGTCATGGGTTAATTTTTAATTTTTATATTTATTCGAAGATCTAGATCGGGCGAATGTGGTAGTCGATCTATTTACCGGTGCTTTGGTCATGACGTTGACGGACCCGCGCCCGCCTAATTTGCCGCTTAGAACCGCATATAGTCCTGCTCCGTGACGACCAAGTTGTCCGTTCTGCCCTCCCCTTTTACTCTTACGCTCTCCAATGGATCGCTTGCCCCTGGACCGTTTCCCTTCCGATTCCTCGCCCACGTCTCCTTTCTCTTCCTCGACACAATCGACAATGCTTCCTGCTTCTCAGACTTTGTTTAGGACTTCTGATGAACCCGACCCATTCAAAATATCTTTCCTCAAAGGTCCGAAGCGTAAACGCCTGGCAAAGGTCCGTACCTCAGCATACAGTCGGTGCTCTTGTTCGTTGACCGCCTAGCAGGCTTGCGACGCCTGCCACAAAAGTAAACGACGATGTGATGGCACTGGTGAGGTTGCCTTATCGTTTTTCTTGCTTGCTTCTGATTGTGCTTCAAGCGCCTTGTAGCAACTGGTATGTACTTTCACTTTGATGTCCCCTCGAACGTGCTTCCTCTTAACTGACTACACACGCCAGTTACTTTGCCGCCAAGGATTGCACCTACACAGACTCTTCCGGACGACCTGTACCCGCGCCTTTGGCATCAAAAACCGACAAGCCTTCGCGGGCTGGCCCGAGTCAGTCCCGCCGGCGTTCTCAAAAGGACTCTTATTTGGAACCGCCTGTTCCTGTATCCACAAATAACCCATCATCTCCTCACGGACAGCCTTTGACGTCACTCCAAACTCCTTCGGACACCGCTCGTGATGATTACGCTGAGACCTCGAAGCGGCCCCGAGTGGACTCCATATCCTCCTTTCCAACCCCAGAATCTCAGGTACCCGTTCCTCTTGCGCCTCGCTCAAGTATCGCGGCTAGTCGTTTTGAAGTTCCCGTCGTCCGTGAGCTTGTGAACCGTACGTAGTTCATTTCCCCTGGCGTTCTCTGCTAACCTTTCTGGACTTAGTCTTTTTTGCTCACTGTCACCCCCATCGTCTCTTCATCCACCAGCCCACCTTCATGGCCGATGTCAGCCTGGGCCGCATACCTTCCTACCTTCTATATGCATTATGTGCTCTCGCCGCCCCGTTTTCCAGGCACCCTGCTGTGCGGACAGATAACCCCCGTACAAGTGGCCTGGCGTACTGCAAGGCAGCGGAAGAACTGATGTTCGATACGCACGGTCGTCTGAGTGTGGACAGAAACCTCATTACGGCACAGGCACTTTGTCTTCTCGAGTCCCACCAATCTCTCTTATCATGGCCTTGGCCTTCCTCTAGTACACATCACCGTGAGTATCTAGGCAAGTTTGAGATCTCGGCCATCATCACATGACGTCGTCATTTACGTTTATCGTATCGCAGAACTCGCCCTGAGTATCTTGAATGAGGACCTTCGTATTCAGGATGAACACCCCTCTGGTTTGGCTCCAGCTCCCACGACTAGCTTCGTGCTTGATGCGATTGGTCGCGAGTGCTCTCGCCGCGCGTTCTGGTACATCAAATTGATGCATCTGACTGCCTTTGCCTACTATCAAATACCAGCGCCTCCTATTGCGCTGGACTTGAAGAACCTGCGCCTTCCTGTAGACGAAGCGAGCTTTGAGTTTGGCGCGCACAATTCTCAATCAGGTTCGTTGGCCTCGTCCCACTCCAGGTTCACCATACCGAGACCTCTGCCTTGACGCCACCAGAGTACCTACACCTGCCGGCGCCACGTACGCAATATGCTTCCGAATATGGACATCTTCTCCGTATCGCCTCTGTGCACGCTCGTCTCGAAGCGTCGTTGAATACCGCAGATAGTAAACCTATTTTTACTTTCTATGCCCACCTCGAGCTCGTTCTCATACGCCTGTCTTGGTGCATCCACAGTTCGGCCTAGCACCCAAGACGCAGCGAAGGCGGTCGTAGAAGAAACTGAAAAGGAGATTTCGGTGCGCGCCTTCCTTGAAACCTCATGGCGATAAAGTTGATCGCATTTTGCATCGTTATTCTGGTCTCTTTAACTTGTGCCCGTGCCCTGCAACACATGCCACTCCGATAGGCGTGGGAATCCTCACTCGCTGATCATGTCCGCTTTAGCGAGGAAGGTGCAGCGCTTCATCTGGCGATGTTCGAGACAAGCTCGAATGCCGGCGCATGGTGCTACTTCATGATGCACACGGTATATGCGTGGTGTGTCCTCACACTCTCAGAGGTACGTGCTGTTCACACGTGTTTCGCTTATCTCTCGCTGATATAGTCGGCTTTTAAGGCAAAAACATGCGGATTGGGCAACGTGACAAACGGTAGCTTCGATTGGGCTCGTGACCGGCTCGTGCTAATCGGAACAAAGCTCGGGAGCAGAGCAAAGAATAGCGTTTTGCGTATGTTTTTCTTAGCCCTCTGATTAGTGCGCGCGTACCTGACTTGTCTCTGGCTTCTTGCAGTTGTCGCGATTCTTTCAGTAAGTCCGTCCGAGGTCGGCCCCATTTCTTCAACTGACGATCATATTCAAATAGGCACTGAAGAGGTTTGGCACGAGTGACCATCCGCAGGTTGTGGCATGGACGAGAGAGTATACCGAAGCGTGCGGAATGGAACTCCCCACAAAACGCATAACCGAGAGGCCGATGCCGATCGCAGAAGCCTTGGCTTCCACAAAGCACATAATACGACCCACTCATCCGCTGCCTCTTCCCCCATCACTTGTCCCCACGGCAAGTGTGGACCGTCTCGAAGATCGAAGCGACGCATCCAGTGCCGGCTCTTCCGGGACATATTTTAGCTCACTACGCAGTTCGTATGACAAGTTGCGAATCACTAACCCTGAACCAGCCCGCTCTCCTGTCCCGGGGTCGGCGCCATCGCTGCCATCATTAAAATCATGTGGGCTGCTGGAATCGTGGACGCATCACCCTCAAATTCTGTCACAGCAGCTCCCAGATGCCGCTGGTATGTCAGAATCCCCAACTTCACCTCCTCCCCCGTGGATGGTACTGCGAATCGCAACCACCACCCCTAAAGACTCTACCGTAGGCCCATCGGAGACCATTGTCTCACCATCTACATCATCACGTGGCACAAAATCGACGATGCCAGTGGGATTGGACTGGCTTGCGCACGAGCAATAACGTTTTATCATACTTCCCCTTGCTCTCACCGCTATCTCGGTTCAATCCGTTCTGTTCTCTACCAATACCGTCGGCGTGTTATCTTGATTTGCATTTGGTGCCTTTGCGAGCTATTTACGGCTCTTTGCCATTAATGTAGAGCATGGGTTATTGGGTTTCGTCTATCTTGTTTTGTCCAGTCAAGGTTTCGCAGTAGTGCGTACCTGATGTGTACCTTATTAGCTCGCTCTGCAATTCAGCCGGTTTCATCGTGAGTTTCATGGGAAAATAACATAATCGATATCAGGGTAAGCGGTGGAATAAAAGTACAAGGTGATTACTTCTTCAAATTACGATGGAGCTCTGGCTGGACGAGAACGACGCGGTCCAAAAGCTTCCCAAGTACATCGTCTTTATGCGTGTTATATGCGTCCGTGATGGTGCGTAACTTCTCCCCTGTCTCCTTATCGACGATGGATTGTGCATCCTGTGTACTCCCAGCGTGCTAGAATGGGATGTTAATCGACAAGGAGTGGTGTAAGAAATAGACGAAAGGGACTTACAGAACTCTGAAAGGCGGTAAATTCTTGGTCCTTTACTCTACGATACTCCTCGATTTCTTTGGTGGCCTCCGTGCGCGCATCCTTCAGCCGTTGTACTCGATCTGCGGGGGATATCAGACTAAACGAGTGATCATCGCAGCAAGCGACTGACGCACATTGGCGGGCTTGTTGCACCACTTTGGCTGCTTCCTTCTCTGCCTCGAGGAGTGTTTGGATACCTTGTGATTGTTGCGCAGCCTGTAAAACATGTTAGTATACCGAGGGGCCGAGATGAGCATGTACATCACCATAGTCTGAGGCAAAGTGAGATTTAAACTCCGGAGCGCTCATGAGCGTATGACCGCGCAGTGCCGCCAGTGCCGTCCGTCAGAACAGACAAGGGCCGCCGGACGCTGGTCAAGAGCAAGCGCAGCGCACCAAACCTGGGCCTCCCTCGCCGCATTCAACACAAGGTTTCCATTGACCCATTCCTACGAAACTAAACAGAAGCCAGGATCTCACTGCAGACTCGGTTTCCAACATGGCGTCGATGGACCCGCTTCAGGCTCTTACTGCCGCGCTCAGCGTTCCCGCAGACTCGAAGGAGCAGTCCGACTTGCTTGCGGCGCTCCGCGAGACTCTGGAGGCTCAACCTCACCCAATTCCAATTCTCTGCAACACGCTGCTCAAGACCGCAGCTAGCTCAAACGATTCATTGCTCAGACGCTGGGTGCTGGAGCTGTTACATTTTGGTATCGCGCGAGCACCTCTGGCGGTCGATACGCGTACACAACGTGCGTGTCTCTTTTTCTAGTTCCACATAACCCTGTCCTGTCGACACACGACTGACGTATAGGTGGGCCCATACCCCGTCTTTTGTATTGTCCCCTTTAGTTGCATCGCGGTCTCTGGACATACTTGCTGGTCTTCTTAACGACAGCAGCCCTTGGACCGTCAAAATCGCGGTGCAGACACTCGCAGGAGCATACCCGCTCCTCTTTCGTTGGCTGTGCGTTTTAGACTTTTGGTACGCCTCGGAGTCATTGGCGCTAATATTTTCGCATCTCTTGCGCACAGATGCACGAACAGAAACGAGCGATCGCAATGGGACACGCTCTCGCGCGCGAAGAGCCGGATCATCGAGCTCATGTGGGCACCCAATACGCAAACAGGTGTGCAGTTTGCCGCCGTCAAGTTCCTGCAAAAGGTCATCCTGGTACAGTCGCGGGGTATTGCGGACCCAAGGGTGAGTAGTTCTTTTGTTGTTTCTCGTACATCTTGGCAGAACGTCTCGTTCGCTGAAGCTGCAAAACAAAAACGATCCAAATCTTGCAATCGTCCCGGGAGACCACCCGTTCATTAACGCCTCTGCTCTCGAAACCGAAGGTGTAACTCTTCTGCAACGTCTCATCACCGATCTGTATACAAAACAGTGCGTAGGAACAACGGGTTCAGCACATGGCCGAACTCCTGATTTGTCTCTAGAAACCCAGACCATATTTCCGCCATCCTGAACAGCTGGTCAAACCTTGTCAAGCTGCGGCCAGGCTTCGTTCAGATTGTAGTATCTTCCCTCACATTATGGACGCCCGCCCCGCTGCTGGGCCTGCCCTTCTCCGCCATCAAAAGTGTTGAAAAGTCTGTACGCATTCTTTTGACACACATATCACGGTGCGCGCCTCTGAGAATATTGTTTACTTCAACACTTACTGGAGCAACGACGTCTTTGCACAGCTCACCGTCCGGCACAAACTTTGCACGTGAGATCAACGAAGCTCTCAACAAGCAGACTCAGCGCATGGAACAGGCCGTGGCAGACGAGAGAACACGTAAGGCTATCGCAGCGCAAGCCCAGGCAGACGCTCGCAAGCGTCCGCTGGCCACTGCGACCTCAAGCGAAGAAGAAGCGAAGCGCCAGAGGGTCGAGGCAGATTCGAATGGGGACGCAACGGCGCTGTTGGCAGCGTTTGACTTTACAACGCTCCCCGTTGCACTCATCACGGAGCTCATCGTGGCGAACCTACAGGCATTCTCCGATGAAACTTTTCAGGCGCATGTCAATGCGTACCGCCGTCCCGCACCCGCAAGTATCGCCGCCCCTGCTCCGGTGTCTGCGGCTGCAGCTCCAGTATCTGCTGCTGTTCTTGAAAACTCTGTGACATCGGAAAGTACACCGTCAGCGAGAACGCCACCGACGATGCCAGCGGCGGATAGAGCAAGGGAGCGGGCGTTGGCGCAGGGGTCGTCAGCCCAATTAGACGAACCCAGCTCATCTAGTAGAGTTAAGGAAGAACCCATGGACCCGCTGCAGATGGACATGGACGAAGATATTGAGTACGAGCCAGACAGTCTGAACCTTGAGGTACGCCCTCGTTTGTCTGCGTACCCCCAGCTTGTAACTCATGTTTCCGTTTGTTGCAGCTGGAACCTATGCAGGAAGATGACGATGCGCTCGCTGCGGCTGAGATCGACGCCAAACAACTAATGCCGCTAGACTTCCAAGTTCCATCGCCGATCGTTCTCGGCGAAGCGGAGCGGGCAACGGCTGTCAAATCTGCTGCCACGCGGATATGGCAAAGCTCGGGCGATCTCGCAATCGGACTGCACGATGGCGGGCGGGACCTGTGGATGCTACTCCTTGTGCGAATGATCACGCGTGTCGTCGACCCAGAGGACGGCAAAGGCAAAGGCAGGGCCGAGGGTGAAGGCGAAGGCGAAGGCAACAAGAGCTTGGATGCAGACGTGGAGATGGACGAAGAAACGGTAGAACTGTACGAGCGGCAGGACCGGCTAAGAAAGGTGTTGTGCGACTACATAATGGCCGATTTTTCTGGGCGGTAAATTTCAATTTCACATGTTGTTTTGCTATGGCTAACTGGCACTCAGGATACGACTCGCGACGACTTGGATGAATGAGGAGTGGTACAATGATCAAGTAAGGCTCTTATCGGACAATGACTGGGTAGGGGCTCCCCTTATCTCTCATGGGCCGCATTGACATTGTATCAGCGCCCCAATTACGAGGTCTGGCTAAATCAAATCGTGGCCGAGTACCAGTTACGCCTTGATAGAAAAGATCGGATGTTTGCGCGTTTCCTCCTTGATTTGCCTTCCGTTCCCTCGGACGTGTTCACTCTCCTTCGGGATTTGTGCACTGAACCAGAGAGGTATGCCGCGGTAGTCATTTAACGTTGCCTATCTTCGTCATTGAAACTATTTCAGGATGCAAATCGGGTTTCAAACCTTACGGGATTTCGTTACTCAGCGGCCAACACTCCGCGGGGAAGCAATGAACATCCTTTTGGAGTTGACCACACATCCAGGTGCGGGTATCACTGATCAGCGGCATCGGGAACGCACTGACGACGGCGGCACCCTTTTCTAGAAAAGGTCACGCGTAACGCCGCAATCTTGACTGTGAAGCGTTGTATGGGGGAATTCCAAATGACGGACGGCGTGATACGTGATTTTGCTTTGCAGTTGCTCCGCCGACTTCAAACATCCCGTACGGTCGACAAACCCCCGATAGGAGATGCCGTGGCAACTGCGGGTAATGAAAATATGGAAGACGGGCAACTGCCGCCAGATGATCTGCTGCAAACGCCATATTTGCCAGAGCGCTTGGAGCTCCCTAGCCAGAAGCCCCAAGTGGTGCAGCATGTGGAACTGTTATTTGCACTATCTTCAAAGGTCCCAGAGTTCCTAGACGAGTGCGTCGTTCTGTCCCCCTGTATGTGTTGAGATTCTGACTGTGTGCCGTGCTAGGATCTTCGTAGCGTATGGAGACATGGACACCAGCGTCCAAGAGGCCATCCAGGACCTAATCACCGCCCTCGTACGATCACTCGGGTCTGGGCACGGGAAACTCCTTACTTTAATGCGCACGTTCCCCCCTGGCGCAGAGACGCTGGCGCTCCGCATCCTGAATATCTTCACGGAGCACGGACGGCCAAGTTCACAGCTCGTCGCTCTTGTCAAGGGACTGATCGCTGAGCGTGACCTCGACGCTCGTTTCCTTATCCCGATCATCGCCGAGATGGACAAGCCCGATATCATGAAGCATCTTCCGCGCATCGTTTCGATCCTGAATGGTACGCAGGAAATGAAGGAACTCGTGCGGAGTGTTTTTGGTGCCGTTGTTACGACACCTCCGCAAACGTTCGGAAGTGTGACTAGCAATCTGCCACGTGTACGGCAAAGCGAGCTACTCACACCCGCGGAACTGATGGTGCTGCTCCACGACACGGAAAAGGAGATTGGAATCAAAAGCGCAATCGAAGGTTAGTGTCGGCTTATTCTCGTCCCCGACTCTGTGCTCACCTCACCTGCAGCCATTGGAATCTGCTTCTCGATGACGGACGTCTTCCGCTCTGAGATCCTTGCAGTAGTCATGCAACAGATCCTTGATGAGCCAGTCCTACCAACTTTGTTCATGCGCACAGTGAGTCGCGACTTCCCCAAGTCCCCACGTAGTACCACGCTCACATATACAATCAAGGTGATCCAAGCTGTCAAAACGTACAAGTCGCTGACGGGCTTCGTCTCCACGACGCTACTATCACGGTTGATCACAAAAAAGATATGGACAACCCCCTTGCTCTGGGAGGGTTTCATTCGCTGTGCGCAGATTGTCGCGCCAGCAAGCTTTTTGGTACTGTTGCAGCTCCCGAAAGAGCAATTACGGGAGCTAGTGGCGAAGCAGCCGAGCTTGCGAGGCCCACTACGCGATTTTGTCCAGAAAAAAGGTGGCAATCCTGCACGAGCCGCCGTCTACTTGGAGATCATTGGCGAAGACGAGCCGCAGGGAGGGGGAATAACAACTCCTGAGACACCCCCGCCAATTGTACCATCAACTACTACGGCCGCTACCGCCGAGCCAATGCCTTCGTAACACCACTGTTCAGATGTTGTCTTTGCATAGATGTAGCATGTGTATATTTTTGTTTTCGGTTCAATGAACATTGCTGGATTCCCCTGCGCCAAACCTATGGGTCGATGTCGTCCGTTCAGAGACAGCCTAGTCAGTCTCAGTCGCCTGTGCTGCAGCTGCTCGCTCCTTTGCTTTACAACCTTCATCGGTCGGCCACAGGCAGAGTGCACGATCACGAGTCTATCCATGCCGACCGAACACGCTGACGAGAATGGTGGATATCTGCCCAAAGCCCACGGACCGCCCACATCTCCTCGCTCTTCCGAGGGTTCGCCGTCTTCGCTCATCATGGCACGCGGTAGGTCGAGGGTCAGGAATATCTCTAGTGATGCAGATCCCTTCTCAGAGGAGAACCTACGCAAGCGGTGCGCATCCCGAGAGATATATTCTCCATTTGGTACCTTATCGTTGAAGCACACACTTTTTTTTTTATTGCACTTCAAACACTGGCAGTGGCTACCATAGTCTCAAATCGTTCGACCAGACGTTCCGCCTGGAAAAGCGATGGAAGCTTGTACGCGAAATGGGCTCTGGAGCGTACGGCGTTGTAATGTCAGTGCGCATCCTTTCCACGTTGGCCTCGGCCCTTTTTACAGTAACAACCGACATGCGAGATTGTCAGCTCAGCTGCAGACGAGATCTCGGGAGAGACGGTTGCAATAAAGATGGTCACGCGTGTCTTCGCAAAGACGTCGTTGGCGAAACGTGCACTGCGCGAGCTCACACTTCTTCGGCACTTCAGCAATCACGAAAACATCACCGGGCTTATTGACGTTGATGGCATCGCGGAAAGCTTCAATGAAATGTGAGCGTTATAATCTACAAAGCCCGCCACCCGCCTTGAAAATTCTTTTTCTAGGTACC